>Ga0183100_1000879_pt1 | contig 18315 bp, 10 predicted proteins | sample Biomet2_FD_127789 | JGI IMG/M metagenome (GOLD analysis project Ga0183100, IMG submission 127789) | Microbial communities from bioreactor (seeded with anoxic lake sediment) at LBNL, California, USA - Biofuel metagenome 2 | ecosystem: Engineered > Bioreactor > Anaerobic > Unclassified ...
TTCAACATGTGCAGGCATGCGTAATATCACCGAGTTGTATATTTCTTTTATGAGAGAAGTTAATTCCACTTCACTATAATTAAGGCTAATGTTGTTTGATTCAATTTGTGATAAATCAAGGACATTGCCGATCAGTTGCTGAAGAAGAATGTTGTTGTTTTCAATAATTTCTGCGTATTGTTTCCTGCTTTCTTGGTCTTCTTCATCCGTGAGCACTTGTGAAAAACCAACAATAGCATTTAGCGGTGTTCGTATTTCATGGTTCATGTTTGCCAAAAAAGCTGATTTCATGTGGTCTGCCTCCTCCGCTTTACACTTGGCTTTTTGGAAGCGTATGGAGTGATGATGGAATATCCATACAAGTGCAATCATCATAACAAATATCAGGACTAATAGTGCTATTGCGTAATACATAGCTGTAATCTGATAATTGTTTTGGACTGCATCTAGTTCTAGTTGTTCATTTTTTGATTCCAGCTGATTGAATTTATGCTGACTGCTGAAAGAGGCAAGTGCTTTATATTGGGCTTCGGCTGATATAGAATCTTTCAGGGTATAGTAATGCCGGTAACAAGCTATTGCTTCGTCATATAATCTGGCTTCAGCAAGTAGCTCGCTTTTGATTTTTAGTGCTTGTATGATTTTGTTGTATCGTTTTATTTTTCTATATCTTTTCAAGATAATCTCACTCAGGGGTATTCCTCTTTTATAATCATTGGTTAATTTGTAGTAGAGTAATCGCGCATATTGTATTCTGTTGATTTCACCGTCAAGTTTTTTATCGCTGATGACTTTTTCGGATAATTGAATATAATAAAGCATCACATTGGCTTTTTTTTCTGCATAAGCAATCATATACAGGGAATGATTGTAAAGAATTTTAAGATCATCAATCGTGTTTATCTCGTCAAGTATTTGAATCCCTTTTGCATTACAAACATTGATGTAACTGTTTATTATTTTTGAATATTCTTTGAGTCTGGTTGTATCGGTGTCAATATTGATTAATCGGCTGACTATATATACACATCGTTCCATCGCTTCATGGCGTTTGTTCATGTTTGCCAACGCTTCACGGTAAAGTTTGACTGATTCGTCCGTCAGTTCGTTTACATAATAGAAATTTGCCAGGCATTGTGTGGCCATATCTGTTCCCATCGGATAGTGTATTTTTTTTGCGTAGTCTTTTAGTTCTTGTATTTCAGGCAGCACCTGCCCGATTTCTCCTTCATTTGCTAAGGAGTAAATATTCCATGACTTCATTTTGAATACATTATCTATTCTGTGCGCCTTTAGAAGTAGAGGTTCGGCTTTTTGCATATAGTATCGCATACTGTCGGAATTGAGACTATAAAAAAAAGCGGCTGAAAGGAAGTAAGCTTCGCCTTTATACCATTCATCGTTTTGACGTTCTGCTTCATGAATGAATGCGTGTAAAAGTAAATATTTTGCATCTTGGTTTGAATGCTCTTTGATCCGTTGGTCCAGCAGGCGAAGGCTATTGTTCTCTCGCAAACTCATTACAGAGCGTAGGAGGCTGTCGTTTTCTCTTTTAATATCTTCTTTAGGAGGAGTAAAAGAGGAAAAAGTAAAAATGGCTAGTATGAGGCATATTATTCTCATATAGCAAGATTATGTGTATGATTGGATTTCAAAACAAGGAAAGTAAACCGGCATATTGATTTTTTTCCGATAGAGCGTACTACTGCAGTATTACTTTTTATTTGTTCAATTGTATTTTTGGTAATAGCCTCTCCAGCGTCTTTTATAGAGAGACGAACAAACGTATATTTCTTAATGCAACCAAATATAATAAGTCCTTGTCTTGTCTGTTTCATCGCATTACTCAATAAGTTTGAAAAAATGTATCAGTTGTATAGGATTCGTAAAGATAGATATATTTTCTGAATTTTTCAATATTAGCTTTACATTTTTTGGCAATAAATAGCAAATTAGCAAGCATATAATTATACGAAATTTTTGAGCAGACTAACCTTAAGAAAAGAAGTATCGTGTTTTTTTCTTTGATCTCCGGTTTATTTTATGTTCAATATCCAAACTAAGTGTGTCATCAAAAGTGTGTAAATCAGTTTTTTCATAGATATGCTGCTTAATGGATCTGTTTGTGTTTTTAAAACATTTTCCTTTAAAACGAAGAAGCCTGTTGATGATTTTATTCCATGACAAGGCTTTTTCCCTGTTTTACAGATGGGCTTTGCAAAGTCTCGTTTATAAAAACTTATTCAATAAATATAAAATAACTTCTTAAATTCCTTTTATCTCTTTGATCTCTGTTTTTCCGTTTATGCTAATGATCGGAAGAATGGCAGTAAACGTACTTCCTTTACCTAAAACGGATTCAACTTGGATACTCCCACCCATTTGAGTCACCAGTCCTTTACATATAGCTAATCCCAGCCCGACGCCTTTGTCCATTTCTTTCAATTGAACAAAACGAGAGAAGATGTCATCCAGTTTGCCCTCAGGGATGCCTTCTCCTGTATCTTTAACGAAAAAACATACTTCGTTTATTTGAATATGATATCCGAATTGAATAGAGCCCTTTTCAGTATGCTTGATGGCATTATTCAGCAAGTTGGTAATAATCTGTGTCAATCGGTTGGGATCAGTGTAGAATGTCAGGTTATCTTCTGCATTCAATTCCAGATTTACACCGGGCGGCATTCTGAGGAGTGTTGCTCCATGGATTTCACTCATCAGCGGTAATAATTCAGTGCTTTGATATTTGAGTTGCATGCTGTTTGATTCGATTTTAGATAAATCAAGAACATCGCTTATCAACCGTTGCAGCAAGATATTACTATTCTGAATTATTTTGGCATATTGTTCTCGGTTTTCTTTGTCATCTTCGTCAATCAATACCTGAGAAAATCCCACTATAGCATTAAGCGGGGTACGTATCTCGTGATTCATGTTTGCCAGAAATGCCGATTTAAGACGGTCGGCTTCTTCTGCTTTTTCTTTAGCCTTCTTTAGCTGAATGCCATATTTGTAACGTGCATAAGCGATGTATCCGAAAGTGATGCAGGCCAGTAGCATTAGAATAATTCCACCTTCCATCACCAGCATTTGTGAATGATCTCTAGCTGATTTGAGTTCCATCTGCTTATTTTGTAATGCAAGCTTATCCATATCATGCTGATTGCGTAACTTGGCCAGATCGTTATAATATTGTGAAGACATCGTGGAATCGTTAAGTGCAATATATTGGTCATATAATTGACACGAACGCTGATAATCGCCGAATAATGAATAAACTTCGGCTTGGTAGGATATGAGCTTCAAATAGTTTTTGAGTTTGTTTTGAACGCTAACCTTATGAATTATCTCCTGACTCAATTGAAGTCCTTTTTCATATTGTTTATTGTTTTTGTAATAGACCATCCATACGTAGGCCAATGCCTCATCTCCTTTTGTATCACCACCTAAAGCATCAATTTTTATCAGATTTCGATAAGCTATATCCATTTTATTTTCTTTACTTGCATCGATAGCTACTGTTCTGAAATAGACGTACTTCATGTAGTTCAGAGAAATATCGTTACCCAAATCTCTGATTTTATTTTTTTCGCAGTAAGAAATGTACAATCCTAACTCATTCAGATAGTATTTGTGAGAAGCAATGCTTATCTCTTCATTATTTAGTAATTGGCGCAAAATATTCACTCGTTTTGATAAAGGAGCATTGCGTTTTTTCATTTTCTCGAGAACTTCCTCATATAACTCTTGCCCTTCTTTAATGAGGTTCTGGCTGAAGTAAGAAAAGGCAAGTCCTTGTTGGGCTATTTCTTCTCCTTCAGGATAATGCAGAATCTTTGCTTGACCCATCATTTGCTTCACTGCTTTCAGCACTTTGTCATTTTTTCCTTCGTTGACCATCGAATAGATGTTCCATCCTTTAATCCTGAACAGATCTTCCAATCGATTTTGGGCAATAAACAGCGGCTCAGATAGTTTAAGGTAATATCGAAGACTGTCAGGTATGCGTGAATAATAATACTGACAAAGCAAAAAGTAGGCATTGGTTTTGTAATAATTGTTATTCTGAACAGTCGCCTCGTGTAGCAGGCGTTCTGTTTCAGCAATTCTACCTTCATTGTGTAATGAATAATTGGCGACACTGTCCATCAGAATCAGTTTTCCTATTCCTCTGGAACGATCTAAAGCATTCTTACTCCTTTGATTGCCCCAAACAAATAAAGGAGTAAGAAGTAAGAGAATGACAATAGGCCATCCGTGTCTCATAATTTTATTTTAGAGCAGCAATGCTCTCTTTAATGGAGTTGATTTTATTTTCAGCATCAGCTTGCTTTTTACGTTCCATTTCGATTACTTTAGCCGGTGCTCTGCATACGAAACTTTGATTGTCAAGTTTCTTCATCACCGAGATAAGGAACCCTTCCTGGTATTTAAGTTCCTCTTCTAGCTTCGCTATCTCTGCCGCTTTGTCGATCAAGCTTCCCAAGGGTACGGCGTATTCGGTGGTACGTACCAGAAAAGAAGTAGCTCCGGCTGATTTTTCATTTGTTGCCTGTATTTCCGACAGATTGCACATCTTTATGATGACCGCATTAAATTGTGTATCGTGCGGACCTAATACTTGAAGCGTCAGTTGTTCTTTATTTGGAATGTTTTTCTGCAAGCGAATAGTACGAACATTGCTGACAATCTCTTTGGATATCTCAAACGCATCCAAATATGCCGCGTCAGTAGTTTCTGTTTTTGGCATTTGAGCCATCATAATGCTTTCGCCTGCCTTGCGCTGTTCGATAGCTTGCCATAACTCTTCAGTAATAAAGGGCATAAACGGATGCAGTATTCTCAACAGATAATCGAAAAACCCTAACGTAGCCATATAAGTGGTTTTATCGATTGGTTGCTGAAATCCCGGCTTGATAATTTCTAGATACCACGATGAGAACTCGTCCCAGAATAGTTTGTAGGTGGCAGTAATAGCTTCACTGAGGCGATATTTGCCGAATGAATCTTCCACCTCATCAGCTGTTTTGTCTAATTGCATTTTAAACCATTTCACAGCCGTTGCCGATGCTTCCGGCTGAACCGCATTCTCATCGACTACCCAGCCTTTGACCAGACGAAACGCGTTCCAGATTTTATTGTTAAAGTTACGTCCCTGTTCACATAAAGATTCGTCAAAAGGAATATCGTTGCCTGCCGGTGCCGCCATCATCAATCCCATACGAACGCCGTCGGCCCCGTATTGTTCAATAAGTTTCAGCGGATCGGGTGAGTTTCCTAATGATTTAGACATTTTGCGGCCCAGTTTGTCGCGAACGATTCCCGTGAAGTAGACATTGCGAAATGGCATCTTACCGCGATATTCATATCCTGCCATGATCATTCGAGCGACCCAGAAGAAGATGATGTCGGGTGCTGTAACCAGATCGTTTGTCGGATAATAATAGTTTATCTCTTCGTTATTCGGTTCAACGATGCCGTTGAACAGCGAGATCGGCCATAACCATGATGAAAACCAGGTATCAAGAACATCTTCATCCTGACGCAAATCTGCAGCCGTAAGCTGCTCGTTGCCGGTTTTCTTTTTTGCCATTGCCAACGCTTCTTCCGTTGTTTCGGCTACTACATAACCTCCTTCGGGCAGGAAATAGGCCGGAATTCGATGCCCCCACCACAACTGCCGGCTGATGCACCAGTCTTTGATGTTTTCCATCCAGTGACGATAGATATTTTGGAATTTTGTAGGGTAGAACTTGATGTCGTCGTTCATGACCGGATCGAGTGCAATCTTAGCCAGATGTTCCATCTTCAGAAACCATTGCATGGAAAGTTTTGGTTCGATAGGGATGTTTGTACGTTCCGAGAATCCTATTTTGTTATCATAATCTTCTACTTTCTCCAACAGTCCTTCAGCAGACAGATCTTTTTCTATTTGCTCGCGTACATCAAAACGGTCCATGCCTACATAAAGGCCGCCTGCTTTACTGATCGTTCCGTCGTCGTTAAAAATATCTATTGAAGGCAAGTTGTATTTTTCTCCTAACATATAGTCATTTACGTCATGGGCAGGCGTTACTTTCAAACAACCCGTACCGAATTCGATATCTACATATTCGTCTTCAATAACCGGTATGACACGGTTCACCAATGGAACGATCACTTTTTTCCCTTTCAGGTGTGTGTTCTTGGGATCATTCGGATTGATGCACATCGCCGTATCGCCCATGATGGTCTCCGGACGTGTTGTAGCAACAACAGCATAACCCGCTTCGCCCTCTATTTTATAGCGCAGATAATACAGTTTGCTGTGTTCTTCCTTGTAAACGACTTCTTCGTCAGACAAGGCTGTCTTGGCTTTCGGATCCCAGTTTACCATTCTGACTCCTCGATATATCAGCCCTTTGTTGTAAAGGTCGACGAACACTTTGATGACGCTTTCTGAGCGTGTTTCATCCATTGTGAAAGCTGTGCGATCCCAGTCGCATGAAGCACCGAGTTTACGCAATTGCTTGAGAATGATGCCACCGTGTTCTTCTTTCCATGCCCAAGCATGTTTCAAAAACTCATCGCGTGTCAGATCGGTCTTCTTGATCCCTTCCTGAGCCAGTTTGTTTACTACTTTAGCTTCAGTAGCTATTGATGCATGATCGGTACCGGGAACCCAACAGGCATTCTTTCCGTGCATACGCGCATGGCGTACTAAAATATCTTGAATGGTATTGTTAAGCATGTGTCCCATGTGAAGTACGCCGGTGACATTGGGTGGTGGAATCACAATAGTGTACGGTTCGCGGCCGTCAGGTTTCGATTTAAAAAGCCCCTTATCCAACCAATATTGATACCATTTACCCTCTACTTCTTCAGGGTTGTACTTACTCGCAATTTCCATAACTGTCCTCTGTTTCTAAATTATTCATTTTTATTGAACTTGAAAAAAGTTCATACAACAAAGGGCAAAGGTACTAAATTTGTTTGTTTTATTTATAGAATCGTTCTAAAAAAGACGATGCAAATGTAATGTTGGCCGATTGGCTTGACACGATAGTATTTAATGCTTACCTTTGCATGTCAGAGATAGGAAAAGAGATTATGGTGATTGACTTAGAACAAAAAAAAATAGCCGATATTTATAGTACGCCGATATTTCAACAAACTTCTTTTTGGTGTAATGTAAAGCACAAGTTGGGTATTCCGTCTGATGCTTTTGAATTCAAGGTGAGGAATAGTGATTTGTATTCCAATGTAGGTGGTTATTCTTATACAAATGGCGATTTTGTTATTCTTTATCAGCGACTTAATGCCGATGATCATGTTGCTTATATTCCTTACGGACCAGAAATCGAACCTTCTGAGGAGAATCAGGGCAACTTCCTGGAAGAATTATCCGAAGGTCTTCGTTCGTATCTGCCTAAACGTTGCATAGCTATTCGCTATGATCTGAATTGGGAGTCGCATTGGTGTAAGGAGTCCGATTATGATGAGAATGGCATCTGGAAAGGCGAACCTGATAAAACATATCAAGAACTTCAGCTCAATTTCAACACAAATAACTGGAATCTTAAAAAATCAAATAGTAATGTGCTCCCCAAGAATACACTCATGCTTGATTTACGTGATGACAATGAGACGATTCTTTCGCACATGAAACCCAAGACCCGATATAATATTCATTTGTCGGAACGAAAAGAGGTGGACGTCCGTTCGGTAGGAATCGAACAGCTGGATGTATGGTATCGTTTATATTGTGAGACAGCTTATCGTAATGGTCTGCATGTGAATAGTCTGAACTATTTCCGTTCTGTACTTGCCGCCAAAATGGACGACACGGATAAGGAGGTCAATGTGAAGCTGCTTATTGCTTATTTGGGCGACGAGCCGCTGGCTGCCATGTTTCTGGTTATTTCGAGTCATCGTACCACGTATCTGTATGGAGCCTCTTCGTCCGAACATCGTAATCTGATGCCTACCTATGCTCTTCAATGGAAGGCCATTCAGATAGCTAAAGCAATGAATTGCTGTGAGTACGATTTTTTCGGCATCTCTCCCAGTCCAGATCCGTCGCATCCGATGTACGGCCTTTATCGTTTTAAGAGAGGTTTCGGAGGTGATATATTTCATCATTTGGGCTGTTGGGACTATCCTCTCGATCTGGGGAAATATCAGATGCTTCAAGCCTATGAGATGAATAGCCACGGATATTATAGGTAGAAGCGACGTTCTTTTATAAGCTATATTATTTTTCCAAAAGTCATACTAACATTTCCGGCTCATAATCCAAAATGGTAGCATGAATTGTTGGATTATAGAATACGATTTATTATTTTTGCATAAAATGGAAAAGCTTTGGAATATTAACTATATTCGTTTGATGACGGCGAACTTCATGATTTATTTCGCTTTTTATCTTCTTACACCGCTACTTCCCTTGTATCTCAGCGAGCAATTTGGTGCGACTAAGGATACCATAGGGATGGTTCTATCCGGATATACTATTGCGGCATTACTATCGCGGCCGTTCAGTGGATATATCGTCGACAGTTTTAATAGAAAGAAAGCACTGATGATATTTTTCTTTTTCTTCTTTATCTTATTTGGAGGATATATCGTTTCCGGCACGCTATTGATGTTTGCCGTAATAAGAACGCTTCATGGCGTACCTTTCGGCTCTGTTACCGTTGCCAATAGCACCCTCGCTATTGATGTGCTACCCTCTTCACGGCGTAATGAAGGAATCGGTTATTACGGCTTAAGCAATAATCTGTCGATGGCTATTGCTCCGTCGGCAGGTATATACATTTATCAGGCTACAAATAACTTTCAGATTCTTTTTTGGATTGCTTTGATTATGGCCCTGCTCGGTTTATTTGCCGCATCAAGTGTTCAGGTGAAGCAGAAAGAGATCACAAAGAACAGAAACAAGCTCTCTCTCGACAGGTTTTTTTTGACGCGTGCATGGTTGCTGGCAATAAACATTGCCTTTTTCGGATTCTGTTTTGGCGTACTCAGTAATTATCTGGCTATTTACGGTAAAGAGCAGTTGGGCATCACAAGTGGGACGGGCACTTATTTCTTGTTGCTTTCCATGGGCCTGGTGCTTTCGCGCTTGCATGGTGCTAAATCTTTACGGGCAGGCAAGTTGACACATAATGCGGCTTATGGTATGATTATCTCCTTGGCAGGATATTTATTATTTGTGTCATGTCATTACATGATTGCCTATTATGCTTCCGCATTTCTTATAGGTCTTGGCAACGGCCACATGTATCCGGCTTTTCTGAACATGTTTGTCAACGTGGCGCATCATAATGAACGCGGAACGGCTAATTCTTCCATATTGACCTCCTGGGACTTGGGATTTGGCATAGGTATACTTTTAGGCGGAGTGCTGGCTGAATTTTTTGGCTATCAAGTTGCTTTCTGGACTGTATTTGTCATAAACGCCATTGGCGTAATCCTGTTTTTTACTGCCACCCGTACATTCTTTCGTCATAAATCATTGACGGATGCCAGATAGTTTGAATTGACAGAAATTCAACTTATATCCACCTCAAAAAAAGAGAAAGCCTTTACCGCTGCTGGTCGGAGATTAAATGTTTGTATCCGATATAAAGGGGGGGGGAGAAAAAAACTATGCATGCTATCATCCGAAAAGCATGCATAGTTTGAAGTTTATACAAAGAACAGGTTATTCGTAACCCGGAGTCTGCGTCAGTTTTGGATTCTTATCCATATCTGCTTGAGGTATGGGCAGGTATCTCTGATAATCCTGAAAAGCACGATTTTCAATCAGACGGTCGGCTGCGTTGGCGGCTGTCGGTAAAGTCTGGACGAAACGTTTGTCGGGATTGGTCTGATTATAATCAATCGTACCGATCATTCTGTACAACGGACCGTTCATAACCGAGTTGGCAACCAGTTTATTGCTGTCGTCTTTCCAGCGAATGATATCCTGGCGGCGAAAGCCCTCACCTGCAAGTTCGATGGTGCGTTCACGTCTAACCAATGTACGAATCTTCGATTGCGTATCGTATTTGTTTCTGTCAACAGGGGTCATTCCACCGCGGACTCTAAGCTGATCAACAAGATTCAGCGCCTCGGTGAGATTGTCGTTGAGTTCAACATCGCATTCGGCTATTGTCAGCAACACTTCTGCATAGCGGAAGAAGATCGGACAAAGATTGTCGTTGTTTAGTGCTGCCGAATATTGAGAGATCGGCGCTGCATATTTGGCAAAGATAAGACCCGTTTTCGAGGCGTTATCGGCAACCATGTAATAGTCGTAGTTCTTTATGCCGTTGATGGTTTTATCGACTGTGTTGATGACGCGTTTTTTGCCGTCGTATCCAATCCAGTCTTCGCCCGGGTAAACGACTGTATTCTTCAAACGCGGATCACGGTTTGCATACGGGTGTGCAGCATCATAACCTGAACCTGCTTCACCAGGCATCAAACCGTTTTTCATTTCGAACATATCTACCAGATTCGCTGTCGGAACCCATGAAGCCCAACCGCCGTCCTGATTGTTGAATATACGGATGGCATCAGTGAAAGCGAATGTATTGGCCGTATGTTGATAAGCATAGATAATCTCTTTCGAGTTCTGGCCGGCGATGTTGAACATACCCAAAAAGTCGGGATCCAATTCATACTGATTCAGATTGACAATCTTGCGTGCGGCTTCGCGGGCTTCGGTGTAATTACCCCAGTACAGATTGGCTCTCATCAGAATAGCAAGGGCTGTTCCCTTTGCGATACGTCCTTTTTGCGAAGGTTTGTTGCTTAAGTTGGGAATGGCAGCATTCAGTTCGTCGAGAACGAATTTTTTTACTTCCGCTTCCGCATTTCTGGGCAATTGCGCTTCTTCAGAAGTGTTAGGCGTTGTTGTCATCAACGGAACACCTCCGTACCACCAGCAAAGACGGAAATAGTTCCATGCACGGATGGTCCTGACCTGAGAAATCAGGTCGTTCTTGTCCGATTCATTTGAAAAAGGCACTTTATCGATATTCTGCAGGAACAGATTACAACGTTGAATCGTTACATACTTGTAATACTGGACTGCATGCGCGGCCGTAGGCGTTCCGGTAGCTACATAAGCATAGCTTTTGGTTCTTGTGTAATTGTATGCGATATCCGACATGATATCATCGAAGAAGACGATAGAAGAACCCTGACTGTAGTCGACCCATTGATTGTAGCAGGCCGTTACAGCCGATTCGGCATCTTTCTCTGTCTTCCAGTAAGTGGCAGGGGTCAGCGCATCTTTAGGATACTGATCGAAGAAATCTCCGCAAGAAGTCATTGACAAACCACTTCCTAAAAGTAATGTCAGGCCTATTATTTTATTTATTTTCATGATTGTATACTTTTAGAATGTTACATTAATACCGAATGAATGAGTTTTGGAATTTGGATAGAAGTATCCATTACCGTCCGGAGATTCCGGATCAGCGTTTACTTCGAGGTTATCGAAGGTGATCAAATTCTCACCCGAATAGAACAGACGTGCACGACTGATACCCAGCTTTTCTGTGAATTCCTTCGGCAATGTATAGCCAACGGAAATATTCTTTACCCTAACGTAGTTGGTATTGACGCACCAGAAACTGGAGTAGATAGACGGATGGCTGGCTGACGTCTGGCCTTCTGCAACGCGAGGCCATGTGCCGTTAGGATTGCTTTCCGACCATGATTTGAGCCATGCTGTTGATGGATGCGAAGTATCGCCTGTGAAATCACCCGTTACCGATTCGCTGAAGTAGCGTGAAACATGAGCAACGCCCTGGAATAAAACAGCAAGATCTATATTCTTCCATCCAGCCGACAATTTGCCGCCGAAGGTGAATTTAGGAAATCTGCTGCCGATAACGTCTCGATCGGCAGCGGTCAGCTTACCATCGCCATTGACATCCTTAAAGCGAAGATCGCCTGCCATGAACTTACGACCGATCGGATTGCCGTATTGCTTTGTATAAGCATCGGCTTCTTCCTGATTTTGGAAAAGACCGTCGGCAACATAGCCGTAATATGAATGATAGGATTTGCCGACTCTGTCAATATAGTAATCGCTGATGATTTCTTTAACACCGCCAAGATCCAGGAGTTCATTCTTGTTGTATGCGAAGTTCAGGTTTGCACCGAAATTCCAGTCTTTGAATTTTTTCTGCCATCCCAAAGAGGCTTCGAGACCGCTGTTTTTTACCCTGCCGATATTATCATTATAGGGATCCATACCGAATGTGCCGGGCACAGGTACTTCCATAATGATATCGCGTGTCGTACGTGCATAATAATCGACCGACAGAGAGAAGTCGTTCAGGAATGAAGCATCCAGACCGATACCCACATTGGTTGTTGTTTCCCAACTGATTGACGATAACTTCTGAGCTGTTTTCGTTATACCCGTTGTCAGTGTATTGTCGAATATATAATTCTTGCCGATATAATAGGTCTCTAACCAGGGATAGTACTCAGTCAGTGCATCCTGATTTCCCAATTCACCCCACGAAGCTCTGATTTTTAAAGACTGCAACCAGTTTTGTGTAGCCTTCATGAATGATTCTTCAGACAGACGCCAGCCTCCTGAAAAAGAGGGGAAATATCCCCAGCGGTTGTTTTTACTGAAACGAGATGAACCGTCGGCGCGCAGATTGGCTTCGAACAGATATTTGCCTTTGTAGTCATAATTGAGACGGCCGAAGTACGACATCAATGAAAGTGAACGGGTGTAGCCTCCGTTGGTCTGTGTCGAAGCATCCCCGGCATTCAGATCAGTCAATTCATTGTTGGGAAAAGTATTTCTGGTTCCCTTTAGTTCTTTGAAATTGTATTTTTCCGCTTTATAACCCAATAAAGCTTTGACATGATGATCGGCAAATGTTTTTTCATAATTGGCAAGTCCGTCAAACGAGATCCTGTCCCAAAGTTGCGTGTATGTATACAAAGAGTTTGGTCCGTGATATCCTGTTTTGTAACTTACATCTTTCATGAAACGGTCGAAGTCTTTTACATCAGATACATAAGCGAGCTGTGCGGTTAGTTTCAATCCGTCGATAACGTTCCAATCTGTTGCCACGATACCCGAGAAGTTCTGTTGTTTTGTTTTTGCTCTTTCATTGATATCCAACCAGGCGATTGGGTTTCCATCGCCGATGGATCCGTAACTACCATCTTCATATTTGTAGGGGATCCATGGAGCAATACGGCTTAACTGATGGAAAATACCACCTGACAAGTCGTCTACGCCATAAGAAGGGATAGGTTCGGAAAAATTGTTATGGATGTACGACATGCTTGAACGCACGTTGAAATATTTGGAAAGTTTGAGATCCAGGTTCGAACGCAGGTTGAACTGCTCGCGGTTACTGTTACGCATTGTCCCTTCTTGTGACAGATAGCCGCCTGACAACATGTATTTTACGTCGGATGAGCCTCCGTTGATATTGATATTGTGCTTATGCATCAGACCGGTGCGGAAAGCCAGGTTATACCAATCGGTATTCGGATAGTTATATGGGTCGGAGCCGTCTCTGAACTTCTGAATTTCCTCATTGCTAAAACGGGCCGTCTTACCGGCCGAAACCAAAGCCTGATTATATAATGTGGCATAGTCGGACGACGACATCTTTTCAATCAGGTTCGCAACGTTCTGGATACCTACCGTACCATTGTATGAAACAACGGATTTACCTTCTTTTCCGTGCTTGGTTGTGATCAGAATGACACCGTTGGCGGCTTTAGATCCGTAAATAGCGGCCGAAGCAGCATCTTTCAGGATAGAGATGGATTCGATATCGTTCGGGTCAATCTGGTCGATTGTACCCGTTTCGATTCCATCAACCAGAATATACGGGTCCGAATTGTTCAATGTGCCTTTACCACGAATCTGGAATGAAGCACCATCGCCACCCGGTTTACCTGAAGCCGACAAGGCCGTAACGCCGGGAGCCAGTCCTTGTATACCGGCTGATACTGAAGTTATAGGACGATCGTTTAACTCTTTTTGGAGTACAGAGGCTACTGCGCCGGTCATGTTTACTTTGGCTTGCGTACCATAACCTACCACGATTACTTCGTCCAGATTCTGCGTGTCTTCATGTAAGGTAACTTTCAACGATTTTGCATCTTTTGAAACGGCTACAGCTTGTTCTGTATAACCAATATAAGAAATAAGTAATGTTGTGCCGTCGGCAATATCAGTCAAAGTAAATTTGCCGTCAATATCGGTGATGGTACCAACACCGTTTTTCCCTTTTACAACAACATTTGCGCCAATAATAGGCGTACCGGAATTATCAATGACAACACCGGTAATACTTTTACCTCGTTGCTGTTGATTGTCGAGTTTTACATACGAAATAGTTCTTACCGTTTCGTCTTTCAAGAAGATCCGATTATCAACTATTTTAAAAGAAATACCGGTATCTCTAAATACCTTGGATAAAACATTTTCAATACGGACGTTCTTTACATTCACAGATACTTTATCAATCTGCTTGTTTAGTAAAGATTCATCATATGAAAACTCGTAGCCGGTTTGTCGGCTAATACTTTGTATGACTTCTCCAACCGTTGTCCTGTTCATCGACAACTCCAGATTCACATACAAAGATGAAGTACCGTTCACTGCAATAGCCGGTGAAGCGGCCACCAACAACATTGCTAATGTTGCAATTGATGCTTTTCTGTTCATCATGTCTCTTTAAATTGTTAGGTATTAATTCTATTAATCATATCTTTCACATTCATCATTTATGTCTATTCACTTTATCTTCTCCAATAAAAACTTCCTGTCCTTCAATACGATAATTTATTGGTGTCATAAACTTCAATAGATTCAAAACGCCAGCTAAACTTTCATCCTGGTTTATCACACACCTGAACTTGTGTTGTGCCAATTCGGATGATTCAATGTTCACATTTACATTATATTTCAACGACAATTTCTTAGCTATCTCTCTTAATGTCGTGTTTTCGAATATAGTCTGATTCAAACGCCATGCCGCACAAAGATTAGCATCTACATCTTCAGTCAAATATTTATTATCATCTTTCGTATAAGTCACTTTCTCACCCGGATCCATTTTCATCACCTGATCGCCATCTTGATTGAGTAAAGCAATACGACCCCGAACCAATGTTGTTTCAACGGATTTAGCCTTCTCATTTACTTTCACATCAAAAGCGGTGCCCAAAACCCGAACTCGCACATATTTGGTATAAACATTAAATGGACTCTTCTGCTTTTTGGCAACATCAAAAAAAGCCTCTCCTTTCAATATCACATTTCTATTCTCCTTAAGAAAAGAAGCCGGAATCCGCAAAGACGAATTACTATGCAGCCAAACTGTTGTACCATCAGAAAGCAACACCTTCTTTACATTTGTATCTTCAGAAACAGCTATTGTATAATATTTCTCCGGCTTCAAATAGGTATATCCGCTTATTGCTACAGTTAATACCAATATAATAATAGCCGCATATTTCATAACTGAAAGTAAGAGAGTGAATCTCTTTTTCACATTAATACGACTGTTGACCATCTTCAAAGCGGCATCAATTCGTTCTACATTATTATATTTAATAAAACCTTCGGCAACGCGAAGCTTCGCTATCTCCGAAAAAATATGTTTGTTTTCTTCAGATATACTGCTCCATTGTTCAACCTGAGCCATTTCTTCTGCCGAGATTGCACCTGCCAAATATTTCGCTAATAATCTGTAATCAAAATCCATTTTCATCTTCATTATATGTTTATACGTTTGGAACAAAAAAACTACGGAGTAAAATTATCACTTTAACATGTGTTAAAAAAATATTCGGATATAGCAAGCATTCCTTTCGAATGTAGCAAAAGTTACATTTAGGAGAAATGTATGCTGCATTCGATCGTGTTTAGACTGTCATTATAACATATAAAAATCATTCTTCGACATCTTCTGTTTCAGATATTTCAGTGTCAGATAAACATGACTTTCAACCGTACGTTGTGGAATATTCATTCGCTCGGCTATTTCCCTTGCTTTCAATCCTTCAACATAAGTCATAATAAAAGCTTCACGTCGCTGCACGGGCAATTTATCCAGTAGTTCATTAATAAGTCTGGAAAAATCCTTACTATACAAATCATGGATCACGGAAGCATCTTGCTGCAATAGTTTCTCGCACTCCTCCAAATATACATTTCCGGAATGAATAGCATATTGATTATCACGTTTCTTTGTACGATAATAATCCATGCAGTGCGTATAAGCTAATTGATACAAGTATGAATTAAAGCCCGAGTTCGGCTCAATGTTTACGTGGTTTTCCCAAATATACAGAAATATATCCTGAACAATATCTTCTGCTGTAACCTCATCCACAATGGCAGCCGTATAAGCCATGATTCGAGGATAAAAATAACAGAAAACACGTTCGAAAGCTTTATGACTTCCATTCTTTAACTCTTCAAGTAAACAAAGGTCAATCATTGGTAGTATGATAAGTACTCAATTTCACATAACAGATACGAAAGAAAACAAACCTCTAAGCAATCATTATTATATGAATGCCTTCAATGCTCGCTTCATCTTTACTATTTGAAGCAAAGATAATGGTTTTTTATCAATAGCAACCCCAAAATTGTTTGAATATAAAAAATATTCATCAAAAATGCAACAAATATTTTAAATACTAAATTTTTACTGTCAAGAAATAAAGAATTTAACCCGTTGACGTAATTATATTCACCTACCGATATTGCATCAAAAATCAAATTCCTCTTTGAAGAATTTGTTCATCAAACTACTATTTTCCAAATCGTATTCACTACCTGTGTTCACCTTTCTTCGGAAGAATTTTTGCACGAGCCCTGAAGAATCTTTCTGTTTGTACTCACTTATTTGTCGTCTCACATATGTGAGACGATCGATTCATATGATATGGAACGGTCGATTCATATAATATGGAACGACCGTTCCATATTATATGAGACGATAGAAATAGGTATCGGTTTACAGAAATATATCTTTACCTTTGTTGAAATTTAATCTAGGCTAAGTATAAATGTTCCAATAAGACAATAAATCAATACGATAGATCGGCTATTTGTTTATAACAACTTCAGTCAACAGACATTTTAATCTTTCCCAATTTCAAAAACAACTCTCGATCACTGTTCCATATTCTTCGCCAAACCGCCTGTAGATGTCTCTTTATACAAGCTAGGCAGATCATTGCCTGTCTCACGCATCACCTCAACAACCTGATCAAAACTAACGCGATGTTTTCCATCCGAAAAATTTGAAAATGTATTGGCATCCAATGCGCGAGCCGCAGCAAAAGCATTACGCTCAATACAAGGAATCTGAACCAAACCACAAACCGGATCGCAGGTCAATCCCAAATGATGTTCCAAACCCATCTCAGCCGCATATTCTATTTGCGCCGGCGTACCTCCAAACAGCTGGCTGGCAGCAGCCGCGGCCATAGCACAAGCCACTCCCACTTCACCTTGGCATCCCACTTCGGCCCCAGATATGGAAGCATTTGTGCGAACAACATTTCCAAACAATCCCGCAGTAGCCAAAGCCCGTAAAATACGGGAATCACGAAATTCGCGAGTCTCACGAAGATGGAACAATACTGCCGGCATAACACCACAAGAACCACATGTCGGTGCAGTAACAATTTTACCTCCACAAGCATTTTCCTCAGAGACAGCCAACGCATAGGCAAAAACCATTCCACGATTTTTAATACTGCTGCCGTAGCCTTTAGCTCGAATCAGGTAATCGGATGCTTTACGCCGTAGACCAAGTCCTCCGGGCAAAACTCCTTCTGCTTCAAGACCATTACGAATAGCTTGCTGCATTACAGCCCATACATCCGCCAAATAATCCCAGATTTCAGGCCCTTCATGTTGTTCTATATATTCCCAATATGAATAACCCGTCTTTTCGCAGATAGTCTGTATATCATGAATAGTATGCTCTTTATATATATGTTTAGAACTTAATTCATTAAAGTGTTCATTGGCCAATGCTCCTCCTCCAATGCTAAACACGGTCCAATTATCAAGCTCTTCATCGCTCTCATTATATGACTGAAACTGCATACCGTTAGGATGGAAGGAAAGGAAAATCGACGGCTTCCAATCAATTGTCGTCTTTGCAATCGGGCACAACATCTCCAAGATTGCTTGATCAGTCATATGCCCTTTACCCGTGGCAGCCAGACTGCCATATAGAGTAACATTAAAACGCACGGCACCTTTATTGCGTTCTGCAAACATTCTGGCAGCGCGCATCGGAGCCATAGTATGACTGCTGGATG
>Ga0183100_1000880_pt1 | contig 18311 bp, 14 predicted proteins | sample Biomet2_FD_127789 | JGI IMG/M metagenome (GOLD analysis project Ga0183100, IMG submission 127789) | Microbial communities from bioreactor (seeded with anoxic lake sediment) at LBNL, California, USA - Biofuel metagenome 2 | ecosystem: Engineered > Bioreactor > Anaerobic > Unclassified ...
TAAGTTGTAAGCGTAAATCATTAAGGTATAACCTTATAGAATGATTATCAAATAAAGCATTGCATGAATAAAACATTTCTTTTCTTGTGTAATAAGAAGAAAAGAACTACTTTTGCTCAAATAAAACAAGAATGTGCAGGTTATTAGCCTATGACAATATCAAAGACCAGAGCTAAATTAGTGGACGTGGCTCGACAACTATTTGCAAAAACAGGCGTTGAGAATACTACAATGAATGATATCGCTATTGCTTCTAAAAAAGGACGTAGGACACTTTACACTTATTTTAAGAGCAAAAACGAAATTTATTCAGCAGTAGTTGAGTCGGAACTGGATATACTTTCAGATGTGATGAAGAAAGTAGCCGAAAAGAACGTCTTGCCCGATGTGAAACTGATAGAGCTTATTTATACTCGTCTTGAAGCCGTAAAAGAAGTTGTCTATAGGAATGGTACTTTGCGTGCTAACTTCTTTCGTGATATATGGCGTGTAGAGAAAGTTCGTAAGAGATTTGATGCTAAAGAAATTGCACTTTTCAGAGCTGTCCTTGCTGAAGGAAAAGAGAAAGGTGTTTTTCAGATTGACGATGTAGATATTACTGCCAATATTATTCATTATTGTGTAAAAGGAGTAGAAGTTCCTTATATCAGAGGCCATCTGGGACGTAATCTTGATGTTGAAACTCGTATAAAATACGTGACCAACCTTGTTTACGGCGCATTACACAGAAGAGAAATCAATCAATAAATAAACGATTAAATTACAATTATTATGGGATTATTAGATGGAAAAACAGCGATTGTAACCGGAGCTGCTCGCGGTATCGGTAAAGCAATTGCTCTTAAATTTGCTTCTGAAGGAGCGAATATTGCATTCACTGACCTGGTTATTGATGAAAACGCTAAGAATACAGAAAAAGAAATAGAAGCTTTTGGCGTAAAAGCAAAAGGTTATGCATCTAATGCTGCTAACTTTGAAGATACTGCTAAAGTTGTTGCTGAGATTGTTAAGGACTTCGGTCGTGTAGACATTCTTGTTAATAATGCAGGTATCACTCGTGATGGCTTGATGATGCGTATGAGCGAACAGCAATGGGATATGGTTATTAACGTAAACCTGAAATCTGCGTTCAACTTTATCCATGCTATTACTCCGGTTATGATGAAGCAAAAAACTGGTAGCATTATCAATATGGCTTCAGTCGTTGGTGTTTCTGGTAACGCTGGCCAATGTAACTACTCAGCTTCTAAAGCTGGTATGATTGGTCTTGCTAAATCAATCGCTAAAGAATTAGGTTCTCGTGGTATTCGTGCAAACGCTATTGCTCCGGGATTCATTATTACTGATATGACTGCTGCATTAACAGACGAAGTAAAGGCTGAATGGGCTAAAACTATTCCATTGCGTCGTGGAGGAACACCGGAAGATGTTGCTAACGTTGCTACTTTCCTTGCTTCTGATTTGTCTTCTTATGTTAGCGGACAGGTAATTCACTGCTGCGGTGGTATGAACATGTAAGAATAGGAATGACCGTATTATACGAAGATAACCATATCATTGTTGTAAACAAAACAAGTTCCGAGATTGTACAGGGTGACAAAACGGGAGATACACCTCTTTCCGAGATTGTAAAACAATACCTGAAGGAGAAGTACAACAAACCCGGCAATGTTTTTCTTGGAGTTGTTCATCGTTTGGATCGTCCTGTAAGCGGTATAGTACTTTTTGCAAGAACCAGTAAAGCTCTTCCCCGCCTGAACGAAATGTTCAGGAATAGCGAGGTGAAGAAAACATATTGGGCAATTGTGAAGAACTGTCCGAAGGAACCCGAAGGTGAACTGGTTCATTATCTGGTGCGTAACGAAAAGCAAAACAAGAGTTATGCGTATGATAAGGAAGTGAAAGATTCAAAGAAAGCCATTCTTGATTATAAACTGATTGGCCATTCTCAGAATTATTATCTTCTTGAAGTGAACTTAAAAACAGGAAGGCATCATCAGATTCGTTGCCAGCTGGCAAAAATGGGATGTCCCATAAAGGGAGACCTGAAATATGGTTCTCCACGATCAAACCCTGATGGCAGCATTTGTTTGCATTCACGGAAAGTCTCGTTCATTCATCCGGTTTCAAAGGAACTAATTGAGCTGGAAGCTCCGGTTCCGGAAGGAAATCTCTGGAATGGATTTGAAATGATAGGTTAACATAATCTTCAGAAAAAAATAATAAAAGAGCTGTTTGCCGGAATAAAATCCGATAGGCAGCTCTTTTCCTGTTATATATCTAAAGATTTTCTGATATTTTCAGATATGTAGTTGAATAAGATTTGATTGCCTTACTTCAATGCTTCATAAACAGCCGAGTTATAAACTTCAACCTTAGTGCTTTTATGAATTTTCTTTTTAAGTTTCCTGTCCATCTCAGGTAACAGATATTCCCAGAATGTCTTCATTTTATTCAGTAACTGGTCGTTACCTTGCAGATGAGCCTCGTAATAATGAAACAATATACTATGAAGGTTCTTTATTTTGAGTAGCATCTCTTCGCGCGATAGCTTTACACCTTGTTGATACTCGGCCGCTAGTGCAGGATTAACCAGCAATCCTCTTCCAATCATTACACCTGCAATATTCGGAAATCGCTCTGTAACTTTGTTTATATCCTCAATGGTCGTGATATCTCCGTTGTAAATAAGCGGATGCTTGCATTCATTATAGAATGCTTCAAAAGAATCCCAGTTGGTTTCTCCCTTATATTGCTGTTTTCCTACGCGTGCATGCAGCGTGATTTGCTTTAAAGGATATTTATTCAGCAAGGGTAGCAGGGCAAGGCATTCCTGTGGATTTTCCCATCCGAGGCGCATCTTTACAGAAAACTGCATATCAGGAAATTCCTCCATGCACTGCAAAAGCTTTTCTACTTCTTCTGGATAGGGAAGAATACCCGAGCCTTTGTGACGGTGTACCAGCATCGGGAAAGGACAACCCATGTTAAGATCGGCTTCCGAATACCCTTTTTCCTGGAATAATGACATTACTTTCCGCATTTCATCGGGAGTGGCAGCTATTAATTGCGGAATAATCCGTTTTACAGTGTTATTTTCCTGTTCGATGTCACGCAATTCTCTGTTGCGGAAACCGTCTCTTTCTAATCTTACGAAAGGAGTGTAGTAGGCCTCTATGCCTCCGAATACAGATTCGTGAGCATTGCGGTAGGGGGCATCTGTATATCCTTGTAAAGGAGCAAAGTGAATAGGGATTTTCTTTTCCTCTAGCATACTTTTTTTGTTTGCAAAGATAATGGGCTCAGGTGATAATTACATAATAAATCGTCATACTTCTTACATTGTTTTGCATCTCTTTTCTGCCACACAAATATTAATCTTTGCCCGTGCAGCGTAACAGCTTATTTTTGACTACTTTTGCAAAATAAAATTAGTGATAGCTGGAATGAAACAATTAAAGAATATAGTTTTCGATTTTGGAGGGGTTATCGTGAATATCTCTCGTGATGCTGCAGTAAAGAAGTTTGTTGAGATAGGAGTGGCCAATGCTGATGAATTGCTTGACGCTTACCACCAAACCGGACTCTTTCTTGAAGTGGAAGACGGGACGCTGACCGCTGAAGAATTCCGCAGAAAACTGAGTGCTGTGGCAGGAAAGGAGCTGACTTATGAAGACGTTTTGCAAGGTTGGCTTGGTTTTATGACTGATGTTCCTTTGTATCGTCTTGATTATCTGCTGGAGTTACGTAAAAAATATAATCTGTATATTCTGAGTAATACTAATCCATTTATTATGGGATGGGCAAGAAGTGCTGACTTTACCTCTGCCGGCAAACCGCTAGACTATTATTTCGATAAAATCTATACTTCGTATGAGGTGAAAGAGGTGAAACCTAATAAGGGCATTTTCGAGTACATGATTAATGATGCCGCATTGCTGCCTCACGAAACTCTTTTTGTTGATGATGGCCCTGCCAACATTAAGATGGCCAAAGAGCTTGGTATGCACACTTTTCAGCCAATAAATGGAGAAGATTGGAGAGACGATCTTTCTGCTCTGCTTTAAGAAAAAATAAATCAGGTGAAATATTTATATTTCCTTGTACAGAAGAATGATTTGTTTTGTACAGAAGATTGCATTCTTTTGTACAAAACAAATCATTCTTCTGTACAAGGATTTTTTAATGTTATTAGAATAAATAAAAAATGCTGGCGAGAGTTTGATAAATGCTTCGTTTTATTCCCGCTATCTATCCTAATGTTTTCTTCCTGAAACGAAGATAGAACATGATTCCTGCGCTGGTCAGTCCGAAAGGAAATGCCATCCATACACCGGCAATTCCCCATTTAAGGATAAATCCGAAGAAATAACCGGTTGGGATTGATATCAGAAAGTAACTGATAAATGCTATATACATCATTGGTTTTACGTCGGCTATTCCGCGAAGAGAATTGGCAAATGTAATTTGTGTGCCGTCGCCAAACTGATATAAAAGGAATGGTATAATGAGCGAAACGGCTGTTCTGCTTACTTCCTGACTATCCGTGAATATAGCTCCCAGATTATATCTCAGAAAATAAATGGCAGTCGATGAAATTACGGCCATCAACAGAATGATATGAAAGCCAGCGTAGGCAGAGCGACGCACATTCTGCAGATCGTTTTTCCCCTTGAAATTACTTACTCTGACGGCTATTGCTGCCCCCATTCCGTAATAAATCATGAAGCAAAAGCTTGATATGGTGAGCATAACCTGATGGGCTGCAAGGGCAATGGTGCCAATCCACCCCACCATTACGGTACTGAAGGTGAATGATGCTGTTTCCATCCCCATCTGCAGAGCAATGGGCCACCCCAGTTCGTTGAGGCGTTTAAAGATAGACTTCGATAATCTTTTGAGCTTAAACCCTTCCAAATAGTCAACATACCGTTTGCTATACAGAAATATCACGCAGAATGCTGCAGCCATAATGATTCGTGCAATAAGTGTGCTCACACCCGCACCCATCAATCCCATTTCGGGAAGTCCGAGTTTACCGTAAATAAGCAAATAATTGAGGATAATGTGCAGTGTGTTTCCCCATAGCAGAATCCACATGGAGGTTTTGGTATCTGTAATTCCGTCGGCAAATTGCTTGAATGTATTGAATATCAATACAAAAATAAGCGATATAAGCAGCACAATAAAGTATGGCTTAATTAAAGGCAGTAGTTCCTTTGGCTCCCCAAAACGATGAATGTTCAGGTAAATAACGAACATCGCCAGTGTGAGCAACAGGGAAAACAGAATGTTTGCTGCCACACTGTTCCTTAGTGTTTGTCCGGCTCCTGAATAATCGCCTTTGCCAAACAAACTTCCCACAATGGGAGTCAGTCCATACGAAAATCCGGTGCTGAATATAATTGCAAACGTAAACAGGTTATTGACAAAAGAAGCTGCTGCCAGCTCAATGGTACTGTGATGTCCCACCATCATGGTATCGGCAAAACCGAGAATAATCATACCCAGTTGGCCGATAACGATGGGAATACCTAAGCGAAGCAGTGCTTTATAGTGTTCTTTGTATGTTCCAAAGAAACGGATCATGATTCCTTTTTCGCTTTATAATGCAGTGTAGAGCAATTTTTGCGTACAAAAGTCTTATTGGCTATCTCTTTCAGCTGAGTGGCTGAAACTTTCCGGTAATTGTTAACCTCGTTGTTCAGGTCTTCCGCTTTGCTGATAAGCTCAAAGAATGCCAGATTTGTAGCTACATTCAAATAATTTATATTGTTGAATATCTGCTCAGATTCGTATTTGTTCTTTACTTTTTCCAGTTCTTTCTCTTCCACAAGCGTATTTTTCAGCTCTTCCAGCTCTTCCCATACGGCTGCTTCTGCCTGTTCCAGTGAAACGCCAGAGACCGGTTTTCCTGAAATCTGGAAAAGTCCCGGTTCCACACTACCTGAGATGTAAGCGTCAATAGTTGAGAATATCTTGCGATCCTTCACAAGGTGTTGATTCAAACGGCTTGAACTTCCGTTGCTAAGCACATCCGATAAAATATCGAAAGCATAATAGTCCGGATGCATGCGTTCTGTCATGTGAAAAGCCATGAAGAGTGAGTCGAGCGGCACGTCTCGTTCCACTTCCAATCGTCTTTCTTCAGTCTGCTCAGGCTCCTGCGGCAGATTTCTTACGCGAACCTCGCGAGCAGGAATAGGGCCGAACCATTTTTCTGCCAGGCGTATTGTTTCTTCAAACGAGATGTTTCCTGTTACACAAAGTATTGCATTATTCGGCGCATAGAAATGGAAAAAGAAATCTTTCACATCATCCAGTGTAGCATTGGCTATATGTGATATTTCCTTGCCGATGGTAGGCCATTGGTAAGAGTGAACTTTAAAAGCCAGCGGGCGAACCAGATGAGACACATCTCCGTAAGGCTGATTCAGGTAACGTTGCTTAAACTCCTCTATAACCACCTGACGTTGCACGTCAAGGCTTTTAGGATTAAAATCGAGGCTAAGCATGCGATCTGATTCCAGCCAGAATCCGGTTTCAACGTTTTGTTTCGGCAGGGTAAGGTAATAGTTGGTGATGTCATTGTTCGTCCACGCATTATTTTCCCCGCCTGCCAGCTGAACCGGCGCATCATAATCGGGAATGTTCACCGAACCGCCAAACATTAAATGTTCAAAGAGGTGAGCAAATCCCGTATGTTCCGGATCTTCATCCTTGGCTCCTACGTTATACAACACGTTGACAGCCACCATCTGCGTACTTAAATCCTTAGAATGGATAATACGAAGTCCGTTTGAAAGAGTATGTCTGTTTACTTCAATCATCTTTATTCCACTACGATAACTTTCATCTTAATATCTTCTTCCGGTCTGTCGGCACGGTTGGTCTTTACCTTCTGTATAGAATCAACAATATCCATACCTTCCACAACCTCTCCGAAAACAGTGTATTGGTTGTCAAGATGCGGAGTACCGCCTACGGTTGTATATGCTTTTACCTGTTCCGGTGTGAATTTGAAGTCGGGCATAGAATCTGCCTTTGCTTTTGCTTCAGCAATCAGTTCTTCCTGTAATTCATAAAGTCCGTCTTTATCGCGGTCCAGTCTAAGCTTTTTAATCTTAGCAGCATTCTTGCTAACCAGTGTATTAAAAACCTGTTCCACTTTTCCGTGGTTTATCTGTTGTTCCATGTTCAGAATCTGACCTTGTGAGTAAGCTTTTCCTGTAACGATGTAGAACTGGCATCCACTGGATTCTTTTTTAGGATTTACCTCGTCACTCTGGCGGGCAGCGGAGAGAGCTCCTTTTTTATGGAAGAATTGTGGGTAAACAAATTCCGCAGGAACAGTATATCCGGTGTCACCCGAACCAAGCATTTTGCCTTTCGGAGCATTCTTTGAGTCAGGATCGCCACCCTGAATCATAAAGTCTTTGATTACACGGTGAAAAAGTGTACCGTCATAAAAGCCTTGCTTGGCAAGCTTTATGAAGTTATCACGGTGTTGCGGTGTTTCGTTGTAAAGCTTAATCTTTATGTCACCTAAATCTGTTTGTATCAACAGCATTGTCTCTTTCTGATTTTCCATTTTTTCTAGTTTATTTTGGGCATGGCCCGGTAAAAATACTCCTGCGCACAGGATTGACAGTATCATCAGTAATTGCTTTTTCATAAAATATGACTGACTGATTGGGGTGCAAAATTACGATTTTAAGGCTATTACGCCAAAACAATAAGGCGATAATTAGAACCTTTTATGGAAACTATCGCCTTTCTTATCATTCGGAAACAGAAGAAATCTGTTATTCATAGAATACTGCAGTGCCGCATGCTGTAACCATTAGCATACTACCGCTTGAACCAACTGTTTCATAGTCAATATCAATACCTATCACCGCATTGGCTCCTAATTTTTGTGCTTCTTCCGACATTTCTTTCAGAGCAGTTTCTTTAGCCTGACGCAATACTTTCTCGTATGAATTGGAACGACCGCCTATAATATCGCGAATTCCGGCAAAGATATCCTTGAAAATGTTAGCACCAATGATGGTTTCTCCTGAAACAATGCCGTAGTATGTGGTAATGGTTTTACCTTCAATACTGTTTGTAGTAGATAGTAACATAAATCTTTATTTTAGGAATTAGTATATAGACAACAAATATATATTTTTTGTATGAATAAATAATTATGAAGGCAAACAAGATATGAAAATAAATGTTTTCTTTGTATAAGGCTTTGTTATACAATGAACAGGAAGATAAAGAAATGGCTGAAAGGGATTGGCATAGCTTTGCTCACTCCGGTAATTCTTTTAGTGATACTCTTCGTATTGCTCTACATCCCTCCGGTTCAAAATGTATTGAAAAATCAGTTTGTGAAGTATGCTTCGCATAAAACTGGCATGCAGATTACCATTGATAAACTAAGATTATCTTTTCCTCTCGATCTTGCTCTTTATAAAGCTAGTGTTGTGTCTCACAGAGATACACTTTTTGTGGCCGATAAACTGATAGTTGACCTTGGCTTACGACGCTTACTTCACGGCGAGGTGAGGGTGGATGGTATAACTTTAAGTAAGGCTTCTGTTAATTCCTCCCGTTTGATAAAGGGGATCCGTATTCGTGGCGTTTTGGGTGAACTGTTTCTTGCTTCAGATAAAGTGGATTTTCCCCGTGAGGAAGCTTATATATCAAGAGCTGTATTGAGAAATTCCGGCTTAAAACTATCTGTAATCGACACAACTACAACGCCTAAAGAGAAACCTTCAGAACCTCTTCACTGGAAGCTTCTTTTTGAACGGCTTCAGTTGCGTAATGTTTCTTTTCATATGGATCAACCATTTGATTCCATTAAAATGCTTACCCGTGTGGATGAGGCTGTTCTTCGGGGTGGAAAAATAGATTTTCTGAAGAAAATTTATAATGTGAGGAGATTGTCCGTAGTGAAGGGCATTTTTAATTATGATTCAGGTAAGCAGAAACCTTCAAAAGGATTTGATCCTTCACACATTGCAATGCGTGATCTCTTTGTTTCCGTGGACTCTTTTCATAATCGTGGCAGAGAATTACGGGCAGCCATAAAGCGAATTTCAATGTCCGAACGCTCGGGTATCTATATATGTTCCCTGACTGGGAATATTCTAGCTGACAACCGTGCGATAAAATTGCCTGAGATAATTGTTAATACCCCACATTCAGAAGCTATACTGAATGTAAAAGCTGACTGGCTATTGTTTAAAAATTCCAATGAAGGCAGTTTTTCTTCGTCAGTTGTTGCCAATATAGGCAAGCAAGATGTATTGCTTTTTGTGGGAGGATTGCCAAAGGAATTTAATGATGCTTACCCTTTCCGGGTGATCACTTTCCGCGCTTTGGCTGAGGGAAATATGAAGGATGTTCGCCTGTCTCGCTTAACTGCCACTCTTCCCGGTTCTTTTTCGCTGGCATCAACCGCTCACCTGAAAGACTTGTCGGACAGAGTGAATCGTTCGGGGAGAATAGATTTTCGTCTGGATGCTAAAGACCTGGGTTTTCTGGCTACATTAATAAAAAAAACATCCAATGGCAGTGTTCGTGTACCTAAGGATATAAATCTTCAAGGGCTTCTGGCTATGAAAGGAACTCGTTATAAAGCGGGAGTTATCCTGAATGAAGGTGGGGGAGAAGTGAAGGCTGATGCCGAATACAATGGAATGCAGAAAACTTATACTGCTAAAGCTTCTATCAATAAGTTTCAGGTGGGGCATTTTCTGCCAAAGCAACAGTTCCATTCACTTACAGCTTCTTTTGATATGATAGGTGAAGGTACAGACATATTTTCTCCTCGTACAAAAATCACAGGCGGAGTTAAGGTTGATCAGCTGCAATATGGAAAAACAGTTGTAACAGGTGCGTCTGCTAAAGTCGATTTGCAGAGTTCATTGTTGAAAGCAGCTCTTACCAGCGAGAATAATGTATTGCAGATGGAAGCAAACCTGGCGGCTACGCTTCAAAAGAAGCTGGTTAAGGCGGATTTGTCAATGAACGTGAGGCATATTGATTTAAAGCGGCTGGGATTTATCCCTCGTTCCTTGAGAAAACCTACGCCTTTCACTCTGATAGCTTCGACGGATAAAGCGCATACTTCGCTGGAACTTCACTCTGGTGATCTGGCTGTTTCTTTGAATAGTACTGCTCCATTGATGAATTTTGTGAAAGAGACTTCTGCTTTCTCTTCCTTGTTGATTAAGCAAATGGAACAAAAAAGGCTTAATCAGCAGGAACTACGTAAAAAGATGCCTTCGGCTAAGTTAGTCTTCTCTGCTGGAAGAAAGAATCCTTTCAGTGAATACCTGGCTTTGTCGAAAATATACTTTAAGAGCGCTTCTGCCGATCTTCAGACTTCTCGACTGGATGGTGTGCAAGGACATTTGTTAGTCAATTCATTTGAAACGGATAGTGTATTTCTTGATACCATTCGTCTTGCTATTCGTCAGGATACGGCAGCTATCCGTCTGCACGCCGGCATCATTAATAATGCGGCCAATAAACAGTATGTATTTCAGGCGTATGCCGACGGAACTGTTGGTAACGATAATGCCGAACTAATGTTGAGGTATCTCAACGCTAAAGGACAGCTGGGGACAAACTTTGGCGTTCGTGCCAAAGTGGAAGAGAATGGATTCGCATTTAATGTTTTTCCTGATAATCCGCTTCTGCTTTTCCGCCCATTTTCAGTAAACAAGGATAATAGAATATTTATAGGCAATGATAAACGCATTACAGCCAATCTGGATTTACAGGATAAAAGTGGAATGGGACTCTTTATACATTCTATGGAAAATCCTGAAGCTCAGCAGGATCTTATTGCAGAACTTAGAAATCTCGATTTAAAAGAAGTGGTTAATTCCTTGCCATACTTGCCGGATGTAGGAGGTATTTTCTCGGCAAAGGCTGAATATCTTCAGAAAGAAGATCGTTTTCAGGTCTTTGCTGACGGAGGGGTTAAGAACTTTATGTACACTAATCAGCTGGTTGGGGATATGAATTTAAAAGCAACATATCTGCCTGCGGCGGAAAATGAACATCAGCTGACTGCTGCATTAGGATACAACGGAAAAGAGGTGCTCACAGCTGATGGAGTATACAAAGCGGCTCAGGAGGAATTGATGAATGTTCATGCAAACCTGAAGGCTCTTCCCCTGAGTATAGCCAATGCTTTTATACCAGATCAGATGGTTCGCCTTTCCGGAGCGCTGAATGGCTTTGTTACTCTGGAAGGGAAAACTGCAGCTCCCCATATAAACGGAGAGGTAACAGCCGATTCTGCATCAGCTTTTATCGCTCAGGCAGGAGCGCGCCTGCGTATGGATAATAAAACAATTAAGATAGTTGATAATAAGCTCACTTTCGATAATTATTCCATCTACGCTGCCGGTAAGAATCCGCTGACTGTTGCCGGAAATATTGATTTTAAGGATTTGCAGCAAATGCGTGCCGACCTGAAACTGTCGGCAAAGAATTATCAGTTATTCAACGCTACCCGTACAAAAGAATCGCTTGTTTACGGAAAACTATTTGCAGATATTAATTCCACAGTGCGTGGACCGCTTGATGCTTTGATTATGCGTGGCAATATGCGTATTCTGGGAACCACGGATGCTACTTACGTACTGAAAGATTCTCCGCTGACAGTGCAGGATAGATTGGGAGATATGGTTAGTTTCGTTAATTTCAATGATTCGCTGCCTGTACCAAAAGAAAAACAAAAACCTCTTTCTCTGGGTGGACTGGATATGCTTATCAATATCCAGATAGAGTCTGCCGTGAGATTAAAGGCTGATCTGTCGCCCGACCGCGAAAACCGTATAGAACTTGAAGGTGGAGGCAATCTTACTTTGCAGTATACTCCTCAGGAGAATTTGTTGCTTTATGGACGATATACCTTTAGTGACGGACTTTTAAAATATACTTTACCTGTTATTCCATTGAAATCATTCGCCATCCAGAATGGAAGTTATGTGGAATGGTCGGGAAATATGATGAATCCTAAAGTGAGCCTGAAAGCAGTGGAAAGAGTTCGTGCATCAGTTGCCAATGAAAACCAGTCGACAAGGCAGGTGAATTTTGATGTATCTGTTTCAATCAAGAATACATTGAAGGATCTTGGAATGGTATTCAATCTGGAAGCTCCTGAAGATATGACTGTCCAGAATCAACTTTCAGCGATGTCGGATGAAGAACGTAGCAAGCAAGCCATAACCATGCTGGCTACAGGTATGTATATGCCTAATGGGTTTACATCTGCCGGTTCGTCGGGAGGAATAAATATGGGCAGTGCGCTGAATAGCTTTCTGCAAAGCGAAATTTCCAGTATAGCGGGAAGTGCACTCCAAAAGGTGGATATTACTTTTGGAATGGAATCTTATGAAGATACCGGCACCAAAGGAACCGGAAAACGGACTGATTATTCTTATCGTTTTGCCAAGAGATTCTACAATGACCGTATAAGGATTGTGATTGGTGGTAAAATCTCTACCGGAGAAACTGCCGATGAAAAACAGTCTTTTATTGATAATGTTTCATTGGAATACCGGTTGGATAGTGGCGGAACCCGGTATGTCAGACTGTTCCATAACAAAAATTACCAGAGTCTGCTTGAAGGAGAGATAACCGAAACCGGAGCCGGTATTGTGTTACGTAAGAAAATGCGCAGATTTGGAGAACTATTTATATTCAAAAACAAGGAAAATAAAAAGGAGTCGAAATGAAAAAGCTGTTTTATCTGCTATTGATGTTGCTCACTGCTTGTTCAACTACCCGCAATTTGTCGGATGGTGAAACTCTATATACGGGGATGAAAAAAACAGTGGTAGAGAATCGCGATGCTTCGACGGCAGGTGATGAGGCTTTGGATGAAGTAGATGCAGCATTGGCTAAGGCTCCGAATAACGCTCTGTTTGGAAGTTCCTCCGTAAGACTGCCTTTGCCGTTTGGACTATGGATATATAATGCTTTCAAGCCTTCGAAGAAAGGTTTGGGACGATGGATATTCAACCGTTTTGCATCTAATCCGGTGCTTATCTCTACAGTGAATCCGGATGTGAGGGTGAAGATAGCCCGCAACCTGTTGCGTGATTATGGCTATTTTAATGGAAAAGTATCATATGAACTGATACCCGGGAAAAAACGTCAGGCTAAATTGAAATATACCGTTGATATGCAGCAACCTTATTTGCTGGATACGATAATGTATGCCCATTACAGCCCCCGGACAGATAGTCTGATAAACAAGAAACTGGTCGACAGAATACTTCGCAAAGGTGATCATTTCAGCGTTATTAAGCTGGATGAAGAACGGCAACGGTTAAGCACTTTGCTCCGTAATGCCGGATATTATTATTTCCGCCCCGAACTGATTGCTTTTCTGGCTGATACAACTCAGGAATCAGGCAAAGTCTGTTTGAAGATAACTCCCAAGGCGGGCTTGCCGGAGCAAACTCTTCGTCCATGGAATATAGGGAAAAGAAACATTATTCTGAATGGATCAGATGGAGAGGCGCCTACTGATTCAATGCTATACAAAGATCTGACTATTTTTTATCAGGGTAAACTAAAAGTACGCCCGCAGGTATTGTACAATCGTTTCAGATTAATGCCCGGTGATCTCTATTCCCAATATAAACAAACAAGAACACTCGAGAATCTGAATCGTTTGGGTATCTTCAAATATACCGAAATGCAATTTGTTCCTCGAGATACAACACGAAGCAATAACCTGCTTGATATATGGATGAAAGCAGCTTATGATCTTCCGCTTGACGGAGAACTGGAATTTAATGTGACTTCTAAATCGAATGATCAGGTAGGACCGGGTGCAGCTTTCTCACTAACCAGACGAAACCTTTTTGGTGGAGGGGAAAATCTCACGGTGAAGCTGAATGGCAGCTATGAATGGCAGACTAATGATCCTGTGGGAGGAAGTAGTTCCGTTATTAACTCTTATGAACTTGGTGCCTCTACGGCATTAACTGTTCCACGCCTGGTGCTGCCTGGAAGAGGATATAAGGAAATGACTTATCCGGCTACCACAACGTTCAGACTTTATGCCGATCAGTTGAATCGCGCACGTTATTTCAAGCTTCTGGCTTTTGGCGGTAATGCAACGTATGAGTTTCAGACATCTCGTGTGAGCCGTCACTCGGTTACACCGTTTAAGCTGACATTTAATGTGCTGCAGTACACCACCCAGCGTTTTGACTCTGTAACGAATGCTAATCCGGCACTTTATATGAGCCTTAAGAATCAGTTTGTGCCGGCAATGAATTATACTTATACCTATGATGACGCCGGAGTGAGAACCAAAAGAAATCATGTTTGGTGGGAAACCTCAATAACATCTGCCGGGAATGTTACTTCTGCCATTTACAGGCTTTTTGGAAAAAGCTTTAATGAACAGAAAGATTTATTAGGTAACCCGTTTGCACAATTTTTGAAGCTTACCTCGGAAGTGAGGTATACTTACCGGATCAATGCCCGTCAGAATATTGTGGCCCGCTTGTCGGGAGGTGTGCTTTGTGCCTATGGTAATTCAGAGGTGGCGCCTTATAATGAACAATTCTATATCGGAGGAGCAAATAGTGTGAGAGCGTTTACCATCCGTTCGCTTGGTCCCGGTAGTTATCAGCCCGATGTTAAGAGTACATACTCGTATCTGGACCAAACCGGAACTTTTAAAATGGAAGCTAATGTTGAATACCGGTTCAACCTGCTGGGAAATCTGAACGGAGCATTGTTCCTTGATGCCGGAAACATCTGGTTACTGAAGAACGATGAGGCTCGTCCGGGAGGGCTATTTAACTTTTCTCACCTGGGAAAAGACATTGCTTTGGGAACTGGAGCTGGGTTACGCTATGATTTCTCCTTCCTTGTTGTCCGTCTGGATGCAGGAATAGGTCTTCATGCTCCCTATCAGACTTCAAAATCAGGCTATTACAATATACCGTCTTTCAAAGATGGACTGGGAATTCATCTGGCTATAGGTTATCCTTTCTAACGAACTTATTCCCCTTTTGAACCATTTGTGTCTACATTTGAACTATTTGTTGCACCGTCGTAAGGGATTATTTTTTAAATTTGCGGCGTAAAAAAACAGAAAATTCTAACAACCCTATTTAATATTAACAAAATGAAACCAACATTATTTGTACTTGCTGCCGGAATGGGCAGTCGTTATGGTGGACTCAAACAGCTAGATGGTCTGGGCCCTAACGGTGAAACAATCATGGACTACTCAATTTACGATGCAATCCGTGGAGGATTTGGTAAATTAGTCTTTGTAATTCGTGAGAGTTTTGAGAAAGATTTCCGTGAAAAGATTATTAAGAAATATGAAGATCATATTCCTGTTGAACTTGTATTTCAGGATCTGAACGATCTTCCTGCAGGTTTCAAATGTCCGGAAGGCAGAGAAAAACCATGGGGAACCAATCATGCTGTACTTATGGGCAAGAATGTAATCAATGAACCTTTTGCTGTGATTAATGCAGATGACTTCTATGGAAAAGACAGCTTTGCTGTTTTAGGTAAGGCGCTTACTGAAATGGAAGGCAAAAAGAATGATTACTGCATGATTGGTTACCGTGTAGGTAATACTCTTTCTGAAAGTGGTAGTGTGGCTCGTGGTGTTTGTGCAACAGACAAGGATGGTTATCTTACTACTGTTGTTGAACGTACAGCTATTGAACGTATCGACGGTAAAGTTCAGTTCAAAGATGAAAACGGAGAAATGGTTGCTATTGCTGATAACACTCCTGTTTCTATGAACATGTGGGGATTCACTCCTGATTATTTCAAGTATTCAGAAGAGTTCTTCATTGAATTCTTAAAAGAAAACATTGATAACCTGAAGTGTGAATACTTCATTCCATTGATGGTTAATGAACTAATCAATAACGGTACTGCCCGCGTAAAAGTATTGGATACTACATCTAAATGGTTTGGTGTAACATATGCTGCTGATCGTCAGTCAGTAGTAGATAAAATCCAGGCTTTGGTTGATGCAGGGGAATATCCGGCTAAATTATTCTGATCAGTAAGATTTAGAATTGAGTAGATTATATAGAAATGAGGGTATCCAACTATTTTTGGATGCCCTTTTTCCGTTTATTTTTTATCCCTCACTCTCTCACTTTTTTGATTTAATATCTTGTAAAATAGAATCTTATTGCAGTGATGGATGCCTTTTATCCCTAACGAAACCCTCACTAAATGGGGCTACCCTCACTTTTTTAAGTCATTTTCTGCGTTTTTTTGATAATATACTATATCGGAACTATCTTTTTTTGACATGCTACTTTGAAAAGGAAAAAATAATCAGATTGAACTTAAAAACAGCCCGAATTAGTGAGGGTAGACCCTGAAAGTGATGGTCAAGTGATGGATGGTTTTTATTTTTCATTAGAATTTGCAAAAACAGAAATCAGAAAAATATCCCGCCTGTTTTCTTAAAAAGTAGGTGAGACTTTGATGCTTTATTTACCAATAAATCTAAGCTATTGATGAATGGATTTTATTTATTGAGGGATGTTATTTTTTGTGAAGTACTATTTATCTGTTCCAATCCAGGTAAGTTTATGCCAAATGCGTTCAAGCGGACCTTGCTTATGATTCTTCATCCACCATGTGCTAAAGAAACCCTGTAGGGTACCTAAAGTGACTCCAATTAACAAACAGGTGGTAGCTCCGGTGTATTGATACAGACCTAAACCGAATCCATAATAGATAAATGAACCAAGAATAGACTGAATAATATAATTTGAAAGACTCATTTTGCCTATTGATGAGAATATGTTTAAGATTCTTTCAAAAGTTTTTGTTTGGAATAGCAAAACAAATCCTGAAACCAGAACCAGCATGAATGCAAAGTTATTCCAGGATGTGAAAATAGTCAGGAATGGTCTGCGAATAGCTTCATGATCAAACCATGACGCTGCGTTGCTCTTTATAAAATATAAAGGAATAAAAGCAATGACTGCATATGAAAGAACTTTTATCCAGAACTGTTTACTTTCAGGGGTCGTTTTAAATAATGATTTTCTTCCAGCAAGCATTCCTAACATGAATAATGAAAGAGTTTGGAATACACGTCCGTTTTCCCATGACCATTCCATCACAGCAATTCTTCCATTCGATAGATTGCCCCAGATAGTGTTGATGAAAGAATCTTTTGTTATATAGTCGGCCATCTTCCCAAAATGAACCCATGAAGCCGGGTTTTGCATCTCTTTTGTGGGATCAATCAATCCCGATATCAGATTAAACAATTCATAGGGCTGAAGCATCAGGAATATTGCAATCCACAAAACTGCTTTATTACTAAGTTTGGCAACCGTAATTAATCCAAATCCAATCAAGGCATAAATGGTTAGTATATCTCCCTGATAAAAGGAAGAGTTAATCATTCCAAATCCTAACAAAAGTAATAACCTCCAGGCAAAACGCCCTCTGAAATCTTTTCCAACTTTTTCCTGGTTATGAGACTGGATGAAGAAGGTCAATCCAAAGAGTAATGCGAAAATGGCATATGATTTTCCGGCAAAAATGAAAAAGAGAGTATCCCACACATTTTTATCTAATGCTTTTAGCCAGTCTGGTAAATTTGCCGGTGAATAATAAAAATCGAAATGTTCAAGGTTATGAAGAAGCATAATTGAAATGATAGCAAAGCCTCTCAAGGCGTCTACTACATGCAGGCGTGAAGAATTTTGATTCATTTTATTGATAGATTTTGTCGGTTAAATTTCGATTTTCAAATATAATATACTTTTTGAATATATTGCATGCGATAGGCTTGTATTTATTTGAAAAATAATACATTAAAGAATAGAGGCAAGAGTCAGTCTAACTATTTTCTGCTTATGTGAATTCTTTGTGTAGATTGTTTTTGATCTATAATTCCACAAATCTTGATATCGAAAAATCTTTCTGAGGGTAGGAGAATTCCTGATTTTGGAAAAACCTCAGCCAGTAATAAGGTTTCATTATCTTCTAAAGAATAGCCATATAGCAAGCCTATATTTTGAATATCGCTATTAAAAATATCAGCATATTGTATTTCAGAATAACCAGCAAGTTTTTTTTGAATATTGGTAAAAGGTGCTATTTGCTTAGTAAAAAGCAAAAAAGTCTCTTTGTCCATTCTCCAATAATTTTCTTTCCTCTTTAACCGAAGTATCATAATATTGATTTATTCTTTTGACATATATAACTAAAATATGCTTGGCATATAATATTATTAAATAGATTAGCTTGTATAAATATATATTTAT
>Ga0183100_1000881_pt1 | contig 18308 bp, 11 predicted proteins | sample Biomet2_FD_127789 | JGI IMG/M metagenome (GOLD analysis project Ga0183100, IMG submission 127789) | Microbial communities from bioreactor (seeded with anoxic lake sediment) at LBNL, California, USA - Biofuel metagenome 2 | ecosystem: Engineered > Bioreactor > Anaerobic > Unclassified ...
CTTTCTTCATAATAACACTCTCCTTTTCTAAATAATTTATATAATTTCTGAGTACAGACTTCTTGCATCCTCTGCAGTTACAGGACGCATATTATTTACCAGCAAGCGCTGCACTTGCATACCTGCTTCTACTAAACCATCCAAATCCTTGAGCGGAACTCCGAATTCCTTCAGGCTGGTTGGGATGTCCAGATCCTTGACGATCTTCTCCATCCATGCAAGCATATAAGCACTCTTTTCCTCCACCGTGCTGCAGTTCTGTTCCGTGTGGACGCACCTGTCATAGGCGGCGGCGAATTTCTCCCGGCATACCGGCTCGTTGAAACGCATAACTGGTGCCAGCAGGATGGCGTTGGATACGCCATGGGCGATATGGTACTTTCCGCCAAGAGGGTAGCTCAAGGCGTGTACGGCAGTGGTTCCGGAGGCGGTGATGGCCAGCCCGCCATAGTATGCAGCAATCTGCATTTGGTTCTTGGCCTCCATGGCCTCCGGGTCGTTGCAGGCTGCCATGATGTTGTTCAATATCATATCCAGACCCTCAAGTGCGTACACATCGCTGAAGGGGTTTGCCTTGTTGCCGGTGTAACACTCAATGCAGTGAGCCAGCGCATCGACGCCAGTTGCCGCTGCAATTTTGCGGGGCAGGTTCTTAATCATTCTGGCATCCAGAATTACATAGTCGGCAATCATATTTTCGTTGACGATTCCCACCTTCAGTTCCTTTTCAGGTACGGCCACGATGGCATTAGGGGTTACCTCTGCCCCGGTACCTGCGGTTGTAGGAATGAGGATAATAGGTACGCACTTCTGTGCGCGGCCAGGGTCATCCAACAGCTCTTTAACTCCGTACTCATCGGTAACCAGAACACTGGCCAGCTTGGCTGCGTCCATCACGCTGCCGCCACCGCAGGCCACGATTATATCCGCACCGCTGGCTTTGAACTGATCCACCAGCTTCTGCACGGCGGTGTAGGTTGGTTCCGGTGGCAGTTCGTCCAGCACATAGTAGTCGACCCCTGCGGCCTTCACTGCCTCCTCCGGAAGGGAGAACAGGCCGCAGCCTTCGATTCCCTTGTCGGTAAACATGGCTACCCTCTTAACTTTTCTTGTCTTCAGTATGGAGGTGATGTTCTCCATTGAGTTTTCCCCACCGTATACGGCGTGGGGCATTTTTATATTATAGGTTTTAAGCATTTTCAAATCCTCCTTGTTCTCTTAGCGACTCTGGGCAGCTGTGGGGTTATAGAGTCCCACCCGCTCCCTCTTTTTCCCCAGCACGTCCTGCTCGGTAAAGCGAACATATTTCACTCCATGGCGGGTGTGAGACGCGTAAGTAAGATGTAGTGCTCCGTCTGATGACTGCATCAGATATGGATACTCATACTGACGGTTGTTGGTCTTGTTTTCATCACCCATGAAGCCCTCTCCTCTTTCCATCCAGCGAACAATAGGGAAAGTCAGACCGCCGTCCTCAGAAAGAGCCACCGCCACCGGGCAGCGCAGACCAGGCCAGGCAGCCTTGCCAGGATGAGGATCCGGTGTACAGGTTGGGTTGTATGCAATGGCGATGCGGCCGCTCTGCAGCTTTAGCGCGCTGATGCTGGAATTGTTGTTTGGAAGTGGGGTCGGTACTGGCACGCTCCAGGTCTCGCCCCAATCAAAGGACTCGCTGCGGTGAATGCGGTAAGCCTCGCGGTTACGCATAAAAGCAACCAGATGTCCGTTTTCCAGCTCAACCACGTTAGCATGAACATGGCCATTACTCTTTGGCATCATGACTATTCGCCAGGTCTTTCCCTGGTCGTCCGATATGCGGAAGGCAGTAGGATCACCGGACAGCCCATCTGCCGAATCCGTGCAAAGCCAGTTTGAAAAAATCCAACGTCCATTGGACAGAATCTGGATCGGCTGGCGGCAGAAGGTGCCCTCCTCTGGGAAAACCGTCTCATAGGAGCCCCATGTCCTGCCACCGTCGGTGCTCTTCTGGCAGCGAACCACGGCTGTATACTGCATGTTGTCCTTGCCCTCCTGACGGTCCAGCTGAGCGGTATACATAGCCCAAACAGCATTATCAGGACCGTAAAACAAGGAGGGATTCTGTTCGCTGCGGGTGGAGTCGCCAGATATATCAACTGGTGGCAGCCAGGCCGGTGCATCCTTAGGCAGGACAGAGCAGACGATGTGGATATCTGCGCTGCCCTCGTAGGTACCTGCAAACCAGCAGCACAGCAGGTCGCCGTTAGGCAGTTCCACCATTGCCGGTGAATGTGCGGTGGGATATCCGCCGGTTGGCAGCAGCGCCTCCAACGTTCCCATGTCACCATTTTCGTAGATGGTACCGTCCCATGTCAGGCCAGGTAACTTTGCGTATTTCATGTTGTTCTCCTCCTAATTTAAAATTTTTTAGTTATTTGTTAAATACCAGAATTCATTGGTTTTACTTTATTTCTACATGAATTTTCTCTGCTTATGGTGAAACGTTTGCAATTAATACATTTTCATATCCTGATGGTCTATATGACATCAGGATATGTACGCATAACTGAAAATTTTACCTCTGTCAGATTTACATACTATTTAAGTCTGTTTTTGGCCAGTTTGACCGCATAATCCAAAGCATTTATAAGGCTCAGCTCGTTGGAAGTACCTTTACCAGCCTGGTCAAACCCGGTACCATGATCTACGGATGTTCTTATAATCGGAAGTCCCAGTGTTACGTTTACGCCCTCCACTGCTTTCCATTTCTTGAGTTCTCTGTCATATACGAACCCCACTGTTTTTAGTGGAATATGTCCCTGGTCGTGATACATGGCAACCACAATATCGTACCATCCGCCAAGTGCTTTTGGAAATAAAGTATCTGGCGGAATCGGTCCATCCACATTAATATCTTCAGCCTGTGCTGCTTTTATGGCAGGTATTATTTCATCGATTTCTTCCCTTCCAAACAGACCATTTTCACCGGCATGAGGATTGAGTCCGGCAACAGCTATACGAGGCTTTGAAATCCCCATTTCCTTGCAGGCTTTATCTGCAATTCTTATAACTTCAAGTACACGATCCTTTTTAGCACGATCGCAGGCTTCCCTGAGTGAGCAGTGGGTTGATACATGAACCACCCTCAGATCGTGATGTGCAAGCATCATGGTATATTTTTTTGTATTTGTATATTGAGCATAAATTTCAGTGTGACCATCAAAATGAAGTCCCTCAGGAGCAAGCGCTTTATTCATTGCTTCCTTATTGAGCGCATTGGTACAGGTGGCATCTATTTCGCCTTTCATGGCCAGCTCAATCACTTTTTTAACACTGAGAAAAGCCGCCATACCACACATTTCAGAAACTTTTCCATATTCAAACTTATTAAGATCAATAAGATCCATATGCAGTACATCAATTGTCCCATATTCAAATACTGCTTCAGAAACTTGTGAAATCCGATGGATCTTTAATTCGGGATGACCTAGAATAGAAGCTGCCTTTTCCAGCATCTTAGCATCGCCCACAACAAGAGGACGGCACCTTTCATATAGATCTTTGTGCATAAGTGCCTGAACCGTTAATTCCGGTCCATTTCCCGCAGGATCACCCATCGTAATACCAATTTTCGGTAGATTTAACATTTATATTCCTCCTTAAATCTGAATGATAATGCATTTAGTGAATTCCTTTTTGCATTTTCCTTCAGACTTTCTTTATGCTTCTATAATTACTTTCCCTCATTTAATTTTGAGAGCATTTCTGACAGATCACTAAACAGCATTTCTTTACCGAAACCCCCGGATTTTGAAATCACATTCAGCGTTTTTTCCTTATATTTAAGCTGTGAAAGCACAACTCCGCAATCCATTTCACATATAGGTGACACTAGCTTGATACCTGCCTGACGTATAAATCCGATGTATGAATCACCGCCCATTATCAGGATTGTACCGTCAAAACCTTTGTCAATAAGTTTTTCAAGAAGGCGGCCCATAACAGAAGTTATTTTTGTACGCATCTCAGCTGATGTAATTCCTCTCTTATGCGCAGAAATTGTGGTGTTTTCGCCATCTTCCATATCATTTGTATCCAGAATGACCATAGGATTTTTTTCACAGGAAGCGTTTAATTTATCAATAAATGCATCTGCATCGCAGCTTTCTGCCCAATCAGGGCTTAATTTCTGCTCGGGAGACAGCCTGAAACGCGGAGCACCTTTACTTTCAGCATCATTGCATTGAGCTACTGATACAGGATTAACACTGCCACAGGCTACAAGCATGTTGGCTTTTATTTCGGGTACAAGCGGTCGTTCTCCTCCAATCTTAAGGAGCTTTGGCAGAATGGAAGCAAATCCCGCGCAGCCTGCAATAATGTGCATTTCAGCTTTTTCCATCAGTCCGGTGGCAATGTTCTCTATATCCTCATTGCAGACCGAATCATATACTAGGATTCCATCAGCGGATGAAGTTAATTCGTTGATTTCCGTACCCATTATAGTAACTTCCGTTTCACACTGAGATGCAATAATTTTTTTTATGTCTGAATGGCGTACCGGCTCAAATGGGTCCTGTCCAAAAACGCTTTGAGAAAGTGGAACACCATTTACAAATTGGATACCCCCTTCAGTAGTTCGTCCCATTTTCGGGAATGCAGGGATAAAGTGAATATGTTTTGATCCGCTGGCCTGAAGCATTGCAGTAAGTTCAGCACCGATATTTCCACGTAAAACGGAATCTGTTTTTTTATAGATATACGGTATTCCAATTTTAATTGCCTCCGAAACAATGGAAAATAAGGTTTTATAAGCTTCCTCTTTATTAAGATGCCTGGTCTCTGCATCGATTACAACTACCTCTACATTAGAAGCTATATTTTTATAATTAATCTGAGAGTCCACCATAACATAGGTTGCAGCACCGTTAGATGCGAACTGCACTCCCGTATCCAGTGCTCCAGTAAAATCGTCTGAGATGATCAGTAGTTTAATCATGTAATGTCTCCTTAAATCAATTTCTTAAACATATGTATTTAAAACTTAAATACTGCAGAGATTTTCTATAGATCTCGCATTTCTTTCTCTTGATGGCATTATTGTACTAAAACTTATAATGTTGATAAATGTAAACGACATCATATTTTGTTTAAATTTGAAACACTGATAGTCATTATTGTGATTTTTTTAAGATATGTTATAATATTATCATAAAGTGTTTCAATTTTAAACATATTGTTGCAAGGAGAGATAGAATATGTCTTCTAAATTAATACGAATTTTAGCCATAGCACCTTATCCCAGCATGGAATCTCTGCTGGTAAAACTTGCAGAAGAGTATCCAAATATTGATCTGACCATTACGGTGGGTGACTTAAAAAAAGGTGTGGAAATTGCTCAAAAAAATTTCCACTCAAACTATGATGTCATCATCTCCAGAGGCGGCACTGCGAAATTGGTCCAGCAATCCGTTTCACTACCGGTTATTGAGATCAGCACATCTGCCTATGATATTCTGCGTACCTTAAAATTATCAGACGCGGGTTCAGGCGAAGTTGCAGTAGTTGGGTTTTCAAATATTACAGAGGAGCTTTTATCATTGAAGGAGGTGCTGCCGTATAAAATAGACATCTTCACAATCAGTTCCACGGATGAGGCCGCTCTAATTCTGCAGCAATTAAAGAATGACGGAGAACATACTATACTTTGCGATATGATTACTTATACAACAGCCAGAGAACTGGGCATGAATGCATTTCTGATTACATCCGGTATCGAAAGCATTCGTGCTGCATTTAATACTGCTATACTCTATTGCAGCAGCTACAGCAATATTAGAAATGAAAATCATTTTTTGAGACAGCTTATTCTGGGAAGAGATGCCAGGACCGTGGTTTTCACTAAGGATGGGAAGTTATTTTATTCTACTCTTTCCGAGGAGGATGCTGCTATTTTGAATATGCTGCATGAAAGAATCGATGAAGTTCCTGCCAGCGGAAGACGCCGTTTTCTGCAAAGACATAACAATCTACTTTACTCTATTCAGGCGCAGCGGATCATTTCTAACGAACTGGAATATGTGGCGTTCTATTTTACGGTCAGCAAACCGCCGCTATCTGGTAACAAATGCGGCATCAATTATAGCAATCGTAAAGAAGTAGAGAAAGATTATTTCAGTAGTATTTATATTATAATGGACTCTATCACTCAGCTTGAAAATACTATTGACCAGGTAAACCAAAATCTTTTTCCTGTTATTATTTTAGGCGAAGAAGGCACGGGGAAACAGCAGATTGCCAAGGCAATTTATCTGCGCAGTTCCATAAATGATCATCCATTTGTTCAAATTGACTGTACTCTGCTCAGTGAAAAAATATGGGATTACCTTTTGAATCACCATAATTCTCCCTTGTGTGATGCCGGTAATACCATTTTTATAAGAAATATTAATGCTTTGAGTGAACAGCAGCAGAACCAGCTTTTGATTGCGATAGCAGACATGGAAATTTGTAAAAGGAACAGGGTCATCTTTTCCTGCGTCAGTAATTCTGAAGGAACCCCGGATCCAAATGCAATAGCATTTGTAAACCGCCTGCACTGCTTTACCATCACACTTCCATCTTTAAGAGATGATATATCACGTTTAGATTCACTTGCAAAACTATATCTGAACAGACTGAATATAGATATGGCAAAACAGATATTAAGTATATCATCAGATGCAATGCAGCTCTTGAAAAATTTTTCCTGGCCATATAACTATGTCCAGCTTAACAGAATCATGAGAAATCTGGTTATCATGGCCACTGGATCTTACATCCGTTATGCTGATGTGCAGGAAGCCTTAAGTAAGGAAAGTAAAATTACCACAGTTTCTTTACATTCAAAAGATTCCTCAAAGACGCTTGACATATCACGCCCGCTTAGTGAAATCAATAAAGAGGTTGTTGATATGGTACTTGAAGCTCAAAACGGAAACCAGAGTAAGGCAGCTCAAAGTCTTGGAATCAGCCGGACAACACTATGGCGTATAATTAAATGTCAATAGTGATAATTACTGGCTTTGATGATGGCAGCCAGTAACAAGTCCTTATAGTGCAGAACAAACCACCGGTTTTAATTAACCGGTGGTTTTGATTCTTATTATTTTATTGTTTAATAGAATAGTATAAAGTACTATAGTCTTGTTTTTAGTCTTTTAAGATAATTAATCAAGATTATCCCCATTAGATGCGATTACTTTTTTATACCAATAAAATGAGTCCTTACGTAATCTGTCCAGGGTTCCATTTCCATCATTATCTTTGTCTACATAAATAAATCCGTATCTTTTTTTCATTTCACCCGTTGATATACTAACCAGATCAATGCATCCCCAGGGAGTAAATCCAATCAAATCTACCCCATCCCTGATTGCTTCCTTCATCTGATTAATATGATCACGCAAATAATCAATTCTGTAGTTATCATGGATGGAGCCATCTGCTTCTGCTTTATCAATTGCTCCTAAACCATTTTCTACTACCATGATTGGAATTTGATATCTGCCATACAATTCATTCAATAGATATCGCAGATCTTTGGGATCAATCTGCCATCCCCAATCGCTTGATTTCAAATATGGATTCTTAACTCCAATAACAACATTTCCTGCATTGCTTAATACCTTATCGTCAACTGTACTGCAGGTGCTCATATAATAGCTGAAACTATAAAAATCCACAGTACCGCTCTTAATAGACTTTATCTAATGGATTGCCATATATTACGGCAGGGATATTTTCAATTATCGTTTTATTCTTTTCTATCTCCACACATTAGTTCCTTCCATAACATCGAATTGCATCTGCAGTTATTCTTTGCACAAACTCGGTCTTTCCCTTAGTATATCCATCTCTGTTATGCTCAAATGGCTTCCATAGAGAAAGCTTCAGTTTTTCATATTCCTTTGCAATCTCCGGATGATCATTCAGATAATCCCGGAAATATAGTTCGTTATTGTCACCAAATTTTCTCAAGTGAAGATGGAAAACCTTTTTGGCAAATCCGTCTGGCGTATAACCCTTATTAAAGTCTATCCTCTGCTCATTCTCTGCCATACACAGGTAGCCGTTTCCAAGCAGTTTTCTCTTAATATCTGCAAACCTGTCAGCCTCTGCTTCCACAAGGATGTCAACAATTGGTTTTGCCCAGATGTCTTTAATTACTGTACTCCCGATATGATGGATCAACGCACTGCCTGGAAGCAGCTTTGCAAGACTTTGTGCTTCTTCCTGATACCATAATTCCCAACATTCCTGGTGGGCTGTTAATTGTATGGGAAACAATTGCCATAACTCTTCGAGAGTCATATCTGATAATGGGGTATTCCCGCCCTCATTTTGTTTCATAGCATCATCCCTTTCATTAACCAAATAGGCTGTCTTTATTTATTCAAACATGAATTAACAAAATCAACCGGAATATCCATTCTGACTGCGGTTTCTTCTGCAGACATTCCCTGGAGAATAAAACGCTTTATTACTTCATCCAATTTCTCACCAACCTCAATAATGTGCTTATCAGGGTCATAAAAACGAACAACGCGTTGTCCCCATCTATGTTCAAATAATTCATGCACATAGCATATATCAAAAGATTTCAAATGCTTCCAAAAAGTATCCATACTTTCTTCTTCAAAGTACAATTCACAAGCATTATTCGGCAAAAGAATATTGTCCGTTCTAATAATCTCTTTCCATGTATCAAGTGTCTGCAGCACAACTCCACCAGTCAATGTGACATTGGTACCAAAGTCCGCAACCACCTCTAATCCGAGCACATCAGCATACCATTTTTTACTTTTCTCTATATCTGCAACAGCAATGAGCGTACTTATATATTTCATATTTATATTCCTTTCTGTTTCACTTCTCCCATGGTGCTATATGGTATCTGGAAATAATCCAAATACTTTTTAAACTTATCTTTTGCACATAGGCATGTATCCATAAGAAACCCTCTCTCAGATTTCCATTCATGAAGTCCACGATAGTAATTTAGTTTAAGCTCCTCATCAATAATAAAAGGAACTATATTTTTTTCAAGTACTAAGCAATTTCATCTACATTTGAATTTTTTATTACAAATTCATCAGCATAATCCTCTAATCTTTCAATGATGATATGATGTTTGAACTTTTTTTTGCTTTGCTTAGTGACTCTTATTTAACATATTCATATGTTCACTTCTAATTATATCCCTTAGGGTATTAGCAGCTAAGCTTATGGCTTCTTCACTAAATGCATGCTTTAATCCCACTGCATTTAAAGTTTCCTCATAGGTTCTATATCCTAAATGCTTGCAGATATCTAAATATTTCTCATAGGTATTCTCAGTGTGAAATATCAATTCAATAGCATTTATATATGCAGGTACATACCCAATTACATATTTAGGAAAAGAAATAAATGAATTAAACATAAAATAGTCTGCACCTTGACAAATCAAATCTTCAAAGGAATCATATTCATAAGGTAAAAATTTTCTATTTATTTCCATATATTTCTGTGTAATCTCTTCTAAAGCTGCATCTTCATTTTCATATAAATAATTTTCAAATTCATTTTCTGCACAAAATCTCAAAATAAAATCAACTACACCTATTGCATGTAAATATATCCACTTCGAATCATCTTTATCGTAAAATAAATTTGCATACTGGTAAGCATAAAACTCCATACTTCTAGATACTATTTCTGAAATATCAATTGGTGGTAATATATTAAATATGGGCTTATGATTCAAGGCAGACTGGTATTCTTGGAAACTATGCCCAAATTCATGAACAACACATAATACGTCCTTGCTCTCATTTTTAAAGTTCCCAAAAATGGGAGCAATATTAATATCGTTAATATAATTTTGGAATGCAATACCAGGCATCTTTACTGGGGAATATTCCAAGTCAAATGCAGCTTGCTCTATTAACTTATCAAAATAATCTCCGGTCTCTTTACCTATAAGACGAAACATCTTCTGACAAGCTTCTAATAAGTTTCCATATAAAAGCTCTCCATCATTTAACTTGTACATTCTATCACATACTCTTATGGAATTTAAGCCTGTATCTGATTTTTGTATCTCTATCAATTCATCATACAAAGGTCTAAAATATTTTAATATCTTAGTTGTAGCTTCCTTGATTTCCTCTTCACCGTAGTCATGCCTCCCCCAAATACAATTTCCTAAATCTATATAATTCTTGAAACCATTTAATCTGGCCCGTTGATTTCTAACCTTAACTAAAGAGTTAAATATTCTCTTAAAATCATCCTTTTCCTCTGAATATGCTTTATATATAACTCTCTGTGCCTTTTCTCTAGCCATACAATCCGCACTTTTCCTCATGGCAGATAATTCGTTTAGGGTTATTTCTCTTCCCTCTAGTGTGTATTGTAAGGTTTGTACAAGCATCTGATATTCATTTTGCAGCATTTGATCCTGCATCAGAAGCTCTTGACCTTTATTAGTGCTCAAACTATCTTGAAACTGTCTTTTAAGTATAATCCCATATTCATCTGTCAACTGACCTATAAATTTCGAATTTGAAAATGAGCTGCATAAATTTGTTGGTAACATGATAGAATCTGCAATAGCAGTAAACTCCACAAATTCTTTTTGATAAAACTCATCGGTTATATCACACCAAGACCTTAACTGTACTAATACTGCCTGTGTACGTACCTTGCTTATAATTTCATCATAAGTTTCATATAAAGCTTTAACTTCCTGATATGACTTGGCATTTCTTACTTTATCTGCAATGGTATCTAATGTCTTAGATACCATCTCTATATCAGGCCTCTTATACTCCAACTCCCTATAATTACATTTTTCCCCCATGGATTTATCTCCCTTCCCCTACCAAATAAACATATAATGTTTTATTCTACATTTATTGGAATATCCCTTTTTTTAGAGTATGTTTATTGGCACGGTTAAACCAGAAGTAAATTCAATATCCTGCTTTATCTTTTCATCGCTGCATAGATAACCAAAAATTATTTATTTTTCTCTTGCTGTCTTTGGGCTTTTTCCGAACATGTCCTTTATAAAGCCATCATCTGCCAGCTCATTTAGTCATGATAGTTTTCCCTGTTCCGGAAGTCTTTAACTTCTCATAACCGTTATACTTCTTCACCTTAAGCCTTATATTTAGCAACCCATTTACGAAATGACGTACGAGTTACACCACATTTTAGAGCAATCTACTTATATGAGCCATTGTCATTCATATATTCAAGTACTGCCTGTATTTTAACTTGGAGGATATTTTATTTTTTCTTCCAATAAAAATATGCTCTTCCTTGTAGTAAACATTTTTTATTATTTAAACTGTCTACCACAAGGAGAGCATATCAGTTGAACTACTCCATTTTTTTCTCCGCCTGATCGTATTGACCATTACTTAACATTCTCAGGACATTATCCAGGAACTGGGTGTCCTCAGGCAATTCCTCACTTATTATCTATTCTTTAAGTGCATCTATCAGGTCGATTTCATCAGCGTTTTATTTATTACTAAAGGTACCGTTTGCGATTTGCGAGGCCGCATATCCTACAGCAACCCACTTGGCGGCAGTATCTATACTGTAGCCTGTTTCGTCCTTCAGGAAGTTGTAGTCATCAACGGCTTCAGGGAAGTCCGGCAGAACGTTCACAGAGCCGGCAGCAATACCGCCAGCAATGTAATAATTGTTGTCGCGGTTGCTTCCATAGCCGTGTTCCGCCGACTTGGTGCCCACTCCGGATACCCAGGAGGTATTATTATACGCATGGGTTCCCAGGATATAGTTCACTGCATTAAGCGTGTATTTCTCGCTGACAACGCTTGGGAAATACTTGTGGAGAATGCTCATGCTGAGTGCCATGTTGAGTACGCTGGCATTACCACCTGAAACCGGTACACCAAACGGGCTAGCCGAGATCTGACTGTCTAAAACAGGGACGTACTCTTTCAGGGCTTTATCAAATTTATTCTTGAATCCGTTATCCATGTACTTAAGGACACGTACTCCTTTCCATCCGTCCGTTCCGAAGCTGTCGGTCCTCATCACATGTGATGCAACATCTGCCAGGAACTCCTTGTATACATCCTTGCTGCCATCAGTGGCGATTACCAGCTGCAAAGCAGCATTCCACTCAGCTGCAACCTGTGTTGTCTGCTTTTCGCCCATGACGATATTCTCTTTATTCCAGATATTTTCTGCAGCTTTCAGGCAGCGAGCGGCCAGGGCATCGTCAAAGCCTTTGAGCACATAGGACGCTGATGCCAGTGCGGCTGCTGCGTCAAACTGCAGTGTCACATCCTTGGTGCCTACAAAAGCAAGTCTGTCGTCCAGATTGCCTGATTTCAAGCCATTGATAGCTCCTGATGCAAGAGTTTTGTCGTAAACAAGTCCGTCGGTAACCTTGGAAACATCGCCAGATTGTGAATACTGACTCAGAGTTGGAACCTTCAGGCCCTTGAATACAAAGCCCACGTTATCAATCTGCCCTAATATCTGCATTACTCCCTGCTTCACCTGCTGCTGAATGTCATTAGAACCGTCCTTTCTGTGCAGCTCAACGAAGCTGGCATTCGTATCAACCATCAATGTATCATAGTTTATGCCAAACTCCTTAAAGGCCAATGCAAGATCCTGTACCACTCCAATGTTGCTGGCTGTATCAAGGTCATTGTCACTTGAATCGGACCATCCTCCTACGGCCAGTCCTGGAATATGCTGATATGCAGCGTATTTGGAATCGGTTTTCGCTCCCATGCTCCATCCGTCAAAATATTGGGTATTGAGTGGAGCCTGAAGGGCATCATCTGCAAAGGTCGGATTATGCCAGATACGGTAACCCTCGCGTACTCTCATATGATCCATCTGGACCGCCAGGAATCCGCTTAGAGATGCCTGCCATGACCTGTCGTAAACGTTCTTGGCTATCGGGAACGGCTCAGTGCGTTGTCCGGCGTAGCGGATTACGTACATGCCTGGATCCTTTACAGAAGAAAAGTCAAAATTTCTGTATACATAACGGGTCGATGAGGTAGGTTCACCGATCTTGCCGGAAAATACTTGCTTATAGGTGCCGTCCGCATTCAAACGGTCAACATAAGCTGTGGCTGGTGCGTTAAACTTAGGATCCAATTCAATTACGGCAACCTTGGAAAGCTCCGGCGCATATCCGGCCTGGCTGTGGGCAACATTGGGCTTGCGGGTCCAGTCCTGCTTTACATCAGGGCTGATATGCCATACTACCTCGGTCTTGCCTGCCGGAATCATGGTGCGGAGTATGAACCAGCCATCCTGGCTATTGTTACGTCCATCGTAGAGGGCCAGATTACCGTTGTCAGAGGTAATGCGGATACGGTTTTCATTGTCCTCGGCAGCGAAGGTCATCTTCTTGCCGACTGCGAGAGGCAGCGGCTGCTTGCTGGCTTTATCACTGTCGTCCTGGGCAACCAGCGGGAATACTCCGAAGACATCATAATTGCCGTCGCCGTCAGCATCTGCCTGTAAACTCTTGCTGATGAACTGCGCAGGAGCAAATTGTAAACTGAAGCCCGCTTTACCTACAAGGTTCGCCGGCAGAGGGTTGTTCAGCTTAACTGTGAGCTTGACTCCGCCAGCCTCGGGCTCCGCCTTCAGGCTGTAATTAACCGCCGGGGTCTTGGAAACTGCGGGAATGGTCAGGCTGGCACTTAGAGTGTTCTTCGCATCGTCAACGGTACGGCTGTTAAGTACCGGCATGCTGGCGCTATTCAGCTTATCCGGAATATTCTGCAGGCTGATATCGCCGTTGGTGGCAATACGATTGCCGGACTGGACAAGCTCCATGCCTGTATTCTTATTATCACCCAGTGCAGCGTCGTAGGTGTTGCTATACATGAACAGGTTGAAGCCCGAAGTCTGCAGATATCCATCTGTGGAACTTGTCTTCTTAACATTCATCATGAAGTTATTTTTAAAGTCCTTGGTCCGAGACTGAGTCGCAGTGGAGGTTTCATTAGCTATCATGCTTGCGGCCATGCCTACTGAGATCCACTTTGACTGGTAGTTGATGATAGACTCGTTTTCAAACCACAGGAAGCTGAAGTCGTCAAGGGACTCCACTACATCCGGCGCGAAGGTGATGTGTCCAGGCAGAATGGAACCTGGAATGAAGGACTCGTCTCCACGTACACTATTATATGGATGCAGGTGAGACTTCGTGCCCACTCCCGATACCCACGAATCGTTAGTTGCAGGGTGTCTGCCAAGGATATAGTCCGCAGCGCGGAGGGTATATGTCTTCAATGCGGTAATATTCGGGAAGTACTTGTACATGATTCCCAAGCGCTGTCCGAAACCGATTATAGTCGGGCTTGCGCCCCAGCCGGAGCCGGAGGTCCACTGTACGCCGAACGGAGTGGTTGTAGTAGGATAGCTGACCGTAGCCGCGTATGCAGTGACGGCATCTGTCACCTGAGTTCTAAAGGAATCGTCCATGAGGTCCATAATGAATAGAGCATTATATCTTGAGCTTATGCCTAAGACTTTGTTGCCCCACCAATCGGTGCTGGCAGCAAAGGCCGAGGGTGCAAGAGAGGAAAGACGGGTCTTGAACTCGTCATATCTGCTGTTGCCCATCTTGTGGGTTGCGAGCATCAGCTGAACCAGTGTGCTCCATTCGGTGTTCAGGTCTGCCGATTTTGATGCTCTCTCTTTATCCCATATCTGTAGTGCGGTTTTCAGGCATTTGTTTGCAAGATCGGGATAATAATCGTAAAGTAAGTATGCGGCTCCCGCTATATCCGCGGAGGTTGTGCCTGTAAGATTGCTGGTAAAACCTCCATAGGCGCCGAGCAGTAATTCACGGTCGTCAGGATTGCCGGAATATACGACACCATTGCGCTCAACTTTTTCATTTGGGCCAAGGGTTGGGTCGTATATGTAACCGTCGGTATCAGAAGAAGCATCGCCAAGGTGGGTGTACTGGCGCAGGGTACGTAATTCCATTGTTCCTCCATAGCCGCCCAGAACATCGTACTGTGCCAAAACATACTTTATTCCATGAGCAACTTGCTGTACAATGTCGGGAATTCCATCAGGCTTGTGCATCTCTGCCACACCGCCGGTTTTGTCGTTCCACTTAACAGAGAGCGTGTCGAGACTGTTCATGTTATTAAATGCCTCAGCTGCGAAAATAAGATCCTGAAGTACTTCGGTTTCTCTCGGTCCCTGAAGGTCAAAGTCGCCTGCATCATACCAGCCGCCGACATTCAGTCCGGATAGATGCTGCCCCGAAGTGATGCCCTTCGCAGTGATGGAAGCCGGCATGGTTTTCGGCATGCTCTGCCCATCAAACCAGGAAGCGCCAAGAGGTCCTATGCTGCCGTCATCCATATGTGCGGCTCCGTGCCAGATGCGGTCGCCGTCGCGAACCTCTATATGGTCCATCTGGACCGTGAGGAATCCGTCCAGAGCCGTTTGCCAGGATTCATTATATACGTTGCTGGCAATGGGGAATACATCCGATTCCTGATTACCATATTGAATTATATACATACCAGTCTGCGTAACACTGGTAAAGTCGAAGTTTACATATTTATACCGCTGCCATGAAACGGGAGCGGTGACATCGGCAGTGTATACCACGTCCTTGGAGCCGTCGGAATTTACATGGAGCAGAGAAGCCTTCTTTGAAAAATTATTGTCATACTTGTCAAGCTCCATAACTGCGAACTTCTCCTGGTTTGGAGCATATCCGGCTTGGCTGAACGCTATGTTGGGGTCCCTCACCCAGTTCTGTTTAACTTTCGGAAGGATATGCCACTTGGCAACGACATCGTCTTTTTTACCGCCAGAAATCAGGCTGCTGAGTACATACCAGCCGTTCTGCGCACGGTCGCGGCCGTCAAAAAGTTCGAGCTCACCGGAATCAGAGGTAATGCTGATATTGCATTGCTCGTCCTCGGGGGCAAAGGAAAAACCATATCCTTTGGCAAACGAAACCGGCTGCGATTCGCCTCTGTCGGTGTTCCAGTCCTGTACATACCATGCCTGCGTCAGGTTGGGACGCTTGGTTTCTGTCATAGTGCTTTGGGGATGAACCGGGAAAACGCCGAAGGTGTCATATGCACCCTTGCCCGTGCTGTCTACCTGGTAAGACTTACTTTCGTATTTTGAGGGGATGAACTCCAGGTTGAACCTGGCCTTGCCAGCAAGATTCGCAGGCATGTCCGAGGTAAGTACGGCTGATAGCGTGACGCCGCCTGGTTCCGGGGTTGCAATCAGCTTATAACTATAAGTGAGCGTTCCGTCCGAAGCGCCTTTGAAGTTCATAGGAACGGTAATAGTGTTTGTTTTTTCGTCAAAGGTTTTAGTGCCGAGAGTGGGTGCCGGGGTTGCGTCCCACTGCTCAGGAGTAGGCAGATAATGGATATCACCGTTGGTGGCTATACGATTCCCGTTGAGGAGCAGCTCGATTCCGCCCATGTGCTGGTCGCCGAAGGTGCCGGAGAATGTGTTGTTGTACATGATTACGTTGAAGGCATTGGAATTTGGCGTGGTCAGGTACCTGTTTGTGCCGCCGCTGATGTCGCTTAATACCATAGAGAAATTGTTGTCATTGTCCCCTGTGGCTCCTGCAGCAAGAACGGCTCCGCCAGGGGCCAAGCTCAGAACAAAGGTAATGCTCAGAACTATTGAGAGGAGTCTTTTCTTTACTGACATAATGATAAATACACATCCTTTCTTTTGGAAATATCGGCGTTCAATGATAACAAAAATTGTGTATGTACACAGGATAAGTAAGCTTCCTTCTCACCTCCATTCAAATCAAATTTGTGTCCGATGAGCATACATCAATATGTGCATCATCTCCTGTCGGAAAGCAAAAATTCGCTTACTAAAATTTTCAGCTCTTTAATGCCTTTTTTATATACCTTTTTGCCTGCATTTCAGCTTCTCAATTACCCGTTATGATCTGACATAACCCATAGCGATACTTTGAAACTGTCCAATCAAGCAATCGAAATATCAAATAAAATTACTATACTTACACAAAATATGGATTGTTAATGATAAAATTAAAAATAAACAACGGAAATAATCCATGAAATGTCCAAATGGTTATTACTACTGGGCTTGTACATCATTTACCTGTTTACTTTCGAAGTCAAATCACAATACCTGCACAAGCATTGTTGCCAGATTCAATTTCACGCCCAGAGTACTATTAATGAGGTCATGAATAAACCCGCTCTGATGTTTGTGAAACTATCAGAAAAGGGAGCAGGTATCAAACCTTATGCCGGGAGAGTTCCTTGTATTGGGATAAGTTACTTTTTATTCATTCTTTCTAAAAATCATTTTTACTATTTTATATGTTTTTTACTTAAAGTAAATTTCTTACAATTACGTTATACCATCAATTGTAATAAATGTAAATATTTTTTATACAATTTTATAATTGCAATTTAATTTTTGTAACTATCAGACCACCTGACAGATGACCATTGATTAAAAGGTAGTTTTGTCACATTAGAGATGCTAAACATAAGCCCATTTTACTCGTGTCAAATAAAATTTTTTAAAAAGCAGAATTCACCGTTGCCAGTGACGAATAAATAAGACATGAGTAATGAATATATACGCCCGGAAATAACAGAAGAATGAATCAACACAAAGTTACAAACTATTATTAAGCTGAAATGTTTCCGCCCTTTTTTAATTTGAAATAATCTACTTTATATATAACTAAAATAATTATCATCCATTTTTATTTAGTAATTTCTATTTCGTCGTCAAACGGGTGTCAAAAACCATATTCTTAGAAAAAATACCAATTAAAAAAGCTCTGACAAAACTATCAGAGCCTTTTATTTGGCGGAGATATAGGGATCTGAACCCTCGTTCTCTTGAACACCCCTTCACTTTTTGTCACTTAAAAGTCCATCTGATGTCTTTTTAGATAGAATAAGTCATACACGCTTTTTCTTTTTACCGTCCACCTTAAATTACCGCTTCCAACCTTTCCCCATACTCACACAACTACTAAACCTTCTTTCTGTCATTGATATTTATTTGCGAAATAGTTTACCCCCGGGGGTAAAAATTTGCTGCCTGTCTTAGTCTGCGGGAACATAAAACACACATAAAAAAAGGGGCATAATGCCCCAAGCCTTCTAAACAAAGCTATTCCCATCCTATCAAACAGACTGTTTCCACGTGTGTTTTGATAGAATGGGAATATTAATGCACGTTATTTAGGTTTTGCAAAAACGTATATCTTTTTATAATAAAAGTTATCA
>Ga0183100_1000882_pt1 | contig 18306 bp, 20 predicted proteins | sample Biomet2_FD_127789 | JGI IMG/M metagenome (GOLD analysis project Ga0183100, IMG submission 127789) | Microbial communities from bioreactor (seeded with anoxic lake sediment) at LBNL, California, USA - Biofuel metagenome 2 | ecosystem: Engineered > Bioreactor > Anaerobic > Unclassified ...
CCGACTGGGCGGGGTGGGGCTTCGCCCCCGGTTGCCCCCCCCAGGGGGGGCGCAGGACCCCCCCCAAAGCCCAAAGCCGCCCGGCCCCCCGCCGGTCTTTTTCGCAGCCTCCCCGGCTGCCCCGGAGGTTCGCCTATGTCGGACGCCGTGAAAAAGATTCGTGCTACGCCGCGCAGTGAAGCGCGGCAACGCGCTGCCCGTGTCACGGTCAGATTTCTCCCCGAAGAACACATCGAACTTGAGGCCCGAGCCGCTGCCGCCGGTCTTTCGCCGAGCGCCTACCTCCGGGCCTGTGCCTTGGGGGACGCTGGCCCGCGCGCCCGGCGCAGCCCGACCGTGGACCGGAGCCTTGCCGCTCAGGCCATCGCGGAGCTGAACAAGGCGGGCAGCAATCTGAACCAGATCGCCCGCGCCGTGAACATGGAGCAATGGCCGGGCACATCGAGCGTGACCACCGCCGCCGACGCCGTGAAACGGGCGGCCACTCAGATTTTGCAAGCCTTCGGATACAAAACGCATGATAGCCAAGGGCAACCCCCACAATAGCGGGCCATACTTGGCGCGGTATCTTTCCGCGTCGAGCAAGGGCAACGAGCGATCCGAGCTTGTGGAGCTTCGGGGTTTTGCCTCGGACAATATCTTTGATGCGCTTGCCCTGGCGCAGTTGCAGGCCGAAGGCACGCACTGCCAGAAGCCTCTTTTCCATGTCCAGGTCCGAACGCCCCAGGGGGAGGACTTGGACCGGGAGCAGTGGGCGCACTTTGCCGACCGGATCGAAAAACAGCTTGGCTTTACCGGCCAGCCCCGCGCGGTTGTGTTCCACCAGAAGGAAGGGCACGACCACATGCACGTTGTATGGTCCCGGATCGACGCCGAGACCATGCACGCGATTGACCCAGGCCTTTACAAGCGGAAGCTGAAAGAGATTTGCCGGAAGCTTGAAAAAGAGATGGGCTTGCAGCAGGTGCGGAACGAGCGGGAGCCTTCGGAAAAAACGCAACCGGCGGCGCGTCCCGAGTTCGAGCAAAGCCGTCGTCTGAAAACGGACGTGAAGGCGATCCGGGAGGGCATCCGGGATTGCTGGGACGCAAGCGCGGATGGTGCGGGCTTTGTCGCCGCGCTTGAAAAGGAAGGCCTGATCCTGGCGAAGGGAGACAAGCGGTCCTTCGTCGTTGTGGATGAGAGGGGCGGCTATCACGCCCTTGGCAAGCGGATCACCGGGGCGACGGCGGAACAAACCCGCGCGCGCCTGGCCGACATCAAGGCGGCCAGGTTGCCGACGGTCGAAGCGGCGCAGGCCATGCAGCGCGAACGGCGCGAGCAGGAGAAAGGGGCCATGTCTGACAAGCAGGAAATGACGGACGAGGACCGACGAAAGGAAGAATTTCAAAAGGAAGAAGAAGCCCGCCGGGAGGCGTTCCAGAAAGAGGAGGCCCAGCGGCAAGAAAACAACAAGGTGGAGGAAGAGCGACGGCAACAGGCCATTGCCGAGGATGAGGCGAAGCGGCAGGCGGCTTATCAAGAGCAGATGGCCCGGCAGCTTGAGCAGACCCGGGAGATGGCGGAGCAGGAGCAACGCTTTACTGCTTTCCGGGCTGAACTCGCTCGCCGTGCCGAAGAGGGCCGCCGGGAGGAAGAGAGGCGCAAGCAGGCGGCGGCCCATGAGCTTGAAATCAAGGATGCCGGGAGTCGGTACGGCCAAGCCCTCGGGCGGCACTACGACATTAAAGACCCTTATTCCTCCCTGGCCCGCGCGGCCATGGAGGAATACCGGACTTTTTTGCAGGACCGCGAAAACCTCAACCGCCAGATTGCCCAGGCGACCGACCCGAAGACGCGGGAGGCCCTGGAGCTTCGCCAGCGCATCGAGTCCGCCGAATATATGGCCATCACCAGCGACCGCATAGCAACCCAAAGCGAAATCATCGTGGGACGCCTCAACACAGACGAGGCCATGCGGCAGCGGGCGCGGGCGTTGGATTTTCGGAAAGAGGCTAAGGGGTTGCGGGCACAGTTCCGGGAGACCCAGACAGAGCGCGCGGCGGCGGCAGAAAACCAGCAGGGAAAGGAGCACCGACCGGAGACGCCGGAGCGACGGGGCCACCGGCCAAACTATCAGGCCTTGAAGGAAGAGACCCCGCAAAAGCCAGAGGGAAAAGAGGGCAAGCGGACAGGTCGCCAAGGTTCGCAAACCCAGCAGCAGGGCGGACGGAGTCGCACCGGGCGCGGGCGTGATGATGACGACGGCGGACGCGAGAGGGAGCGGGAACGATGACAGGCTTCCGCTCGGGCCAGAGCGGGAGCCGGATCGAGGGGGCCGAGGAAGCGGGGCGGGGCAGTAGGGAAAGGAATGGCGGGGGCTGGGAGCCTGTGCGGCCAGAGGTCGCGCCGGAGGAATGGCCGGAGCGGCGGCTTGCTTATGGGGGAGCGCGAAGAGATAGGGCCGCCCCTCTGGCCCGTGATGCCGCCGTTCTCGGTGCTGGCGTCGATTACCTCATCGGCCAGCAAACCACCCTCGGAGTCGCCTACACCGGCCAAATCGGCGAACACGCCGACACGCAGGCCGTGCGCGGGAATGTCAGTTATCGGTTTTGATCCTTAAAAGAGACGGCTCTTGCCTAGCCCCTGCTTCGGGTCGGTGTGGTTGATTGTCGCCGCCACATATAAACGGCATACTGTCCGCATTCATCTTCAAGGGGACAAACGATGCCTTTCAAACGGCGCACGCTCACGCAGTTGGCGGACATAATTTGTGGAAACTTTGAGCAGGAAGAAACACGCTTTGTCTATCGCAGCAGCAGTCGATTGACGGAGTTTTTTCAAGACTGCGAAACGGATTATGTGCATGACGGATCGACGCGGAGAGATTGGGTCGCCGACGTATTGGAAAAAATCCTCGCAGAACCTTGGACCAATGCAAATACGCCGCCAGAGACTTTTTCTTTGGCCATGCAAAACCTCATGGATAAGGGCGACGCGACCAATGAAGGGCCGGAGCGAGAGGGCGCTTTTATCGCGTTGAATGCGGCGCTTGCGCGTGAAGGGTTCGAGGCATTTTATGCCGAGGACAGCCAATGCTATTTACGCCACATTGCGACGAACCAAACAGCAAGGCCCTCCCCCAATCCGCACAGGCCCTTTTCAGCCGCAGAGCTGAAAAAAAGAGAGCAGTTGTCAGCGTACCTTATCGGAGCGCCCGAAGACGAATTGATCCAAGATATTTTGTTGCCGCTCTTCCGCCAGCTTGGCTTTCACCGCGTTTCTGTAGCCGGTCATAAAGACAAGGCCCTTGAATACGGAAAAGACATTTGGATGCGCTACACCCTCCCGACGCAGCACGTCCTTTATTTTGGCTTACAGGTGAAGAAGGGAAAACTTGACGCCGCCGGGATGAGCAAAGCGGCCACCGCCAACATTGCCGAAATCCATAACCAAGCTTTGATGATGCTCGGGCATGAAATCTTTGATCCCGAGATCGGCAAGCGCGTCCTTGTGGATCATGCTTTTATCGTGGCGGGTGGACAGATCACCAAAGCGGCGCGAAACTGGCTTGGCAACAAGCTTGACGCCACCAAGCGAAGCCAGATCATGTTTATGGATCGGGACGATATATTGAATCTGTTTATCGTCACGAATCTTCCCTTGCCTGCCGGGGCACTCCCAGAACCGGAGCCGCAAGCCGATACGGACGATTTGCCGTTTTAGATGGAAGATTGGATAAAATGGGGCGTTTTGTTTGATGTTCCGAAGCGGTGGGGCTATTTCGTGCGGACTTCCAGCTTTGCAATTTTTTTCATCTCCGCACACAGCGCACAGGGAAAGCAACGTTCTTATTGTAGCTGTACTCCGTGCCATCACTGAACTGCTCGATGTACGCATAGCTGTTGGCGTACTCGGACGAGGTCCAGTACCAGGTGCCGCTCACGTCAAAGGAATTGCCATAGGTTAAGATCACGCCCGCGCTTGTCGAGCCTGCGCTCGTCCAGAACATGTTTAACTCATTCTGCGCCGGTAGATACCAATCACTATGCCCGCCGTAGGTCTGGCTCGCACAGGCTCGGGCTGCTCTATAGGGAGCCGGACTCGTCGTCGTGCCCAAGGCCACCAATCCTGCCGTATTCACCTTCCCTGTCGTCAGCGATGTGTACCCCGTCACTACCCAATTGTTCGACCCATCATTCCACGTGTACGTGCTCCTTGTTCCCGTGCAGGCTCCCTTCGTTCCGCTCATCCCTAGATCGCACGGCATCGCGTACATCTTTGCGTTCGTATCGGGCGATAGCCCCACATAGACTGTCCCATCGGCACAGAGCGCCCCTGCCGCAGGCGACGTAGCCGCGCAGGGATCAATTGTCCCGTTTCCTCCAAGATTGACCCACGTTGTCCCGTTGCACCCCGTAAACCCGCTCGCCGTGTACTGGATCGTTCCTGCCAAAGCCGCCGTACAGGTGCGGCTCGCCGTGCCAACCTTGAGATCCCTGTTGATTTCTTCCGTCGCCGCCGGCGTCGTCGTCCCAATTCCGACGCTCCCCGTCGCGGTCACGCGCATCCTCTCCGTCCCGTTCACCTGCACCCCAAGCGCGGTTGCCGCCGTGCTGTCCTCCGCTGGCCCGGCATTGATATAGGGAACGGTGGTCGCGCTGGTTGAGGTGTCTGTGAGGAGTTTGGCTTTCGAGGAAGCGGCCACGGATGGGGAGGCAGCATAAAGAAGAGTGAAAAGGGCAAAGATGAACGCGAGGAAATCCTTTTTCATGGCTTCTCCCCTTTGCAGCAACGACACGAGGATTGCGTTATGCCCACATTGTCTTCGCAACTTTGAATCGAACTGTAATGGCTGCTTACTCCTGTGCAAGCCGCATCCTTTTCGGCGCAAATGCTATTGCAGGTCTTGGTAAGGGGAATGTCGGCAGGCGGTATGATAGTGAAGCATGTCATCCCGCCTTGCGTGACGGGGGCGGAGATTTCGGCCTTCTCGTCCGTCGCTTTTGCTGGAGCGGTGGAAGCCACAAAAAGCAACACGAGGCAGAATATGATATTTTGTCTAGTCATGTGGCGGCCATTTGCGAGGGGAAAGCAGAAGAAACGGGACATTTGCTTTTCAAGATATGGCACAATGAATTCGGCATGCAAAGGAAGAATGCGCCTTTTCTTGAGGCCCGGCGGGGGATTCCCGACGGAGGTGAGAAATTGCCATTAGACAAAATATCATATTTTGTCTAATGTTCGCCGGATCGAGTCCAGGAAAGCCGCCATTTTCCTAGGGTTTCCAAACACGAACATTAGACAAAATGATGCAAGAACGAAAACACTTGGTTTCCGCCGAGGTCGAAAAGCTCATAGCTGCCACCAAGGGCACACGGAACGAGGCCCGCGACAGGTGCTTCCTCCTCCTCATGTTCCGGCATGGGCTGCGCGTCTCCGAGGCTTGCGGCCTGGTTCTTTCCCAGGTGGACACCGAAAGCCGCGTCCTGCACGTCGCCCGGCTCAAAAAGGGCCTCTCCACAACCCACCCGTTGCGGGCCGACGAGCTGCGGGCTATCAAGGCGTGGCTCGCGGATCGGGCGAAGATGAAGCCCGACACGGACTCATTTTTTGTGAGTGAGCGGCGCGGGCCGTTGAGCCGTAAAACTGTATATGTGTTTATCCGTAATTACGGCGAAGTGGCGGCCCTTCCCCTGCCCGCGCATCCCCACATGCTTCGCCACGCTTGCGGCTTCGCCCTGGCCGATCAAGGGGCGGACACGCGCCTGATTCAGGACTATCTTGGGCACAGGAACATTCAGCACACAGTCAGATACACGGCTTCCAATCCGGCTAGGTTTGAGAAGCTTTGGCGATAGTGATACGTGGGGAAGAAGTAACGCTCGTTTAGAACTTGGGGGTAATGCAGCATGACTAATCCGTTTCAAAACAGGCAAGCTATTGTAGAGGGAAATCAGAATCTTCGCATCCCACAACGAGAAGCTTTTTATGCTTTGGTTGAATATGCTGCGAGCCAAGAAGAAGGCGAACGCGAGGCCGGGATTATCTTGCCTGTTGGCTGCGGAAAATCTGGATGCATCACTTTGGCCCCCTTTGCTTTCGGAGCTGAGCGCGTTCTTGTTATAGCTCCTGGATTATCTATAGCTCAGCAACTAGCAAATGATTTCGATCCGTCGCAATCTGCCATGTTTTATCAAAAATGTTGCGTTCTTGATGGGCCACCCTACCCAGAGCCGGTCGAAATTCGCGGCACTACGACAAATCGGGCTGATCTAGACGAGGCGCATGTTGTTATTACCAACATTCAACAATTACAGGGCGGCGAAGGCAACCGCTGGCTTCAGGCGCTGCCAAGTGATTTTTTTGATTTGATCTTATTTGATGAAGGGCACCACAGCGTGGCTGAAAGTTATACCATGCTTAAGGCGCAATTCCCATCAGCTCGTATCGTAAATTTCAGCGCCACTCCCTTGCGGGCGGACGGCCAGATAATGGCTGGCCGTGTCATCTATTCATATCCCATTTTTCGCGCAATTCAGGAAGGCTACATCAAACGCTTGAAGGCAGTTCAACTGAACCCACGAACTTTACGATACGTTCGGCATGAAGACGATCAGGAGATCGAGGTTAGCCTTGATGAAGTGCGTCGTCTAGGCGAGGAGGACGCCAAATTCCGCCGCAGCATTGTCACGTCCACAGAAACACTGAACACTATCGTTGACGCCTCTATCCGTGAGCTTGATCGACTGCGTTCCGAAACGGGAGAAATGCGGCTAAAGATTATCGCATCGGCTCTTAACTATGAGCATTGCCGCCAAATTGTTGAAGCTTACCGCGCTCGCGGACGACGCGCCGATTATGTCCACTCCCGTGAGGACAGTGCTGCAAACCAGCGTGTCATGCAGCAGCTTGAGAACCATCAGCTCGATGTGATTGTTCAGGTTCGAAAACTGGGGGAAGGATTCGATCATCCTTTTTTGTCTGTTGCCGCTGTATTCAGCATTTTCAGTAATCTTTCCCCGTTTATACAGTTTGTTGGGCGTATTATGCGCGTGATTCAACAGAATTCACCCGGCCATGTGCTCAATCAAGGTGTTGTCGTCTTCCATGCCGGAGCCAACATCGCGCGGCAATGGTCAGATTTTCAAGCATATAGCGAGGCAGACCAAGATTATTTCGATCAACTCCTTCCACTTGAAGGGTTTGATCCGGATGACTTGCGTGGTGAGCGTGATATTGTTCCGTCGCCACGAGGCGGCAATGAGTTGGAAGTTCGTGCTCAATCCGAAATTTTGCTTGAGGAAATCCCCCTAACGCAGGACGCGGAAGCTTTGGCCGCACTTCGTCTGTTGCAAGAAAGAGGCTACACTGCTGACGATATCAACGCTGCATATCAGACATTGCAGCCTGTCCCAACCACCAGGGCGCGCGTAAGACAGGCCATGCGGAGCAGCCTGGACATGCGCGTTCGCACCGAGGCGGCGAAGATTCTGCAAGAGAGGGGCATTAATCCCGCAGGACATGAACTGGACAGGCAACGCCTTGGTCGTGATAACCTCATCGTCTTAAAAGCCGCGATTGACCGGCATGTAAACTCTGCTGTTGGTCAGGGCAGCGGCCAGAGGCATGAATTTTCACGTGCCGACCTTGATTTAATCGAGCAAGACTTTTCAAACATTGTCGCAGCGGCAGTTAGAGAGGTGTTCGATGGCGCGAATTAAGTCTTTAATCGACCAAGTTGGTATTGATACGGCCGGAAAGGCGCACAACTGCCAAGCCAATGCAGCACATCGCATCGAGAAAGGCGACGTTCGTTTGAAAGTGAGAAACGGTCGTGGGTGGGATCATTATTGCCGGGCATGTGCTGAAACCATTATCGCCCGTGATATTCAAAAGCTCATCAGCTTACAGGAAAGTTTGAAGCAAGGCTTGTAACTGGTCGCGTTCCTTGGTTTGGCATTCCCATATAACCAGAACATCCCAACCTAATGCGCGTAAAGTTTCTTGCGTCTGTGCATCGCGTTCTTTGTTGCGGCTAATTTTTTTGATCCAATAGGCGGCGTTGGTTTTCGGTTGACGGGCGCCTCGTTTGCAATCATGCCCATGCCAAAAGCAGCCATGGACGAAAATGATTTTTCGCAGGCGGGGAAAGGTCAGGTCTGGCTTCCCCGGCAAATCGTTGCGATGCAGCCGATAGCGTTTGCCCATGGCGTGCGCCATGCGTCGCACGATCATTTCGGGGGCCGTGTCTTGGCTTTTGACCGCCCTCATGATGCGGCTACGCGCTTCCGAGGGTGGTTGATCCATGGCGGCCCTTTAGCGCTTAAGCTCGATTTTTAAGCTGGGATCGGTTTCGGCTTCCTCGACAACCTGATTATAGCGTTCGACCAGACTATAAACTGCCGTGCGGCGGCCGTCAGAAGCGAACGAGCCAAGTTCATAGATGTTGGCCGCCATGAACTGCTCGATTTCGAAGACGTCAATCCGGTCGCCGAGGCTGGTATTGCTCGCCAGACCTTCAGCGACCGCCAGCCCTCTTTTCCCGGTGACGATCAAGGGGCGCAATCCTTCGTCAAGATTGTCTCTGCATTTGTGGATGAGCGCTTCGCCGGGGGACGTAGTTACATGAATCGCCACGTCGCCAACGAGAAAATCCCCCGCTCGATGAGAGGGCGCATCCGCCGTTGAAAAACTGTTGTGTTCGATCTTGCCTGTCCCTAAGACACAATCAAGTTTCGCTCCGACAAGATGTTGCATGACGGCGCCCGCGTAATAAACGCCGAGCGTTGTTTTTTGCCGCTCTTCCGCTTGTAAAATTATATCGCCAACAACGGTACGCAGACTCCGCGAGGCGTCCAGCCTGATTTTGAAAGGCTTGGCGGCCCAAAACTCATGTACGCGGGCGATCCAAAAACTTTCGATTGCATCGAGATCGACAGACCCTTGCGCGTGCAGATCGTTGAGGAAAGCGACATAGGCGCGCATATTATTGAGGCTGCCTCGGCTTGTGCGACCTCCTTCGCTGGCCAACACACGCTCTATGTCGTGGCGAGCCAAGACGCTCTGAACAGCGCCTTTACCGAGGCAAAGGACTTGACCGCCGCCATCGGTAATCAGTTTTTCCGGATCAAGCGGGAGCCCCATGCTCCGGGCGTGTTGCGTGACTACAAGAGCCACGCATATCGGGCCTTTCCCGCGAAAGCTTTTTGCCGCAACGAATTCCGATAACTGTTTGTCGAGCGTTTTTGGCATTATCAGGCAACTTTCCTTACAGCTTCTGAAATGGCGGCAAGCAGGGGCTCCAAGATATGAGCCGCGAGGTAACGCACCACCGGCACGGCCACGCCGTCGCCTGCAAGGTGGTAGGCTTCGTTGTAGTTTTTCGGCAACTTGTATTTTTCTGGCAGCCCCATGAGACGGGCAGCTTCTCGCGGCGAGAGCAGCCTAGAGCGCACCTCTTTTCCCTCAACGATAAGGATTGATTGGCGGCTAGAGCCCCCCACCGGCGTACGTAAACACCCTGCAACGTCATCAAAGCGCACTTCAGCTCTTTGCGCCTTCTCTCCGTTTTCGTCGCTTCGCGTCCGCTTGTAGATTCCACCCACCATTCGCCGCCCGGTCTTTTTTGCGGCCTGCACTTTGCTTAAATTAAGTTTGCTCATCATGGCGAGCAATCGCTTGGTTTCTTCCTGCGTATGCCACCGAACCCCTTTGGGCTCGTCTTCGATTACATCGGCAAAAATCGTATGCCGGAGGGGCGGTTCTGGCAACGTCCACCAAACCCAACTCTTCGCCGCTTTTGCCGATAATTTTTCGTAAGCTCTTACCAGCTTGTCAGGATGCCACTTTGGTTCTGGGCCGGGCGTGATTAAAGCGGAAGGAATGTTTTCGTCGCCGTGGACGGCGATAATGAACAGACGCGGCCTAGAGTGCGGCAAAAAATCAACCGCATCGATCACAACGCCGCCGAAGGCATAGCCGGCATCCGCGAGGGCGCTTCCTATCGCGGCGAAGTCTTTGCCTTCATGCGAAGTGAGCGCGCCGCAAACATTCTCAAGCACCATGAGACGCGGCGCGCGGCTTTCACCTTGAAGCTGTTCCATCAACTTCCAGAACGGCCAGAAGGTGCCGGAGCGCTTGCCCTTGAGCCCTGCCCCTGCCCCGGCCAACGATAGGTCTTGGCAGGGGAAGGAAGCCCAGGCCAGATCGACGGAGCCCGGAAGGTCTCCGGTCGATAATTTCGCCACGTCGCCGACATGCAGCTCATCCGCGCCCCAATTGGCGGCGTATGTGGCCGCTTTTTTGGAATCGAAGTCATTTGCGAACGCACAGCGCCATTTTTTGCCAAGACCGGCGCGCGCCATGCCGCCGCCCGCGAAGAATTCATAGAACAAAGCCATGTCATCCCCCGCCTTGAGCGGCTTTCGCCCACTCGTTTTGATTTTTCAGTTCCCGTGCCAGCTTTTCCTGAATTGCTTCCGCGATCCATGTATTGCGCGAAACGTTTCCCAACCGCGTAGAGCGGGCTTGGTCGATCAAAGCAAAGACATCGGGCGATAGCCTCAGGTTGATGCGATCCAGGGGCTTGGGGTGTTTGGCGGTCGAATTCATGTGAGCCATTATGGCGCCATGTTTATAAAAAGCAACAAAAAGTTTCCCCTTATTTTGGCGAAGAGTCGAGGCCCTCACTTCCGTTCGCGTTTCTTGCCAGAAGGACTCTTTTCTGTAAATTAAGGGTATTGACGGACATTAAAACTTCTTTTAAGGAGAAACATATTTACGGCGAATCGTAAATCCTGAAAGGCGGAAATAATGATAATTGCGCTCCTGAACCAAAAGGGCGGAGTCGGCAAGACGACCCTGGCCGTTCACCTTGCCGAGGTGCTTTCCCGCCTCGACAAGAGCGTTTTGCTTGTGGACGCCGATCCCCAGGGCAGCGCCTTGGATTGGGCGGCAAACCGGCCAGAGAATCCCCGCTTCCCTGTGATTGGGCTTCCCAAGCCGACCTTGCACCGGGAACTTCCCGCCATCGCCAAGAACCACGACTTCGTTCTGATCGACGGTCCCCCCCGGGTCAACGAGCTTGCCCGCGCCGCCATCATGGCAAGCGACGTGGTTCTGATTCCCGTGCAGCCCTCCCCCTTCGACGTTTGGGCGGCGAAGGAAATTGTGGACCTTCTGCGGGAGGCGAGCACCTTTAAGGAAAATATCAAAAGCGCTTTTGTGATTAACCGCAAAATCGTAAATACGGCGATTGGGCGCGACGTGGTGGAGGCCCTTTCCTCCTACCCCGTGCCCGTCCTGAAAACTTCCATAGGGCAGCGCGTGGCCTTTGCCGAAAGCGCAGCCCAAGGGCTGACCGTCCTTCACACAGACCCAAATGGGGCGGCCAGTCAGGAAATCGTTTCCCTCGCAAAAGAACTTTTGGAGCTATGAGCATGAGCAAGAAAGTCACTTTCGGCGGTAAGCCCGCGACGAAACCCATTTCTCCGGATGATTGGGTTGAAAGTCGCAAGATCGAGGCCCCGGCCAAGGCCGAGGAAATGAAGCGGCTGACGTTCGATATTTCGGAATCCCTCCACCGGCGCATCAAAAGTCAATGCGCAGTTAAGGGGGTCAAGATGACGGACGAGCTGCGGGCGCTTTTGGAAAAGCATTTTCCGGCAGAGGCTTAGGCGTGCCGTAATTACGGATTGCCGTAAAAACTTAAAACAGTATTTGCGGAAAACTACTTGCCGCCGTGCTGCTTTGCTTTCCGTTTGCAGAAGCCAATAAAGGCAGCGTCAGGGTTATCCGGGCGCTTCCCCGTTTTGGCGATCCACTCCCGCCAATCCTGTTCGAGGGAATAGACATCAAGGCCCGGTGCGGCCCTCTTGGCTTTCATGAAAGTTTCCGTCTGAAGGAAGATTTCTGCCCTCGCCAGCATGTGGATAGGGTCTTCCACGATGCTGGGCGCTTCGATAGCCCTCCGAACCCCTGCAAGCATAGGCACAGAACGCTTCGCCACATGGGGGGCGCTTGGTTTCAGGAGAAGCCCCTTGTCCATCGGCGCAACCTTGGCTTGCTCGTAGATGCCCTTCACGGCAGCAAGGCGTTTGATAAAGAACTTCTTGAAGTTTCTTTGTCCCTGGGCGTCGCTTGCGTAGTCCGCGCCGAACTGCCCTTGCAGGAGGGGCCAGGGAATGACCGTATCCTTGCTGAGGTAGGACATGCGGTAGGTAAGCCAGAAGTAAACATCAAGGGCCATGGGCGACCGTTTAAGGGCCTTGAGAGCATCCATATCGACCGGGACCGGCCTTTCGATGATTTCCTTGAAAAACTTGTCTGTGAGCGTGACCGTCGATTTCCAAAGCGGCAATTGATCCGGCGATTTTGGATTCCACCAAAGGCGGGCTTCGTCGGCGATCATGAGATTTTTTAAGTCAGTCCGATCTTCGCTGGCATAGTGACAATGAATTGTGGAGCAGAAAAGGCTTTCCGCTTGCTTTTTGAAGCGCGTAATATCGCCGCGCTTCCCGCCTTGCCGCGATAACCCCAATTCGGCCATGAAAGCCGAGAGGGTAGGGCCAAGCTCAAGGACTGGGGTGCGCGTATAAACGGCTTCTGTCGTCATCCAGGAGAGCAGCAAGCGCGGGATAGAGCCGTATGGCAAGCCGACCTTGCTTGGCGCAATAATTGTCAGTGAAAATAGCCCGTTATCCCGGACAAACTCATTTGAAGGGGCCGCTTTGTGGGGAAGGGTGGCTTGAATAAGTGCCCGCGCCATATAGCCAAGCTTTCCGGCCTTCTTCGCTTCTTCGGCCTCGATGGCAAGGTTTTCTGTGATGATTTCTTGTAGGGCTTTCCGGTCCATGCGGATTCCTTGCCGAGCTGTGGATAACTGGATTCGCGTGAGCAGATTTTGCGCTGAAACGCTACCGCGTGCAAGCCGCTTTTGCGCTGAAACGCTACCGCTTTTGCGCTGAAACGCTACCGCTTTTGCGCTGAAACGCTACCGCGACTTGCCCGCAAAGCCAGAGCCAGCCTAGCTTTCAAGGCCTCCCCCTGTATTACCCTATAGACTCCCTGTAAATTTAAAACACCTGTATAGCGAAAGCAGGCGAATGCCTTCGCCCATTTTGACCATTCGTGCCCTTCTCGTGTTCTGAAAAAATGGAGTTCGCTGCGCTCACATCTTTTTCAAAACGCCTTCGGCTTAGGTGTTGGGCTGTAGGGAAAAGAATGGGGCAGGGCTTCGCAGGTTGGCGCAGGATACGCAGAAAAGGGCAATGTGCTGGGATGGTGGCCGAAAAGGCAGAAACGCACCCACGGCCAGAAAAAGGGCCTTAGCGTCGTTCCCTTCCCTATGGCCCTTTTAGGAGAGGCCGAGCCGGTTTTTAAGAACCTGGTTCCAGTCCTTGCCGCCTTCCGGCAGGATGCGGCGCACGTCCCGGCCCGAGGGGGCGAAGGCTTGAACCTCTTCGGCCAGCTTTTCGCCGCCTTTGTCGGCGTCAAAGCCGAGGTAAACCACCCCGCCAGGGGGCAGCTTTTCTATGGCGCTTCGTAAAAGCGCCGGTTGCTGCGGGTTCAGGCTTCCGCCTGTGCTCATGTAGCGGGTTCGATCATCCCCTTGCATGACGTGAAAGGACATCGCGTCAATCGCGCTTTCCGTCAGCACAAGCCTTGCGTCCGTTGTCTTGGCCCGACTGTACCAAAGCCCTTTAACGCCCCCGGCTGCAAAGCCGGTAAAATCCCGGTTCTTGATTTCAAAGCCGCACAGGCCTTCGCGGTCATAGTGGGGGAAAAGGGCATTGCTCCGGTCATCGACACGCAGGCCGCCCGCGAAGATCGGCAGGCCCAGAACTTCCGGGCCAAGCCCTCGGCTTGTCAGATAGGGCAGGGCGAGACACGCCCGCGCCCGGTCCCATGCGGCCATGACGGCGGCCCGGTCCCGCGAGATGGGGAAGAGGTCACGAACGAAAGTTATTTCCGGTACGGAGAGGCGCGCCGATCCTGACCACGCGCGCAGGGTCTTGCGGACATCGCCCAGGCTTCCCCCGTCCCGGTGCTGCAAAAAGTCGATCACCGTGCCGTTGTCGCCGCCATCCCGCACCGAGAAATAAACCCAGGTTCCGCCCTCATGCCGGGCGATCACGATCTTGTCGCCGTCGGGATGGCGCATCACGGCAGAATTGCGCGAGCTTTCGCGGCGGTCGAGGGCATAGCCTCGCGCCGCCGCGAATTCCGACAGGTTCACGCCTGTTTTCAAGCCCTCTAATTCCGCATCCGCCATGCCGCTCCATCCTTTCACGAAGATTCTACAGCCTTCGCCAGGATTGAGACAGCCCCCTTATGCAACGGTCGCGCGCGGATCGTCCCAAAGACCCGCAAGGGCTTGATCTTGGTAATAGGGCACGCGGTCGGTCTGGATTGGGCGAAATCCTTGGGGCAGGACCAGCATTTTTTCACGCGCGAAGGCCAACATCAATTCTTCGGGGGAGAGCAGGGGGCGCATGGTTTCCCCCTTGGTTTGTCCTTTGGTCAGGCCGTAAATGTCCTGTTGCTGGCTGACGGTATCAACCAGATGGCCGCCCATGAACTGCGACCAATAACGGGCCGTGTCGTAGTCATCGAGGGAGAACAGCGCCCGAACGCCCGCGTTGCCGATGAAGGAAGCCCACCGGCCTTTGTAGAGGTCTTTCATTTGCGCCACGTCCTGAAACACCGTGACGAGCTGAATCCCATAGCCTGCCGCAAGGCCCACGGCATTTTCGACGGGCTGGAGATGGCCGAGCGTGGCCAGTTCATCCAGCATGAAGCAGACGGGCAGGGCCGGGGGATTGAGGCTGTCCGTCATTTCATCGAGGGCGGACGTTAGGACAAGCCGCAGCCAGCGGCTAAAGACCGGGAACTTCGGCGCGGACAGGCACAGAAAAACCGACATCGTGCCCTTGTGCCAGTCGGCAAAATCCACTTCTTCCCCTTCGCCGGACGCCGACAGGCAGGCGGTAATGAAAGGGTTGTCTAAAATCTCGGTCTCGCGTTGAGCCGTGGAAAGGATGGACCCAAACTCCTTTTCCGGGGTTTGGAGGAAGGACGTAGCGAGCCGAGAAAGCAGGCCGTCCGCCGCGCCGCTTTCCTGCATGGCTTCCAAGGTTTGAATGACATCCTTCAATAACAGGTGGCGCACCTTTACAAGGTCTTTTGTCGCGGGCGAGACTTCGGGGCTTGTGAGGACGTGAAGGATGATGGCCGCCACGAGCTGTTGCGCGCTTGCCGTCCAGTGATCCCGCGCGCCGTTCTCACCCATGACGAGCGCGGCGGCCAGGGCCTTGCTTTCCGCTTCCATGTTGAAGGGCGTGAAGCGGGAGAGGGGATTGAAACGGGCTTGCGCCTTGCCGGAAATCCCGAACGGATCAAGGTACATCACCTTGTCATTAAGGGCGGCCCGCTGGCGGCCCGTGGCCTTGGCGTTCTCGCCTTTGGGATCGAGGACAAAAGCCGAGCCAGGATAGCGCAACAAATGAGGGATGATGAGGGACGTTCCCTTGCCGCTTCGCGTGCTGGCCATGATGAGGACGTGCTTTTCTGTGTGCAGGTAGAGGGGCGCGCCGTTTTTATGCCCGAAGGCCATGCCGTCTGGCGTCTTGATGCCTTCGGTTTCCTGGTCGGTCGCAAAGCGTGCTCCTTTGCTGTCGTCGGGCGTGTCCGGCATCTTCTCGCCCCGGAGCCAGTAGCCGAAGCGCACGACATAGCCAATCAGGCCGCCTTTTTGTTGCCTGTAAATCTGCAAGGTCTGATCGAATTGCAAAAGCTGGTTGAACAGCACCACCGGAATGGCCACGCAGAAGCCAAAGGCCGCGATGGCCTGCCATCCGATAGCTTCCAAGGCCGTCTGGATCGCCCAGACGCCGACGCCAAGCAGGATCAGGGGAGGCCCGACGGAATAGATGAGGGTATGAATGACGCCGATTTCCGGCAGGAAGGGGGCAAACAGGCTCAACCAACCGACGAATGGGCGACCTATGACGACACCCAGGGCCAGGGCCGCCACGATCCCCCGCCGCCAGCGTCTCCACCCCCAGGGGTTGACCCGCAAGACAAACAGGGCGGCGATGCCGACCAGCGCCCAGAGGTTGAAGACCAGATACAGAGATTCCGGCAGGCTTCCGGACTGCATCTTCAATAGTCTAGCGAACAACCCTAAATCGTTTGGTTGTCGCGTCGAGGTCGCCATGATGTGAATGTTGGAGAAAATGTCCGTTATGATCCAGCCCGCAAAGAGGCCGAGGGCTGCATAGACAATGATGACGGGCGCGATGACGAGCCATGGCCAACGGAACGGCTTGAGCCGTTCATAAACTGGCCTTTCATATTTGAAACAAAAAATCAGAGAGACAGAGAGCGTCACAATCCAAAGAAGGACATCCATTCTCGATGCTCCTTGTAGGAATCTTCTTTTCCCTATTGCCCCGCGAGATTTTGCAGTGCGCCCTTGCGCTCTTACGGTAGGGTTTACCGGTTTGGCAATCGGAATATAGCGAACCCGCCGAAGGCGGGCCGCGTTCTACGCGCGCCGCGTTGCGTCGCTTCCCGAGCCCCTGGCGGGTCTCGGCCCTTCGGGTCACGCCCCCTTTCGCAAGGCTAAGGGCTCCGCCCTCGCGCGCTCCAAGAGGCTTCCACCCGAAAAGCAAGAAAACTGCCCTTCGCGGTGCTTCGGTCAATTTTCCTGCTTTTCGGGTCCCTGCGAAGCCTCTTTCCGCTTGCTACCCCGGTCTCGCCGACGGGCAGAGGTGCAGCAGCGCTGCACCTCATAACCCAAAGGGAGACCAAGACCATGAACACACAGAAGCAGACAAAGACCTTTTCCCTCGGCCAGATCGTCGCCACGCCCGGCGTGCTGGCCGCTGTTCCCCCTGGCCGCATGATGGACGCCCTTGCCCGACATCGGCGCGGTGATTGGGGGTGCGTTTGCCCAGATGATTCCGCCGCAAACGACCGGGCGCTTGACGAAGGGGAGCGGATACTTTCGGCCTATCCCATCGACCCGGCCAAGCCTGCCAAGGGCTACGGGGCCAACGTCTTTTGGATCATCACCGAGGCCGATAGAAGCGTGACCACCTACCTTTTGCCGGATGAATACTGAAGAGGGAGGGGGCAGGGCGTTGCCGCCCTGCCTTGCCATATAGAACTTGACATATAATCAAAAAATGATAACATGCTAAAATGACATGGACGGTGAATTTTTCAAACAAAGCGGCCAAGCAGGTGAAAACCCTTCCTGCCAGAATTGCCGAGCGTCTTGACGCCTTGCGCATCAAGATAGAGGCCATAGGCCCCGTGCAAGTAGCCCTGCCGCATTTTGGAAAACTTAAAAACTGGCCGGGTGAAACCTATCACTGCCATTTGAGCAAGGGGCGACCGACTTATGTGGCCGTCTGGCAGGTTGAAAATAATGACGTTCAAGTTGTGGAGGTGATCTATGTTGGAACTCACGAAAAAGCCCCGTACTGACGGACGTTGGGAAATCTGCGCGATTGTTCCCGAAAATCGCGTTAATTTTGTGACTGTCGCCATTGAAGAAGCGGCAACGCCTAGCGTTCCTGCGTCTGAAGTTTTTCCCAACTCTACGCCGGGTACGCGCTTGCGCGGGGCGCGGGGGCTTATGGGCATGACACAGGCCAAGCTTGCGGAAAAGCTTGGCGTGCGTGTTCAGAATATCTCGGCCATGGAAAACGACCGTCGCCCTATCGGCAAGGCCATGGCCAAGAAGATCGAGGTTGTTTTGGAATTCCCCTATCAGGCGCTTTTATAGGGGCAACATGACGATGAAAAATCCTCCGCACCCTGGTTTGGCTGTGCGGTTTGACTGCTTGGAGCCTCTTGGCCTGAGCGTCACGGAAGGGGCGAAGGCGCTTGGCGTCAGTCTTCAGGCGCTTAACAATCTGGTGAACGGCAAAGCCGGAATTTCTCCCGAGATGGCCATTCGTCTTTCCAAGGCGTTTGGCAGCACGCCGGAAATGTGGCTTCGCTTGCAAATGGCCTATGACCTTGCACAGGCTCGCCAGCATGATGGTCGCCAGGGTCAAGATGCCGGTCAGCGATAACGGCCTTCATTTGTGAAGAGATAAGAAATTTTCGGGGCGGATCGTGTTACGGTTCGCCCCGTTTTCTTCTGCGCCCCGCCGCCCGAATCTGCTATGCTTCGCGCGTCTTCTCCACTCTTTCTCCGCGCGCTTTCTTTTCCCCACTGCCCCGCTTCTGTTCTTCCGGCACATCCGCAGACCGCGCCTTGCGCGGTGTTGGTTCCGCTCAGAGGCTAGGCAGAATCCCCCGAATCATGTA
>Ga0183100_1000883_pt1 | contig 18302 bp, 17 predicted proteins | sample Biomet2_FD_127789 | JGI IMG/M metagenome (GOLD analysis project Ga0183100, IMG submission 127789) | Microbial communities from bioreactor (seeded with anoxic lake sediment) at LBNL, California, USA - Biofuel metagenome 2 | ecosystem: Engineered > Bioreactor > Anaerobic > Unclassified ...
ACAATTTGTAAAAGTCAAGGTATCACAGGATTTTATAAGAAGGGAAAATGAAACAGTTGTTTATAGTCAACTTATATCAGAATTATTAATATTTGAGTCAAGTATTTTTAGGACGATACACACACTCTAAGAATTTTTGAAAACAAGCGTCACGTGTCACTTTTGGTACTTAACTCACTATGGTAGAATAATTTACAACAGTGACGCTACAGTGACGCCAGTGACACGTAGTACGTTAAATTTTGTAAACAGAAATCCAATAGCCCATTTAATCTGCTGTGAATGTGCATATTAAACAGTTCTTCGAGGGTCTGCACTTTTTGGCCATTTTCGCCTTTTTTTGACAAAAATGCAATTCGTTCGTGGACGAAACCCTCAAAAAACACCTGTTTTGAACCAAGTTGTGCATTTGGATGGAATCTAGCATGCATTTTTTGCCCGTTTTTTGCGAAAAATGGCACATTTCTGCAGCAGCATCAAGCGTCGGTTTTATCGTTGGACGACAAAAAGTTTAATTTTCGCAGTAACGTCCAAAATTTATGGATAAGTCTGTCGCTTTCCAATCGCTATCCTTATTTAGGTACTTTTTTAATCAAGACCGCCATTTCATTTGCCTGACCCAAACATATAACGACTTTTGGCCTCGGACTCATTTTTATCCTTTTGGCCTCTTCTACAGGAGAACGATATTATCACGACTTTTTTTCATCTTTAGTAAATTCCTTTATTTCTTGAATTCTACAACTCTGTTTGTTGCCACCATTGTTAAAATCATTTTAAAGCTTTGTTCCGCACGTACACTGTGTACATGACCAGCCGGTATCAGGAAAATTTCCCCGGCCTTTACAATCTGTGCCACCCCGTCCAGAGTGATCTCCATTTGTCCGTCAATTACCTGAATAAGAGCATCCAGAGGTGCTGAATGAGGACTCAATTGCTGACCTTTCCCAAAACTAAAGAGCGTAATACTTCCGCCTTCGTTGTGAAGTAGTTCCATGCTTACAATGCCATCGTCTTGATAAGCTATCATCTCATTCGGATCAATAGCCTTTCCCTTTTCAAACTTTGCCATAACTATTTTGTTTTAATTGTTCATATTTTAGATGTCAGCAGCTCTAAGTTTCTATCGCATTTTCAGGTGATTCTTATCGCTGCGTTGATTTTATTTTAATCATTGTCCTTCTATCATCCGTATTTTATAAAAGTATTTTTAGCTCACTGATTCTAAGTGGTTCGTATCATCCAGCACTACTTGTATTTGTTTAAATTCACTTGCTCATATTGGTATGGCAAAGCTTATGCCGTTTGGGTTTATGGATAACATTTGTGATCAGGAGGTTGCACCAGCTACTGCCAGAAATTTAGAATCCAGTCTCGGAGAACAATGGCATGATTACAAATTTTGCTCTTGGCACCATATAACAGGGTAACAGGGTTACCACTCAGTAGATTCTTACAATGTTCGGCAAAAATTTCTGCTGCAGGGTTGGCATTGAGTTCAGACTGATATTGGTCTGCAAACGTTACATATCGTTCCTCCCTATGACTGAACCATTTGCGAAGGCCAGCAGTTGGAGCAATATCCCTATTCCATTCATCAATCGCCGCATTATTCTTGGAGACACCTCTTGGCCATAGACGATCGATCAGAATCCTATAACCGTCCTGTTCTTCTTCTGGTTCATATACCCGCTTGATTTTTAGGTCATTCATGTCAAAATTTCTTTTTAACCATCTTTCGTTCAGAAAATAACATCTTTCATCTGACAGCCATACCTATCTAAATTTTTACAGCAAACATCAAACCATTATGAACCCATTTTTAGTAGGACAATCACTTTATCTGTCATGGAATCACTCGTGGAATAAATGTCTGGAGGTGTCCATCTTTTAATCTTCACACGGCAAATATAGACATATAAAAATATGTTCATCGTCACAATTGTGACCATTGTTGGATAAAAGAAGTTAAATCTTCTATTATTTCATCTTGTTCGAATTCAGGATTGTAATCTGCCTGCCGTCAATCTGAATCGCGCCATTTCCTTCAAATTCAGAAAGACATCGTAGCAGGGAAAACTTCTGGATACCAAAAATATCTGCAATTTCTTGGCGAGTTTCGTCCAGTGTCACGGTGCGGCTCTGTTGCTGCTCTGCAGCTTTGATCAAGAAATAAGCCACTTTCTCGCGTACAGTAAACAATGAAAGAATACGCAGTTTTTGAGATAGAAATATATCAATATTCGAAAGCTGCTGAATGAAGTTCATACGAATCTTCTCATTTGCATCAATGAGTCGTTTAAGTTCTGATGGCATCATACGAAGAATACGGGTAGGTCTACATGTCTCAACGCTTACCGGCATGTCATTTTCCTTAGCAAAAATAAGAGCGGGAGCCACCAAGGTTCCTTGACGAAGTCGATCAATCTGAACGAGTTTTCCGGATAAACCAACCATTCGAGCGATCATCTCTCCTTCTACGATAATATCAACATATTTATACGGCATTCCGGCAAGGATATAAACGTCTTTAGCTGTAAAATCAAGGATCCGGTAATTAATACGGCTAAGTACATTTTCTATCTCATCGTGCTCAAAATCCCGGAAGAGAGGACACATCATTAATGTATTTAATAGTCTGTTTTCCATAGAAATTCTTGTAATCAACGCCAAAGATACAAAACAAATAGGATTTTTACTTCAAATATAGAAAACAGAAAAAATACTTCTTGCCTATCAACATAGATCCTTTTCTGGCGGCGTAATTGTTTGGTCTTCGTGATCGCTTTTTCATAGACTGATCATACGCTGAAAAACAGGCCAACATTTTATCCCGGGAAATAAAGATTAGATAACGGTTGACCAAGTTATCTCGTAATTCCGCCAACGTTTATCAGATAAGCCATACCACAAATTATGAAGAGAAAATGCTGTCAAACAAACGATCTTCAAAATATTGCATTTTTAAAACAAGGACCTTGCAAGATGAAAAGCATTTATCTGCTAAATGTTGGAACTTTCAACACCCCATCGAAACGCGAAGTTCCAAAAAAATTCCACAAATACGCTATACCTGATACTTTCAGTACCAACAAATATCTTTTCCTTTTAAAATACAAGAAGATTGTAGTTATTATATAGATAAAACCTCTGTAAAAGGAAACACAAACTAAGCTTTTTAGTAACGTTCAAATTTTGACAAACGCTATTCGTTGAAAAAGCTCAAAAGTTTCTTTTACAGAGGTCTTCCATCAAAAACATTTCACGTCATCTTCCTGACGTAGAAATAATTTTCAGCCTATATATTTCTGTATATCATCCTCTACGGTAGAAATGCAACCCAGACCGAATTTCTCAACCAGTACTTGCAGTACGCCCTCAGATACAAACCCGGGCAACGTTGGACCTATATGAATATTCTTCACACCCAAGCTCAAAAGAGCCAGCAATACAATAACAGCCTTCTGCTCGTACCATGCGATATTGAAGAAAATAGGTAATTCGTTCATATCATTGACTCCAAATATCTCTTTCAATTTGAGCGCAACAACAGCCCATGAATAAGAATCGTTACACTGTCCGGCATCAAGTACCCGGGGAATGCCATTGATTTCTCCCAATTGCAGTTTGTTGTACCTGTATTTTGCACAGCCACTTGTCAGAATGACCACATCCTTTGGCAAAGCTTTCGCGAACTCTGTATAATAATCGCGACTCTTCATACGACCGTCGCAGCCCCCCATTACGACAAATTTGCGAATAGCCCCACTCTTCACAGCATCGACAATCTTGTCTGCCAATGCAAATACCTGAGCATGCGCAAAACCACCCACGATCTCACCAGTTTCAATCTCGGTAGGAGGTTGGCAGGTTTTCGCCATTTCGATGACTTCAGAAAAGTCCTTATGACCATTGCCATCATCCTTAATATGCTTCCAACCGGGGAAACCCGTTGAATTAGATGTAAACACACGATCTTTATAATTAGCATTCGGCAGAGGCGGAACAATACAGTTTGTTGTGAAAACAATAGGACCGTTAAAACTGGAAAATTCCTCTTTTTGCTTCCACCAGGCATTTCCATAGTTACCTATCAGATGTTTGTATTTCTTAAGCTGTGGATAATAGTGTGCTGGCAGCATCTCGCTATGAGTATATACGTCTATGCCTGTACCTTCGGTCTGCTTCAGCAATTCTTCAATGTCATGCAGATCATGTCCGCTGATCAAAATACCCGGATTCTTACCTACCCCAATGTTGACCTTCGTTATTTCCGGATTACCAAAAGTTGAAGTATTTGCCTTGTCAAGCAAAGCCATCACATCAACACCATATTTTCCAGTTTCGAGCACCATGCCGATTAACATCGGAATCTCAGCAGCAGGATTACTGATAGCAGCCAATGCCTTACACATGAAATCAATAATTTCGGTATTACGCTGCCCCAAACGGGCTGCATGCTCATAGTAGGCAGCAATGCCTTTCAGTCCCAAAGTTATCAGTTCCTTCAAGGAACGTTGATCAGCAGATTCGTTTCTGAGTACCGTTTCACGACGTCCTTCCGCATCATAGTCACTTTTTTCGCCTCCCCACTTAATCTCTGCGTAATCCGGCAAGTCCACCTGATGATCACTACAGATCTGAAGTAAATTCTGCTTCAGAGCAATTCCTTTGTCAACCTTTGCCAAAATGGACTGGTCATCGAAATTAGCATTTGTAATGGTGGAAAAGAGTGCATCCACAAGAAATACTTCTATTTGCTCATCGGTCTTCAGCCCCGCATCATTCAAAGCATGCTGGATAGTTCCAACACCTCGCACCACACTCAGCAGCAGATCCTGCCACTTTGCTGTTTCCGGCAATTTGCCACACACACCACGCACGGTACATCCGGTACCTTTAGCTGTTTCCTGACACTGGAAACAGAACATTTTGTCTTCTGTCATCGTCTTAGGGTTTAATAAAAATTATGATTGCAAAGGTAATGGCCTCAAAACTAGAATTTGGTAACAAATGTGCCATTACACCGTTAAAATTAATTAATATTTCCAGACATTCCAAACTACAATAATCCTGATAAAATAAGTTCAGTTGGACTCAGACTCACATTATTCACTTTTGGAAACATAACCGACTACAGCTGATCTGCTCTTAAATGAATGGAAACTTTGTTTATTTTAAACTCCACGAAGAGCTTCTTGTTTGTTTGCGTAGCAGTCCAGACACTTAATCGTGATAGAACGCACCATACAACTTGTACCCGTTTAATGATTTTCTGATTGTAAACTCAAGTAAATTTTCCTTTCTTATTTATTTGTGAATCAACAATAATCCTTAAAACAGCGGCTGCCCACGAATTAACATTATTTAAATTTGATTTTTCTCATCCAGTTATTCTTAATTGTACATTTGCAAAACTAAGTGTTAAATAATTTTTCATAAACCTTTTAGCCACGTTTTAATTATGAAAACACATCTATCCCTAAGAAAAATCTGTTTGGTTTTGCTAACTTTCATACCAGGAATAACAACATCTGTCATTGATGCTCAAGATTCTATTCCTAACCCAAGCTTTGAAGAATGGGAAACCATAAGTCTGCCTGCGCCATTCAATCCATACACCGAACCTGTTGGATGGGGCACACTTAACGGAGTTGCAGAGGGCGTAACAAAAACAACAGATGCCAAAGACGGACAATTTGCGGCAAGAATTGCCTCAAAAAAAATGAATTTAGGAAAATTCGGGACTTTTATCACAGCGAATTTAATGTCTGGAGATTATTCTTCCGTACTCGAAGGTAAGACAAATGAACCAGAGTTTGGATTTCCTTATACAAAACAACCATTTGCCTTAACCTTTTGGTATAAATATTTTCCCGTAGAAAATGACACCGCTAGTATTTATGTTGAACTAAATACCAAAAGAGGAATCTATGGTAGATATAGTGCAAGAGGCGTTTTAAAAGTCACTAAAACGGTTAATGACTGGACCAAAGGGATTGTTGAAATATCCTATGATGATTTTCCGCCCTACGAAAATCCGGATACCTGTGTAATTGACATCACTTCCAGTCTGTCTGGCATCACCAGAAATGGCGATCCAGGTTTTGGAGCTTCGGAAGAGGGTTCCGTACTTTATATTGACGGTCTCTCCTTTGAAATGGATGAGCCCCAAGATTATGGGTTTGAAAAAGATGGTATCTACTATCGAATTACTTCTAGCTCAGAAAAAACAGTAGCTGTCAATGGTGTATATGGATTAGTGGACATAAATATTCCTCAATCCGTTAACTATAATCAAGTAGATTATACTGTAACGTCTGTAGACGATGAATGCTTCAGTGAATTTGCGGATACTCCTGATTCCATTATTCATTCTGTTATTTTTCCACCTTCAATAAAAACTATGGGGAAACGGGTATTTGGAAGCTGCGTAGCTCTTCGTTTTGTAGGTTTGCCTTCATCTCTCACAACGATCAGTCAGGAAATGTTTTATGCCTGCCATAATTTAGCGGAAATTACAATTCCTGAATCAATTACATCTATCGGAGATGGAGCTTTTGCAGAATGCACCCATTTATCATCAATTAACATTCCTAATAAACTGACGTCTATTGGACAATATGCATTTGTTGGGTGTCAATCATTATCAACCATCTCACTTCCGTCATCCATCACCACTCTTGGACAATACGCATTTTCAGGGTGTGCAAATTTGAACAGCATCTATGCATACTCCCAAGTTCCTCTTAACTTAACAAATTCCGCAGGAATCTTTTCGGGGGTAAATACCGGCACCTGTACTTTATATGTGACAAATGATGACGCAAAAAAATTATATGCTCAGGCCGATGTATGGAAAGATTTTATAAAAATGCAATCAATCATCCCATCAAAAGTCAATTCTACTTCTACCGGGAAACTAACTGTCATCATTAAAGATGGACGATTACAAATTACAGGATTAACACAAACGGAGCAGCTTGCCATTTACACGGCACAAGGGATTCGCATGTATCTTGGAACAACAGCAGATCAGGTTATCTATCAAAAGAGTTTCCTTAAACATAGTGTTTATCTAATAAAAATAGGAGAACAATCTTTCAAGATAAGTTACTAACGAAACGTATCTCGAAGTTTTGAATTTATTCTACTGACATCTGATGGGAATCTCCCTAAGAACATAAAAAGGTTCTGCCAAAATAAAAAGCCTTAAAATTATCTCGTTATAAGTTCAATCCTGGACTCACCGTAATGAGTTATTCGAGACCTCTGTAAAAATAAAAAATAGCGAAACCATTCTTATAAGTTTTTCATTTTTAAAGGATTTTTTTCGTATCCAATGTGTAAACTTTGTTTTGCAGAGATCTCGAATTTATCTCACATCTTGTTATTGTTTTCACCCATATCAGATGAAAAAATAAGTACCCTTTCTAAAGTAAACCATTTGTAACTTACCATGCTTTAATTAGGGAATCATTTTTACACGCTTTGATTCGTATCACCTAGAACAAAAGAGGAGTCTCAAAAACATAAAGATGAAAAGTTGCCCATTAGAGAGACTCTCGCACAATGGAACATTGACCGAGTTAAGTGATCCAAATAGTTGTTTACACAATATTGACAAACCGTTCACTGATTTTCAAAAAGCTTAAAATGTATGAGTTACGGAATATCTAAGCCATCTTATTATTCGATACTGCTTTACCACAAATTAAGTATTGTGATTTCATGAAATTGGCTAACTTTGCAGCAAAAATAACACCATGACTAAGATTCTTATAATAGATGATGAGGTCAAAATTCGCACGCTTCTTTCCAGGATCATATCCCTAGAAGGCTACGAAGTTATACAAGCAGATTCCCTAAAAACAGGAATTAAACAAATGAAGCAACAAGCGCCTGATATTGTCCTTTGTGATGTTTACCTGCCTGATGGAAATGGTGTAAACGCCGTACCGGAATTAAAAGACTTGCTTCCTAACGGAGAAATTATTATGTTAACGGCTCACGGGAATATTGCAGATGGCGTTCAATCCATTAAAAACGGCGCTTATGATTATCTGACTAAAGGTGATGACAACAAGCGTATCATTCCGCTGTTGGCAAATGCTTCAGAAAAAGTTCTCCTGCGAAAAAAAGGTTCAAAAGCGGAATCCATTCTAAACAAAGAATACTCTTTTGACTCTATTACAGGACAATCAACGGTTCTTCTTTTCGCCGTAAATATGGCTAAAAAGGCTGCTCCTACAAATGCTACAATTTTGTTGACCGGAGAAACGGGCACGGGTAAAGAAGTTTTTGCCTCAGCAATTCATGCTGCAAGTACAAGAGCCAAGGGGTCGTTCGTTGCCGTTAACTGCGGCGCACTGAGCAACGAGCTCCTAGAAAGCGAGATGTTCGGTTATAAAGCCGGAGCTTTTACTGGTGCTATAAAAGATAAAAAAGGGCTCTTCGAACAAGCAGATGGCGGAACCATCTTTTTGGATGAGATTGGAGAGATGCCCACAGCTCTACAAGTGAAATTACTTCGTATTCTTGAAACAGGAGAATTTATCTCCGTAGGTGACACCCTGACCAAGCGTATCAATACAAGGATAATTGCTGCTACAAACAGGAATCTGAAAGAGCTGGTAGCCAAAGCTAACTTTCGTGAAGATTTGTACTACCGCTTATCTGTCTTCACCATTGAATTACCCCCTCTAAGAGAGCGTGGTAATGACATCATAGCCCTCGCCCATACCTTTATTGATAGTTTTTCTTGTAAAATGAACAAACCTATCAAATCGATTGATGAAAAATTCTTTAATGTCTTAAAGCATTATTCTTGGCCCGGAAATATCCGCGAACTTCGTAATGTCTTGGAAAGAGCCATGATTATAGCATCCGACAATCAACTAAATGTTACTGATTTGCCATTAGACCTGCAACTTACAAAAAGTAAGACGATTGATTGGAGTGAATTGGCTGCGGTGGAAAAAGCCCATATTTGCAGAATGTTGCAATACACCAATGGGAATAAAACAGAAGCGGCACGTTTGATGAAAATAGGGCTTACCACACTTTATCGCAAAATAGAAGAATACAACATTTCAACTTCATAGATTTTTCAAAATATTCGTTCTATATGATAAAAAGCCCTTCCATTTTGAAAGGGTTTTTTTATTCAATCCACATATCTCGCTCAAAATAAACACATTATTATTATGGCACATCTTTGGCTTCTCTATATTCGTAAGAACAATAAAAATTAAAAAAATGAACGAAATACTTTTGTTTATTCTACTCCTTGCATTGGGACTGGCCTGCTATGGGCTATTTTTCTTATCTATCAAATGGTTTGAAAAAATTTGAGACTATGTATATCTTGTTGTTTATTGTCAGTTTGGTCCTATTCGGATACCTGATGTATGTGCTGATTAAGCCAGAGAAATTTTAATTATCAACAGTTACTAAATTGCAAACAAAAGAAAAATGAATCACGAAATTTTGGGGGTCACCCTTCAGATAATTATTCCATTTGCGTTGAGCTATCCGTTGGGACTATATATTGCAAAAGTTTATCGTGGAGAAAAGAACTTCATGGATTTTCTTTCTCCCCTCGAAAATAAAATTTACAAAATCTGCGGCATAGATTCCGGCGAACAGATGGATTGGAAGCGTTTTTTAAAAGTACTTCTAACCCTGAATATGTTTTGGTTTGTATGGGGACTGGTGTTATTGGTCTTCCAAGGAAATTTGCCACTAAATCCGGATGGAAATCTTGGGCAGAACATTTCACAAGCATTTAATACTTGTATCAGTTTTATGGTAAACTGCGATCTTCAGCATTACAGTGGAGAATCAGGGCTGACTTATTTTACACAATTATTTGTAGTCATGCTGTTTCAATTTGTTACAGCAGCAACAGGCATGGCTGCATTCGCCGCCATGATGAAGGGAATGGCAGAAAAAACGACCAAAACGTTAGGGAATTTTTGGGTTTATCTGGTTCGTTCAGTTACCCGTATACTCATTCCGCTATCTATGATTTTTGCTGTTATATTGATCATTGGGGGAACCCCCATGACGCTTGAGGGCAAACAGACTTTCACCACACTTGAAGGGACAAGACAAACCATTTCACAAGGACCTGTTGCAGCCATTGTAGCGATCAAGCAATTGGGAACAAATGGAGGCGGATTTTATGGTACAAATTCAGCTCATCCCTTGGAAAATCCGACCTATTTTACAAATATGATTGAATGCATGGCAATTCTTCTGATTCCCATGGCACTTATTTGGACTTTGGGATTCTATTTACGTAAAAAGAAATTTGCCGTTTGCATTTTCAGTGTGATGTTTTTAGCCTATCTGACTGGTGTAGGTATTTCTGTACCTCAAGAAATGAAAGGAAATAATGCAATCAAGAAATTAGGCATCTCACAACCCACCGGCAGTATGGAGGGAAAAGAAGTAAGAATAGGTTCGGCAGCCACCGCACTTTGGGCCATCACAACAACAGCCACATCAAACGGTTCGGTAAATGGCATGCACGACAGTCTGACTCCCTTATCAGGCATGATGGCTATGCTAAACATGCAGACAAATTGCTGGTTCGGAGGTGTTGGAGTCGGGTTTATGAACTACTACATCTTCATCATTATAGCGGTATTTATCAGCGGATTGATGGTGGGGCGAACGCCTGAATTTTTGGGAAAGAAGATTGAAGCAAAAGAGATGAAAATAGCAGTTCTCATCGCGCTGTTGCACCCTCTTCTGATTCTTTCCGGTACAGCTTTAGCAGCTCATCTCGCAGAGAACAATACCGAACTAGCCTCAGAATGGCTTAACAATCCTTCCTTTCACGGACTGAGTGAAATGCTCTATGAGTACACATCTTCTGCAGCAAATAACGGTTCCGGGTTCGAAGGATTAAACGACAATACTCCTTTCTGGAATATCACAACGGGGATTGTCATGATCGTCGGACGTTATCTGCCAATTATAGGTCAAATAGCAATTGTGGGGTTCCTCGCAGAAAAGAAATATATCCCGGAAGGTGCAGGAACATTAAAAACCGATACAGCTACTTTTTCTTTGATGACATTTGTCGTTATCTTCATTATTGCCGCATTATCGTTCTTTCCGGCATTAACCTTAGGACCGATTGCAGAATTTTTAACTATGAAATAAACTATGAAACAGCATAAATTTCTGCTACACGAGCAGGCCTGGAGCGCAGTGAAAGAGTCTTTCAAAAAACTAAATCCGATTCTTCTTTATCGGAATCCTATTATGTTTACCGTTTTTGTTTCGACAATCATTATGGGGTGTGTTTCCATCGGCGTAGTCTTTGATTCAAAGTCATTAGAAGGATCATTCGGATATAATTTCACGATCTTTATTGTTTTGTTTATTACACTTCTTTTTGCCAATTTTGCGGAAGCGATTGCGGAAGCAAGAGGAAAAGCACAAGCGGAATCATTACGTAAAACACGCCAGGATACACCAGCTAAGAAACGCGAGGGAGATCAAACAATTGCAGTCAGCAGTTCCACACTTCGTAAAGGCGATATTTTTGAATGTGAAGCAGGTGACATCATTCCTTCGGATGGTGAGATTATCGAGGGGCTTGCTTCAATTGACGAGAGCGCCATCACTGGTGAATCGGCACCTGTAATTCGAGAAGCTGGAGGTGATAAAACATCTGTGACAGGGGGAACAAAAGTCCTGTCGGATAAAATCGCAGTTCGAGTGACAACATCAGCCGGAGAGAGTTTCCTTGATAAAATGATTGCTTTGGTTGAAGGAGCCTCCCGTCAAAAAAGTCCAAACGAGATTGCACTGACAATCCTTTTAGCTGGTTTTACGCTTGTTTTTGTGATCGTCTGCATAACGCTCAAACCATTTGCCGAATATACTTCAACCGCAGTTACAATAGCATCATTGGTGTCTTTATTTGTCTGTTTGATTCCGACCACCATCGGAGGATTGCTTTCCGCCATTGGCATCGCCGGAATGGATCGGGCATTGCGTGCCAACGTGATTACGAAATCGGGAAAAGCTGTTGAAACTGCAGGAGATATTAATACTCTGCTGCTTGATAAAACTGGTACAATAACGATTGGGAATCGTAAAGCAACTGCTTTTCACACGAATGACAATATCAACGAAAAAGAGCTTATCGAAGCATGCTTGTATGCTTCAGTTGCAGACCAAACACCTGAGGGAAAATCTATTGTTGAGCTGTGTAGAAAAAAAGACTACCCTATTGATAATAGCCTATTAGCAGGATGTCGATGGATTGATTTTACGGCACAGACCAAATGTTCAGGCGTACAGTTACGCAACGGGACGGTTATTGTGAAGGGAGCATCCGAAACAATTAAAGACTTGGTCGAAGCAAATGGTAATGAATATCCAAATACAATAACAGAAATCACGAATAAAATTTCAGAAAATGGAGGTACACCTTTAGTTGTTGCAAATAATAGAGAAGTGTTGGGAGTCATTGAACTGCAAGATATCATCAAGCCAGGCATCAAAGAACGCTTCGAGCGTCTTCGAAAAATGGGAGTAAAAACCGTGATGGTAACAGGAGACAATGCGCTGACAGCTAAATATATCGCACATGAAGCAGGTGTTGACGATTTCATTGCCGAAGCCAAGCCAGAAGATAAAATGAAATATATTCGAGAAGAGCAAACTGCAGGAAAATTAGTTGCGATGATGGGCGATGGAACAAATGACGCTCCTGCTTTGGCTCAAGCCGATGTCGGTGTAGCAATGAATAGTGGCACGCAGGCAGCAAAAGAGGCTGGAAACATGGTAGATATGGACAATGATCCCACCAAACTAATCGAAATAGTGGAAATTGGGAAACAGCTTCTGATGACCCGCGGTTCACTAACAACTTTTAGTATTGCCAATGACGTAGCTAAATATTTCGCAATTGTTCCAGCTCTATTTATGGCCTCTATTCCAGCTTTGGAGACGCTCAACATCATGAAGCTGCATTCTCCGGAATCAGCCATACTTTCTGCTATAATTTTCAATGCGCTCATCATTCCGGCTTTAATTCCTCTGGCATTAAAAGGTATCGCTTACAAACCGATCGGAGCCTCTGCACTTCTCCGACGAAATCTACTGATTTATGGTTTTGGTGGAACCATCGCACCATTTATCGGCATTAAATTTATTGATATGCTTTTATCCGTAATACTTTAACAAAATGAAAACACTTCTATCATCACTAAAACTTACCGTCGTTTTCTGTGTTTTACTTTTTCTAGGCTACGTACTCCTCCTTTGGGGATTTGCTGCTATTGTTAAACAAAACAACGGAAAAGCAGAATTGTTGACACTGAACAAAAAGATAGTCGGTGCCGCAAATGTTGGGCAGAAATTTACTCAAGCCAAATATTTCGTAGGGCGACCGTCTGCGGTTGATTATGACGGCAGCCATTCGGGAGGTAGCAACAAAGGGCCTTCAAACAAAGAATACCTGGAAGAAGTTAATATGAGAATAAATAAATTTCTAGTAACACATCCCTATTTGAATAAAAAAGACATCCCCTCGGAATTGGTAACAGCGAGTGGCAGTGGTCTTGATCCAGACATCTCTCCCCTCGCAGCTTATATTCAAGTACCTCGCATTGCCAAAGTGAGAGGCCTTTCAGAAGATGTGATAAAAAAGATCATCTTTGAACATACCAAACGACCTCTTATAGGGCAGCCGCACATTCATGTACTCGAGCTCAACATTGCACTGGATAATATAACGAATAATCATGCAATCAGTATTACATATTAAACCACGAACTCGATGAACTATCATTACGCATCAAAAATATTGAAATTCAGTGTATCTTTGCTAATTAAAAATCAAGACAATGGAAAAAAGCGTACAACATTTTTTAGACCTTATCAGACAATCGCGTCGAGGTAAATTTAAAATTTACATCGGGATGATTGCCGGTGTTGGTAAAACATACCGTATGCTACAGGAATTAAGACAACTTCGAGAGAATCATATTGATGCTCGTATAGGTTATATTGAGACACATGGGCGGGAAGAGACTGCACAAATGGCGCAAGGATTGCCGGAAATTGCCCGACGTAAAATATTCTATCGAGGTAAGGAACTGGAAGAGATGGATCTGGACACCATCTTGCGTGAACATCCGGAAGTTGTTATAATTGATGAACTTGCACATACAAACGTAGAAGGAAGTAAGAACGAAAAACGCTGGCAGGACATACTCGATATTCTTGATGCCGGAATTAATGTGATTTCTGCTGTAAATATTCAACATATTGAAAGTTTGAATCAGGAAGTTGAAAATATCACAGGCATTGAAGTAACAGAACGCGTACCTGACAGTATACTTGTAGCTGCTGATGAAGTAGTGAATATAGATCTGACGGCAGAAGAATTAATCGACAGATTGAAACAAGGTAAAATATACAGTTCCGAAAAAGTCCAAACGGCTCTTGAAAACTTTTTTAAAGCCGAACACATTTTACAACTCAGGGAACTTGCCCTTAAAGAAGTTGCATTACGGGTTGAGAAGAAAGTAGAAATAGAAATGAAGCAAAATACAAGCATGCGCCACGAACATTTTTTAGCTTGCATAAGTAGCAATGAAAAAGAACCTCGTCGCATCATCCGCAAAGTTGCGCGACTTTCTACCAGATATAATACCTCTTTTTCCGTTCTCCATGTACGCACCCCCGATGTACAAAATGATAAAATTTCGTTGGCAGATCAACGCCATCTGATTAACCATTTCAAACTTGCCACCGAGCTAGGTGCGGAAGTGATACAATATGATGCCACAAGTGTCATTGCAGGAATTATTGACATCTGCAACCAACAAAAAATCAGTACTGTATGTATTGGAAAACCCCAAATTAAATTAAGGAATATGATATTGGCTCCATTCTGCTACCGACATCTTTTCAATTCGCTTGCTAAATCAAATATTGACCTCATCATCTTATCATAATGAAAATAAAAATAAAACTTTCCCTGTCCATTGGCTTGTTGCTTGCCATTATTTCTCTTTTAGGTTATTACGCTGCTTATACAACCGTAAAGATGAAAAGTAACACGGAAAATATCTTGGCAGATAACTACAACTCCATCAAATATGCCCAAAAAATGCTTTGGGCTTTACATCATCTTCAAACAGATTATTCCTCTGCTGTACAAACATTTGAGAACAATCTTTTTTTACAGAAAAAAAATATCAGCGAGAATTCAGAATTCCAAACAACCAATGAAATAGAGAGACTGTATCATGTGTATAAGAGATCCCCAACAAAAGAAAATCTGATCATATTAAGCGAAACCATTAATACTATTATCTTATTGAATGGAAATGCGATTGAACAAAAATCAATATTAGCAACAGAAACTGCCCATAATTCCCTAATTGGAGTCATCGTATTGTCAACATTAAGTTTTATGATCGGCTTGTTTATGCTATTTAAAATACCACACACACTAACCGCTCCTATTAAAAAACTGATCGAAGGAATTCTGGACATTTCAAACCACAACTACGATAAACGATTGTCCTTCGATAATAAATCAGAATTTGGCGCAGTTGCATTATCCTTTAACAATATGGCTCAAGAATTATTCTTATTCCAAAAAAGTAATCTGGCTCGAATTATATCAGCCAAACAATATTTGGAGATTGTGATTAATTCTATCAATGAACCCATAATCGGATTGAATAACCAAAAACAAATTTTATTTGCCAACAAAGCAGCATCTCTTATTCTAGATCTTCCAACCGAAAAGATGGTGAACAAATCTGCTTTGGATTTATCATTATCCAATGATCTTTTGCGCCGATTGATAAAAGAATTGGATAAAAAGAATGATCAGGAGTCATTAAAAATCTATGCCAATAATAAAGAAAGCTATTTCGATGTACATTATTTATCGTTGCCCGAAGATTCAGGAACTGTAATTATATTGAATAATATCACCAGATTCAAAGAAGTTGAAAACGCCAAGACGAACTTTATTTCGGTTGTTTCACACGAGTTAAAAACTCCTATTTCTGCTATTATGATGAGCCTTAAATTACTAAAAGACAAACGAGTAGGGCCAATGAACGAAGAGCAACAGGCTTTAGCTCAAAGTATTCAGGAAAGTAATGACAGGTTACTTAATATTACGGGAGACCTGCTAAAGATGACTCAGGTAGAATCGGGAGCCTTGCAATTGAGCCCTAAAATCACAAAACCAATCGAACTCATCAATTATGCGATTGCAGCCACAAGAGTACTAGCTGAAAAATTTAAGTGTAATATAGAAGTTGAGTACCCTGAAACCATTGACAAACTGTTTGTCGATAGTGAAAAAATTGCTTGGGTCATCACAAATTTACTATCTAATGCCATTCATTATTCACGAGAAAATTCGCGCGTTATCATTGGTGCGAGAGAAATTGACAATCTTATCGAAATCTATGTTCGTGATTTTGGTAAAGGCATTGACCCTCGTTATCATAAAACTATTTATGATCGCTATTTCCGAGTTCCAGGAACAAAGGTTCAAGGCAGCGGTCTGGGGCTTTCAATATCAAAAGACTTTATAGAAGCACATGGCGGTACAATTCGCGTTGAAAGTGAACTAGGGAAAGGCAGTTGTTTTATTATTTCCTTGGCTAAGGCATAACCCTTTCTAACACGGCCCTTTTGTTTAAGACCTCAGCAACATGACGGCATCTATATTCCGATAGATTCAAACAAAATTATACATTATCCAATTCTTCACGCAATGCTTTTCTTGTAGGATATAATCTTTTTAATTCCTGAATCAAATCTACTGCCATAGGACGGGCTCCCAACTTTATCATCCGGCGTATATACCGACATACCATCTGATATTCTTTTCGCCCCTTATTATTTTCTAAAAAGGACAGTATACATTTTTTGTAAAGAGCAACCAAACCCGTAGAATAAGATTTTCCTAAATATTTTTCAGATCTCTCAATTCGACTAAAACTAGCAGCTTGTTGGAGCAACTCAAACAATTTATCCCAATCTTTCTCCAAAATATACAATATAGAAATACGATCGTAATCAATCAACTTGGATTTCTTATTGATCTCGTCAACAAGACCGATTACATAATTTTCCCATTGATCTTTAGGAATAAGGGATTTCAACAGTTTATAATAACATTGCAAGGCATCACTTTCTCCTCTTGAATAAATAAAAAAATATCGGGCTAATTTGATCGTGTTCTTTTGATCTTTGGTTTCTTGATAGATTGTCAACAGATAATTACGCCAGCCATCGGCCAAACCAAGAAAATTTTTCTCATCTTTGGCAATTCCATCATTGGCCAAACGCTCGGCTTTCGAATAATCTTTTGCTTTTATAGCTTTCTGAATTAATTCAGCTCTAAACTGCGAATTAGAAATATTATTTTCTAAGAATTCGGCAACAGCTTCCGTACTCTCTGTTTTTTAATAAGCTCCAACATTAATTCCTGCGCTTTTTCATAGTCAAAATCCCAACTATCTCCGTTCGGTTTTATCTCATTTAACGCAGACTTAATTTTTTCTTTTTCTTCATTAGTCTTTACCAGTTTAATAGCTAATTGAAGGGAATCAAAGTTGCCACCATACTCTTTAAGTGATTTTTTTTCAAAAAGACTAAATAAACAACCAAATAGTTCATCATGCTGCGTTTCGTTGAGATTTAAATCGGTCAAAGTATCAAAGATGTTAAAAGCTTCTTCTATACAACCCCCGATCTCGCCATCACTATCATCTACACCGCAAGAGTATAGATCTGTCATTTCCTCTATAATGGCTGATGCAATAAATATCACCTTTTGAATTTGCCCTTTCTTCAAAGCAGCCATGGCCTCTTCAAGCATTTCGCTGACCACAATGCTCAAATGTCCACTCTCGTAATAATCAATAAAACCGTCTCTATCGGAATAGGTTTTTATGATTGACTGCAACTGCTTTGAATAAAGCGCTTTCGACTCTGGATACAACAAATGAATATGCTTTGTGATAAACAATTGTCTAAATTTGTGATCCTTGTCACACATCTCATGAATAAATATTTTCAAGTCATCATAAGATAGCACATTAAGAAGCTCATCTACTTGTCTAGTTGCCGATTTGACTCGTGGTTTTCGGGATGTCTTCTTTATTATTGCTGTCCGATAAAACTTTTTGAGGAATAACAAGAAAGGGCTGAATTCATTTCTGAGTTCAGCCCAAAATGTGTTATTTTTGCCTTTACCAGAAGAAAAACTAACACATGAGTAAAAGTACACA
>Ga0183100_1000521_pt2 | contig 18298 bp, 14 predicted proteins | sample Biomet2_FD_127789 | JGI IMG/M metagenome (GOLD analysis project Ga0183100, IMG submission 127789) | Microbial communities from bioreactor (seeded with anoxic lake sediment) at LBNL, California, USA - Biofuel metagenome 2 | ecosystem: Engineered > Bioreactor > Anaerobic > Unclassified ...
TATCAACCGAGGAGGCAATTATGTTGGTCTATTTGGTTATACTGAGACGCCTTGTAGTATCACAAGCCTTGGTATAGTGAATGTTAATATTATTGGTAGTGCAGCATACCTTGGTGCCTTGGTTGGACTCCCTGCCAATAGCAATATAAATAAATGTTACTCTACAGGAACTGTAACAGGACTTTCTAATGTTGGTGGACTTATTGGGCATTCACATTTGGGCAGCATTTCCAACTGTTATTCAAGAGCTGTGGTAATCGGAAATAGTGGAAGTAGTTATCTTGGTGGACTTATAGGATATATGAATGGCGGCACTGCTGACTATGTCTATTCGACCGGTTCGGTAACAGGAACAAGTTTTACTGGTGGGCTTGTCGGGCAAAAAAGTGGCACTGTTACTCTCTCTTTCTGGGATACTCAAACCTCGGGACAATCTACCAGTAGTGGCGGATTAGGGGAAACCACAGCAGAAATGAAAACGTTAGCCACTTTCACCGGTTGGGATAATACTATTTGGAATATGGATTCGTTAATAAATGACGGCTATCCTTATTTAGATTGGCAAAACACGGGTGGTACACCTCTTCCTGTTGAGCTCAGTTCTTTCACTGCAACTGTTGTAAATAGAAAAGTTACTCTTAAGTGGCAGACAGCTACAGAAGTAAGCAATCACGGATTCAATGTTGAATTGAAAAAAGAGAATAATGAATGGAAACAAATTGGATTTGTTAAAGGAAACAGTAATAGCAACTCACCGAAGTTTTATTCTTTTGTTGATACCAATCCTCCAAGCGGTAAGGCTATATACAGGCTAAAACAAATTGACACCGACGGAAAATTTGAATACAGCAAAGAGATTGAAGTAAATACCGGATTACCTAAAACGTATGAACTAAGCAATAACTACCCTAATCCGTTTAATCCTTCAACACGCATAAATGTTTCACTGCCTGAAGATCAAGTAGTTAAACTGTGTGTATATAATATTCTTGGAGAAAAAGTAGCTACATTGATAAATGCAAAAATGGAAGCCGGAGTACATGAAATAAACTTTAATGCAGCTAACCTTGCAAGCGGCATTTACATTTACAAGATTGAAGCAGGAAAATTCACACAGACTAAGAAGATGATGCTGATTAAATAGTAATCAGTAATCAGTAAATAGTTTCAATTTAATAAATTTGCTCTAATACCGTAGGTGTGGTATGCTAATAGAATAACAGCTCAAAAGTGAAAAAGAACTCCGGAGGCATATTAGGTTTTGTTTTTTAATTACCATAAACATTAATACATAACTGCCGATAGTATCAATAACTTGTAAAATAATTTTTTGAAACAAGAAGAAAGGTACTCATGAAATTAAAATACTATCTACTATACTTTAGCATTTTTGTCATCTTGTCTCAAATACAAGGAAATGACTATATTTTTGCACAACTTACCGGAACATTAACCATTAAAACTTCCGGAGGTGACTATTCATCTTTTGCGGCTGCAATAACGGCACTTAATACTCAGGGGGTTGGAGCAGGCGGTGTAGTTTTTAATGTTGATGCCGGTTTTACCGAAACAGCTCCATCGGGCGGCCTTGTTTTAGGAAGTACTACTCTAAATGCAAGTTTATCAGCAAGTAACCCACTAACCTTTCAAAAATCCGGGAGTGGGGCCAACCCTTTGATTTCTGCATTTACAGGTGGAACAAGCTATGACACTGATGGTATTTTTAAAATTCAAGGTGCTGACTACGTTACTATAAACGGCATTGATTTGCAAGAAAACGCTGTCAATAATACAGTGCCCAAATTAATGGAGTGGGGTTATGCAATAGTAAAATTAGATGCAACAGACGGAAGCCAAAATATTAATATTACAAATTGTACTATTACACTTGCTAAATCAAGGGCAGCTACCTGTTATTCTATTGGTATTTATAGCGGAAATCATACTGCAACCAGCACAACTCAACTAAATATTACCACTGCAGCCGGAATAAACTCAAACATTAAAATTAATGGCTGCACCTTATCTAGTTGTTATAACCCAATTAGCATTTCTGGGTATATAACATCATCTACTTACTATGATACCGGGTTGGAAATTGGAACAACAACCGGTAATACTATAATTGATTTTGGTGGAAGAAATTATGGGGCATTCGGAATTACGGTAAATGGTCAAAATGCTCCAAAGATTGAACATAATTCAGTGACAGGTGGAATAGGTACAACCAATTATGTGGAAGGAATTTGTGTTATGTCTAACTGCAACGGTGATTTGACTATAAATGAAAATACCGTTTCAGTATCTTCAAGTTTGGCAACTGGTTATTTATATGCCATTAGTAATGAATCAAGCCAATCCTCGTCTGTTAATATTACAAATAATATAATTCAAAACTGTGATTTTTCTATTGCGACTACCGGGACCTTTTTTGGAATTTATGATCATAATTCACCTACTGGGTCCACTGTTAATATCACCGGCAATAGAATAACAAATATAACATACAGTGGCGTTGGTCTTGTAGGAACCGGAAAAGTTTATGGAATCCTTTTTTGGGGTGTTAACAATGCAAATGCAAATATTAGCAATAATATTATAAGTGATAACACAATGTTAGGGACAACAGGTGGGGAATTCCTTGGTATCTATTATAAGATTGGAAATGTCATTACCTCAAACAATAATCAAATTTATGGCAATACAATTGGAGGATCAGGAACGGATGGAAATATTTATTGCTTATATACTACCGGTAGTGCCGGCAGTATTACTTATGATGGAAATTCTATTTACAATAATCAAATTACTAAGTCTTCCGGAACAGGATTTGTATTTGGTTTTTTTGTGCAATCATCTAGTACTGCCAAAACCTTTTCGAACAATGTTGTTTATGGACTTGCAACTGCCGGAACAGGTTGGGTATATGGAATAAATACTAATAATAGTGGGATTTATATTATTGTATCCCAAAATCAAATTTATACCCTTTCATCAAGTGGAGGCGCAGTTTATGGTATCAGTCTTGAGTCTAACACTGTTTCAGCATTTGGAAATAAAATTTATGATTTAAACTCAGCTACAAGTACAGGTACGGTTTATGGAATAAACATTGGCTCTGGATCTTCTAATACTCAGAATGTCTATAATAATTTCATTTCAGATTTAAAAACTCCCGGTGCCGTAAATATTAATGCGATAAATGGTATTTATTTAGCTAGCGGAACAAATAATACGGTGAATTGTTTTTTTAATACTGTTTTTCTTAATGCAGCTTCAACCGGAATAAATTTTGGTTCATCCGGAATTTATGCTGATGCTACTGCAGGTTTGACTTTAGATCTAAGAAATAACATTGTTATAAATAAATCTACTGCTAATGGTACAGGGAAAACTGCTGCATATAGAAGGAGTGGGACATCATTAACGAACTATGCTGCCACATCAAATAATAATTTATTCTATGCAGGCACCCCAAGTGCAGCCAACCTTATATTTTATGACGGAACTAACAGCGACCAGACATTAGTTAATTTCAAATCAAGAATGGCCACGAGAGATGCTAATTCTGTGACAGAAGATGTAACTTTTGTAAATACTTCTTCAGCACCTTATGATTTACATATAAATACCGAAATTAGTACACAAGTGGAAAGTGGTGGTGTAACTATTACTTCCCCGTTTGCAGTAACAACAGATTATGATGGTAATTCAAGAAACAATCCTCCTGATATTGGAGCTGACGAATTTGATGTATCTGAACCTTTCATTCAGGCAACTGAAGTAGTTCTAACTCAAATTGATAATAACATCAAGATTGACTGGACAAATGGAAGCGGGTCTAACAGAACTGTATTTATAAGCCAAACGGCTTCAGGCTCCCCTGTTCCGGTGAACGGTGCTTCATATATAGCTAATACAATTTATAGCGCCGGCACTCAGATTGGTTCATCAGGATGGTATTGTGTTTACAATGGTTCAGGCAGTTCAGTAACTGTTTCAAATATATCGGCCGCAACTTATAGAGTAATGGTTTGTGAATACAATGGAACAGGAAGCGGCAGCATATATAATGCAAACACTGATGTAAATAATCCACAAAATATTACTATTACTAATATTAAAAACAATTGCCTGTCTTTTGACGGAAACAGTGATTATGTATCCATTCCGGCAAGTTCAGCCTGGGCATTTGGAACAGGTGATTTTTCCGTTGAATGGTGGCAGTATGAAACTGACGGCAACTCATGGCCAAGAATTTTTTCAATAGGTGCTTATCCGAGTGCCTCATTCTCAGCAAGTATTGAAGATGGAGACATTTTTATCTGGTTAGATGGTACCGGTACAAGCGCTTTAAGAGTTCCTTTAGGTACTTATAAAAATACCTGGGTTCACTTGGCTTTGACCAGATCCGGAACAAACTTGGCTTTTTATAAAAATGGTGAATTATTAAGCTCCACAACAAATTCGGCAAATATTAATAATTTTGCAACTCCTTTGTTTATAGGTAATGAAAGCGGCGGTCAATCTTTCTTTGGAGGAAAGCTTGATGAAATGCGTTTTTGGAGTCTTGCCCGTTCTCAAGCAGAAATCCAGGCAAATATGAACACTTCACTTACAGGAAGTGAAACCGGATTAGTTGCTTATTATAAATTTGACCAGGGAACGGCCGGAGGTTCAAATCCTACCGTTACAACATTAAATGATGCTACTATAAACGGTCATAATGGAACTCTAACTAGTTTCACTTTGTCAGGAAGCACTTCTAATTGGGTATCATATATTTTCGGTGATGGAACTCTTTCTAACCCTTATTTGATTGCTAATTTGGATGATCTTTTATGGATTTCTGAAAGCAGTGACAGATGGAATAAATACTACAAGCAGACTGCTGATATTGATGCTTCAAGCACTTCAACATGGAATAGCGGCGCAGGTTGGTCACCGATTGGAAACAGCACTACTCAATTCACGGGTAATTATGATGGTAATGGCAAAACTATATCCGGTTTGTTTATCAACCGAGGAGGCAATTATGTTGGTCTATTTGGTTATACTGAGACGCCTTGTAGTATCACAAGCCTTGGTATAGTGAATGTTAATATTATTGGTAGTGCAGCATACCTTGGTGCCTTGGTTGGACTCCCTGCCAATAGCAATATAAATAAATGTTACTCTACAGGAACTGTAACAGGACTTTCTAATGTTGGTGGACTTATTGGGCATTCACATTTGGGCAGCATTTCCAACTGTTATTCAAGAGCTGTGGTAATCGGAAATAGTGGAAGTAGTTATCTTGGTGGACTTATAGGATATATGAATGGCGGCACTGCTGACTATGTCTATTCGACCGGTTCGGTAACAGGAACAAGTTTTACTGGTGGGCTTGTCGGGCAAAAAAGTGGCACTGTTACTCTCTCTTTCTGGGATACTCAAACCTCGGGACAATCTACCAGTAGTGGCGGATTAGGGGAAACCACAGCAGAAATGAAAACGTTAGCCACTTTCACCGGTTGGGATAATACTATTTGGAATATGGATTCGTTAATAAATGACGGCTATCCTTATTTAGATTGGCAAAACACGGGTGGTACACCTCTTCCTGTTGAGCTCAGTTCTTTCACTGCAACTGTTGTAAATAGAAAAGTTACTCTTAAGTGGCAGACAGCTACAGAAGTAAGCAATCACGGATTCAATGTTGAATTGAAAAAAGAGAATAATGAATGGAAACAAATTGGATTTGTTAAAGGAAACAGTAATAGCAACTCACCGAAGTTTTATTCTTTTGTTGATACCAATCCTCCAAGCGGTAAGGCTATATACAGGCTAAAACAAATTGACACCGACGGAAAATTTGAATACAGCAAAGAGATTGAAGTAAATACCGGATTACCTAAAACGTATGAACTAAGCAATAACTACCCTAATCCGTTTAATCCTTCAACACGCATAAATGTTTCACTGCCTGAAGATCAAGTAGTTAAACTGTGTGTATATAATATTCTTGGAGAAAAAGTAGCTACATTGATAAATGCAAAAATGGAAGCCGGAGTACATGAAATAAACTTTAATGCAGCTAACCTTGCAAGCGGCATTTACATTTACAAGATTGAAGCAGGAAAATTCACACAGACCAAGAAGATGATGCTGATTAAATAGTAATCAGTAATCAGTAAATAGTTTCAATTTAATAAATTTGCTCTAATACCGTAGGTGTGGTATGCTAATAGAATAATAGCTCAAAAGCGAAAAGAACCCCTGATGAGTTGTATTTTTGGTTTTGTGTTTTAAATTTCTATTAACATGCCGTTCCCACGGGAATGATAATCCATTTTACAATCTTTTTCTATTAGCAAAATGCTCCTCCCTGGCTAAAACTTGTAAAATTAGATAGTGAAAGGATTTGTCGCTACATTTTAAATGATATTCCTTCGCCTCGCACTACTACGGGTTATGATTTAGTTACCTAAGAGTAGGAATAATAAAAATATGTAAACATTTTTTAGGACCTGACAGTCAGTGAAAAAGGTATCCCGTCCAGTAAGACAGGTGGACAAGCCAATATGAAGTTATCAGAAGTAGTAGTTGCTGCCGTTATGAATAGCAGACTTATTTAGGGAGCATTAAAACTCTCCCTGTTTCCCTTGACAAGTATAATAATGTGTAAAAATTAGTAAGCACGGTAAGGGCAATTAGAGTAATTATTTAGATAAAGTAAATACAATGTAATTTATTATTAATCGGCAAGCCGATGCTCTTATTTTACTTTCAAGCTGTTATTTCTCTTCCGTAGTTTCTACTTTTTTTGGCACCGGAGTAAGAGTGGCATTAACTGATTCAGGGAAAATATAGAAATGTGAACCGCTCAAATAATCGACAATAAAACCGGGTAAAAATCCATTAAAAACGTTTAACCATAACCAGGAAGACAATTTTTTGGTCGTTTGTATTTCATAAGGTTCGTAACCCGGGAGCTCAAATTTAATTACATGGTTAATCCCTCTTTCAATATTAACAATTTGCGGAGTCGTACCAAATTTTTTTCCGTCAATTACTAACTTTGCATTTGGAGGATTGGAGTTTATTGTTATTTCCTGTGTAGGAGTATTAAATACTGTAGAACATGAGCACAATAATACTGAGCAGAATAATATGATTACAAAATTTATTTTTTCCATTTTACTTTGTCTGGTTTTTACTTCATTATCGAATAAAAATACTGATAATTAAGTGTCAGATATTCATATTCCAATTGCTTAGCATTTAGAATATTAAAGGTTCAAGAATTTACAGATAAATATTAATAAATTTATATGTTTATATTTTGGATTTCTATTATAGAATAATTGTTTAGCAGAAAGCAGATCAAGAGATATTCAATATCAGGACACCACCAATAGCTAATTCTTCTGTTAAAGCTTTTTATTCCTCCCCTTACTTTTGTCTTGATACAAAAGTAACAAAAAATCAAGACTTAAAATAAATTCACTAGTGAGACTTAAATTCCGCTAAAATAAATAAAGTAGCTATCCTAGCTCAACAAACTATTTGCATTTTCTGGGTACTTAGTATTATAAAATATGTACTTCCCGCCCCGTATTTATTTTTTAACGCTCCATTTAAGTCTCCCTCATTTCGTGAATTTATTTTAGGTCGGCCCCCTGCTAATATGTTCCTAAGCATATTATGTTGTACAAATATTCACAAAGTTCTTAATATGATATCTGGATTTCTTTGAGTTCATTTCAAAATAGAGTAATAAATTTAGTTTTTAAGTATCGTTTCTCTGGTTTTTTTACCCCTTAAACATACCTTTTTTTTGTCATCTAATAATTTTAGATTTTTAGGTTAAGTAATTGTATTTTTCTACTTTTGACGATTTTATCCCTGTTTTTATCTCTTGTTAAGTGCATCTTTTATTTCCCCTGTTTCTTCAAAGATTTCACCTAATATTTTACCGTCAATAAGTGTATTTTTTCATTATTTCAGGATTGTTATGCAAAATCAGTTTACTAAATTTTTCATACTGACAGTATTTATATTACTGCCTTTGGTAAATATACTTCCGCAAGATGAAGCATATTATAGCTCCCTTTCAACTTCAAGCTCAACTTTTGTAAGCGATCTTCAAGCCAGGATCAGGATCCCCTATACAAAAAGAAGTTATACGGAATATAGGGATTTAATGATTCCTAATTACGAATCATATCCTGTAAACTCTACACAACGCGGGATAAAATGTGTATATTCCGGCTATGAGCTGATTTATACTCCCCCATTTGCTTTTGGAACCATTTTCAGCCGTGAGCATACTTACTGCCAAAGCTGGTGGGATGTAAGTTCTACTTCCAATCCTTATTATTCAGATTTTCATCATTTGTTTCCAACTCAGCAGCCAAATGCCAACAGTTTAAGAAGCAACCATCCTTTAGGCAATGTGGTTACTCCAACAACAGTATTTTTAGAATGTAAGCTTGGAACAAATGCAACAGGACAGGTTATGTATGAACCTCGCGATGCTCATAAAGGCGACGCTGCAAGAGCAATGATTTATATGGAAGTTAGATATGACCACGATGGAACTTACGGTAACTGGAATTTCAAATGGTTAAATGAAGTTAAGCTGCCAAGTCTTCCACAGCCTGAAGCTCCTCAGGACCTGAACACTCTGTTGACATGGGCCAAACAGGATCCGCCTGACAGATGGGAAGTTGAAAGAAATAACTACATAGCAACTTTACAGCAGAATAGAAATCCTTTTGTAGATCATCCTGAGTATCTAAATTATATAAAAATCTATGATTTAACAAAATCAAATCCGGTTTACAGCACCGAACCTGCAAACCAGGTAACAAATTTTACATCAACTGCTAGTTCCAGTAATAACAGCATAACCATAAACTGGACAAATCCGACAACAGGGCAACTACCTTCCGGTTATCTTGTTTTGGCTTATGACACTAACAATTATTTTATTCCAATAGATGGTGAGGTTTATGCAGACAACACAACCTTTACCAATCATCGTGCAATAGTAAATATTCCTTACTCAAATGTACAGAGTTATACATTTAATAATTTGGCATTAAATACAAATTATTATTTTACCATATTCCCATATAACGGTAACGACACACTTAGAAATTACAAACTTTATCCTTTAACCCGCACAAACGATACTACCGGCAGCGTTGTACCGGTTGAATTGACTTCGTTTACAGCTTCACAGGATAATGGTTTAATTAATCTGCAATGGCAGACCGCTACTGAACTAAACAATAACGGTTTCTATGTTGAAAAAGGTTCTGAAAAAAATGCAAATGGTGAAATAATTTTTAACAGAATCGGTTTTGTTAAAGGAAATGGGAGCTCTACTGTAAATCATTCTTACTCATTCACTGATAAATTAACCGGTATGGGTAAATATTATTACAGACTTAAACAAATAGATAATAATGGAACTTTTAAATATTCTCCAACGGTAGAAATTAATTATAAACAACTACTTAAAGGATATTATCTGGACCAGAATTATCCAAATCCATTTAACCCTACAACTAATATAAATTTCACTTTAGCTAATAATGAGTTTGTCACTCTTAAAATATATGATTTATTAGGACGTGAAGTAAAGACTTTAATAAACGGTGTTACCACTGCAGGCGATCATTCTGTTCAGCTTAACGGAAATGACATGGTAAGCGGTGTTTATATCTATAAGATATCAGCCGGCAGTTTTAATGCAACAAGAAAGCTGACTCTGATTAAGTAGGAGAGAAAGTTATAAAGTTTATAAAGTTGTAAAGTAAGAAAGTTCATGGAGTTGATTTTAAATCTCCCCCTGCCCCTCCCTTTCAAAGGGAGGGGAGGATAGGCAGAACAAGGGAGCTTCATAAAAAATGAAGGAAACAACAAACCGGTTACAATATATCCTGCGGCAATGGGATATCATAAAGCATTTCTGTGCTAACATTCATTTCTCCATTAATAATTTTTATATATTTCTGAATGATCTCACTGTTGAGGATTTCCACTATCGCATCAACTTCGCGTTCGTTTAGCTCTCCGCCAATTTTGTCTATATAACTAAGCTGTTTATCGATAAAGATATTTTTAGAATCATGTTTTTGTTGATAGTAAGAAACTGCCGTTATTCCTTTATATGCCCTTTTAGTGTTATATCTCAAAAATAAAATATAATTTTTATTGGGAATCAGTAATTTCTCAGTTTCAGGACAGACTAAGGTCCGGTTTGCTTTTCCGTCAGATAAAGCTGCACAGGTAATATAAGGGGCAGCAGTTTCAAACGTGCTATTTGCCGGACGGATAGACTTTTCCATTCTCGAATTTAAAATAGTACCCTGTTTAATTTCTAAATTGAATTTTCTTAATGAACCGCCAAAGGAGTTTACTTTTTCAATTATTTTTACATCATCTTCTGATTTTGGAAGCATTATAATATTAGATTTCCTATCCAAAACATATGAGTAATCGAAATTAATGTCTTCTTCTTCCCTACTCGAGCAAGTTATTTTCAGTAAGTGCTCTCCCAATAAACTGTTTTTAACTGCTTTAATAATTACAAATTCTGACAAGACGCCACTGTCCTCAAATAATTCTTTATTGTCTTGAAACAGATGTATAGTTTCCAGACTTACAATGTTAAGCAGAATATCCCTAAACTGTTTGAAGAACCCGCCACTAAAAAAACTCCTCGGAATTAAGAACACCATCTCTCCGCCTTCTTTTAATCTTAAAGCAGATTCATATAAGAACAAGAAATAAATATTAGGCTGCTCTGATAATTGCGGCAATACATCTTTTAGTTTTTGATCGTATTTAGTCATTTTATAATAAGGAGGATTTGAAATTACATAATCATAATATGCATATTTTAATATATCTTCATCATTTTCAGCATTACCGGATGCAGCTATTTCCCCCACAAAATCTTTTTGAATAAGTCTGTACTTAAAACTTATTCCTTTAATTAGCAGCCACTTTTCAATATAAAGGATACTATCCATTAGACAATCTATTATCTCATTATCCAATTCGTAACAAGTTAGTTCAATTTCTTCAATACCATTAACTTCAATTATCTTTTCTATCAAACAGGCTGAGAGGATAAGTAATCCGCAGCCGGGATCTAGTACCTTAATTTTTTTCTTTTGAGTATTTATGGAAATAAGCGAAGCCATCAATCTTGCAATATTCAAAGGAGTAAAATACTGACCCAGTTTTTGCTTTTGAAAAGATTTTTTTGATTTTACAGCGTTTAAGCCTAATTCATAGGCTACTTGCGAAGGAATAGTTTCCATTGATTTATTTATTTTAGTTGATACTTCCATGCACAAAAATACAAAAATATTTTCTCCGGAATATGCCGGGAAATTATTTTATTTGCGAATCGGAGGGCAAAAGCGAAGCAGCATCCTGATCAAATAATCTGTATAAATTTCCACTAACCGGTTTTACCATCGCGGCGGGATACTTTTGGTTCCCTTCGTTCATCATTTTTGCTACTATTGCGGCTTTACTTTTTCCTGTAGCGAACAATGCAACATTTGCAGCATTATTTATAACGCCCCCTGTAATTGTAATCCTGTTTTGATTTGTACCCGGTTGCATGACAGGCATGCAAATATCTGAAGATTTAAATAAGTCTATTTGTTCAGGAAATATTGAAGCAGTGTGACCATCTTCTCCCAGGCCTAGCATAATTAAATCAAATTTTGGCAAGCCATTTTCAGGTTTGACATACTCTGATATGACTCCACTATATCTTTTAGCCTCAAATCCGGGATAATTTTCGCCATAAATTCTATATATATTTTCGGCGGGAATTGGTATTTTTTCCAATAAGTTTTTACTTGCCATTCCAAAATTACTATCCTCGCTTTCAGGAGGAACACATCTTTCATCTCCCCAAAATACTTTAATTTTGTTCCACGCAATTTTATCTGCATAATTTACTACAATATGGTTAAAAATATATACCGGAGTAGTTCCCCCTGACAATGCTATTGTAATATAATCATCACTTCTTAGATGGTCGACTAATTTAATTAGAAAAATAGCTGCAGCATCAGCCATCTCAGCAATGCCGGGGTATATTTTATTCTTAATTGTCATAATTATAACTCACAATATATTCCGTCATCCGTAAGATTTTTACATGGGTAGCGCCAGGTAAGCCCTACTCCTTCAATTAGGTTGTCAGCTTTTTCAGGTCCCCATGTACCGGCAGGATATCCAAAGACAGGGATATCCTTATTGTTTTTCCACTCATCTAACACAGGGGCAAGAAACTTCCAGGCAGACATAACAGCATCTGCTCTTGCAAAAAGAGTGGAATCCCCCTGCATACAATCAATAAGAAGTCTTTCATAAGAAGTAGGTATCTTTTGATGAGAAAGGTCAGAATAATGGAAGTCCATATTTACATTTTGCACTTCAAACCCTGCGCCAGGGGTTTTCATACCAAATTTAAGCAGTATACCCTCATCGGGTTGAATTCTTAAGACCAGCTGATTGCAAGAGTCACAATTGTCTTTTTGCGCAAATAAGTAATGTGGTGTAGGTCTAAAATGAATAACAGCTTCAGAGACTCTGGTTGGAAGCCTTTTACCGGTTCTGCAATAAAATGGGACACCTCCCCATCTCCAGTTATCGATATAGAATTTCAAGGCAGCATATGTCTCTGTTTTAGACTCAGGGTTTACACCATTTTCTTCTCTATAACCAAGAACTTTTTTTCCTCTAATTGTGGAAGTAAGATACTGCCCTCTAATAGCTTCATTATGAACATCCCTAATCGGTCTTAAAGATTGAAATACCTTCATAGTTTCATTCCTGAGTGAATTGGAATCCATTGAAGAAGGAGGTTCCATTGCAATTAGTCCGGTTAATTGAAGCAGATGGTTCTGTACCATATCCCTCAAAGCACCTGCCCCTTCATAATACCCGCCCCTGTTTTCAACACCCAGATCTTCTGCCGCAGTTATTTCGACATGATGTACATAATTCCTATTCCAAAGCGGTTCAAAAATCCCATTGGAGAATCTCGTTACAAGAATATTTTGAACTGTTTCTTTACCCAGATAATGATCTATTCGGTAAATCTGGTCTTCCCGCCAAACGCCACAAAGTAATTCATTAAGCTTTACTGCACTTTCATAATCATATCCAAACGGCTTTTCAATAATCAATCTCTTCCAACCATCTTCCTCAATATTCAACCCACAGGCAGCTAAATTTTTGGGGATAACACTGTAAAGCACGGGAGGAGTTGAAAGATAAAAGATAGTGTTGCCCGGAATTCCTAAATTTTCCCTTAATGAATTAAGATTGATCAATAATCCTGAATATGCAACAGGATCTTCAGAATCGATACTATAAAAATGCAGATTGTTAACAAAATTGGCAATCATCTCTGGAGAAGTATCTTTGCCAAAGTTTTTTATTGCATCAGCCATTAAATCCCGAAATTTTTCATCGGAATAACTTGATCTGCCTACACCGATAATTGCGAACTTATCAGGAAGTAGGTTTTGTACATACAGATTATAAAATGCCTGAATCAGCATCCTTTTTGTAAGATCACCGGATGCGCCGAATATAACAATTATTTGATTTTCTGGTCTTTTCATATGTTCTTATTTTTTAGTGACAACATCATGTCCGCCGAACTCATTTCTAAGTGCGGATAATAACTTCATAGCAAACGAATCATCCTGACGAGACTGAAATCTATTAAATAAAGAGGCAGTAATAACATGGGCTGGAACATTAAGATCCATGGCAGTTTGCACTGCCCACTTCCCTTCCCCGCTATCCTGCACATAGGCTTTAAGATGTCCCAATTTTGGATCTTGTTTTAACGCATCAGCCGCCAGCTCAAGCAGCCAGGATCTGATAACGCTTCCGTACTGCCAAGCATCAGCAATTTTAGGTAAATCTATGGCAAAAGGTGACTTTTCTAAAAGTTCAAATCCCTCTGCCATTGCCTGCATCATCCCATATTCTATTCCATTATGTACCATCTTAGCATAATGACCGGACCCGGATTCACCACAATAGACGGAACCACTTTGAGGTGCAAGAGAATCAAATATCGGTTGAACAAACTCAACTGAAGGTTTATGGCCGCCATACATAAGACAATAGCCATTTTTAAGTCCCCAAACTCCTCCGCTTGTGCCGCAATCAAGATAATAAACACCTTTCGATGCAGCTCTTTCCGCCCTGATTTGAGTATCTTTCCAGTATGAGTTGCCGCCATCAATAACAATATCATTTGCGTTAAGCACTTTTAGCAAGGCATCCAAGTCCATCTCGACCGGTTTGCCTGAAGGAACCATTAACCATATGACTTTTTTAGCAGGCAGCTTTGAGACTAACTCCTCTATTGAATCTGAACTAATGGCTCCAAATCCAGCTGCATTTAAGACCGCTTCTTTTGATAAATCCCAGACAACTATTTCGTGACCATTATTTAAAAGGCGCTGAACCATATTAAGCCCCATTTTCCCTAAACCTATAAAACCGATTTTCATTTTTTACTCCATATCAACTAATGTTATAGTTTTATTCATTAATTAAAAACAAAACTAAAAAAGATAAAACATATACATATAAACTAATTAAATTTAAAATATTTTTAGGTGAGCAAATATGTAAGGAATATTAAATTTTCAGATGCAGACAAAATTTTAGCCATAAAATGTGTGATCATTTGCAAACCTAATTGTCCCATTATTTGTAAATTTGAAAAGTTTATAAACAAGGAAAATAATTATATGAAATATTTTATTTTTATTTTAGCCGGATTAATAACCATTTTCGGTTGCAATAGTAAAGGAAATAAACTAAATAAAGCCGGAGTCTTTCCTTCGATAAACAGTTCCGGCAATAGTAACATGAATACTCAAGACTCATTAAACGGAAAGCACAAAGATATGGAAGTAAAAGAATTAAAAGATAAATTAACTCCTATACAATATGAAGTAACCCAAAACTGCGGTACTGAGCCAGCCTTTCATAATGAATACTGGAATAACCACAGAGAAGGAATTTATGTTGATGTTGTATCCGGTGAACCGTTATTTAGTTCTACCGATAAATATGATTCTGAAAGTGGATGGCCAAGCTTTACAAAACCAATAGACACCGACGCAGTTACTAAAAAAACTGATGCATCTTACGGAATGGTAAGAGAAGAGGTCCGAAGTAAAAAAGGTGATTCGCATTTAGGACATGTATTTGATGACGGACCAGCACCAACCAATCTTAGATATTGCATAAACTCTGCATCATTAAAATTCATTCCGAAGGAAAATCTTGTAAAAGAAGGATATGGTAAGTATTTAGAATTATTCAAGACGGCTAAATAGTTTACGAAAAAAGGGGGCATTTTATAACGCCCCCTTTTTAGTGTTATGTCATAACATGTTCTGAAACATTCTTTTTTACATAATTGCATACCTGGTCAATTTCCTTTTTAAATAAATTTAAAGGAATCTGTAAACCATTAACGTATGTACTCCAGCCTGATGACATTTTTGCATAATGAATAGTGGATTCTATTTCTTCTGCAGTAGCACCATTCACTTTAGCAACTTCGGTATGGAAATAAGTACAATATTGACATTTTGTTGCTGCAGCTATGGCCAGACCCATTAATTCTCTATATTTCTGAGGAATAGGTCCGTCTTCAAGTTGTACTTTTTTAAATAACTCCCACTCAGCTTCAATGGTTGAATCAGGTATCGATTTAAACATAGAGGGGATTATTCCCAGAGTTTTCTCTATCTCGCTATCAATTTGTTTTCTGTTCATTTTTACACCTTTATCTTTATCATAATTATAGTATCTCAATTTTATTTAATTTTCTAATCATACGGAGAACGAAATTTTATAGTCCGAAAATTTTCATTAGTCCGTTGATTTTTAAGTTAATAAAATATTTTCTAACTATTTTAGTGTACATCACAGGAAAGATTTGGAGCAAGCCTTTCAATGAGAATGACAATATTCTAAATTAATATGTTACTACATATCTATAGTATTACTAAACAGAAAGCATTTTTATTTATTATTATCTTTTTTCTTTCTGTCTTTATAATGTACCCATGGAAGAATTATCGCAAAAATAAGTCCAAATTTAAAAGAAGTAACCCAATCAATTCCCTGATTACTATGTATGAATAACCGATAGACATACCCCACTACTGATGTAACTAAAAATGCAGCGCAAAATGTTATGCCAAATTCAAGCAGTAAGTCTTTTATTTTCATTTCACTCTCTTTTCACAAATAATAAAATTTTATGTGTAAAAATAATATTATTTATTATATATAGTATAGCAGATGTGACCAAGACCTAAAAATCTGAAAGGCATAGCGCTTAGTAAATGCATATTTTGTATTTAATATATATTTTTTGTTTCGATAGACATAGAAATAGATTGACTTTTTAGATTTTTAGTCTTAATTTTGTTTCGATGATTATAGAAACAAATATGAAAAGCAAGTATGGAAATATCTGAGAGTATGGAAATAATGAAATCTTTGGCGGATGCTTCCCGCCTGAGAGTACTTAATGCGTTGATTGAGAAGCCTCAATATGTAGAAGAATTATCTCAACGGCTTGGCTTGGCAAGCTCAACTGTATCTTTTCATTTAAAGAAACTGGAAAGTGCCAAGCTGGTTTATAAAGAAAAAGAGCAATACTATATTGTTTATCATCACTGTGATAAAATACTTAATATGTCCCTAAGGGAGCTTATAAGTTTTAATGACATTGATAAATTTATACAGGATGAAAGAATTCAGAACTACAATCAAAAGGTTTTAAATACATTTATCAAAAACAAAAAGCTGGTTAAACTACCTGTCCAGAGAAAAAAACGGATGATTATAATTGATGAATTTGTAAAATTATTTGAACCGGGAAAGAGGTATCCTGAAAAGGCTCTTGATTGCATTATTAAGACACTTTACGACGATTACTGCACTGTACGCAGAATTATGATAGATGAACAAATTATGGAGAGAGATAAGCAGGTCTACTGGCTAAAGAACCATAAAGGAAAGGAAGGAATAAATGATAAATAAGGCAGAAATTAAAAAGAAATACAAACTTACTGAAGTACCAATGGGTATTTATAAAATAACTAATTTAGTTAACGGGAAAATCTTTATTGGCCAAAGTAAAAACCTTACCGGAAGAATTAACCGGCATAAATTCGGATTAAAATTCGGGAGTGAAGAAATAAAAGAGCTTCAAAAAGATTATAATGAACTTGGTGAAGAGAATTTTACATTTGAAGTACTGGATTATTTGAAACCCAAAGACGAACCCGGATATGATTATTCTGATGATTTGGACTGTCTGGAGCAACTATGGCTTGAAAAACTTCAGCCGTATAATGATAAAGGCTACAATACTTTAGATTAAGATATTGTTAAGTTCCCGCGTTAATGACTTATTATATTTGAATTGAGCAAAGTTGTTGTTATTTTTCAAATTAATTAAGGATATTTTAAACAACTGCGAAGAATTAATTGACCTCTTCAAAAACAGACATAAACAGCTTAACCAAGAAGACACCTTTTAAGGACGCTGCGTCTGTTTTGCTGCATGCTAAAGTTAAAAAAGTAAACAAACTTATTACAAAGTATAATAACGATAAATCTGTTGGAAATCTACATAAGTTAAGGATAGCTTTCCGGCGGCTTAGATTTTCTTTTGAGAACTTTAAGCCCTGCTATAAAAAGAAGGATATTAAATACGTTCTTAATTGTATTAAAAGCTTGCAGGATTTACTGGGCGAGATAAGGGATTTGGATGTTTTAATGGACAATCTGCATAATTTAGGACTGCAATTATCTGAAAATGATGAAGAAACATTGGTGATTAAAATAGCTTCAGAAAAGGAAAGAATAGAAGCGATTGTATCTTCGGAGTTAATTTTATTTTCTTCTGACAATAAAATCCAATCCTTTTTTAAGTAATTTGCATCAAAGTCCCTCCTCCAATGCGTCATGTTATGCAATTACTGTACTATATAGAATTACTTTATCAAGGCATGAAACATAAACTTTCCTTCATAAATCTCGATAATATAAGAAGAAAGATATTTTTGTTTATTTAAAATTTAGTGAACTTATTGTAATTGATCACGGTATTTGAGAATTTTTTTTCACGCTATTTGAGAAAAGGGGAGTTATAAAGACTCCCTTTTTAGTTCATAATCGCCATTTGAGACTACAGCCTTACTTGCCATTTTGCCTA
>Ga0183100_1000886_pt1 | contig 18290 bp, 23 predicted proteins | sample Biomet2_FD_127789 | JGI IMG/M metagenome (GOLD analysis project Ga0183100, IMG submission 127789) | Microbial communities from bioreactor (seeded with anoxic lake sediment) at LBNL, California, USA - Biofuel metagenome 2 | ecosystem: Engineered > Bioreactor > Anaerobic > Unclassified ...
AGACGCCGAGACCGCGGGTCTTGAGGGTCTTCTCGAACTCATCCCAGGGGATGATCTCCAGGCGGTCGTTGGAACCCTTGGTGAACTGGATACCGTTGGTTCCCTTTACCCGGCCGGGCTTAAGACCCTTCTTCTTCGCGATTTCCTTGGCCTTATCGACGTTGATCTGCTCCATGACCAATGATTTCCCTCCAGTGCTCTTAGGGGCGATGGTAACCAATCGACCCAGATAGTAATGGCCCAGAGTCATATATAATATTTATCCTATATTCCTAGTTAGCCAGTCTCAAAAACGGGGCGAAAAAGTGGTTTTCTAACGCTTTTTATGGTAGATGCAGCTCTAGGACTGGCCATCTACTCTAAAAAATTGTAACTGATTATTTGGTCATCAATACATTTATTGGTGAACGGCATTCTTCTGGGACGGTTGGAACTTATGTCCTTGTTCGGTTCATCAGGAATCAGAGGCGTTGTGGGTCAAGATTTTACCGTCGATCTGACGGTGAGCATCAGTGAGGCGGTGGGGAGCCTTCACCAGAGCATAGTCCTGGGCAGGGATACCAGGACCACTGGCCCCATGGTGGCCCAGGCGCTGATCGCCGGGGCGACGTCCATGGGCGCAGAGATCCACGATGCCGGAATGGTCTCCACCCCGACCCTGGCCAGAGCGGCCTCGGAGTTCGACTGCGGGCTGATGGTCACGGCCTCACACAATCCCTCGCCGTACAACGGTGTCAAGATGTGGAACCCTGATGGCTCTGCCTTCGACAGCGTGCAGATGAACGAGGTGGAGAACCGCATAGCCAACCGCTCCTCCGAGCCGAGGGACTGGCGCCACGTGGGTTCTTGCTCCATGCTAGAGGGAGCGGTGCAGCGGCACGTGGAAGCGATCGCCCGCTCGGTGGGAGAGGCCACCGCCAGGGTGGTCCTGGACTGCGGCTGCGGGGCGACCTTCGAGGTCAGCCCCCTCACCCTGAGGACCCTGGGCTGCGGGATCACCTCGCTCAACTGCCAGGCCGATGGCCACTTCCCCGGCCGCATGCCCGAGCCGACCGAGGAGCAGCTGCAGGACCTCAAGGAGCTGGTGATCAGCAAGAGAGCTGACCTGGGCATCGCCCACGACGGGGACGGGGACCGGATGGTGGCGGTGGACGACAAGGGCAGGTTCATCGACGGCGACCGCCTCATCGCGCTGTTCGCCACGTACCTGAAGGCCAAGGGGGTCGTCGCTCCCATGGACGCCTCCATGGTCCTGGACGATATCGCTGGAAAGGTCGTCAGGTGCAAGGTCGGCGACGTCTACGTGGCCGAGGCCCTGAAGAGCAGCGGTCTGGAGTTCGGGGGGGAGCCTTCGGGCACCTACATCTTCCCTAACGAGACATTCTGCCCTGACGGGGTCTACGCCGGCGCCCTCCTGGCGAAGATGGCCTCGGAGGACCGCCTGTCCACCATGGTCGACGCCCTTCCCCGGTATCCGGTGAAGAGGGAGTCCCACAAGTTCGAGGCCCGCAGGCGCGCCGAGGTCGAGGAGCGGCTCAAGGAGGAGGCACAGGGGCTCGACTGCGACAGACTGCTCACCCTGGACGGCTACCGGGCGGAGTTCCCTGACGGGTGGTTCCTGGTAAGGCTGTCGGGCACCGAGCCCAAGGTAAGGGTCACCGTCGAGGCCAGGGACGAGAAGGAGCTGGAGAGGCTCACGGAGCTCTCCTCCCGGGTGGTGGGGAGGTGCCTGCAATGAAGGCCCTGGTCCTGGCCGCGGGAGAGGGCACAAGGCTGCGCCCCCTGACCTCCAACATCCCCAAGCCTCTCCTGCTGGTGGCCGGCAGGCCGTTCATGTCCCACGTGCTGGAGGCGCTCGGCGAGCTGGGCATCAAGGACATCTACATCCTGGTGGGCTGGAAGGCCAACAAGATCAAGGAGTACTACGGGGACGGCTCCCGTCTGGGGCTGAACATACGCTACCTCGAGCAGCGGGAGAGGATGGGCACCGCCCATGCCATCGGCTGTGCCGAGGGCTCCATCGACGAGCCGTTCATGTGCCTCAACGGCGACGTGATCATGTTCAAGGAGGATCTCGGCCGGATGCTGGACAGGTACAAGGACACCGGATCGACGATCATGGGGGCGGTGACCGTGCCCGACCCTCAGAGGTTCGGGGTGCTCGAGATCCATGACGGTCGGCTGCAGAAGATACACGAGAAGCCAGATGTGCCTCCGACCAACCTCATCAACGCCGGAGCGTTCGTGTTCAATCCCGACATCTTCTCCCGGATACGGGCGACGCCCAAATCGGTGCGCGGGGAGTACGAGATCACCGACACCCTGAACACCCTGGCCGCGGAGAGCGACGTCTACGTGGAGAAGCTCACGGGAGGATGGATGGACGTGGGAAGACCGTGGGACCTGCTGCAAGCGAACGAGATCCTGATGTCCAAGCTCAAGGGACGCATAGAGGGCACGGTCGAACCGGGCGCTACCCTCAAGGGAGAGGTCATCGTGGAGAAGGGGGGCTTGGTCAGGAGCGGCGCGTACATCGAGGGGCCGGTCTACATCTCAGAGGGTTGCGACGTCGGTCCCAACTGCTACATCCGGCCGTCCACCTGCCTCGGCCCGGGCGTCAAGGTCGGAGCCTCGGTCGAGGTCAAGAACTCCATCATCATGGCCCGGACGCATGTTCCGCACCACAACTATGTGGGCGACAGCGTGATCGGGGAGAGATGCAACCTGGGGGCGGGGACCAAGGTAGCCAACCTGAGGTTCGACGACCAGAAGGTGAAGGTCACCTTCAAGGGCCAGCTCATCGATTCCGGGCGGCGCAAGCTGGGGGTCATCATGGGCGATGACGTCAAGACCGGCATCAATGCTATGATCGATCCGGGGACCATCATCTTCGAGAACTCCACCATCGGGCCAGGGGCGGTGGCGCGCGGGAACCTGGGGCCGGGGACCAGGGTCCTCTAGAGGTCCACGACCTCCAGCTTGATCGGCCTCCCTCCCTGATCGTACGCCTGCCAGCTGCGCATGTCGTACGGCAGGCAGGTGATGATGTGGGTGCTCCCGAAGTTGCCGAAGAGATGCAGGTCCTCGTCCGATGGGCGGTTGGACGGTCCGGGATGGGAGTGCACCGTGCCGACCACGCTCAGATCGATGGGCAGCATGTGCAACTGCATGAACGCGGAGTGCTCGTTGGAATAGCTTCCGGGGAACAGCAGGATCTCGGTGATGACGCCCTTCTCCGCCCTCAGGGCGGCCACGAACTCGTTGGGGTACGACTCCTGGGACGCCTCGTTGACCATCTCCAGGACATCGGTATCGATGCCCCATACCTTCCTGCGCTCGGTCACGGGGAGCACACCAGCTTCTCTCTCAGCCGAGGGTAGAAGTTCCTCTCCATGCGGACGAAGCGGCTCTTCCGCTCGGCCAGGCAGAACTCGACCATCTCGTCGCCCTCCATCGCCCTCTCGTGCTGGCCATCGATGACGCAGAGGCAAGGCTTGGGCCTTACCAGTTCCAGCCGGACGTGGGAGGAGGCGGGCACCACGATCGGCCGGGTGGCGAACTTGAACGGTGCCATGGGAGCAAGGAGAAAGGCGTCCACCCGGGGGTCGATGATCGGACCGCCCACGGACATGGCGTAGCACGTCGAGCCAGTGGAGGTGGCGACGATGATGCCGTCAGCCCGGACGTCCATGGCCAGCTGATCGTCGACGTATACCTGGAAGTGCCGTATCTTCGCTACGTGGGCGGTGTGCACGACGGCCTCGTTGGTAGCGTCGTACAGCCGCTCGTTCCCCACTCTGGTCGCCAGCTTGATGCGGTCCTCGAGGAAGTAGTCGCCCTCCAGCAGGCGCCGTATGCCGTCCTTCAGACCCTCCTCGGTGATCTCGGTGAGGAACCCCAGCGCTCCGGCGTTGACCCCGAATATGGGGGCTTCGGTGCGCTGCATCGAACGCAGTATGGTGCCGTCCCCTCCCACCGTCACCAGGACATCGATGTCCATGTCCTCGATGGGCATCCCCGGCCGGCCGAACAGCCGGGCCAGGCCGGACTCCAGGACCACGTCCCGTCCCTCCAGCTCGCATAGCACCTGTCTGCTGACCCTTATGGCCTCGGGAATCTCCGAGTTCGCGGTGATACCGATCTTCATAACAGCACCTCCTTGGCCCTCGGGTCCCCGTAGGCCAGGAAGTTGCTCCTGGCCGCCAGGTCGAAGGGCATGTCCAGGACCCTGCCGTCAAGGTCCACTATCTCTCCGCCGGCCTCCCTGAGGATGAGCGCGCTGGCGGCGATGTCGATGATCCTGATCCCCTTCTCGTGGACCTCAGCGTTGAAGTAGTACGCGTCGAAACACCCCTGGGCCACCAGGGTCATCTCCAGCGACGCGCAGCCGATGGCCCGGACCCTCGAGGAGCGCTTCACCAGCTCGAAGGTGCGGGGGTGCACGAACCGACCGAGGTAGAACAGCATGGCGGGCTCCTTGGTCTCGAAGCCTCGGACCGCGATCGGGGCGCCGTCAAGGGTGGCCCCCTTGCTCTTGCTGGCCTCGAACAGGCCCCCCGTCACAAGGTCCAACAGGACGGCGTCCTTGACCCCGAGGAGCGAGCGTCTGCCCACGGCCAGGGACACGCTGTACATGGGGACGTTCATCGTGGAGTTGTGCGTGCCGTCGATGGGGTCCACCACCAAGGTGTCCTCGTGGCCGCGGTCCACCAGGCCGACCTCCTCGCTCAGCACGTTGACCGGGAGGTCCATGTCGTTGACCGCCTGCAGGATGACGTCCTCGGCGACCTTGTCGATGCTCGAGGTGGGGGTTCCGTCGGCCCCTATGTAAAGCTCCTCCCCTCGGTCAAAGTCCTTGGGGAGCGCCCTGACCGCGTCCCGGACAAGAAAAGCGATTTGTTCCAGTTCCTTGAGCATCGTCGGTGTATCGCACCGCCCCCTTAATTAGCTAGTGTGGCACGATGTGCATGAACGACGATGGCGGAAGGACGGCACCCGGTTCCATCCCTACGGGCCGCTTCCGTTCTTTCACCTTCTGATACCCACGGCCTGATTTCATGGCCGCAAATTAATGTTATCAAAAAAGATATTTAAGTGTTACCCCGCAGCCAGCATTTTATTTAGCACCATCTATTTCAGTGGAAATGAAGGGGTCGTTCCCGGCTTGCCCGAAATGTGATAATAAGGCCTGCCCGGACGGCGCCGCTCTCTCCCACGAGGCGAACGGGTCCTGCCTTGCGCGTCATCGCTCCCTTACCCCCGCCGATACGCCGACCAAAGGCTCTGGCGATAGCACCGGGGGCCGACCAGCAGCCCGGCGTAGATAAGAAAACTACTTTATGCTGGGCGCTACGTAGAATCGGTGGAGGGCGAACATGAACGAGAGCAGACCATTGATGGTACCCATCGTGACCATCGACCACGATCGGGAGAGGTACATGATCCAGGTCGGGCTTCCCGAGGTCAAGAGGGAGGATATCGAGCTGGAGGTCACCGAGAGCAGTTTCTGCGTGCACGCTGAGAGGGAGGACGCGGTCATCACCGGATGCTACTTCCTCGCCCATCCCGTGGACATCGATGCCGCTGACGCGGCCTTCGACGGCAGCGTGCTGAGCTTCCAGGCCCCGTTCAAGACCCCCATCAAGGGGAGGACGGTAGAGGTCCGGGAGGGCATCCTGGACTTCAGCCAGGAGAACCCCCGCAGGATCGAGCTGATGAACAAGTAAGACGGCCCGATAGGCTCAGCGGCGGTTGAAGGCGGGGAGGCCTCCGGGGAGGCCCGAGGTCAGGGTCCTGACGCTGACCGCCGAGCCGTACTCCAGGGCCAGGTCCTTGGCCTCCTCCCGGGGGAGACCGGAGCGCAGGAGCTCACGGTAGAAGCTCTTCTCGGCTCTCCTGGCCGCCCGCTTCATCTTCAGGAAGGACACCGTGACCTTCAGGCCCACGGCCGGACCGAGGGCGACGGCGTACAGCACCGCGCTCCGGTCTTTCTCGTCCATGCTCAATCCTCCGAGGCGTGCTCCTTGCCCTTCCCCGACTCCCCCATGCTGGACACCCCCCTCATCATGTTGCCCAGGGAGATGTTGCTCATGTAGTCCCGGGTCAGCCTGAAGGCCTGGTCGCTGGACATCCCGGCATCGACCAGGGATTTGTAGAAGTTGGCCACCGCCTTCCCGAACTCGGCGCTCTCCTTCTCTCCGTACAGCACTTTGCTCAGACTTTCCAGCAGACCGGGCACCGTCTCCGACAGCGTCTGCATGATCTTCCTCAGTTCCTCGGCGTCCGGCATATCGTTGTCGCTCATTTCTTCACACTCCTTCCCTTTATCTAACGCCATGGACCGACGGCCCCGGCGTCATGTACGTATCATGCGTGTTCACTATACTAGCTAAGACCGAGCACTTCTGACCACTTCCTGACCACCCTGTCGGACACCCGGAAGGTCCTCACCTTGGAGGCATCTTCCTCGACCAGCAGGCCCTGCTTGACCAGGCCGTCGAGCCTGGCCCTGACGATCCTGCGGCTGGAGGAGCCGGTGCGTGATCTCAGCTCCTCCGACACCTGCGAGATGTTCAGCCCTGGCCGGTCCATGAGGATGCGCATGATCTCCCGGGACATGGGGTCCTTGACCTCCGGGAAGATCGTGTCCACCGAGATGGCCCCGTGCTTCTGGTACAGGTCCAGCAGTCGGAAGTACTTGTTCACCATCGACTGGAACTGCCCCAACTGCTCCACCAGCTGGGCATAGGGCCTGGTGACCTCCCGCAGCGCGGCCTCCAGGCTGGAGATGCGCTCGGTGAGCTCCTCGATCCTGCGGTCCTTGTCCTGCTCTTCTTCCAACGTTCCCGTCAACCGTGGTCCTCGATAGTAAATTGTTCGCCCTCCCCGCATCTTTTTATCCGGCGGTGTGTTCCTTCGTTCCGATGAGCGAAGACGAGATGCGCCCGGTCGGGTTCGAGGGCGTCTACACCGACGGGGAGCGGCTGTATACCAGGAACTCCGCCCCGGGAAAGACGGTGTACGGGGAGCGGCTGGTGACCAGCGGGGGGGTGCAGTACCGTGAATGGGTGCCCACCCGCAGCAAGCTTGCCGCCTACATCCGGTCCGGAGGCAGGTTCTTCCCCTTCCGACCTGACTCGAGGGTCCTCTATCTCGGCGCGGCCAGCGGGACGACCGCCAGCCACGTGGCGGACATCGTCAGCAAGGGCACCGTATACTGTGTGGAGATATCCCCCCGCTCCTTCCGCGACCTGGTGCCGGTCTGCGAGTCCAGGCCCAACATGGTGCCCTTCCTCGCCGATGCCACCAGGCCCCAGGAGTACTCCTTCGCCGTGTCCGAGGTGGACATCGTGTACCAGGACATCGCTCAGAAGGGGCAGGCCCAGATCTTCCTCAAGAACTTCAGCGCCTTCGCCGCCCAGAGCGGCCTGCTGGTGATCAAGTCCCGCTCCGAGGACGTCACCCAGGATCCGCTTAGAACATACGAGGGGTCGAGGAGGCAGCTCCTGTCAGGAGGGCTGCAGGTCCGCGAGGTGGTGCGCCTCGATCCCATGGAGAAGGACCATGCCATGATCGCGGTGACCGCACGATGAGGTATGTCTACGGCATCGCCTTCACCGGCGACAGGTTCGTCATGGTCTACAACCCTCGCCGGGGCGGTTGGGAGATGCCGGGCGGGAAGATCGAGGAGGGGGAGAGCGACCAGGAGGCCATGGAGCGGGAGTTCCGGGAGGAGGTCGGGTACGAGTTCGTCCCCGTGGCCTGCTGCCGGGATGCGGACGGGGTCGCCATATTCGCTGGCGAGCTTGGCGGTCCGGCGCCCCCGGCGGAGATGGAATGGAGAGGATTCCGCGAGCTTCCCGAGCAGCTCTCCTTCCCCTTGGTGGAGTACCTCCCGCTGATCGCCTGGGCCCGCGAGACCATGGGGCGCGAAAAACCCTGAAGCGCAGGGGCGCTGAACAGTCAAGAATTATATACTAGTACGGGAATTGGCTTAAACCTCGCCACCTAAACGCTAACTAGTTCACTTTGGAGGTTTCACATGGCTCGTATGCATGCCAGAAGGAGGGGAAGGTCCGGGTCCCAGCGCCCGTTGATCACCGAGAACCCTGCATGGGTCCCCCTCAGCAAGGAAGAGATTGAGGAAATGGTCATCAAGATGGGGAAGGACGGCGTTCCTTCTGCCCGCATCGGCCTCCTTCTCCGCGACCAGCACGCCGTACCCGACGTAAAGCTGGCCACCGGAAGGACGGTCCTGGACATCCTCAAGGAGAACGACCTGCAGCCCACGATCCCCGACGACCTCATCGCCCTGATGAGGAGGGCCATCAACCTGCAGGCCCACCTTCAGGAGAACAAGAAGGACCTCGCCAACAAGAGGAACCTTCAGATGGTGGAGTCCAAGATCCGCCGTATCGTGAAGTACTACAAGCGCGAGGGCAGCCTCCCCGCTGACTGGCAGTACTCTATCGCCAACGCCGAGCTCCTGATCGAGTGATGGTGAATGGACACAGGCACTCAGTTGCCTGATAAACTCCTTTCCCGCATTTCTATAGCCAAGGCGGAGCTGGAAAAGGCCTCCGAGGTCCGCCTTATCTCTCACTACGATGCCGACGGCATATCCTCGGCCGGAGTGATGTGCAATGCCTTGATGCGTGCTGGCAAGCGCTTCCACGCCACCATGACCAAGAGCCTCACCGAGAAGCTCATCGCCGAGACCTCGCCAGGATGTGAGACCATGGTCTTCAGCGACATGGGCTCGTCGCACCTCGATGCCCTCGAGGGGCTGTCCTGCAAGGTCATCGTGCTCGATCACCACTCCCCCCAGAGGGACTCGGAGAAGGTGGTGCACGTCAATCCCCACCTGGCGAACATCGACGGGATGACCTCGGCCTCCGCTTCGGCGGTGTGCATGCTCCTCGCCGTGAACATGGACGAGCGCAACTGGGACCTCCTGCCCATCGCCTTCGCCGGGATCGCCGGCGATCGGCAGGCCGTCAGGGGGCTGTCCGGCCTCAACCAATGGCTGTTCGAGGAGGGCAGGAAGAGAGGCGTGGTCGAGGTTCGCCCCGGCTCCATGCTACCCGAGGGGGCGCTGCTTGCCGGTCTCGTGGGGTCCACCGATCCCTACGTCATCGGTGTCTCCGGCTCCCCCGAAGGGGCGCGGGCGCTCCTGGCGGAAGCGGGGATTCCGGAGGACGCCGAGACCGACAAGCTGGACGAGGCCATGAGAATGAGGCTGTCGTCCCTGCTCGCCCTAAGGCTGACCGAGCAGGGGACCCCGGTCAGCACCCTGGATGAGGTCGTGCACGAGCGCTACTACTTCCCTAAGTGGGGCATGAGCGCCGACGTCCTGTCCGGACTGCTGAACGCCTGCGGCCGCTCCAATAACGAGGGCGTGGGGCTGGCCCTGACGCTCGGCGACCCGTCGGCCATGGACCAGGCCAGAGCGCTGCGCCAGTCGTACGTCGACGAGGTCCAGGCCTCCCTGCACAGGGTCGTGGAGAAGGGGGTCACGAGGATGGAGAACATCCAGTACTTCATCAACGACAAGTTAGGCCTGTCCGGCATCCTCAGCGGGGTCACCATGCAGTACTTCGGGGACCGGGACAAACCGACCCTGGCCCTCGCCGAGTCGGGGGACGAGATCAAGGTCTCGTCCCGCGGGACCTTCGACCTCCTGGAGAAGGGCGTCGACCTGGCCGCGGCGCTGAGGGAGTGCGGGCAGAAGGTCGGGGGAGTGGGGGGCGGTCACCGCATCGCCTCCGGGGCCACCGTGCCCAAGGGCCGGGAGCAGGAGTTCCTTCAGCTCGTCGACAAGATGATCGGGGAACAGAAAGCTCAGAAGAAGGACGCTGGATGATCAGCGCCAGGTGACGACGACCTCGTCCGTCCGGTAGCGCTGGTCGACCTTGGTGTCCTCCACCGTCATGCGCACCCCGGCATTGTGCATCAGCATGCCGGTCCACGCGATCATCGCACCGTTGTCGACGCACAGCTTGGGCTCGGGGACGAACATCTCCGCCCCCCGGTCGTGGGCCATCTTGGTGACCATCGCGCGGAGGCGCTTGTTCTGCACGACGCCTCCGCCCAGCAGCACCTCCCTCTTCTCGATGTGGGCCATGGCCCTTTCGGTCACCTCAGCGAGCATGGCGAAGCAGGTCTCCTGCACCGAGAAACAGATGTCCTCCAGCGTCTCACCCTTGGCCCGATGGGCGATGGCCGCGGTCATGATGCCCGAGAACGCCAGGTCCATGCCCTTGACCGAGTACGGGAGGTCCAGGAGCTTGTTGCCCTTGGCAGCGAGCTTCTCGATCTTCGGCCCGGCGTAGTAGCCGAGCCCGAGCTCGCGGCCGAGCTTGTCGAACATGTTGCCGATCCCGATGTCCAGGGTCTCGCCGAAGATGCGGTAGCGACCGTTGGTGAACGAGATTATCTGGGTGTTCCCGCCCGAGGCGTAGAGCAGGACGGGGTCGGTGCATTCCGTGGTGGCCACCCCGATCTCGAGGTGGGAGATGCAGTGGTTGACCCCGATTATGGGGCGGCCTAAAGATATGGATAGCGCGCGGGCCGCGGTGGCCACGGTCCGGAGGCAGGGTCCCAGACCCGGCCCTTGGGAGAAGCAGACCACGTCGATGTCCTTCATCCTGATCCCGGCGGTGTCGAGCGCCTTGCGGATGAGCGGTACGACGACGTCGGAGTGATGGTTCGCCGCCTCCCGGGGGTGGATGCCTCCCTTCTCCGGCCGGTACATGTCCAGCTCGTTCGCCAGGATGTTGGCCTTCTCGTCGACGATCCCCACCCCGCAGGTGTGGGCCGTCCCCTCTATCCCCAGGCAGATCATGGAACCGCTTTCTCTCGCTTACGCCTTTACGCCGTTGCCGGCCAGCTCGTTCAGGCGGGCCATGATGGCGATAGCGCCTTCGGTGACCTGGTCATCCACCACCAGAATGGGGGTGTGCTTGCCCAGGATCTCATAGTAGGCCGCCTCGGCCAGTCCCTCGGCCGTGGAGGTGTCCACGTAGCTGACATCCAGGCCAGCGGGGACCCTTTCCTTGATGTAATCGCACTTCTGACAACCCGGTTTGGTGAAGAGTAAAATCTCTGGCATCCAAATCTCAACCTCATAATGGGGGTGGGATTAATAGGTTATCATCCTACGGCCGCAAGCTCGGTGGGGAGCGGTTATATCCACCCATACCGATTGCGGTGCGGATGGGAAAATGGGGTCGAAATACGTAGCTCAGTGCAAGGCCTGTGGTTTCCGCTCCGAGGAGCTGTACGCGGGCTTCGGCTTCCAGGGGGCGGGGGACCACTACATGTGGCCATCGATCTGCCCCCAGTGCCACAGCTTCGGTCTCAAGGACCAGAGACACCCTCCGCAGTACTGCCGCAGGTGCAAGGCGGAGGTGGTGTTCTACGGCTCGGAGGACTTCGCCAAGAAGTACTTCCCGGACATCACGAAGGTGGAGCCAGTGGGCGAGGACACCTCCTCGAACATCCAGGACGGCAGGCACGTCTGCCCGGAGTGCGGAAAGGTGGCTCTCATCTTCGAATCGAGGGGAGATTGGGCTTAAGCCCACCTCGGAGCTGGTAAAAACCAACGCCTTACTCATCAACCTGTCTAGACGTTCGCTCGGCCGGGCCTGACGGGACATTTTAATAATCCATCCTAAATGGCCGCCCTAGCGGCGCCCGGCGCAAGGATGGCCGCCCTAACTGCGGTATCCATATTTATACGGCGGGGACCGAAGGTTACGGCGATGTATTGTTGGGCAGCCCAGGCCATGAACGGGAAGATCGAGAAGGCTGGACACTCCAGGGGCCGTCGGCCGGTTATGGACGTGAGGCCGATCCAGAGGGGGCCACGAGGGAGGTCGGCCTAGATGGGCGCCTTCCCCGTGATGAAACTGACCGGTGCCGTCCTGTTCGTCCTGGGAAGCCTCTTGCTGGCGTTCGCGATCGTCAGCCTGGTGCCCGGGAGCCAGCCGACAGGGGCCGGGGCGGCCATGTTCACCTATCTGGTAATGGACATATTGATGCTCTTCGTGGCCACCTTCATGGTCTCTGCAGGCATGTTCTTCTACATCTACAGCGGGAGCTGGGGAAGCTCCGGCGATCCGAGACGACGGCGGTCTTGAGACTCGGCATCCCAGGATCCACCGTTCCCTTCTTCCCGAGAGAGCTTTAGGTGCCCGCGCCAAGACCACGCGGACCTGAGGCCCAGGCATGCTTGGCGGGGTGGCCTGGAGGGACCGCAGCGGCATAGCCTGGCGGACCGCTGGTATGCTGGCCCTCATCGAAAAGGATATAGACCAGAACGATATATGGACAACTCCCGCATGGGATGGGCTCATGGTCTAGTGGCTATGACGTCTCCCTGACACGGAGGAGATCGCCGGTTCGAATCCGGCTGAGCCCACTTTTCTTCCTATTACTTACATTGACGTTTCATCGCGCTATCGATCGGCTCGGTCGCAGGCCTTCCTGAAGCGTCCCGACGATGCCTTTTTCTGCGCCCGCTTCCTTGACCAACGCGGGGCGATATCGTGATCAAGATGGTGGCCTTTGACATGGACGGCACGTTGACGCAGGAGACCAGCTCCTGGGAGACGCTGTTCCACATATACCATCACGACCCCAGCCACCTCTATCGCATGTATAGCGAGGGGCGGATCGACCAGGACGAGTGGGCAGCGGGCAACCTGAGAGAGATCCTCAGGGGACGGCCGGGCCTCACCGCCCGGGAGGTCGAGACGGCGCTGGTCGACAACACCCACCTCCGGGACGGGGTCAAGGAGTGCATCTCGGAGCTCTCGTCGCTGGGGGCGAAGTGCGTCATCATTTCCGCCGGGGCCGAGCCGCTGGCCCGGTGGATAGGGGCGAGGACGGGGTTCGATGACTGGAAGGCCAACTGGTTCGAGATCGATGCCCATGGGTGCCTGGTCCCCAGCTACAGGCGGAAGGTGAGCTACCTGGAGAAGGAATGGTGGCTCAGGTTCTACAGGGACACCTACGGCATCTCCAAGGACGAGATCGTTTCTGTGGGGGACAGCTTCAACGATGTCGGTATGTTCCTGAGCTCCGGCCACTCCATCGCCTTCAACCCCTCGGACGAGTACGCCGCCACCATGGGAGAGGTCGTTCACCGCGGCAACGATCTGGGGAAGTGCTTGAGCACCATCAAGGGCTGGATGGATTGATCGGCGCCGGCTCCAATCGTATTTTACACGTTCGATCACAATGATACGATACATGAGCGCGTCGAGAGCGAGCGCGAGCAAGGGGATACGGCTGGCGGATTACCCGCTATCGAAAGCCTGCCTCCTGATCGAACGGGGTCCGGCCGTATTGGTGACCACCTCCGACAGGGGTAGGGCCAACGTGATGACGATGTCATGGCTCATGATGATGGAGTTCGACCCGCCCCGGATCGGCTGCGTCATCGGCCCCTGGGACCACAGCTTCAATGCGCTGAAGGAGACGGGAGAGTGTGTCATTGCCGTCCCCACGGTGGACCTGGCGGCGAAGGTGGTGGACATAGGCAACTGCTCGGGGCGTGATGTCGACAAGTTCCAGGCCTTCAGCCTGACGCCCATGCCGTCCGAGAAGGTCGCGCCCCCGCTGGTGGCCGAGTGCCTCGCCAACCTCGAGTGCCGCGTGATCGATGATGCCATGGTCGACAAGTACAACCTCTGGGTGCTCGAGGCGGTCAAGATATGGATCGATCCCGAGCGCAAGGAGCGCAGGATGATCCATCACAACGGGGACGGCACCTTCGTGGTCGACGGAAGAGCTCTCGACCTCAAGGCCAGGATGACCAAGTGGCAGGAGTATGTGTGAACTGCGGGGCCATCTCTCATCCCCTATCTTTTTTCTTCGGACCAAATGTCCCTGTGATCGACGACCGGCGCGGAGACCGAGAGAACGCTCACTCGAGGTCGCCCGTGCGGTCGAAGCGGACCTCGACGTGGGTGCCGTCGCACAGGGGCATTCGCTTGGAGCGTCCGCAGCGGCACAGGGCCACCCGGTTCGTGACGATGTACGGTTCACCGTCCGCGCCCTCGATGATGATCCCGCCTTTGACCCACAGGGGACCGCTCAGCTTCCGCTCGGGGTCCTCGGCCACGCTGATGACCTTCTCGAAGGGGGGCTCGACCGGTGCTCCCTCCTCCTTGTCATATGCGACCAGACGACCGGTCGGACATTGCCCCGTCACCTCGATGGCCAGCTCCTTCTTCTCCTTCTCGTCGGACTCGGAGACCAGCTTCCCGATCCCTCCCCCCCGGTGGCAGAACTGGGCCCGGGCGCAGGGGGCGGCGTTGGGGTCCAGGTCCACTCCGGGACCCTTCACCAGCTTCGGCTTCTCGGGATGGGTGCGGCGCACGGCCGTCTCCGTCCCGTCGAAACCGACGGTGGTATGGGAGCCGTCGCAAAAGGGAGCGCTCTTCGATTCGCCGCACCGGCACAGGGCATAGCTCTCCCTCTCTGGATATTCGGCGACCTTTCTCCACTCGCGGGGAACGCCATCGGCTCCCCTCACCTCGATCTCCCTGATCAGCGGGACGTCCCCGGTGACGATATAAGGCCCGTCCTTGCTGACCTGGATCCTTGCGCCCTTCCTCGATGGCATGGTTCCTTCGCCCCTATCCGGCAGAGACGCGATGGGATGATATTCTTTTCTGATGACCATAAAGAAAAAGGGAAGTGGTTTGGAAAGGGTTTGCGTGAGGTTAAGGGCGATTTCCAGCGATCGCCCTCAGTTCATCTTCCTGGATATCACGAAGTAGGCTCCGGCCAGGGCCGCGGTGGCGGCCAGCGAGATCATGGCCAGGGAGCTTTCTCCGGAAGTCCCGCCCAGCGCGTAGGCGCTGGACGAGGAGAACGAGGAGGTCGACTGCATCGATACCGGCTTGGCCAGGGATGAGGAGGACCCGAAGATGGGCCAGTTGATCCATCCGAACAGGTTCCTCAGCCAGTTGGAGCGCCAGGAGTTCACGGTCCGGGTATCGGTGCTGCCGGTGCTGGCGTCGTTGGTCTTGGCGTTGCCAGCAGCGGTATCGTTAGTCTCGGCGTTGCCAGCAGCGGTATCGTTAGTGCTCGAGCTAGCCTGGTTGCTGTCATCGATCACATCGGTCGTCTCGTTCGTGGTGCCAGTGGAGTTGTTAGTGTCAGGTATCACCGCGCCATCGTCGGCGGGGGGGATAGTTTCCTCATTATCCGCCGGGGCCGAGGTGACCGGTGGGTCGATGTATCCACCGGTGTATGGGTAGTTGGCGGTTCCCGTCAGCACCATAGTGCAGATGAGCTGCCCGCCCGCTTTCCTGATGCTCTCCTCCCCGAAGGTCCACTTGATCAGAGGGTACACCCCGTTGTAGCCCAGCTCGCCCCAGAAAAGGGGCTTGCCCACGGCGTCGGCCCAGGCCTCGGGATCGGCGAATAGGTAGGCATCGTTGGCCTGGGCATAGAAGTGGCGGTGGAGGATCTCGAACCCGCAGCTGCCGGTGGCCAGGTTAAAGTCGCTCTGGCCCCAGCCGAACATCAAGCCCATTCCGGCGACGCCCATGGTCCGGGGGTGGGTGCTGACACCAAAGGTGGCCGCGGCCACGGCCTTCGCCCAGGTGTTGAACGCGGTCTTGCCACCGTTGCTTCTCCAATAGTTTTGGTACACCTGGTCGTGGTCCGGCTCGTTGAACACATCGTACATGAAGATGGCGTTCTGACCGTCCAGGGCCTGCATGGTGTCCTTGGCGTAAGTGATGTAGTGGGCATAGGCGGTGCTGGCGGTGTCGAACACCGACCCGATGCCGCCATAGGTGTAGGCCGGGACTTCCTGGGAACCAGCAATAACGAAGCATAGGTAGACGCCGTGCTCCTCGGCCTCGGCGCACATGACCTTGAGCAGGTTGATGTACTCATCGTGATGGTACAGCCAGGCCTCATACTGGATCGAGGTGCCCCACCTGTCCCCCGCGCCCATCCGGACCAAGTTGCAGTGATAGTAGGCGGTGATGGCAAAGTACTGGTCCCAGAATTCCTCGGCGTCCTTGTGATAGGGAATATAGCCGCCCTGCTTGGAGGTGTCCGGACCGTTGAGATGAGAGGTCTTCCCAGCAACACCGGTCTGCCCATAGATGTAGGCGAGGATCGCGTTCTGCAGGGCGGTGGTCTCCACGACCCCATAGAACTGCTCGGAGGTGACCTGCCCACCTATCAGTATGTTCTTGCCCGACACGGTGACCCGGCCATAGCTGGAGGCGGCCGAGGCGGACGGGGTATCGCATATTATGATCATTCCAGGCAGCAGCAGGGCGAGGATCGCCAGAGCTACCGCTAATTTGGTATTCATTTTGATCACCATTACCTCACGCGATTACTACCCCGAGGACCGGGCCGGAGGGTACTTGAACATTTCTTTACAATCAGCAAAATAAGATTCTGAGTATTTTAAAAGATAAATATTAATTCTAATAATGACCCTTGCCAGCAGAATGAGGGGGCCAGATGGGCCTCCGCAAAGGGGTCATTATCAGCGCTCATGATTGATAATATCGGACGTTCGTCCGACCGTTTTTCCGCTATTGTCCGACAATGCCTAGGAGGTAGTCTCTTGCCCGATTCATCTCCGTTTCCCACGACGGAAGGCTCTCGAACCTCCTCCTCGCCCGGGCGGACATCTCGGCCCTTATACTAACATCGAGAAGAGCGCGGAGGCTGCCGGCGATGCCCTCCTCGTCCCCTCCCCGGTGCAGGAAACCCTCTCTGCCGTGGGTGATCACCTCCCTCGCCCCGCCCGAGGCGGGGGCGATCACCGGGAGCCCCGCGGCCATCGCTTCCACCAGCACCAGGCCGTACCCCTCGTGATACGACGGCAAGACCAGAACGTCGGCCGTCCTCAGCATCTCGTCCTTTGCCTCATCGCCGACGTGCCCGTGGAAGTGCACGACGTCCCCCAGCCCTTCGGCCACGATCAGGTGGCCGACCGCCAACAGATAGGACGTGTCCAGAGGCGCCCCGACCACCTCGAGGCGGACCGAGGAAGGAGGCAGCGAGGCCACCGCCCGTACCAGGACGTCCAGGCCTTTGTGGGGAAGGATGTTACCGAGGTACAGCACGGTGAGCGGCCCATCCCTCCGGGGCGGACGGTCAGGACAGGGGACCGCATGCTCCTTCCCCGGATGGGCGACCGTCCCCTCCGCTCCCGGGGCCAGGGCCCTGACCGAATCCCTTGTCGCCCAGCTGTTGAAGATGAAGCCGTCGGCCGTGCGAAGGTACCTCTGCTCCAGAACGCGGGATCGCGCCGCGTGGCAGGCCCTCCTCTCGGCCAGGCAGGAAAGGTGGTGGACGATCGACACGATGGGAGTGTCCGAGGACCGATGATAGCGCTCGTTGAGGAGGCAGAGGGAGGGGTGGTTCAGCTCGTCCTGCAGCAGCACCTCGGCGTCCAGTTCCAGCATGCGCTGTAGTAGCCGGGCGTCGAGGTTGTCCAATAGCCCCGCCCCCGCCTTCCTGGGAGGCAGGGAGATGACCTCTACGAGGTCCCCCTTCGAGCGCAGGTGGCGGACCAGCATGCGGTCGTAGAGGTACCCGCCGGTGGGAGTGTCCAGGTCCCCGTAGAGCACCACACCGACCTTCATCCCCACGCCCCCTCGTAGCTGGCCCAGGCCTCGGGGTCCTCCCACACCCGGACCTCGATGGACCATTGGCGGTCGCCTAGCGCGGCCCCCAGCCGGTGGTGGACCTCTCGGGCCAGGTTCTCCAGGGAGGGCGGCGATGACACGAACTCGGGGAGCTCGTTGAGGCAGCGGTCCCGGTACCGTTCAAGGACCGAGGACAGCGCGGACCTCAGCATGTCGATGTCGACGAGATACCCCTTTTCATCCAGCTCGCTGCCGGAGACGGTCACCTCCACCAGGTAGTCGTGGGAATGCTCGATCCCCTCCCGCGGAGAGGCGTCGGCAAGGAAGTGCCTCGATCTTAGCCTGCTGTTGAGCCCGGTCCGGTACATCTCAGGCCTCCGGGTACTCTAGGATGACCTGGATGGCATCCTTGGCGTTCTCGTCCAGAAGGCGGTAGGCCGAGGGGGCCTTGCCGAACGGCAGGCGGTGGGTGATGAGCTGGGACGGCTTTATGCGGGCGACCAGCCTCCACGCCTCCTCCATCCTCCTATCCTTGGTCCCCCGCGGGGACAGTTCCCCGCCGATCCTGCTGACCTGGCTGCTGATGACGCGCAGGCGCTTGCGGTGGAAGGCCTCCCCCAGGGGGCAGCTGAAGGCCTGGTTCCCGTACCA
>Ga0183100_1000888_pt1 | contig 18252 bp, 15 predicted proteins | sample Biomet2_FD_127789 | JGI IMG/M metagenome (GOLD analysis project Ga0183100, IMG submission 127789) | Microbial communities from bioreactor (seeded with anoxic lake sediment) at LBNL, California, USA - Biofuel metagenome 2 | ecosystem: Engineered > Bioreactor > Anaerobic > Unclassified ...
CATGTGCCCGCCGGGTGCCCCTTCAGCACCCGATGCCCGGAATGCCGCCCGGAATGCCGCATTGCGCAGCCGGTTACGGCCACCCATAACGGGCACAAAGTAGCCTGCTATAAATATGTGTGAGCGCCTTGCGGCGGCGTGAAAGGGAGCCCGCTGCGCACCGGTGTAAACGCATACTTGTAGATATTGATCAAAGGAGCGAGTGGATATGAAAAAGGGGATTTCCATCATCTTAGCCGTCGTCCTGGGGCTATCACTCATCATGGCCAGCGGTATGTCCGTCGCCGAAACCACGCAGCTAAAAACGCTGACAATTGCCGGTGGTTCCATGGATGGCAGCATGGACCCCGCCGGTTTCGCCCTGTCCACCTGGAACCTGTTCTCCAGAATGTGCTCGCTGCCGCTCCTGTCCTTTAACGCCAGCGGCGAAGAAGTGATGGGCGCCGCTGAAAGCTATACCGTCAGTGACGATCAACTGACATGGACCTTTGCCCTGCGCGCCGATGGCAAATGGAGTGACGGCTCGGACGTAACGGCCGCTGATTTCATCAATACCATTCAGCGCGCGCTGGATCCGGAAAACAGCGACTCCATTTATGCGGAAATGCTGTACGGCATTGTCGGGGCACAGGAAGCCAACAAGGGCAACGGCGCGATGGATGCGGTAGGCGTGACAGCGGCGGACGATCACACGCTGGCATTCCAGCTTACGCAGCCTTGCCCGTACTTTACCAAGCTTTTGTCCCTGCCGGTGTTCTATCCGTCCAAGGCGGGCGTGGCAACCAATGAAAACAAAACCTGGTACAAAGATCCCGCCACCAACCTTTGCAACGGCGCGTTTATGCTGACTGAATATGTGCAGGATCAGTATTACACCGTCGCCCGCAATCCCTACTACTTTAACGCGGCCAATGTGAAGCTGGATTCCATTGTAAACCGCAGCATTCTGGATACGCAATCCACCATTGCGGCGTACGATTCGGGTGAGGTGCAAGCTTGCTCCGGTTTACCGGATTATGTGGAAACACAGTATGCCGGCTCCAAGGAACTGACCATCTGGAATATGCTCACGACCACCGCGATTTTGCCCAATGTGGATGTGGAACCGCTGAACAACGAAAAGGTACGCGAAGCGATCGGGCTCGCGCTGAACCGGCAGGCAATCTGCGCTTCCATGGGCACCAACTTTGAACCCAGCTACACCTGGGTGCCCAAGTATATGCTTTCCAATGTAGGCGATAAGTACTTCAGCGATGAGGAAACCCCCTTCACCGAAGACGCGGGCAAGGCGCAAGCGCTTTTGGCGGAAGCCGGCTATCCGGGCGGCGCTAACTTCCCTGTGCTTAGCTACACCTACCCCAGCAGCGATAAGGATGCCATTCTGGCACAGGCGATTCAGGCGCAGCTTAAGGCTGTGCTTGGTATTGACATCACGCTGGTGGCACAGGAAACCGAGGTTTATAACGCCACCAAGCGGGAAGGTACCTTCCAGTTGCTGCGGTATAACTGGACGGCGGATTTCAATGACCCAATCAACTATCTGGCGCTGTATACGTCCGACTCGTCGCTCAACTACGTGCATATGAAGGATGCCGCTTATGACGAGGCGATTGCCGCCTCCAACGCGGCCACCGACCCGGCGGAACGCAACGGATACCTGCATACGGCGCAAAACATCCTGATTAACGAGAACTTCTATGTGATTCCTGTGAGCACCATGCACTACATCGGGCTGTGCAAACCAAACATTACCGGCCTTACGTACAACGACAAAGGCGAGCTGATTTACACCTACTGCGACATGAACTAAGCAGCGTAACCGCCCGCTCACGCTGCGGCGCGAGTTAAGCCATGATACCGTCCCTCCGCCCTTTGAACGCCAAAGGGCGGAGGGAACCGTAAGGAGAGCGAAACATGACACAGGCAGAAATGTTGGCCAAAACCGGCATCCAAAAGATACCGCCTTATATTCCGGGCAACACGGCGGAAAGCGTGCAGCAAAAGTACGGCTTGCATCACGTGCTCAAACTGGCTTCCAATGAAAACCAATATGGCACATCGCCTATGGCCGTTGCGGCGATGACCGAAGCGGTGCGGCAATCCAGCATTTATCCGGATCCCTTTTGTATGCAGCTGCGCAAAAAACTGGACGCGCGTTTCGGCTTTGACCAGAGCGGCGATCATGTGATTATCTCCCAGGGGGGCAGCGGCATTATCTCGCTGTTGGGAGAAGTGTTTATTTGCGAAGGCGATGAGATGATCCTTTGCGAGCCTACCTTTGGAGCCTATGCGGCTGCCTGCCGCCGCAACAACGGCACCGTTGTTGCCCTGCCGCTAACGGAGGATCAGGTGTTTGATCTGGATGCCATCTACAACGCCATTACGGAAAAAACCAAGATGATCTTCATTTGCAATCCGAACAACCCAAGCGGTACCGCTGTGGACAGCGACAAACTTCGGGGATTGATTCACAAGGTGCCCAAACAGGTGATTACGGTGGTGGATGAAGCTTATATTGAATTTGCCACCGACGAGCGCGTGCAAAGCATGGTATCGGAAATCGCGGAAGGCGTGAATCTGGTGGTAATCCGTACGTTTTCCAAACTCTATGGGCTGGCGGGCGAACGGTTGGGCTATTCCTTGATGAACAAGGAACTACACGGCATTTTGCAAAAGGCGACCACCGTGTTTGTCGGCAGCCGCGTTGCGCTGGCCGGCGCAATGGCCGCGCTGGATGACGATGCGTTTGTGCAGAGCACGAAAAACAACATCCGGGAAGGGCGGGAATACCTGACCCGCGAGTTTGAAGCGCTGGGCTGGAAAGTTTTCGATTCGCAGACGAACTTCCTGTATGCCGATAGCGGCTTGAATACCGCGATGCTGGCGCGGGAGCTGGAAAAAAAGGGCCTGATTATTCGCGGCAACTTTACGTATAGCCGCATAACCATTGGCACGATGGAACAGAATCGGGAAATGGTGGAAATGATTCGGCAAACGCTGGCGGAGGGCAACGTACCCAGCGCTTGAACAGCAGTTGACTTGCCAAACACGCGGGCCGTGCCAAGCCGGTTTACTGCTACAAAAGCATCCTCGCCCCTTGCTGCGGTGAGAAACGGAGGTTCCGCTCATGGAGAATACCCTGTATGTGGTCGTCTGCGCCGGGTTATGCCTGTGGATGGCGGTTGGTTTTGCCGCGATGGAAACCGGCTTTTCGCGCGCAAAAAACGCGAGCAATACCATCCTGCGGTGTATTGCCGGTTTACTGATTGCCATCCCCGTTTTTTTGCTGGTTGGGAGCCGCGTGGCAGGAATGCGGCAGAACGCCGCGCTGGAGGTGCTGCCTGCGGCGCTTGGCTGCGCGGTGATTCTCTGCGTATTTTCCGGTGCGGTTATGGAGCGTATGAGCTTTGCCGCGTACTGCGCCGTTGGGGTGTTGATAGCCGGGGGCGTTTATCCGTCGGCGATTTTTCTGCATGGCGCGGTGCTGGAAAAGTGGGGTTACCATGACTTCAGCGGTATGGCATCCTTGGCCATGCTTGGCGGTTTGGCGGCGTTGAGCGGCGCGAAAGCGGTAGGGCCACGGATTGGTAAGTACTCCGGCGGCGGCGTATCCCGCGCGATGCCGGGGCATAGCATCCCGCTGAGCCTGTTAGGCATGCTTGGCTTGGTGGCCTGCGTATTCACGCAGGCCGGCGCTACGGCGCTGCATGCCGGCATCCTGTTGGAAAACCTGTTCCCGCTGGTGGAAAAACTGCTGCTGTCGGCCTGCGTGTCGGGGCTTGCCGCCATGGCGGTGTCGTGGGCCCGGTATCGGAAGCCGGACATTACCATGACAGCCGGGGCGGTGCTGGCGGGTATGATTGCCTCTGCCGCCGGGTGCGATGAGGTGAGCATGACGGGCGCCTTGCTGATGGCGGCGCTTGCCGGGTTTGTTACGGTGTTTAGCGTGGAAAATCTCGATCAGGTGCATCATGTGGACGACCCCGCAGGGGTGGCATCGGTTTTTACCATTGGCGGTGTAACAGGGCTGCTTGGGGTTGGATTATTTTCTGTGCAGCGCGGGCTTTTTTATGGCGGAGGGTTTTCATCGTTCGGGGTACAGGCTCTTGGCGTAGTGGGGGCAGCGACCGCAGTGCCAGGCAGCATCGGTTTCATTGGCTGGGCGCTGAAAAAGACGATTGGCCTTCGCTTATCCCCCGAGCAGGAGTTGGAAGGGCTTGACCTGAGCGAACATGGGCTTGTAAGTTCCTACCATGATTTTTCCCAGAATATTGACACGACCGACTGGGACGATCCGTACCTGAGTGAAAAAAACAAGCCGGACAGGGATATGGAGTATCGCAAACCGTATGTGTACCCTGAAGGCGCGAATGGGATGTATGGAGGAACGCTCACAAAAATTGAGATTATCGCCCGTAAGGAGAAGTTCGAACCGCTGAAAACCGCGCTGAATGATATTGGCATTACCGGCATGACAGTGTTCCCTGTATCCGGCTGCGGGGTGCAAAAGGGGCACAATGAGCTGTACCGCGGCATCCCTATGGCGGTGGAGCTGAAGCCGAAGGTGCGCATGGAAGTGGTGGTGGCGAAGGTGCCGGTAGCCGATGTGGTGAACACGGCGCGCCACGTGCTTTACACAGGCCATGTGGGCGATGGGAAGATATTTATCCATCAGCTGACCGACGTGGTGCGCGTTCGCACCGGAGAATGCGGGTACGATGCCATGCAGGGCGCTTCCAGCGAATAAGCGGCGCGCGTTTGCGGCGTTGTTGGTGGGGTACTGGTTTCGGTTTCTGCCCGGCGCTGACCAACCTGTGGCATGGCGGGCTGCAGCATCGCTTGAAAAGCAGTTGGCAGGGGAATGGGGTAAAAGCATACCGGGCCTCCTGCCTGCAACCCGCTTTCGCAACATCGAGGGGAACATGCGCGGCGGCCTTTGCGGGAGCCGGCGCGAAGCCCATACTGCGCGGCTGCTGCGACTGTGCGGCGTTTGCTTGCTGAACAAAAGGCTTCATAGACATTCCCATTACGGCTAGGAAAAGCCCGGCGAAATAATCGCCGGGCTTTTCCGTGACCACGGGGATCCTTATAAAACGACCGAGTGGCTGTGAATATAAAAGGCTTCCTGACTGGTCTGCGTTTTCTTTTCCATAGGTTCCAACGTATCGTCGTAACGTTGGGCTTCCTGTTCGTCGATTTCGAAAACGGGGCTCTGCCGGTACACCCATTTTCGGCCGTCCAGTGCATGCGGTTTCAGCTCTTTTACCATCATGGCGGAAGGGAATTGTCCATCCTGCAGGCATACGTTGTGCTTTTTGCAGCTTGTAAAGCCGCTGCCAACATAGTTTACCGGGTCGCCGAAAATCACAACTACATCATACCCAAGGGCTAGCGCACGGTCAAACGAAGTCGCCAGAAGTTTTTTGCCATAGCCCTTTCGCTGGTTTTCCGGAGAAATGCAAACGGGTCCAAACGTGAGAATCTCCTTGATGGTTCCGGCTTCATCCACCAGGTTTGCTTTGGTATACATGATGTTGCCAATTATCTGCCCCTCTTTTTCCATTACAAGATCCAGTGCGGGCAGAAAATCGGGATGGTTTCGCATGACGTGCACCAGATAATGCTCGCTGCAACCCGGCACATACAGGTTCCAGAAGGATTTTCTTGTCATAGACTCTACGGCAGCGTAATCCGCAGGGGTTTCGTTGCGGATGATAACGGCATCGTTCATGGGAGCGCCTCCTTGTTTGATAGTACAACATGGTTGTGAGCAGAACAGTGGATGGATTTCTCCTGGGTCGCAAGGAAATGCATCCGGACCATTATATCATGGCGCACGGCGAATGGATAAGGGGCGCAAAAAAATGGGAGAATGTGCCAAACTGCGCTGTGTTAGCGGTATATGGATGGGCTTTCGGCAAGGGGGGCCTCCCGCGCATCCGGCAACAGAAGGCGACGGGGGGTGAAACTCGCGGGCATACGCCGCGGAGCGCGGGCCGAAACGCATGGTGGGAGCAAACCGTCGAAAAATCCTGAACGAGATGTAACAACCACGGACAACCGAGCGCGGCAGGGCAAGAACTGTACTTTGGTACGGCGAGAAAATTTCTGTTTGTGCGTATAATACGAACGCAAGATATTCCTGCGGCTTGCCGTCCGGAGGGTTGGCAAGGCTTCCCTTTCGCGTGAAGCGCTTTGCCAGAAAGCGGATGCAAAGCCGTTGCGGGTATCGGCAAAAGATAAAGGAGTGTACCAAACATGAAAAGGACTTTTGCAATCCTGATGGCTCTGATGATGTTGTTTTGCGTGAGCGCCTATGCTGAAACCACGGAAGCGGCCGCCGCCACCGCCGCCCCCGAGGCTGCTGCGCTTACGCAGATTACCTTTGATGAATCGGCCGCGCCCTATCAAGGCAGCTGGCTCACTTTTGATGAAGATGGTTTTGGGGTATACCTCCCCAGCGATTGGGTAAAAAAAGACGTAACCGACGAAATGAAGTCAGCCGGCACGCTGTACGCCGGCACCTCAGCGGATGGCGCGTACGCCATGACCTTGAGCTACGCGGAAAGTGCCGACGTCGCCACCAATGACGATCTGGCGTCGCAGTTAACCACGGCTGGCTACCAGAACGTAACCGCGCTCAACATCAACGGCATCGATGTGGTCGGGTATGACATTGACGCGCAGGATGTGAGCGGCGTGGCTTTCCTGGACGGCAACGGCGGCATGTATGTGTTCTCCTTTACGCCCGCATCCAATGAAACCTTTAAGGCGATTGGGCAAACCATTATTTCTTCGCTGAGCCCCATCGCCGCCCCCGCGGATGGCGCGGATGAAACTGCCGAGACTGACGACACTGCCGCTGCGGAGTAATCGGTTTTTGGGGAAAAAGCCTGCCTTACAGGGGCAGGCTTTTTTCTTGCTTGTGCGCCTGAAAACCCTCGCAAATCTCCTGCGCAGCAATCTTATACGCGAAACCGTTGGAACTTGCGATGCGGTTGGTTTTGTATTATCCTATGCAGGTGCTCATGGGAGGCGGAATATGGATTTTTACAAAACTCGTTTTGACCGAAGTGCGTTTGCCGAAGAATTGGACGCGAAGCTGCGGGGACGCAAGATCGTTTATATCAGCGCACAGGCAGGATGGGGGAAAACCATCGCGGTGCAGGATTGGCTTTGCAACCACAGTCGCGCGGTGATGATCGCCGCGTCGCAACTGCCCACGTGGAGCGGCACGCCCAAGGGAACCACGCTTTTGGTGGTGGATGATTTACAGGATGCTACCGACGAGGCGATGCAAACATACCTGTTGCCGATGTTGCAGCAAACAACCAAAGTCCGGTTTGTTTTACTGGGCAGAGCGGAGCTGCCCTCGGTGCTTTGTCCGTTTGCCTTGACGGGGCAACTGGCTGTGGTGGATCACACCGCGCTTGCCCTGAGCCGGGATGTGATCGATACCTATCTGGCGGATACGGAGCTTTGCTACTCGGTAGAAACGTCGGAATTCCTGATGAAGGAAAGCAAAGGATACCCGGTGGCAGTGGATTGCCTTGTTGAGCAGATGAAAAATGGCCTGCCCTGCACAGAACAAACGGTGCAAAAAGCCACGCAGGCTCTTTTTCAATATTATGAACAGGTGGTTTTTTTACGGTTTTCCGCAGCCGCGCAATCCTTCCTGCTAAAAATCGCGCCTTTTTCGGATTTTACGCTGGGCATGGCCGTTATGGTAAGCGGAGACAGCGACATTCAGCGGGTATTGAATGAAATCACGCACCGTGGGCAAAGCGTGGTTGTAACACCTTCCGAGCAGTATACGGTGCCGTATTTTTTTCATCGCTTTTTGATGTATCGACAGCAACGGTACTGCGCTGCGGAAACGGTGGTACAAAGCTGGCGCAGAGCGGAACAGTACTACGAAATCTCCGATGAGACTCCCCAAGCGCTACGCTGCTGTCAGCAAGTAAATGACTGGGATAAGATGGTGGAGTTGCTTATCCGCCATACCCGCAGGCCTCCGTACACGACGTTTTATTTTGAGCTGAAGCAGTATTATCTCGCCCTCCCGCCGGAGCTTGTACAGCAGCACCCCGAGCTGATGAGTTCGCTTAGCATGATTTATTCCATGAATATGCAGCCGCAGGAAAGCGAAGCCTGGTATGAGAAACTGCAAAACTATGCGCTGGCGCAAAACAAAAATTCGCCTGCACGTAAAATGGCGATGGAGCGGCTGGCGTTTTTACGAATCGGGTTGCCGCACCGTGGCAGTAAAAAGATCGCGCAAACCCTATTGGATATGGTTCGGCTCTATCAGGGGAGCGACGGTTGCATCCAGTGCATCAGCCCAACCAGCGGGATGCCAAGCCTGATGCATGGCGCCAAGGATTTTTGCGGCTGGAGCAAAAGAGATGAAACCCTGTACCGGATCATGAAAAAGCCCATCGAATTGGTACTGGGCAAGGCCGGCATCGGGGTTGCCGACGCGGGGCTCGCGGAAAGCCTGTTGGAAAGGTGTACGCTGCAAAACATGGCGGATGTGATGACGTATGCTGTTTCCGCCATGAACCAGACGGAGCAGATGGGCACGTTGGATGTGCATGTGGCGGCGGTTGCCAATATCGTTCGGCTTTCCATCATGCGCGGAGATCTGGCTTTGGCGCAGCGAAACCTGGAACATGTGGAAACAATGGCGAAAGCGGACGGAAACGCGCGGCTGCTTTTCAATATTCATGCGTTTCGCACCCGCGTTGCCCTGCTGGGGGGAAAAACGGCTGAGGTGAGCCAGTGGATGCTGGAGTCGGCTCCGGACGAGGTAACTGAGTTTCAACTGCTGAATCGGTACCAGTATATGGTAAAAGCGCGGTGCTACATCCTCAAAGGTCGGGAAATGGATGCGATTGCCCTGTTGATGCGGATGACGCCCTATTTTGAAATGGGCGAACACCACTATTGCCTGATGGAGACCAGAATGCTGCTTGCCATTGCGCAATACCGAATCAGGCAGGACGGATGGGAAACTCCGCTGCAACAGGCGTTGGAGGCAATGGAACGCTATGGTTTTATTCGGTTGCCCGCGGAAGAGGGAGCTGCCCTGCTGCCGCTGCTGAAAGATTGGAACCCCGAAGGGCAAAGCGCCTATGTACAGGCAATGATACGGGAAGTTGCGCGCTATGCAAACCTCTATCCTGATTATCTGCAGCCGCCAAACCTTCCCACACACCCGCTGACGCAAACGGAGAAGCAGGTTTTACGCTTGCTGAATCAGGGCTTGAAGAATGATGAGATTGCCCAGAACCTGCATGTTTCCACCCGTACGGTGAAATTTCATACGGGCAATATTTTTGCCAAGCTTGGCGTAAAGAGCCGTACCGAGGCGATCGCGCTAAGCCGAAAATGGTTTGAGTAAGGGCTGCCAGACGAGGTTGCGGAAATCCCCTTGGGCATTTGCCGGGGCAGGAGAAACGACAGCCAAATCGGCCGTGCGTGCCTGCCGTGGTTACCAAAAAACAGCCGGAAATCCTCTCCCATTTTCGGGGGAAAGACTTCCGGCTGTTGCCTGCGTTCCGGGGTTACTGCAACGGCAGGCGCAAGAATGACACTATTGCAGCGCCCGCAGCAACCCTTCGGGGTGATGAATGGCAAAATCTTTTTCAAAGGCAGCCACCGCGTCGCTCACCAGCGGGGACGCGAGGGTTGCGCGCAGCAGCGCGGGCTGCACCGTTACGGCATGAGCCCCACAGGCCAGCGCGTCGTTTACCTGCGTAACGTTTTTAAAGCTGGCGGCAACAATCTTCGTAGCATATCCATCCCGGTCAATGAGCATACGGGTGGTTTCAATCGTATGGCGAAAATCGATGTCGTTATTCTCCATGCGGTTGCAGTAGGGGGCGACATAATCCGCTCCGGCGGCGGCGGCCAGCAGCGCCTGCGATACATAATACACAGCGGTCGCGGTTACAAGCTTGCCTTCCCGCTTGAGCACGCGGATGGTTTGCAAGCCTGCTTCGGTCACAGGGATTTTCACATAGGTGTTTTCACCCAGCAAATCATACACGGCTTGCGCTTCCCGCAACATCCCTTCGCAGTCGCGCGCGAGCAGCTGCACGTGCAGCGACCGCGCCGCGCCGCAAAGTGAACGCAGCGCCAGTAGCCGCTCCCGGAGGGGGACGTTCCCTTCCTCCTTCAGGATGGAGGGGTTGGTGGTAACGCCTTCAATGGGATAAATAGGCAGACATTGCGAAATTTGTTCCGGATTTGCGGTATCCAACATATATTGCATGACGGTCACTCCTCAATTGATTGTAACCGATGGGGCAGGCAGTACGCGAATTGAGGCCGGAAAAGGCTTGCACAGGCTGGGACGTGCGCGCCTATCGCCTGTTAAAGCAACTGCGTTACTCTCCGATGACGGTTATCTGAACCGTGCGTTTGCGCGCGCGCGTCTGGTCAAAATCGATGAAGTAGAGGTAGCCAAACTCTCCAAGGTCGATTTCGCCGTTAATCAGCGCAACGGTTTCGCTGCGACCGACCAGCGCGGAGCGCAAGTGCGCGTCGGTATTGTGGCAGCCGCGCGCGTCTTCGCCGTGTTCCGCCGCAAACGTGAGGGCTTTCGGGCCTGGGTGCAGGTACATGCCTTCCTTGCGGCACACGGGGATCAGCGTTTCAAAAACTTCCACAAAATCCTGCTGCAAGGTTTCCAGCCCTGTCATAGACATATCAAACGCGCACTCCTGCGTAATCACGCAACAGGTTGTGTGGTGGGAATATACATTGACAATACCGTTTTTGATGCCGGAACGCGCAACAATATCCCGGGCGGCTGCCGTAACGTTATGGAAGGTAGGCACGTGGTCATTGGAAAACAGCTCGACTGCTTCACGGTAAATCAAAGGTTTACGCCTCCTGCCGGTTCTGTTTTTTCAGGTCGTCCGCCGCTTTGCGGGTGGCGGCAATCATTTCGTCAATCATGGCGATCGGGTCCTTGGCGTTCATGATGCCGGACGCGGCACCGGCCGCTTCCGAGCCGGCCATAATAAAATCATACACCTGCTGGCCGTTGGTAATACCGGCAGCCTGCTCTACCAGAATATTGGGGTCGATGGCGCGGATGGCGCGGATGGACTCTTTAACAAAGCCCATGTCGCTTACGCCGCCGTCGGTGCCGCCAATCAGCTCCGAGGGTTCGGGGTTGATGATGTCCGGGTGCAGCTGCGCGATGGCTTTGGCCTCGTCAATGGTATCCGCGCAGGCAAAAACCAGAAAATCCAGCTCACGGGCGCGGTCGATGGTTTTCTTGATCGCGGGTATCGACATGGGCTTTTCGCAATGGTTAACGACCACGCCCTGCGCGCCCGCGGCGCGTAACCCTTCGGGCAGGATGTCCGCCATACCGCGCCCGGGGCGAAGCGTATCCATGTAGGGGGCCAGAATAATCAGGTGCTTTGTGTTTTCCGCAATCCGGCGAATTTCTGTGGCGGGGGCGATGAACAGAACGTCAATATCATACTTTTCGGCGGCTGCGTCCGCGGCTTTCGCGTATTCAAGCACGGTGTCGCCGTAAATATAGTTTTTGGTGCCGATTTCAAAATAGGGAGTACGAATTTTTGGCTTCACGAAGATAGCCCCTTCTTTCTATTCTTGTTCCGCTTTGGCAATGTGCACGGTAATCCCCGACGCGATAAGGCGGCTGTAGATGGCTTCGCCCGGCTGCGCGTCGGTAACCACTTCGTGAATCCGCTCAATAGGCGCATAGGAAAAGAAAGCGCCTTTTCCCAGTTTGCTTGCGTCAAACAGCACATAGCGCCGTGAGGAACGGCTAAGGATATTGGCATTCAGGCTGGATACCCCCGTTTTGTTGGAGGAAAAGCCGGTTTCAAGGGTAACGCCCTCGCTGCCCAGAAAGCATTTGTCAAAATGGAAGGGCTCGGCATACCGCTCGGTAATGGGGCCGAAGAAATCCCGGCGCTCGCTGTGGTACTCGCCGCCCAGCAAGATGATCTTCCCGATCGCGGAGCCGCTTAACGCTTGCAGGTTGGCGATGGAGTTGGTTACAATGTTCAGGCTGGTAAACTCGCCGGAACGCAGGCGTTCCCCCAGCGCGATGGCCATTTGCAGCAGCGTGGTTCCGCAGTCCAGGTACACGGTGTCGCGGTCGTGAACAAGAGATGCGGCCATCAGGCCAATCAGCCGCTTTTCGTTTTCGTACACCTTTTCACGCTGTTCAAAACGGTATCCGTCCGGCGTGCCGGGCAATTGAGCGCCGCCATAATTCCGGATGATCTTCCCGTTCTTTTCAAGCTCCAGAAACATCCTGCGCACCGTCGCCTGAGAGACGCCGATCAGCCGAACCGCTTCATCCGTTGTGATATGGCCTTCCAGGTTCAGGACACTCAGCAGGAGATCTTCCCGGTCCACTTTTTTCTTGCTAACGTTCCTCACGCCCTTCATGATTCGTGCAAAATGATTGAACACTTCATATTGTACCAACAGACGATCAAAATGTCAATGTTCAAAATGATTGAAACGTGCGAAATAAATAAAATATGAACAAAACGTGCAAAAATGGGTTGACAAGCGATGCGTGACGCGATACACTGATTTCAATCAAAGCGACAGGGGAGGGACCTGTTTTGGAATTTAAAGTGTATCAAAAAGAACTGGAGCTCCAATCAAGAGGTTGGATACCCACGTTCCATGACATCTCCAAGGAAGTACGGGAAATTATCGCGAGCTCGGGGATTGCAAACGGCACCTGCTGTGTGGCGTCACACCATACCACCTGCAGCGTGATGGTGCAGGAAGCCTCGCACGATATTGACAGTTTTGATCTGGAATATTTGCAGCATGATCTATTGGACATCATGCGCAAAATGATTCCCGATTACGCGGAGGAAAACCAGTACCGGCATCCCGGCCCCATCCACGCGCAGTTTGGCCGGTATGTGAACGAACCCGGCAACTATACCAGCATGAACACCGATGGGCATCTGCGGAGCGCTTTCTTTGGCCGCAGCGAGACGCTGACGGTGAAAGACGGCGAAATGGACGGGGGAGAATTCGCGCACATCTACTTTATTGACTGGGATCACGTGCGCGCCCGCCGCCGGCAAGTGAATGTGACCGTCATGGGAACAACGGAAGATGTGGGGGACCGTCGCTGGAATCAGGGCGAAGTGATTAACACGCTTCGGAAATATACAGAGCAGGAAAAGGCCTACATGCCGGAATTTGATCTTCAGCAGAAACGCTGATGCAAGGAGGGTGTGACCGGTGCCTTCAGATGAAACCCTTCTGACAGTTGGCCGCCGCGCCTTTGAGATTGAGCAGGACGCCCTCGCGCGCGCCTTTGCCGCTGTGGATGAAAACGCGTTTCTCAAGGCGGTGGAAGTGCTGGCCGCAGCGCCCCGGATTGCGGCGAGCGGGTGCGGGCATTCCGGCATCGCCTGCCGGCATTTTGCGCACTTGATGTGCTGCATTGAGCGCCCCGCGCGGTTTTTATCTCCGTCGGAAGCGACGCATGGCGCAAGCGGGTTTTTACAGCGGGGGGACGCGGTTGTGCTGGCATCGCGCGGCGGAAAAACAGCGGAGCTGCTTCCCATCCAAAGCATCGCGCGGGAGAAGGGAGCAACCATCCTTGCCGTGACTGAAAACGAAGCGTCTCCGCTTGCTAAGAACGCGGATATTGTACTCAAAATGGCGGTTACGCGGGAGACGGATCGGTTTAACAGCCAGGGAACGACGAGCTTCACCGTGCTTTCGGTGTTGTTTGACGCGTTGCAGGCGGCCATCATGGAGCGGACGGGTTTTGCAAATGAGCAGTTCCGGCTCATCCACCCGGGCGGCGCTGTTGGCGAAAGATTGCACGGGCAACCTTACAAATGATTTCCATAACACGTGGCGATATACTCCATACAAAGGTCAACGAGGTTCTTCACATCCTCGAGAAAAGGTTTTGACCGAACGAACATGACCCTGGGAACCAAGCAACACTTATGAAGGAGGTCCAACCATGAAAAGACACCGTTTCCTCCGGATACTCGCCCTCACCCTGATGGTTACCATGCTGATTCCGACATTCGCTTCGTTTGCCAGTGCGGAAGCCGCGGATGAGGAGTATGTAATCCAACTGATTGTCAGTTCTGCACAGACCCATTCGCGCAGTGACGAAACCCCGATCGGCAAGATTATCAAGGATAAGTTTAACATTGTGTTTGAATATCTGCCGGTAAACGACGACAGCGAAAAACAAAGCCTGATGCTCGCAACCGGGGATTATCCCGAAATCATCCGGCTGGAAGGCGGCGACATGGTTCAGGACTACATCGACGCGGACGCGCTCGTTTGCCTGGACGACTATATCGCCAACAGTACATATTTCAAGCAGCGCTATGCCGAACAGATTCCCTACTGGCGTGCCAGCAGCGAAGATGGGAAGATTTTCACCTGGCAGCGGTACGTACCCTCCGACCTGACCAATGCGCCGGAAATACTGGACATTGGCGTACGGAGTGATATGCTGGAACAGCAGGGTTGGCCCAACCTCGTTTCGGAGGATGATTGGTTCAACTTCCTGCAAAAAGCGATGCAGGACAACCCCGAAACCAACGGTCAGAAGACCGTAGGCATGGTGTTGCCGCTGGCGGAAAGCTGGGGCCCCTCCCTTTTGACTGAGTTCTGCGAAAAGGGCGGCGAAACGAACGATCAGGGCACCAATGACGCGGTGGTCTGGAATCAGGTTGAGCAGAAGTGGGTGCCCACGTGGACGCTGCCTGCCGTGATTGACAGCTACCACTTCTTTAACCGCCTGTATCAGGCGGGCATCCTGGACCCCGATTGCTTTACCGACACCTACGACCAGGTGCAGGAGAAGATCAACAGCGGCCGCGCGCTGAGCGTGTGGTACTGCACGTGGATGTCCTCCAGCGCCAACGCTACGCTGGTATCCAACGGCAATCCTAATATGCAGTACATCAACATGCCCGTTCGCAGCAATGCGCAGGTGGCCGCCGGCCTCAAACGCCAAATCCGCGTGGAAACTACGCGCCCGTTTGACTCCTATGCCATCACCAAGAACGCGAAGTACCCGGATCGCATCTTTGCGCTTCTGGATTGGGCGCTGTCCGATGAGGGACAGATTCTGCTGCAAAGCGGCGTCGAAGGCACGCATTACACCCTTGTGGATGGCAAGCGTACCCCCACCGATGCCTACATCAACGGCGTGTTGACCAATCCGAATTACAATACCGACGAAGGCTTTGACCTCGCATCGTTCTTTGGCGCCTGCAAACAGGGCGACGATCAGGGCATCGCGTTTAACCTGCAAGCAGCCCCCGTTTACTACGATGAGATTTTCCTTTCCGACCGCCAGAAGGAAGCTTACAAGAATCTGGGATGGAGCAATTCGCTGGAGTACTGGACGAAAACCGGCGAACTCGCGCCCACCGGCCTTGCAGCGACCTGCATCCTGGATCCCGACAGCGACGAAGGCAAACTGGACGAGAAGTTCAAAGCCTGGATTGCCGTAGCTGCCACCAAGCTGGTAGCCGCCGAAGACTTTGACGCCACCTGGGCCGAACTCAATAAGGAGTATGAGGCTATGGGCGTTGACAGCATCGTGAATAAGTACAACGAGATTCTGGCGACCAATCAGGAGCGTTACAACCAGTATGTAACCAACCCGTAAGGAACGCGCAACGTTTTGGGAATTCACGCTCCCCTACGGTCTTCGGTAGAGGACCGTAGGGGAGCGGTCCATAAAGGAGGTCATGCTGATGACCCATGGTGTTCAAACGGCCGGCAAGCGGGTGGCACTGCAAAAAATGGTGCGCCAGCGCCAACTGTACCTGATGCTTTTGCCCGCGGTTGTCTCAGTGGCAATATTCACATACGCGCCGCTTTTTGGTTGGTGGATGGCCGTCAGCGATTACAAGCTTGGCAAATCCATTTTTCAGGCGCCCTGGGCCGGGTTTAAGTATTTTGAAGAGTTTTTTACGGATACGGCCGGCGCGGGGCATGTGATTGTTAATACGCTGGTGATGAATGTAGCTGCGCTGGTGCTGGGATTGGTGTGCGCGTTGGCCTTTGCGATTTTCCTGAAGGAAGTGCGCTGGAGCAAATTCCGCCGGTTTGTGCAGTCGGCAAGCTTTTTCCCATATTTTATGTCGTGGGTTATTATTTACGCGGTTATCTATGCGCTGTTTTCCAATGACGGCGCGGTGAACGCCTCGCTGCAATCTCTTGGCTTAATTGATAAACCCTTGAATATTCTCGGAAACCCAAACACATCTTGGGGTTTGATTATCACGGTGGATGTATGGAACATTCTGGGCTATAACAGCGTAATGTTTATCGCCGCGATCGCGGGCATCCCGGAAGAACAGTACGAAGCCGCTCGCATCGACGGCGCTACGCGTTTCCATGAAATGCGTTACGTAACGCTGCCTAACCTGATTCCGACGCTGATTGTGCTGCTCATATTGGGGTCTGGTTCCATTTTTAACTCCTATTTGGACCAGTTCTTCATTTTTACCAATACATTGAATATTTCCACCATGGAGGTATTCGACTACTATATTTACCGTTTTGGCCTCAAACAAGGCAATTTCTCCTACGCGACGGCTGTGGGTGTGGTGAAAACCATCGTAAGCCTGATTCTGTTGGTAGGCGTCAACTGGATTTCCCGCAAAGCTACGGAGCAATCCCTGTTTTAAGTTGCAGGAAGGGAGGCTTACTTCCATTGAAGCGTAAAATTGGCGCATTTGACCTGATTAACGGTCTGGTAATGCTTCTTATCACGATAACGATGATTTACCCATTCTGGTATGTGCTCTGCTACTCCCTGAGCGATATGGGACTTACGGGAGGCAGCAAGTTGCTTTTATGGCCGCGCGGCTTCAGCTTGGACAGTTATACGGTAGCTTTCAGCAACGCCACAATCATGCACGGGTTTATGATTTCCGTAGCCCGTTCCGTACTCGGGCCGCTGCTGATGCTGTTTATTTCCAGCATGGCCGCCTATGCCATCAGCAAAAACGATCTGGTTGGCGTAAAGTGGATTCGTCGGTTTTTGTTTTTCAGTATGTATGTATCCGCGGGGTTGCTGCCCGGCTACATTCTGATCCGCACCCTTGGGCTTACGGGCACCTTTTGGGTGTACATCCTGCCAGGCGTGGCGAATGTATTCAACATTGTGCTCATCCGCGCCTATGTCGAAACGCTGCCTGCGGGGCTGGAAGAATCGGCCATGATTGACGGCGCCACCTATGCGACGGTATTCTTCCGCATTGTGCTGCCGCTTTGCGTACCGGTGATCGCCGCAGTTACGCTGTACGCGTGCGTTGGGCAGTGGAACAGCTACATTGACGCGCAACTGTACAATTATCGCAATCCGGAACTGTACCCGGTGCAATACATCCTGTATAATTACATTGCGGTAAAAGCGCCTACGAAAGAGGCTTCCGCCGCGGCGCACGGGTTGATTACCACCGCGCACAGCCTGCGCATGAGCGTAACGATCATAACCACAATCCCAATTCTGCTGGTGTACCCGTTCCTGCAAAAATATTTCGCGTCCGGGCTGTTGGTGGGAGCCATCAAAGCCTGAGTCGTTTGGAGGCAGTTTTATGGAAAAGAAAATCAAAATTGGCGTATTTGGCGCCTACCGGGGCATGACGATGATTGAGGTGCTCAGCCGTCACCCGGATGCGGAGCTGGTGGCCATCTGCGATAAATATCAGCCGCTTTTGGACAAGTGCAAACTGGCGCTGGAGCAACATGGCGTGAAGGCGGCGCTGTACAGCGATTTTGAAAGCTTCTTTGAGCATGATATGGACGCGGTGGTGTTGGCAAACTATGCCAATGAGCACGCGCCGTTCGCCATCCGCTTGCTGGATTCCGGTCGCCATGTGTGCAGCGAAGTGCTGCCCGTGGAAACGCTCGCGCAGGCGGTTGCGCTGGTGGAAGCGGTGGAGCGCAGCGGAAAAGTGTATACCTACGCGGAAAACTACTGCTACTTTGCCGCGACGCAGGAAATGAAGCGCCGCTATCAGGCGGGGGATCTGGGCGAGTTTACCCATGGCGAAGGCGAGTACGTACATGATTGCGAGGCCATTTGGGGAGATATTACTTATGGCGAGCGTGACCATTGGCGCAATCGCCTGTATTCCTGTTACTATTGTACGCACAGCCTTGGACCGATTGTGACGATTACCGGCACGCGCCCCGTGCGCGTGGTGGGTTTTGAAAACCCCAACGTGC
>Ga0183100_1000889_pt1 | contig 18207 bp, 17 predicted proteins | sample Biomet2_FD_127789 | JGI IMG/M metagenome (GOLD analysis project Ga0183100, IMG submission 127789) | Microbial communities from bioreactor (seeded with anoxic lake sediment) at LBNL, California, USA - Biofuel metagenome 2 | ecosystem: Engineered > Bioreactor > Anaerobic > Unclassified ...
CCAGCTCACATTCCTTCAACACATTCATCCCCTTTTCCCTCTTTTTTGCACCGAGTATTGCCCCTTCATCCAGCCCAGCCGTATCGAAAAGCTTCACCGGTCCCAATCCATGAATTTCCTGAAGGGCAACTTTCACATCGGCAGTAGTTCCGGGAGTTGAATCTGTAATGGAAGTTTCCTGCTGGGTCAATAAATTCATGAGGCTACTTTTGCCTGAATTCATTTTCCCAAAAATTCCGATATGTTCACGTTCGATCAGCATGGGTATAATTTTACCTTAAAAATGGAAAAATAATCCGATAAATCCGAGTGAGTATTTTCTCTGCAACTAATGTTGCGTTAACTCGATTTTTTTAAGTCTCCGTCACCCCGAATTTATTTCGGGGTCGCATCCTTGGTCCGGAATGCCGAAACAAGTTCGGAATGCCGATCCGCCAAAAGCTCGTTAATACAACGCTAGTTAAACTTCTTCAGCAAAAAATCCGGATTGAGCAAAAGGAAAAAACCGTAGCTGTACGATAAATCCTGCGTATCTAAATCAAGATACGATTCAACCTGAAAAGCGACCCGCGCATCTTTGGTAATGTTCTTTTGCCAGAAATATTTAGCTGAAATCATCGATCGGTCGGGTTGTGTGAAAGTTGGGTCGCTGTCGGAAACCGATTGATAAAGCAAACGGCCTTTGGGCGCGATAAATTGAAAAGCATTCCAATAGCTCAACGAAATCTTTGAGTTTCGTGTTTGTGCGCTGGTTTCGAGCAAGTAAGCATGTCCTTTGCCAAAGGACAAGGTGTTTGATTCTTCAGTTATGGCTTTGTAGCCCAGCCAATAACCATTCAAATTAATCGTCTTTACTTTTTCTCCGACATTCATTGCCAATTCCCATCCCGCTAAAATATTGGCATGAGTTTGAACTCTTGGCCTTTCGCCCCCTTCCGGAGCTATATTTATTTCGCCTCCCTGATGATACATTAATACCTGAACCGGTAGTTTTACCGTCAACGCCGAGTTTTCAACGGCTTTATAATCGCCGGTCAGTCCGAAGGTAAAATGCTCCTGAAAAGGATCGTTTTTCTGAATAAATTGTTCCCAGCTAATCCAGGTTTGCGCGTTCAGTTTTGTTCCTGAATAGATAAACTGAAGCCCGGCTTCTGGCTTGTCGGTATAAATTCGTTCGGGTTCCCAAAGTTGTTCGGTCAGTCCGTGCTGGTTATTTTGATCCAGATTTCCGGTGACGGCCGAAAAACGATTGGTAAAGCGGTAGCGAGCCGAGAACCAAGGCAGAGCGTTGATAAGCTGATCTTTCCCATTGTATTTGATCAGATTCGCGCCAGCTTCCAGATAAAGTCCGGCAACCGGAGAATAAGTTAGTTTGGGCCGAACCATTGCCCCGGTTAAGGTGTATCCGTCGACAAAATTTCCCAGATATTCATTGTTCTGGAAAAAGCCCAAACTTTCGAACCTGAAATTAAGCTGTCCTTCTTTGGTGTCAGTCGATTGTTTGTACGACGAAGCAAAGCTCTGAAATTTCTGAGCATTCAACTGGACAGTCAGACCAGAGGACATCAGGAGAACACAAAGAATAGTTTTTCCCCACATAAAATGTGTTTTAACAATTTCCTTTTTTCTCATTCCTTATTTCTTGGTAATATAAACCTATCATACAAAAATAAGAGAACTACGGCACTTAATGCAATGGAGCTAAAAATAATCCAGATCGACTGAGGATGATAATTTGCCCAAAGAAAATCGGTTAACTGTTGCTGTGTCAGGTTCATCTGACGGGCAGCTTCGTTGAAATAATCGGTTTTGGTAAATTTCTCCCCAATTTCCGGGACAGATAAACCACGTTTGAGAACTTCAGCCTTCAGGAGAAATAGTTTATCGGCCACTTTTTCGTAGGGCGCTCCGGAAAGAAAACCCGCAATTTGATGTCCTAATGCAATAGCTAAGAAAGAGGAGCCCATGTACAATGCTTTTTTATCGGCTGGTGCAATGCTTCCTACATATTCAGTAAACTTCGGAGAACTGCTCATCTCGCCGAGCCCAAAAATAAGCAAGCCAAACAAAACGATCCATCCGCTCTGCATGCCAAACATCAGGAAAAGCCCAATTGACAAGACGAAGATGCCGCCCATCATGGCATTCAGCGGTTTAAACCGCATGACAAAAGCCGAAACGGCAATCTGGAAAGCGATGATGAAAAACGAATCCATGCTACTCAAAGTTACTGCCGAAATCGTTCCGGAAGTGGTTCCGATCAATTCAGCAAATGAGGGCAACACCGAATGAATTCCCTGATAAATCGTGGCTGTATCGACCCAATCTTCAATAAAATTTGGAAAGGTGTAATACAATTGGTTGTATGCGCCCCAAAAAATGGACATGATCACCAGGAACATGGTGTAACGCCAGTTAATCAGGGTCGTGTATATATTTTTAAATGGCTGGGTGATGGATTGAAGTAATGGCACGGATACTTTCTCCTGTTTCGGCTCCTTAAAAAATAACAGAGTGACCAGAAAATTGATCGCAATGGCCGCAATCGAAAGCATAAATACGAAATTCCAACCTTTGCCCAAAACGATTCCGGCAACAAACGGGCCGATAAATCCACCGATGTTCACCATCATGTAAAAAATGCCGAATCCGATGGAAGCTGTTTCGGGGTTAGTGGTTTTCGATACCATGGCCGAAATGATGGGTTTGAAAAATGCCCCGCCTACGCAAATCCAGATAAACGAAATAAACACCATTTCGAAACTGTTGAACTGCTGGATCATGTAGAATCCCGAAGAATAAATCAGGAAGGCCATCAGGAGAACCCGTTTATAGCCAATTTTATCGGCAATGGCTCCGGTCAAAATTGGTAAAAAGTACAACAACATTGAACCGGTTCCCATAATCGTTCCTTTTTCGACCGGAGAAAAACCCATGGCGCCGGTTTCTTTCGATCCCACTAAAAACAGGGCGAAGCCCATGTAAAAACCATACCAGGCATAGCGTTCGAATAGCTCAATGAGATTGGAAAGCCAAAATATGCGGGGGTACTTCTTAAAAATCTGCAAATTTAACATGAAACAGGGATTAAAAATTCAGCGCGCAAAGTAGTAAAAAATGGTTAGCTTTTTCACTGGATTTGCGCAGGATTCCCTTTCTCCATAAGCTTATTACTACAAAGAACGCGAAGAAACCACAAAGCTTTTCCCTTTTTCTGGTTTCCTTTTTTCTATCCTGAAACCTGCACTTTGAACCCGATTTTCTTCACTCTGGAAGCAATTTGCTGAAGCTCTGGAAGTTTCACCTTTTCGAGTCCGGTAGCAGGAGTGTCGCGGTCGATGGTATAAATCATCACCTGCGATGGTTTGATTTCTGCGACTAATTTAAGCCATTCCGTAATTTCGGGTTCAGTGGTATTGTCGATTGTTTCACCGTTGCAGTTTCCGCGGAGAAACAAGGTTTGAATGATTACCTTGCCATTAAACGATTTCAGATTTTCGACGACGTCATTCAGCTTAAAATGAGTTGTCGGGCAGTCTATTTTCCGGATTGTTTCTTCGAACGCCGAATCCAGTTTCTGAATGTTGTCTTCCACTTTCAGCAAAGCCCGGATAACTGCAGGTTTGTGCAGCATGGTGGCGTTCGACAAAACGGCAATTCGTGCTTTGGGCGTCAAACGGTCGCGAAGTTCGATGGTGTCGTCAATAATGCCTTCAAATTCAGGATGTAAGGTGGGTTCGCCATTTCCGGCAAAAGTAATTACGTCGGGTAATTCATTACTTTCAACCATCTCGGTGAGCTTTTCTTCCATTTTTTGCTTCACCATTTCGCGTGTTGGAAGTATCGCTTTTTGCTCTCGCTTTTTAGGTGTCCATCCACATTCGCAATAAATGCAGTTGAACGAACACACTTTGCTGTCGGTAGGCAACAGGTTTACACCAAGCGAAACGCCAAGCCGGCGGCTCTTTACAGGCCCGAATATGATTTGATCGAATAGAAAAGTTGACATCAGAATACAAGTAAAAATGAAAAGGCAAAAGTAAAAAGTAAAAGTAAAAAGTCATTGGTCATTGGGAAAAAGAAACGCTCTGCACTTTGCCCCAAGCCTTTTGCTAAAGGATCTTTTTCAGCCTGCTTTTGACTGTAAAATGCATTCCAATCAGATCAGAGCCAATCAGAAGGAATATCCCGGGAATTTTCTCTTCTCGAAAACGTTTGCTTTCAAGCAAAATGGAAGTTAGTTCACTTATAATCTCCGGAATTTTCATCTCGGGGAACTGCATCTGGACCTGCTTCCCTATTTCTATCAGGTTTTGAATCGAAACCGAACGAAGTTCAGCAACAAACGAATGGATTAATGATGAAATGGAATGCTCCGGTTTCAGTACAAAACTGTCGGCGCTTATCCGGATGAAAGAGTAGGCCGACATCAATATCCCATTGTGAAAAGTGAGCTGTGCAATTTCGTCGAGGTCGCCTTTGGTATCAATAATTTCAACGACAGTCCCATCTTCTTCTGCCAATAAAATCCCGTTTTTCAGGAATTTACCGGTTTCCGAAACAAGATAATTTGCCGCAAATTTTTTCACTTTTCTTCGGTTTCAAGTTTATCTTTTGGCTTGAATTGCAGTTCTAGTTCTTTCAGATTATCCATAATCTGAAGATGCATTTTCTCGTATTCTTTTGGAAAGCTGGAGTAATAAATCAGTGAGCGGATAAAGACAGTATCCGGAACGTCGTATTTCTTTAGAACTGAAAAATACAGATCGGTTTGGGTCACTTTTTTGACGACTGAATCATTTCCCTGAACGGGATTAATTCCCTGAGCAAGGTAAATGTCAACCATCATTTTCACAAACTTATCTTTTTTGATGAGCTTGTCTGGTTTTTTAATCGAGGTTGAATAGCAGGATGAAAGTCCTGAAAGTATAGCCGCAAACAGCAAGATTCCAATGAATTGTTTCATTATCTATTCCGTTAATTTCAGGCTCAAAGGTAATCCGAAAAAATTACAAATTCGAGGGTCTGCAAACTTCCGAATTAATTAACTTTTAAAATGTTTTTTCGGGCATTTTTTCTTTTATCATTGCATTTGTGTTGTCGGTTTTCGTTTATTCGGAACTAAGAGGGAATCCTGTTCAACTCAGGAGCTGTCCCCGCAGCTGTAATCCTTTATCCGCAAGGAGGTTTTGCCGAAAATAGCCACTGTCACTAATTTATGCGATGGGAAGGTTGGCAAAAATCGGGAGAGCCAGAAGACCTGCCTGCAACGAGAAGCTTTCGGGGTAAGAGCCAAAATCCCTGGCTTCACAGGTTTCAACCTCTGCCAGGTTCGAAACCGTGTAACTGTTATAAAAGCTGTGGTCAGGGGCCTCAGCTTTTTTTTGCAATATGTTTTTCTCAAGGTCCGAAACCATCCGAATTCAGGTTATTACTTAAAATCGAAATAAAATTTCATCTCCCTTTTTGTATCTTCACCCACAAATCGATATTTTGCTATGAGCAACGAGAGCATTCGGAAAACCTGGACACAGCCGTGGTCGTATCGTGAAGGAACCATTGTTACTACGGCCATCCTTTTACTGGGATTTGTTATGCAGGCGGCGAGTGGTGGCGTGGTTCTGCGAAGCGCCGGTTTTCCCTGGAACCTGATTGCCGGGCTTGTTTTTCTGGCTTTGCTGATTGTGGCGTTTGTGCTGTGGCAGAAGAATCCAGTCATGAAATGGCTCGGCGGAGTAAAAGTGGCTTTACCTGGCATTCTCGGATTCACTTTTTTGATTCTACTGATGGGTTTCGTCAAGCAGGATGTGGCGCCACAATCTGGCCTGTCCAAACTTTTTGGTTTGACACACATCGTTCATACCTGGCCATTTATCCTCATCAATCTGTACCTAATGATTTTGCTGGGCATCGTTATCATGAAGCGACTGACCGCTTTTAACCTGAAGAATGTAGGTTTTTTTCTTAATCATTTTGGTTTGTTTCTGGTGCTGTTTTCAACGGCTTTGGGCAGCAGCGATTTGCAGCGGGTAAGGATGAATTGTTACGAAAAGGAGGTTGAACACATTGGACTTGACTCTTCGGGAAAACAGATAGAAATGCCGTTTGATATCAAACTACTGAATTTCAATATCGATGAATTCCGCCCCAAAGTAACTATTGTCGATAACCAATCGGGACAGATTGTGGAACAAAAAGGGAAAGCGCAATACGAAGTGCTTGATCGTAATTTGCTCGATTTATACAACTATCACCTTGAAGTGGAACAGTTTCTGGAAACTTCAGGAAAAGTGGGCGACAGCTATTTTGCTGTGAATGAACCGGGCGCTGCTCCATCGGCCAACGTGAAAGTGACCACCCAAAATGGCGGAAGTGTAGTTTCGGGCTGGATTTGCAGCGGAAGTTATGCCCATAAGCCCGAAGCATTGAAACTTAGCGAACTATATTCGCTGGTAATGCTGCCTGCCGAGCCGCGTAAATTCAGTTCGGAACTGAATATTCAAACCAAAAACGGAAAGAAAGTAACCACCACTATTGAAGTCAACCGACCGTTTAAAATTGACGGCTGGACGATTTATCAACTGAGTTACAACACGGAAATGGGCCGCTGGTCGAACCTGAGTGTGTTGGAACTGGTACGTGACCCGTGGTTGCCGGTTGTTTATTTCGGTATTTTCCTGATGATGGGCGGTGCTGCATTTTTGTTTATTACCGGCAAACCTAAAAATGGAGGAACTGATCATGTGGCTTGATTTCCCGGTTTTTGCTTCGGTGGCTATCTGTTGTTGGCTTGGAGCTTCTGCGCTGTTTTTTACTTCAGGAAAGAAGCTTATGAATGAAATAGCGGCAGTTTTGTCGCTGGCCGGAACGGTTGTTTTGTTGGTCTTCGTTACGATACTGTGGATGCACATTGAGCGCCCACCCATGCGCACCCTGGGCGAGACGCGCTTATGGTATGCCATCTTTCTTTCAGGAATTGGACTGGTTTCGTACTTCCGCTGGAAATACAAATGGCTGATAAGCTACAGCTTGGGATTGTCCATACTTTTCCTGATTATCAACCTGCAACATCCGGAAACATACGATAAAACGCTGATGCCCGCGTTGCAAAGTCCCTGGTTTATCCCGCACGTGATTGTGTATATTTTTGCCTATGCCATGCTGGGTGCCTCGTCGGTGGTGGCTTTGCGAAATCTGTTTTTTGTGCCAAGCGAAAACACCATCAAAGGCCCGATACAAATGGCCGATAACCTGGTTTACCTGGGATTTTCGTTCCTGACATTCGGACTGCTATTTGGTGCTCTTTGGGCAAAAGAAGCCTGGGGAAACTATTGGACCTGGGACCCGAAGGAAACTTGGGCATTTATTACCTGGATGTTTTACCTGGTTTATATTCATTACCGTTTCCGGCATCCTTCGGAGCACAAGAGGGCGATGGGTGTACTTGCTGTGGCCTTCATTGTGTTGCTCATTTGCTGGTTCGGTGTGAACTATCTGCCCAGTGCACAAAATAGCGTACACGTTTATTCTGAGTAATTAGTTAAGGCTTCAGTTGTAAAAACCAAATAATGGTTTGCAATCCGGTTGGATAAACCGCCGTTGAATGGTCAGTATTAGCAATAGTGACAAGCTGAATATCAGTAACACCGGCATTTTTAAAGTCAGCCACCATTTTTTCACTAATTGACACTGGGATATATACGTCGTCAGCTCCATGGAAAAGCTTCATCGGTGTCTTTGCTTTCCATGCAGTAATACTGTTGGCTATAAATGCACTTCTTACACCTGCAAATTTTGCATCGGTAGCATATCCTGCCCGATATTCAGATGTTAAAAAAGTTGACATTTGCGTGGTTAGTTCTGCATTGATCGAACCTCCGCTGTGTTCCCCGTCAAATAATCCCGGTATTTTTGCAGCATAAGGAGCCTGAATAAAGTCGCTCAAAGGATTGGTAAATGATCCGATTGTGACGTAAGAGTTCAGCAGGTAAGCCAGGAAATAAGGCATTGGATAATCAATTTTATCAACAATGTATTTATTCATGGATTCAATTGAGTAGGGGCCGGCGCCACACGAGCTGGCAATTAGGTTAAATTCAGACGAATAGTCTTTTTCTATTGTTTTCTGAAGTTGCATCGTTGCCCACCCACCCTGCGAGTACCCGAAGATGAAAAGGTCTTTGGTTGGCTTTGCCAAAACGTTATCGCCAGTTCCGTATTCTTTGGTTGCTCTAAGTAAATCGAGGATACTTTGTGTGGACGATTTGGCATCGAGGTATGGATGTGAAAAGGTTTCGGATGCGCCAAAGCCGATATAATCAGGAATGACCACGATGAATCCCATTGCAGTAATGCTCTCTATAATCGAGAACAGATCACTTTCAGGGTTTACGGTTGGAGCTTCACTGTGAAGTGTATTCGTTCCATTTTGAAAACTTAGTACCGGATAATTTCCGGTTGCCTTCGGGAAACAAACCAGCCCGGATGCTTGTATGTTTTTATTCTTAAAGACAGTCTTGTACGTCATTTTGCGGACTTCAACATCATAATGAATCAGAGAACTAAGTGCAACGGCCCCGGGGGCTACTTTGGTAAAAGTAGTTATTGCGTCCTGGCTGGTAAATTCCGATTTTAATTCGGTTGAGATGTAGTTCTCGTAAGATGTTTGTACTGACTCATTATTGTCTTTGCACGAATTCAGAAATAAAACTGATGCAAATAAAAGCAGGTAAATGTGGTAGAATTTAAAATTCTTCATCTGTCTAATTTTTGTTTTCAAAACCCAGTTCAGCAGCCGAGTTCCGGAGAAAATCGCGGGTGTAATAATCCGGATCGACAATGGTATTGTTCCAAATCAAAATATCGAGATCAATATTCCGTGGACCGAATTTTGCCAGACTTCGGTCGCGTCCCATCTGATCTTCCAATGCTTTAAGGTAAAAAGATAAGTCATTCAGACTCATTTTTGTTCTAATCCGGACAGCTCCATTGGTGTAATCAGCTTGTTCAGTAATACCAATTGGTTTTGTTTTAACCATTTGTGACAACTGAATAATTTCAACTTTAGTTTGTAGAAGCCTGAGCATCTCCGGAATATTTCTATCGGCATCAATGTTCGATCCAATGCCTATGATGCAATCGTTCATTTACGTTTAATCCTTTTTAATTGCCAAATGTAATCCTGTCAAAATCATTCCTGATTGTTGTCAGGCCTTGACTCGTTTTATCTCTCGGCCTCCATTTCGAATGATACCGATTCAGCAAAGCGCAGGGCGTGAGGTTTATCGACTTCAACCCGTGCCCAGCTTACCCGTTCGTCGGCCATGATCAGGTCGAGAATATTTTTGGTGAGAACCTCCAGTAATTTAAAACGTTTCTCCTGAACCAACCCAATGATTTGCTTGGTGATGGTTTTATAGTTGTAAATGCCATCGGGCTCATCGGCGAGCAAAGCTTCTTCCTGAATATCAGCCCTAATTTCGATGTTGATGATCACATCTTGCATATTAGCAATTTCTTCAGGATTAAACCCTATGTAGGTGCGCAATAATAAATTTTTTACACGAATTAAAGCCATTGATGTGATTGATTTCTGGTATGTGCAACAAGCTAAATGTTAATCTTTTAATCCTAAATTTTCACCGCCATCGCAAAACAAAAGCTGCCCAGTCAGGTAATCGTTATGCAAGATAAAATCCAGACTTTTCAGGATAGGAGCCAATCCTCCCGGCTTTTTCATGGCAATGTTCCCTGCCAACTTCCAAAGGTAATCGTCGCCTTTTTCTGCCGGTGCAAGTGTTAATCCCGGTGCGATAGCATTGACCCGGATATCTGGTCCAAATTCAAGTGCAGCCATTTTGGTCATTTCCCATAATGTCTTTTTGGATAAAGAATATGCGGCAAAGTTTGATTTATTATTAACAACGCGGGTGTCAGTAATGTTGATAATCAACCCGTATTTAATGAGCTGAGCAAAGTCGCGTGAGAGGATAAACGGAGCAATGAAATTGACATTCATCTGTCGGCAGAGAAGACTGGTCTGGGTTTGCCTGAGAAAATCAGGATCAAAAACGGATGCATTATTAATCAGCAGATCTATTCTTTCCATCTTCTGAATCACTTGAGGAATAATCAGTTCAACCTCTTCAGCCCGGCTCAGGTCTGCCTGAAAAAGTTCAAATTTCTGATTTGGGTAACTTTGTGCCAGTTGGCTCTGAAACTGAATAGCTTCTTCAACCGACCTGTTGTAATGAATGGCAATGTTCCATCCCTGATTGGCCAGATGAAAGGCTATTGCCTTTCCTACCCGTCTGGCAGCTCCGGTGATCAACGCTGTTTTGTTCATATTCAATTACTCATTTAAGCAAAAATTTATTCTGGATTCCTAATTACTTTCTTTCAAATTTTTTCGCAAGATTTTGTATAAAATCGCTCCTTGATGGAGTTTTGTCATCCGAAATCGATTCGGATATTTCTTTAGCTTTACTAACTCCCTGATATAATTTCCTGTTTGAAAGAATCAGTTCGATTTCCTGAAGTTCGTCAATGGTGAACTTCATATTTTTAAGGGCGGCCACATTATCGTCAAGTTGCGAAACGGAGCTGGCGCCAATCAAAACAGATGTAACCCGTGAATCTTTGAGCAGCCAAACCAATGCCATTTGAGCCAGGGTTTGGCCTCTGCGGATTGCTATATCGTTCAGTTGTCTTACTTTCCCGATAGCAGGCTCTACCTGTTCTGGTTTCAGGAAACCCCATGATTTGGCAGCTCTCGAACCTTCAGGAATTCCATTGAGGTATTTGTCGGTCAACAATCCCTGAGCCAGTGGCGAGAATGGGATACAGCCAATACCTTCCAATTCCAGAACGTTGAGCAGCCCACCTTCAACCCAACGTTCAAACATCGAATATTTGGGTTGATGAATCAGGCAAGGGGTCCCAAGTTGTTTCAGAATTCGTGATGCTTTGATTGCCATTTCTGCCGGATAATTTGAAATACCGGCATACAAAGCTTTTCCCTGACGAACGGCCTGATCGAGCGCCATCATGGTTTCTTCGAGCGGTGTATTTGGATCGGGACGATGCGAATAAAAGATGTCAACATAATCGAGGTTCATTCGCTTCAGACTTTGATTGAGGCTCGATAGTAAGTATTTCCGACTTCCCCATTCGCCGTAAGGTCCAGGCCACATCAGGTAGCCAGCTTTAGTTGAAATAACCAGTTCGTCGCGATAAGGGGCCAGATCGAGTTGCATAATCTTTCCAAAATTTTCTTCGGCTGATCCGGGAGGAGGACCATAATTGTTGGCCAAATCAAAATGAGTAATTCCGAGGTCAAACGCGCGACGGCAGATCGCACGGCCGTTTTCAAATACATCGACTCCTCCGAAATTATGCCACAAACCAAGTGAAATTGCCGGAAGTTTTAACCCCCATTTTCCGCATTTATGATAAGGCATTCCGGAATACCGGTTCTCATCAGCTAAATATTGCATGTTGATTTGTTTTTTTGATAATTTAAAAAGCCAATTTAAGAAAATATGTCAGTACAATTGACATTGTCCCGAACTTTTTTATAATTCAATGGTTGATCTTATCAATTGGTAATTGGTTGGGGATTGTTCTGGAAACCTCGTTTAAATAGTTATTTCCAGGTGTCACTAACTTTTGCTTGCAGCTCATTCTACTTGATTTTCGTGTATTTTCAGACATAATTGATTTGACCATGAATTCAGACACTCAAAAAAGCAAGGCAGAACCGATCTATATTGTTTCAGGAGGGAAAGGATTAGCTGGGAACAATATGGTTCATTCGTTGCTGATTCAATATCCGAACAACAATGTTCCGGTTATTATAGTTCCCGATCAGCAGACAGAGAAACAGTTGATTGATTTGGTTGCAAAGGTAAAGTTGGATGGTGGACTGATTACCCACACCATGGTCAACCGTCAGTTACGAAATTTTCTGATCACCCTGTGTGATGAGAATGGTGTGAAACACATCGATTTTATGGGCAAGCTAGCCGATTACCTTGATGAAAACCTTGATATTCCTTCACTTCAGTCTCCCGGACTTTACAGGGAAATCAATCAGGAGTATTATGATCGTATTGATGCCATCGAATTTACGTTGAATCATGATGATGGTTTGAGTCCAGCAAAATTGCACCAGGCCGAGATTATCCTGACCGGAGTTTCCCGTTCAGGAAAAACTCCGTTAAGCGTTTACCTGGCCATGTATGGATGGAAGGTGGCCAATATTCCGCTGGTTTATGGGATTGATCCGCCCAAAGAGTTGTTCGAAATTGATCCACAGCGTGTATTTGGACTGAACATCAGTCCAAGCCAGTTGATCGCGCACCGGATGAAACGATTGGTGAACATTAACAATACCGGAAATACCAATTATGTCGACGAACGAATGGTGGTGCAGGAAATCAGAAATGCCAATTTTGTTTTCGAAAGGGGTGGATTTACGGTACTCAATGTGTCGAACAAACCGGTAGAAACCACGGCCAACGAGATTCTGAACATGATGGCCAACCGATTTGAATACCGCGGAAGAAGACTCGAATCGCCCTATCCGGATGAGGTAAAAGATTAAAAACGAAATTCTATCTGGATTTATGATCCGCTTTTTTAATGTAATCTCAGAATCAGTTTATTGGCTACAAAATCGGTGTCTCGCTTGTTTGTTCAGATTAAAAAGAATTATAGCAGCTACAGCTTTAACCAGTATTTTGAAAATGAAAACTTGCCTCTTTATTTTTTCTTCAATGAAGTATTGAAAGATTATATGCTATCTTTCGGATGAAAAATACAAAGATCGCAACTCGTGTTTGATGAAAAGAACTTTAAAGATTTGTTCGGCTTGTATTATGTGCCGTTGTGCTATTATTCACGCAAATTCAAGCTGGATACTTATGAAGCAGAAGAAGTTGTTCAACGTATTTTCCTAAAAATATGGGAGAATAGGGATCACATTCTCATCGAGAAAAGTATATCTGCCTATTTGTACCAGTCGGTACGGAATGAAAGTATCAATTTTCTTAAGCAAAAGCTTGCGACATCCAAAAATCAGGAGAAATATGAAAAGAGATTGAGATATGCCAATCTTTTTGAAGCCATCAGCGAAGAGAATGGGTCGTCAGTTTTGCTTGTACAAGAATTAGAAGGTCAAATTAATTCGGCCATCGAGTCACTCCCTGAAAAATGCCGCGAGATATTTCTCTTGAGCCGGAAGGAAAACCTGTCGATTAAAGAAATTGCTGAGCAGTTGAATATTTCTGTTAATACTGTACAAACACAAATTTCCATAGCCCTCACCAAATTGCGAAATCTTCTAAGTCCATATATCACGGTATTAATCGTGGTGATTATTAAATTTTTTTAAAAATCACGAATTCGTTTCACTGAATTTCTTTTTCATTTTGTCATATAAACATGAAACTAATGTATGAGTAGTATCAACGAAATAAAGATCACACATTTTCTGTCGGGGCATGCTTCGGAAGAAGAAGCCAACGAAATTCTCCAATGGAAGAATGAAAGCCAGGAAAACCGGAAGACTTTTCAGGAAATGGAAACGGCATATAATGTTTCAGAAATCATTATGAATCCTGAAAAATACGATGCAAACGAATCCTACCTAAAGATTTCATCTAATAATATTAACGAAGAGCACGGTTCGTTCCAGATTAATTTACGGCACGTAATTGGTTATGCCGCTGCAATATTAGTTACTGCAAGTCTTACCGTATTTACAAGCAATTATTTTACGCCAAAACATCCCGATGTAAATCAAGTCGTATACAACAGCATAGAAACCTCTTCCGGAGCCAAAAGTTTAGTAACTCTTGAAGATGGAACTAAAATATGGCTAAACGCCCACAGTAAACTCATATATCCCAATCGTTTTGTTGGAGGGCAACGGATTGTAAAATTGGAAGGTGAAGGGTATTTTGAGGTGGCAAAAGAAAAAACCCGTCCGTTTAGAGTTGAAACGTCAGGGTTGAGTATCAATGTGCTGGGGACCACATTTAACCTGAAATCTTATCCGGAAGAGGGTTTGATTGAAACGACACTGATAGAAGGTGAAATCGTATTAAATAAGATCATCGAAGGACAGGAAGACCAAAATTTGCTTAGACTAAAGCCTAATCAGAAAGCAACATTTGTTAAGAAAGACGGATTGCTTTTGAATGATGAGATTCATGCGGCAAATATTCCTGTTACTGAAATAGAACAAAGATCAAGCGAGAAGCTTGTTATTGCTGAAATTGCTGATCTGGAACCCGTTGTTGCCTGGAAAGATGACCGTATGGTTTTTAAAAACGAAACGTTTGAAAGCATTGCTGTTAAACTTGGCCGAAGATATAATGCAAGATTCGACTTCATTGATAAGGAAGTTAAGCAATACCGGTTTTCCGGAGTCTTTGAGGAAATCAGTATTGATCAGGCTTTGAAGGCTTTGCAGTTTGCTTCCCAATTTAATTTTGAAATAAATCAGGATGTAATAACAATTAAAAAATAAGAATATGAAAAAAAATGGGCTGACAATTTTTTGCGGAAATTGACCAGCCCTTGAATAGTAATACTTTAATTTCTAATTCATTACAAAACTATGAAAAAAAACCTAAATTCCTTCCCTTTTAAAAGGGTAAGGCTGAAAAAATTATGGCTTATGATTCGGTGCTTTTCCTTAATCATGCTGCTGTCAATCCTTCATGTTTCGGGTGCAGCTTTCTCTCAGGGAACGAAACTCAACATTTCTCAGAAAAATGTATCAATTGCTCAGATTCTCAACGAGATCGAAAAAAATTCAAGCTTCAAGTTTCTATACAGAAATGAAGCCGTTAATGTCGATAAGGTAATTGATATAAACGTGAAAGATGCAGATATTGAGACTGTTCTAAAAAGTATTTTTTCTGAACAAGAGTTTTCATATCGCATTTTCGAAAACAATCTGGTGGTGATAAGTAACCCTGCCATGCAACAAAAAATGATAACAGGGACGGTGAAAGACAAATCAGGGGAGCCCATTCCCGGGGTTTCAGTGCTGGTCAAAGGAACTAGTATCGGAACAATTACCGATATCGAAGGAAAATATACTTTATCCAAAGTCCCGGATAATCCCACATTGGTTTTCTCCTTTGTCGGGATGAAAAGTCAGGAAATTTCCACAAAAAGCCAATCGGTAATCAATGTGGTAATGATGGAAGAGTCTATTGGCGTTGATGAAGTTGTTGTAACCGCTTTGGGAATCAAAAAAGATGCAAAAGCCTTGGGTTATTCGGTCTCAAAAGTTAAAGGAGAAGATGTCGCCCAATCGCACGAGAATAACGTGGCAAATGCCCTTTCCGGAAAAGTTTCCGGAGTATTTGTAAGCAGGACCCCTTCCGGATCAGGTGGATCTTCAAAAGTATTAATCAGAGGAAATAATTCACTTCGTGCAAATAGCCAGCCGTTATATGTTATTGATGGAGTTCCTATTGTTAATCAGAATACAGATGCTGCAAGTCAATGGGGCGGATTTGATTATGGAGATGGAGTCTCAAACATAAATCCTGAAGATATTGAAACAATGTCGGTTTTGAAAGGCCCGAGCGCAACCGCTCTTTACGGGCAACGCGGAAATAATGGGGTAATCCTCATTACTACCAAATCGGGTAAAATGAAAAAAAATATTGGCATTAACTACTCCAGCGATTTTTCTATCGGGAATGGATTGGTACTTCCAGATTTTCAGAATGTTTATGGACAAGGATACAATGGCGATTTTACGCACTTCAGGGGAAGTGACAATGTTATTTATACAATGGCAAAAGCAACATCGTTGGGTTTATCCGGAATGCCGAAGGCCAGTGCCGGAAGGGATAAGTTAACCCGGGGAAGTTGGGGTGCAAAAATGGAAGGTCAGCAATATGAAGATCAATTCGGACATGTACTGAATTTCGATCCTCAACCGAATACCTACGATTTTTTTAATCCGGAGAAAACATACACCAATAATTTAAGTATTGACGGGGGAACTGAAAAGATGAATTACAGGTTCTCAGCAGCTAATACACATAACGACGGTTATGTACCAACGAATAAATTGGATCGTAATACATTTAGCCTGAAAGTAAACTCCGACCTTACCCCAAAATTGCAGTTTGAAGGTATGGTAAATTATGTCAATCAAAAAGTGGAAAACAGGCCACGGCTTTCGGATGCAAACGACAATCCTGCTTATTTATTTATTAGTATGCCTCGGAATATTTCGCTCGAAACATTGAAACAAGATACCTGGACTGCCGACGAAATAAAAAATCAACTTGGTTTTTCTTCAAGTAGCTTATATGCAGGGCTTGAAAAAACCTATGCAACCAATTCTTCAACAGCAAATCCTTACTGGACAATCAATAAACAACACAACGAAGACCAGCGAGATCGTGTTATTGGTTATTTTAAACTATCGTATACGATTGCACCATGGCTGAAAGTAACAGGCAAAACCGGAACCGATTACTTTGTTGATGAACGACTTTTCTGGCGTGCAGAGGGAACATATTCTTCAACAAATAAGAATGGTGATATTCAGGACTATGTTACTAAAACGCGTGAAACAAATAGCGATATTTTATTTTCCTCCAACTTTAAGTTAAATGACAAGATTGATGTATCACTGAATGTGGGTGGAAACCGGCAAAAATTTTCATCCCGGAAAGTGGGAAATTCCGGTACCGAATTTATTGTCCCCGATTTGCATGTAATAAATAATGTAAAGACCTTAAATTATGTTTTTGGGCTGAGTGAATCGGCAATTAATTCTGTTTACGGTTCAGGACAAGTCGGTTACAACAATTACCTTTTTGTTGATTTCTCCGGACGAAATGACTGGTCTTCAACCTTGCCTGTAAAAAACTGTTCATTCTTTTACCCATCACTGGGAGTTAGCTATATTGTGTCTGACGCGTTAAAGCTCCAAAACAATTTTTTGAGTTTCCTGAAAATAAGAGCATCAGTTGCTCAAGCCGGAAGTTCTGGTGACCCGTATTCGTTACTTGGAACCTATTCTCTTGATTCGTACAAGCATAACGGCGTTGCGTTAGGTTCCTACACGAATACTGTTGTTGATCCAAACCTTAAAAATGAATTAACAACCTCGTATGAAGGTGGTTTCGACCTCAATCTGTTTAAAAATAGATTGATGATTAATTTTACTTACTATAAAGCTTCTACAAAAAATCAAATTCTCTCCATTTCCCTTCCTTCATCTACAACTTTCAGTTCCAGAACAATCAATGCCGGAGAAATTCAGAATCAGGGGATCGAATTCATGATTTCCGGAACCCCTGTCAAAACAAGTTCTGGGTTCACCTGGGAGAGTTCTTTCAATTTTTCACGAAACAGAAATAAAGTTATTGAGCTGGTCGATGGAGTTGACTCATACATATTGGCACAGGATCGCGGTGTGTATGTTGTTGCAGCGCCCGGTAAACCTTTCGGGGAAATATATGGCGTAAAATTCGCCTGGATAAAGGATGATAAAGGAAATCGTATGATTGATTCCGAGACAGGACTTCCATTGCGTTCATCTGGTTTTGAAACAACTGATCTTGGATCGGCTTTGCCCAATTGGTTAGGTGGTTTCACGAATACCTTTACTTATAAAGGTTTCAAATTGACCGCCCTTATCGATATTAGCCAGGGTGGTAAAGTCTTTTCGCAAAGTATGCGTGAAGAAATTCTATATGGTACGACCAAGAAAACATTGCAGGGCAGAGATGGTACATACGTTGCCAAAGGTGTACTTGCTACCAAAGATGCAGCCGGGAAATATGTCAGTACTGGTGAACGAAATACCAAACAGGTTACCGCTCAGGCATACTGGCACGTAGTTGCAGCCGATAAAGAAAATTTTGTTTCCGAAGAAATGGTTAACGATTTAAGTTACATCTCCATGAGAGAAATCAGCTTGTCGTACCGGATTCCATCCAGAATTCTCGATAAAACATTTATCCGGAATATTGTAGTAGGTGCTTATGGCCGAAACTTGTTTTACTTCCAACGAAAAACTGATGGATTTTCTCCTGAGGCTTGTTCGTTTAATGTTCAGAATACTTCTTTAGGGCTCGAATCAACTTCATTACCCTTAATGCGAACAATCGGTTTTAATATTTCATTGGGATTATAATAATAAGCTATACCGTTATGAAAAAT
>Ga0183100_1000891_pt1 | contig 18178 bp, 16 predicted proteins | sample Biomet2_FD_127789 | JGI IMG/M metagenome (GOLD analysis project Ga0183100, IMG submission 127789) | Microbial communities from bioreactor (seeded with anoxic lake sediment) at LBNL, California, USA - Biofuel metagenome 2 | ecosystem: Engineered > Bioreactor > Anaerobic > Unclassified ...
GTCAAGATAGCCTTTGCCGACCAGGGCTACACTGGTGACATGCCCGCCACCCAGGCAGCGGAGAACGGCATAGAGCTTTTGGTTATCAAGCTCGCAGAGGCCAAGCGGGATTTCGTCCTCATGCCCAGACGTTGGGTCGTGGAACGAAGTGTTGCCTGGCTGGCCCAATTCAGGCGCTTGGCCAGGGATTATGAACGACTTCCACAGGTTGTAACTGGACTGCACTTCATCGCTTTCGCCTGCATCTTACTCAACAAAAGCATGATACTTTTTTCGAGAAGTTCATGACACGCTCTAGTAGCTAACAAGATGACCTTCAAGAGTTCATGGGTTCGATTCCCTCCAGCTCACCCCAAAGAATGCCAAGGGGGTACCGAGAAATCAGTGCCTCCTTTTCCTTCGCCTAAGCGCCAACACGCGCCAACGAGTTTTGCCGGCTCCCCTGGAGGAGTCGCACAAGGGTTCGCAGAAGCGGGCCAGCCTGAGCACCCGGAAAAGGGCGCTCGATTTTTTTCAAGAGGCCGCCCTACCTTTCAACTTTTTGCTTCAGAAACGAATTTTTTCCAAAACTTACCGCAACGGGGTGTGAAGCGGGGGACGATGGGAACTTGGCGGATGTTCAAACGGTGGTGGGCGGCTGGCCTTCCTCCTGCTTCTGGAAACCAGCCTCTATCCCGGGCTTTCGGACATGACCGATGCATTCTCTGCAAAAATCGGAAGCATGTGACATCTCCTGGAGCCGCGCATCCTGACCATTCAGATCGTGCTGTAAAAACAATTGCTATTATACGCTACAAAAAATTGTAGGAAAGCAAATCTAAAAAGCCCTCTGCGTAAGATTGCAGGAGAGTCCTTCCTTTAGTGCATTGGCCATAGATTCCACATAGGAAAAATCATAGTACGCTCTGGCAAGCGAGACGGACAGTAGTATTTGTTCATGTGATGCGCCTCCTTTAAATATGGCTTTTTTTATGTATTCTAGCGCTTCAGGTGCTACCCCTATGCTGTCAGTGCATTTTATTATAGCCTCTAAAGAGGCTGGTGAAATCTTTGTTTCAAAGGCAAGGATAGCGTATTCCATCGCATAGTCTGGATATTTTTCTATATGAGATTTATTAAATCCAAGATCGAATTCAATATGTAAATCAAAAAATAATTTATACCCAAGCATGCATATATTATAGTATGCATTTTCACCACTACTCAATACTCTAATATCTTTAGAGTATTTTTGTAAGCTAAATTTTAGTTTTTTTAGGATTGTTAACAGGTTTAAAGTATATTGAAAAAGCTTTTTGTCCTCGGCAAAAATAAGCATGAGCTTGAGAGTTGCGTTTAACCCAAAAGTCGTCAAAGAAGATGTGCTTTTTTCTAGGTAGACAATTCCGGACTCATGCCGATTAAGTCGTATATGAATACTTCCCAGAATACACAAGGCGTGCGCAGCTGTTGCTATGGACGTTTCTAAAGAGTCTTTAAGAAGCCTGACTGGCTCATCGATATTTCCACCAAAGCGTAAGGCATGACAATACTTACTTTGAGCCTCGTGTACTTTCTTCTTAGCTACCGAGAGATCATGACGATGTTGGCTACGGTCGATATCTTCGATGACCGTTAACGCCCGATGAACAGTAGTGTGCTTAAGAGCGCACGCCTCCTGGCCACATAACGCTATATGGTCAAATCTATGGTAGGATTTAGCAATGTTCTTTATGGTTGTAAGAATATCATCAGGCGAATACCCTATATAATGTCTATTTTCTTGAAAATAAAGATTGACACCTTGCCCATGACGTTCGGTTAAAAGCAATGAGCCCGAAGCGAGCCCTTGGAAAAATCTTAAGTTCAGCCCAGGGAAAAAATTTTCGTTGAGGACAATTTGGGAGGTTGCAAAGGCATCGATCATTGAAGATCTTGATATATCCTGAAGGATGTTTATAGGAAAGTGTTTGCGGATGTGATTTATCAAATTAGCCCGCTTAATGCGGTAGTGTGTCATGCGGCCTACGAATGTAATAAGATATTTTTTGTTTTGAGGACATCGAAAATCTGTTTTTGAAGCGAACAAAGGAAGCCATCGTGCGTTTATGCCTTTTTCTCGAAATTTTATTTCGGAGGACAGTTGGTCGACATATACGAGATCGAAAAGATTCGCCAATGGAGCAAGCCAGTACTCATTGAGTGGGCTGTCGATGTAATAAGCAACTGTCTTGTACTTGCAATTGAAAAGTTCTTTCGGAAGCTCTGTTTTACCGAAAAATTCAATAAAAACTACATCCGGCTTGCGGCCGGTTTGTTCAACAAGTTCATTGAGCGTATTTGTCGTATTCAATTGGAGCGGTATGATTTCACAGCCCGCTTCTTCAAAACCTTCCTGCATGAAGTGCCCTGAATAGGCGATCAACATAGATACTGCCTCTTCTTTAAGTTGATCCATAAACTCTGTGAATCATGACGATATAAAGGTGTACCTAAATTACTTTTGATCTTTTTGAGGCATATTTTCAGTTGACAATCCATTTTTTTCGGGCTTCACCAAAAGTAGTTTTCGAAGAATATATTCACTTCACTATCTTTATAATGTACATTTACCATCCTATTGCGTTACTATTGAAACAATAGCATAAACGAGTCCAGTTGGCAGGCAAGCCACTATGCCCGTTGGCTACCGAGCCCCAGACGCCTTGGCTGCCAGTTGGCGACATGTCGGCTGATGCACTACAGATCTACTGAGCGTGTTGGCAGATGCCAACAAAGGCTCTGTAGCTTTCCGCCACTGTTTTGAAAAAAACTAATAATTAAAATCTATTGTTAATATGGCATTCAAGAGGTCGTGGATTCGATTCTCTCCAATTTCACCAACATGAATGCACGGAGTTACGTGATAAACCTCATCCATTTTTCTTGTGGCCCCGCCAACACTGCGTCAACGGTTTTGGGGTCACGTCACCGAACGAAAATTTATGCACGCTAATCCCCCTTGCCAAACGGACGTTTGCGCAACGCGGGAGACCTTACCCATAACCAAGCCCGCCAGCTCCTCGCAGCCGCAGGATCAACGCACCCAAGCCGTGTTGGCCCTGTTTCACGGCGAACCCGCCGCATCTGTGTCCGCACGTTATGGGATACCCCGTGGCTTCTGGAACCTCTGCGGCGTGATCTGCCCGCTTACGTCCATTACGGGGTCACCGCACCAAACGGAAATTTGTGTACGCTAAGCCCTGGGAACTACACTGGGACGGCTCAGATCGGCCAAGCGGCGAAGAGGCCAGCACCAGGAAGTTACCTGCCGCGGGCCTCCTCCACATAGGAGTAGAGGGTGGGTTTCGAGATGCCCATGAGCCGGCAGATTTCGGTGATCGTATGCTTCTTGCCTTGGTAAAGCTCCACGGCCAGCCGACGCTTTTCCGGATCAAGCAGGTTTGGCCTTCCCCCTTGTCTTCCTCGGGCTCGTGCTGCAGTGAGACCCGCCATCGTCCGTTCCCTAATGAGATTCCTCTCGAACTCCGCGAGCGCCCCGAAGATGTGGAAGAACAGCCTGCCCCCGCTCGTGGTGGTGTCAATCGACTCCTGAAGGCTGCGCAGGCCGATCTTCCGCTCCTCCATGGTCTCCACGTGTCTGATAAGGTCCTTGAGAGACCGGCCCAGGCGGTCGAGCCGCCAGACGACGAGGGTGTCCTCGCCTCGGGCGACATCGAGCGCCCGCAGCAGACCTGGGCGTTCCGCCCTGGCTCCGCTCATCCGGTCCTCGAAAATCCGCTCGCATCCGGCTTTGGTCAGCGCGTCGAGTTGCAGGTCGAGGTTTTGATCGTCGGTCGAGACGCGGGCGTAGCCGATGAACATGGGGCAGGCTTCCTGGGTAAGGGTTTTCGTCAAACAGCAGGAATTCCTGCCGTTGAAACCTTACCCCAGTTTTTTGCCACTGGAAACATCGAGTTTTCGTGGAAGACGAAAAGGTTGGAGCAGGGGCAAGAAAAGGGTCGTTTCCTTTACAGATCATTTTAGATTTGGAACAGTCCCCGCCTATGCCCCGCCGTGACATTCTTTCGCCAGAGCAACGGATCGAGCTCTTTGCCCTGCCTCGTGAGGAGGGAGCGCTCATCCGCCTCTACACCCTGAGCCAGCACGACTTGGCCCAAGTCCGAAGGAATCGGGGAGAGCATAATCGGCTTGGTTTTGCCGTCCTTCTCTGTCACCTACGCTATCCTGGCCAGGAACTTTGGACGAACATGGAGCCGGACCCGAGACTTATAGCTTTGATGGCGAAGCAGGTCGGGGCCAATCCGGGAGCCTGGGCACGGTATGCCAAACGCGAGCCCACCCGCCGGGAGCACATGCTGCGCCTGATGGAGGTCTACGGCTACCAATCTTTCCGGCCCACTATCAGAACCTCCTTAAATGGCTACATCCCATGGCGATGCAGACAGAACAAGGTATCCTGCTGGCCCAGGCGTTGTTCGGCGAAATTCGAGCCCGCCGGATCATCGTGCCGCCTATCGCCACAATCGAAAGACTGTGTGCTGAAGCCTCAACCCGAGCAGAGAGGGCAATTGACCAATCTTTAACCCAGGCGCTCACTCCGCAGCAGAAGTTACGACTCGACAACCTTCTCCTCGCCCATGAGGGAGCAAGAAACTTCAGCACTCTTACATGGATCAGACAACCTCCTGGGGCATCGAACGCCAAGAACATTATTGGACTCATCTCCAGGCTCAAGATGGTGCGAGGCATCGGCCTTCCCGAGGGCCTGTCTCAGGCCATACACCAGAATCGCCTGCTCAAGCTCGCCCGGGTCGCAGTACAGACGACGGCCCAACACCTTCGCCGTTTCGACGAAGAACAGCGCCATGCGCTCATTGTGGCATTGCTCCTTGAGACAGGCGCCACCCTGACCGACGAAGTGCTGGCCATGCACGAGCGCATCCTTGGCACCGTCTTCGCCCGCGCCAAACGACAGCACCAGGAGGCGTTCGCGGGATCGGCACAGGCCATCAAGGAAAAACTCAAGCTCCTGGACCGTATTGGTAAGGCTCTGGTCGAGGCCAAGAGAACAGGTGGTGATCCCTATGCAGCAATTGAAGCGGTGGTCCGGTGCGTGACAGAGCTTGAAAAAGACACCTTGACAATATGGCAGACATACCATATTTAAAGGACACAAATCAAACCTTAACCAGAGGAGCCACCACATGGACGCCATTATTTCAATATTTTCAACGTCAAGTAGGAGAACAACACATGAAACGCGTTTTTTGGATTGGAGACTCAAAGGAGAAGCTCTGTAAGTTTCCAGATGATATGCAGGATGAGGCCGGATCAGCTTTAAGAAAAGTACAATATGGGCAAACACCAGACTGTGTTAGCTCGTTATCAAGCCTGGGATAAGGAATTAGCGGAGTACTTGAAATTAAGGTTGACTATGACAAAGAGGCTTACCGCGTTGTCTACGTCGCAAAACTTACTAAAGGCGTGTATGTTCTCCACGCTTTTCACAAAAAGTCCAAGAATGGTATAGGAATTCCGCCTAAAGATAATGAGTTGATTGTCGCGCGCTATAAGGCTGCCCGCGAACACGACTCGTCATAGACGAGGATAGTTATGAAAGAACAAATCATTGAGGGGTCGGGTAACGTCTTTGCTGATCTTGGGCGTCCCGACGCCGAAGAACGTGCTTATAAGGCCGATCTTATCATGGTCCTTGAAAACATCATCAAGCGCCAAGGTCTTACACAGGTTGAGGCCGCCAAACGATGTGGAACCGACCAGGGCACTTTATCAAAGGTGCTCCGTGGGCGAGTTGGTCTTGTGAGCACGGATCGCCTGATACGCTGGCTCGGTTGTCTTGGTGGTTCAGTGCGGATCACCGTGGATGAGATGCCCGGGATGGGAGTTGCTCCCGTGTCCGTTCACTTTTGCACGGCGTAGCCATGACCGCGCACGACCCTGTCACCCTGACGCCGCTGGACGATGGCAATGGCCCACACGAAACAGCTTGCATCAGCTAACGTTGACTTTTTGGTCCACCACCTTATTTGTTTACCGGCGTCAGGATTGTCCTAACGTTTTCAACCTTTGGAGTTGCCCCCGTTAACCCGGACACCTCGCAGTTGCTGAAAAGCGGATGAATTCCCTCGGTGAGAGCATCCGCAGCCCCTTGTGGGGGTGCATCTCGTTGTAGTCCTCGAACCATGCCGTTGCTCTCCGGGCTTCTGACTGGGGTGAATCGGCTGACCAGACCCAGCCAGGATGCAAATTCAACGGTCTCCTTGGCCGCGAAGCAGGAGCCGTTGTCCGTAAGCCATTCGATCCGGTGCGGCGCTTGGCTCGTCCCGAACCGTTTCTCCACGCATTCCAGCATCAGGTCACGCACCATCGAGCCCGAAATGCCGCTCGTTGAGGCTGCAAAGCCCATAATCTCGCGGTCGCAGCAGTCCAGAGCAAAGACCACGCGCACTTTCTCGCCGTTCCAGCAGCCGACCTCGAATGCGTCCGCGCTCCAACGCAGGTTGCGCCGCAGGGTGATAACCTTGCCTTCATGCGACCGCTCGGGCCTGTTGCCCGTGTGCCTGGCCAAGAGCAGGCCATGAAGCCGCATGATCCGGTAGACGCGTTTGTGGTTTACCCGTGGCTGGCCCATTGCCACCAGACGACGATTGAGCAGCGCGCACACCCGGCGATAGCCGTAGGTCAGCCGCTGGTCGACGATCTCGCGAAGCAAAGGCAGCAGGACTTCGTCCTGGGCCTTGGAATAGCGGGAGGGGCGGTTCCTTGGACCGGCCGCCAGTCGTTCGGCTAACTGCGAACGGGCCACGTCCAACGCCTCTGCCACCCGCTTCACAGGGAATCCTCCTCGAAGGGCAACGGCGTGCGCGAGATCAGTTTTTTTTCGCGCGCAATCTCGATGGCTTCCTTGAGGATTTCCACCTCCATCGTCTTCTTGCCCAGAAGCCGTTCCAGCTCGCGGACCCGCTTCTTGAGAGCACGAGCCTTCGAAGCGCTGACCACCTGGTCGTCAGCCTGCACCGCCACCTTGCCGCCTTCGCTCATGCGCTTCCTCCATCGGAAGAGCTGATTCGGGGCGATGCCATGCTTGCGGGCCACGTACGAGACGCTCATCCCAGGCCGAGACGATTCTTCGACGATCCGAAGCTTCTCCGCCAATGGCCAGCGACGGCGCTGGACCTCGTTCACCAACTCGACCGTGGTGAACTCGTTAGCACTAGGTCTGGACATACCTCATTACTGATCTTGCGGAGTAACAGTCCAAATCCGTTTCAACGGAAGTTCAGCCTTCAAATCTTCATCAAGTTTTTCGTACGTCGAGAATAACTGCTCAAGCAATTCCTTCTGAGACCAAAGCCTTACTCGAAAAAAACTCGCCGCCAACTCCTTTTGTACATTTGGCTTGAAACCTCCCCAAGAAACGAAGAGTCCTTCTGTAGCTCCGAACTTGGTGACGGCTCCCAGCAACTTGTCGACGGTCGGACGGTCAGTAGGCGTCGAACCAGACTTCACCTCGACGCAAAGCCGTGGCTGTCCAAATCCGTGAGGCCCGGCACCGGCAAGGATATCCGCGCCGCCATCCGCTCCTTCAGGGCTGCGGTAGGTCGTGTATCCCTGGGCCTGCAGGATGGCCTCGACAAGTCGCGTCAGGTCATGGCCCTTGAATTTCGCCTCGATGGCGCGGGCAATTTGGTCCCGCGCAAGCTCTTGGAGGTCAGGGCCGGCAACGACGCCCTCTTCGTCCGTTGCCGTCGGCTGCACGGTCGCGGCCCGCAAGGACTCCGGCTGCCAATTATTGGCGCGCATGGCGTTGATGCGGGCTTCGGCGTCGTTGCGCTGCACCCGGCAAATCGTCATGAACGCGCCGAAGGTGTAGAGAATGTCCTGACTGAAGTTAGACCGGGGGATAGCCTCGCCAACCCATTTCACCGATCGCCAATGGTAATAAGGGTTCGGACCTTCTGGTTCAAAGTGGTAATCGCTGAGGACTTCACCAATATAGATCACACGTTGGGACTTGAGCGGAACGACGACAAGATCACCTTGCTTGATTTCATGGGCAAAGGGCCAGACTTGGCTTGCCCAGTTCTGGATCGTCTTGGGCTTTGCATCAGGGTAGATGCGCCCCATGAGATCGACAAGTTCCTTTCGGTCATGCAACTTCCTGAGATCGGCATCAAGTCCATCCCATGTCACGTAGACTCGATTTTCCTGGATGAACTTCTGCTCGTATTCACCGTGGGAACCTGCACGAACCAGCCAAATTGCCATAGTCTTCCCCTACTCCATTTCCGAAGCCCTTTCAGTACATCCATTCTTCATGACTTACAGGAAGTCGGTTCAATTGCTCACGGTATATTCGCCACTTCGGCAAAAAATGGTCCATAAGCTCGACGAATTTCGCCCCATGGTTTGGCTCGATGAGATGCGCCAGTTCATGAACGACGATATACTCCAGGCACACCTTGGGCTTCTTGGCCAAATCTGTATTCAGCCGGATGCTTTTCGATGAAGGATTACAACTCCCCCAGCGGGTTTTCATCTTCCGAATAAAAAGCCGGTCTATTCGCACTTCGAGTCGTTGTTCCCATTTTCTGATCAATGGATGCGCGGCGATCCTTAGCTGGTTCCGATACCAGCCGTCCACGACTTCCTGCCGTTTGCGCTCATCGGTGCCAGGGCGAATGAACAACACAATGCGGTGGTGTTCAAGTTCCACTCGCGGGGCAACATCTTGCTCCACGATGTTCATCAAGTAGCGTTTACCCCAGAGATAGTGGCTTTCCCGCTCAAGATACTCCCGGGGTGTCTCACGATCCTGCTCGCGGAACTTTCGCTGTTGCTTTTTTATCCAATCAAGCTTCGAGATGGTAAAGACTCGGATCGTATCCAGATTCATCCGCAGCGGAGCCGCCACCCGCACCTTGCCTGCCGGCGGATAGACGCTCAAGTGGATATTTTTAATATCCTTGAAGACCACATCCACTTCCATTTCTCCCAAGGTAAATCCCGCTGCCATCAATACTCGCCTTGGGCCTTGATGATGAGAAAGACCCGCTCCACTTCGGTCGCATCGCCGCCAAGGAGCGGCAACAGCGCTGCCTTGACCATGTTCTCCTTGACCTGGTTGCCCCGCCAACTGTCAGGCCTTGCCCCTTTCACGGCCGCATCGACCTTGAGCGCCAATTCCTCGTCCTGGCCGAGGTTGTTGTAAAGCGCTCGTTTCCCCAGGCTATCCAGCCGTTTCGGCATATCTGGGCCGTGTCCCTGCGACACCCTCCGGGCCAATTCGGCAATTTGTCGCAGATATTCCTCATACTTGACGGCCTTTGCCTTGCGGGCGGCAATGATCTCGCTCAGGAGCGCGGACATCTTCTCGTAAAATTCTGGGTCGCTGAGGTGCTCCTTGATGATCTTCTTGCGGACGTTGTTCTCGATGGTTTCCGCCACGGCGTTCTTGTCGCCCTTGTGCGCCCCGAGCCGTTCGTCGATGGCCTTGGCGATCCCTGACTTCACGATCAGTTCCAGCAGGCTCAGGTTATCGAAGGGGGAAATGCGCCTGGGTTCGTCGGCTTCGATGTAGGTGTCGATCAGGTGACGCATGTCGGCTTCGTAGGGCTTGAGGTCGAGCTCCTCGCCGCTGGCCTTGCGGACCGTGTCCCTGATGTCCAGAAATTCCTTGAGCTGGCGCTTGATGCGGGCGATCTCCTCCGCCGAATACCCGGCCTCCTCGAGTTCGTCCGAAATATTGGCGTAGGCGCGCACCAAGGCGACCGTCGCCTTATACAGGGCTGCCCGGCGGGGCTCCCGCTCCTCCAGGTCCGAGACGATTTCCGTATTGCCGCAGAAATAGCGAATGTACTCCAGCTCGCCCTTGGGCGGCTCCACCGGCTCGCAGAGCAAAATGGCGGCCTCCAGGGCGCTGTCCAGGCGTTCCTTGCCGTTTTTGAGCCGATCCTTGAGCAAGATTTCCGGGTCGGCCCCGGCGGCGCTGTGGTCCAGCTCCGAGGTGTAAACGGCGATGGCGTTTTCGACCTTCCGAAAAAGATCCTTGTAATCGACGACGTAGCCGAAATCTTTGTCGTCGCCGTCCAGCCTGTTGGTGCGGCAGATGGCTTGAAAAAGGCCATGGTCCTGCATGGACTTGTCGATGTACAGGTAGCTGCAAGGCGGCGCGTCGAAGCCGGTGAGGAGCTTGTCCACCACCACGAGCAGCTTCATACTGGCCGGCTCCCTGGTGAACAGGTCCTTGGCCCACTCCTCGTAGGTTTCCGTCCTGGACATGTTCGGCCGAGCTTCCACGCCGTTAAGCAACTCCTCGTAGGTATTGTAGATGAATTGCTTCTCGGTCTCGGTGTTGGCCCCGGTTTCTTCCGTGGTCACATCCTTGGCCTGGGGATTGTAGGACGTCACCAGCGCGCATTTTCCCTTGAACGGCGTCTTCTGAAGCATGGAGAAGTACTTGCAAGCTTCATAGATACTGGAAGCAACCAGAATGGCGTTGCCCCGATCATTGGACAACCGGGGTTTGACGCTGAAGTCGAAAATGATGTCGTTTATGACGCGGTCGATCCTGGAGCGCGAGCTGAGCACGTTTTTCATGGTGCCCCATTGCTTTTTCAGCTCGTCTTTCTGCCAGTCGTTGAGCCCCTTGGTCTTGGCCTCGAACCAGGCGTCGATCTTCTCGCTGGAGCCGATGCGCTGGTCGATGTCCCGGGCCTCGTAGACCAGATCGAGGATCACGCCATCTTCCACGCCTTCGTTGAACTTGTAGGTATGGATGTAGCCGCCGAAGACCTCCAAGCTGGTCTGCTTGTCTTTTTTCAGCAGGGGCGTGCCGGTGAAGCCGATGAAGACGGCGTTTGGCATCAGGGCCTTCATCACCTTGTGCAGCCGGCCGGACTGGGTTCGGTGGCATTCGTCCACGAAGACGAACACCTCGCCCACGGTCTGGCTGGGCTGAGCTTGCAGGTCCTTGATAAAGGCGTCGAAATCGTCCACGTCGCGGCGGCCAAATTTATGGACCAGGGAACAGAGCAGGCGCGGCGTGGCCTGACCGAGTCGGCGCATGAGGTCGCCGCCGCTGGTGGTGCGTGTTATGGCTTCGCCGGCTTCCGTGAAGACGCGCTCGATCTGCTTGTCGAGTTCGTCGCGGTCGGTGACGACGACCACCCGGGCATGAGGGTTATTCTCCAGAATCCACTTGGCCAAAAGCACCATGACGATGCTTTTGCCGCTGCCCTGGGTGTGCCAGATGATGCCGCCCTTGCGCTTGCGGACATGCTCCTGGGCCGCCTTGATGCCGAAATACTGGTGGGGGCGCGGCAGCTTTTTTACGCCACCGTCGAAGAGCACGAAGTCGTAAAGCAGTTCGAGGAAACGATCCTTGCGGCACATCTTAAGCAGGTACTTGTCCAGCTTGTACCGGCTGTCGTCCTCTTCGTCCTCCTTCCATTTCAGGAAAAATTTCTCCGGGGTGCCGATCGTGCCGTAGCGCATGCCTTCGGAATCGTTTCCCGCGAAGATGTACTGCACCGTGCTGAAAAACCAGGCGTTGAACTCGGGCTGTTGGTTGGAAAGGCTCTGGCGGATGCCTTCGCCGATGGAGACCCGGCTGTTTTTGAGTTCCAACACGCCAACCGCGATGCCGTTGACGTACAACACTAGGTCGGGCCGTCGGGTCAGGTTGCCCCGTAGCGTCACCTCCTCGGCGATGGCGAAATCGTTTTTTCCGGGTTCTCCCCAGTTGACGAGGCGGACCGTCTCGGTGGGTTTGCCGGCGTCGGTCTTGACCGCCACGCCGTAGCGCAACAGGCCGTAGACCGCCTGACTGTTGGCGTAGAGGCTGCGGCCGTGATTGTTGGCTTCCGTGAGCAGCTTCTGGGTGGCGGCGTTTATCTGCTCGGGCGTGTAGCCGCTGCGGGCCAGGAAGGCTTCGAGCAGGGGCAGCTCGATGTTGCTGTTGCCCTGGCGGTCGGAGAAGTCTCCGAGGTAGCGGTACCCCAACTCGTCCCGGAACAGGGCGATCACCCGATCCTGGGTGGCTCGTTCCGGCTTCCCGATGCCGATCATGTTCACCCCGATTGTTTGGCGAAGGTTTCCCGAAGCGCTCTGCCAAAGGCCGTCAATCTGTAGCGCTGTTTGCTGCTTCTGGGCTTGTCCGGGATGGTCATTTCCACCAGCCCGGCTTCCAGAGCGGGAAGAAGGTAAACCTTGCGAAAACTGTCCCCGTCGCTGAGTCCCAGAGCTTCCTGGATTGCAACGCGTTTCATCTCGCCGCGCATGACCTCGACTACCCGGGTGACTTCGGGGGTGACTTCGGGGGTGGACGCCACAACCTTGCGCCAGAGCGTCGTCGTGAAGCCGTCGGAGACAGAAAACGCCGGTTCCGCCAGCCCCGCCTCGCGGCAGCGCCGGATCATGTCGCCCGTGCCGGTGCCCATACCCACGGAGCGGATGGGGTTCATACGAGCCTGATCCGGCCGGTGAGGAGTTCTTGCATCATGGCTTGTTTGAGGTGGCGGGCTTTGGTGAGTTTTGATTCCAAAGAGGCAAGTTCAACATCCATATCAAAAAGAACAGTCGCGATATTCCTCTGATCTTGCACAGAAGGAAATGTCACCTCGATTTCAGCAAGAGCAGAGGCAGTAATGTGAACGACAGCATCACCTTGCCCCCTACTTGCTTTTTGTCGACAAACAGAAGATGTGTTGAGGCAATACCCCCAAAACAAACTATCTCCAAAAGCCAAACTTAAAATTACAATATCACCACCAGCATATGCTTCTACGTCCTCTACAAAAGCAACACACTTTCCAATTTCCTCTTTGGTTTCACCAGAACCCGCAAAAAGGATATCGCCTTGCCGAAGACGCCGAGCTGACGCGGCAACTTCGGGGGAAATCCAAGAGTAAAACTCTTTAACAAAATTGTCGTGCTGAGTATATATTTCGCCATATCGAATACAAGGAAGATCCCCACTTAGTGACTGATCTCTCCGGACTCCATTACCTTTAGAGAAAGTCCCGAGATCACCTAACTTTGCCGTATTCCATCCAATCTTCGGGCAAAACAACTCCTGCATCGCCCCTTGCTTGATATTCCGCTTTTTGGCGACAAGTTGCTCCAAGGATTCGATGAGGGCGTCGACGTCGGAGAGGGCGGAGGCGATGGCTTCTTGTTCGGCTTTGGAGGCAGGGAGAGGAATAACAAGCGACGTTAACTTACCTACAGGGAGTTGCTTCAAAGCACTACCTGTTTGAAGATTTTCAAATTGTTTTTGAGAGCTGCTAAACGTTAGAACATAGCCAAGAAAGCGATGATTACAAAGACTATTGTCTGTATTAATCCGTACAAGCTGCGCATTAATGTTTGAACCAACATGCCCATCAGGAACGAAAGCAACTTGTCCGATATCTCCACGCGTCGTGATTAGGATATCACCTTTCTTCAAGTGCCCCTTAAGGAGGCCAGAATGTTGCGCTTTAGAAATATAACGAAGATCCTCGTCAAGAATTTTCATTTTTCCAATATTGTTGGCACGAATAAAAGGAATCCCGAAATCACAAAAATCTGAAGACTTCGGATATTTACTTGAGTAATTTCCGTCAGAAATATCAAAGCCTAGCACCTTCAAGGCGATAGCCTTCCAATCATCAGGGATAAACCCAACCTCCGTCATCTTGTACCCGGGCTTCACTTCCATGCGAAACCCATCCTTTCCAGATGACCGTTCACCCGCTCTTCCAGTTCGGCAACCTGTTGCGTCAGCGCCGGCAGCGGCGTCTCGTAGCGCTCGGCCAGCTCTTTTACCCGGCGCGTGAGCGCCTGACTCACCCGGTCCATCTCGCCGTGGATGGCCGCGTCCAGGGCGGCGAGCCATTTGTCGTCGACCACGAGCGCCTTCACCTCGTCCTCGGTGAGCTTGGGGTACTTGCGGTAGACCCAACCATCAAGCAGGTCCTCATGCTCCTTGAGCTGCTTCTTGAGGTCGGCCTCTTGCTTGTTGAGTTTGAGCCAGGCATTCAAAACGGCGGCCTCTTCCTTGGCCTCCTTGTCGCCCTTGATCTCCCGCAGCCGGGCGGCCACGTTGGCCTTGTTCACCTTGTCGAGTTCCGAGAAAGCCCCGTCCTCGCCGCCGTGCTCCTCTTCCAGCTCGGCCAGCCGGGCGCTGACACCCTCCAGGTCGGCCGCGAGCTTGTCCACGACCTGCTGCTCCTTGGCGTAAAACCGCGCAACGACCAGCGCCTTGGGGACCAGATCGCACACCCAGCCCTTGTCCTTCTCCTTACCCTGCTTGGTCTTGACAATGATGCGACTGGTCTCGGCCTTCCAGCCGTCGGCGGCCAGGAGATAGCAGTCGTCCTGCATGGTCGCGGCCCAGTAATCCATGAGGTGCTGGTAAATGTCGTAGGGGTCGATGAGCGGCTTGCCGGCGTAATGGCCAAGCAAATCCTCGGACAGGCCGGCGATGAGCGCCTTAGGCTGAAACCCGGGCGCAAGCTGCTTCAGGTCGGCAGCGACCCGGCCCCGCCAAATATCGAAATGGGCGTTCATGTCCACGACAAACCGGGCGAACTCGGGATGCTCGTAGATCGACGCCTTGATGGCCGCCTTGTCCACGGCCAAGTCCAGGTAGCCGGGACGGTTGTCCCGGAAAAGCGCCGGCCTGAGCTTTGGACAGACGTCCCAATAGCGGGAAAGCGCCTTCACGTCGGCGGCGGGGATGCCGCCCTTGAGATGCGCCTCAATGTCCTGAAGGTCCTCAGCCTGCTGGCTGTCGATGTAGCGCGGCAGGTTCAGGTTGAAGTCGTTTTTCTCGATCTCCTCCAGGGAAACCATGCGGGAATACTTTGGAACTTCAAACTGTCTGGCGAACACGTCCACGATCTTGTGGATGTCCTGGTCGCGCAGGCGGTTTTTGGGGCCGTCCTTGATGAAGCCGGCGCTGGCGTCGATCATGAAGACGCCCTTGCGGGCCTGCGCTCCCTCCTTGTCCACCACGACGATGCAGGCCGGGATGCCCGTGCCGTAAAACAGGTTGGCCGGCAGGCCGATGATGCCCTTGAGGTAGCCACGGCGCAGCAACGCCCGGCGGATGTCGGCCTCGGCGTTGCCCCGGAAGAGCACGCCATGGGGCAGAATGCACGCGCCTTTGCCCGTGCTTTTCAGCGAACGGACGATGTGCAGCAGATAGGCGTAATCCCCCTGCTTGGCGGGCGGCACGCCGAAAGGCACAAACCGGGCATACGGATCGTGGACCGGATCGAGGCCCGTGCTCCAACGCTTGTCGCTAAAAGGCGGATTGGCCACGACGAAGTCGAAGGTCTTGAGCGTGTCGCCTTCCTTGAAGCGCGGCGAAGCCAGGGTGTTGCCCTGCACGATCTCGGCGGAAGGGTTGTTGTGCAGGATCATGTTCATGCGGGCCAGACCACTGGTGGCTGCGTCCTTTTCCTGGCCATAGAGCGACACCGGCGTGCCGGCTTCGTCGGCGACCTTGAGCAGCAGCGACCCCGAGCCGCATGTCGGGTCATAGACCGTCGTCAGCATGGAGGTCTCGGCCTCCCGGATGCCGATGATCCGGGCCATGATGCGGCTGACCTCGGCCGGCGTGTAGAACTGCCCCTTGCTCTTGCCGCTCTCCGTGGCGAAGTGGCGCATGAGGTATTCGTAGGCGTCGCCCAGAATGTCGTCGCCGTCGGCGCGGTTCTTGGAGAAGTCCAGCGCCTTGTTCTCGAAAATAGCGACGAGATTAGTGAGCCGCTCCACCTTCTCCTTGCCGGTGCCGAGCTTGGTGGCGTCGTCGAAGTCCGGCATGTCGGACAGCTTGTTGGCGTCGGCCAAAGGGGCAATGATCTTCTTGTTGATCTGGTCGCCAATATCCGGCTTGCCCTTAAGGGCCACCATATCCGCAAAACTGGCCCCGGCCGGGATGGCGATGGGCGCGAAGGGGACGCCCGCATATTTGTCGCTGATATATTTAATAAACAGCAAGACCAGGACGTAGTCCTTGTACTGGCTGGCATCCATGCCGCCGCGCAACTCGTCGCAAGACTGCCAAAGGGACGAGTACAATTCCGATTTCTTGAGCGCCATCGCCTGCCTAATTTCTTTAAAAATTGAAGCTGCTTAAAGAGGTGACAGCAGCAAACAGAAGAAAGAGAAAGCCCCAACCAGAAGGAAGTGTCAAGGGCAACCTTCAGGATCTGGCCCTGCCCCAAGCCCTTACCCCTGGGCAGCCCCCAGGTACGCGTCCTCCTCCCCCTCCTGGGGGTAGTTTCAGAATTCGGAAAAAAATCGTACGTTTACAAATAATATACAACAATTTCGTATAGATACCCTCAGCTTGTTTCTCACGGGGGGCTGGATTTCAGCACCGAGAAATCAGCTGAAATAATTGATAAATTTTCCGTTAGCGTACTTTAAAATCCGAATTCTGAGGGGACCCCTCGTAGGCCTGTATGGATTGACCCTCGGGGAAAGTTTTTTGGGGATCATGCTCTTCCGGAGGAAAGAATAGAAATATCGTCAAAAGAGGAAAAAAACTACTTCATAATACCTAAAATCCTTGCAAGACATACTAATCCACTGGTAAGTGCGAAGGCACACGAACACCAGGATGGTAGCTATGGGTCATGTCATCGCGGTCGTCAATAATAAGGGAGGGGTAGGGAAAACGACTATCGCGTTTAACCTAGCCCACGCATTAGGAACCAGAGGACAGACGGTTTTGCTGGCCGACCTCGACAACCAATGCAACCTCACCTCGAACTTCTTCCCTATGCCACCGGAATCTACGCTCTACGAGATACTTGACGGTGATGGCATCCCACCAAATAAGTGTATCTACCCTACCCCATACGATAAAGTTTGGGTTCTGCCGAACACCGAGGACACTGGCCCCTTGGAACCGGTCCTCCTCGAACGGCCAGACAAAGGCTACCCTCTCCTCGCTGATCGACTGCGGCCTCACGTTGTTGAGCGGTTCGACGTGACTTTTTTGGACTGCCCGCCGAACCTTGGGCTCTTTTCGCTCCAAGCTATGGCCGCCGCCGACTTCGTTCTTTGCCCCGTGGCAGGTGGCTCCAGGTACGCCACGGCTGGACTGGATAAAACGATTAGGACCATTCAATTCGTCCAGGCCGAAATAAATCCAAACCTGCGCTTCCTACGCTTGGCTCTCAATCAGGTGGACAAGCGCGAGAGCGTGGACAAGGCGTTCCTCGCCGGTATTTACGAGGACTACGCCGGGCTGGTTTTCGACACGATTATTCCCAGATGTACAGCCGTAAAACGGTCGGAGGCCACGCGGGAATCCGTCCTTCGAGGGTCTCCTGGGTCTACGGCGGCCGCAAGCTTCCGCAAATTGTCGCTCGAATTGACCGGAATCCTTAAGGGGTAGGTATGGCCCGCAGGAACATGCAGGACCTGCTTAGGGCCTCGGTCAGAGAGGCTACGGCCCTTGGGGCAGAGCATCGAAAAATTGTGGCGTCGTTGGGTGCCCCAAAAAATGGAGAGGCTCCTGGAGTCACCAAATGTATCTCCATTGGTGACTCCAAAGGAGACACTAATGGAGATACAGGAGGCTCCAACAGTGACTCCATTGGAGTACCTACTGGAGATACCACTGGAGACTCCAGAAGAGGCACCAAATACGTCACCATAGACGACTCCAAGAGTCACTCCAAAGGTATCTCCAACACCACGCCTATTGAGCGGTTCCGTTCCATCACCGAGGTCAGGACAAAAAGCGAAAAAGCCCTATGGAAATATCTGACAGAACATCCGAGAATCGTAATATCTCGCAATGACTTATCAGAAGAAATACGGGTTCCGGAGTCTACTTTGGAAAAGGTACTGCGACGATGGACGGAACGCGGGTGGCTCCTGAAAAGTAAAGCCCCGGGGAACGAGGGGATGGTACTGGAGTTTCGGCTTGGTGGAGACACAGATGGAGAGACCACAGGAGACACCAATGGTGTCTCCAAAAAATCCCATCTTAAGATAGATAGAGAAGATTTAAATCTATCTATCTCTCAAGAGGACATGGCCCTCCAGTGGCCGAACCTTTCTCGATGCGGCTTCGGCCCCAGCCAATTAGCCCAAATCAAAGGGAGCCTGTCCCGGGTCGGCAAACCGACCGACCGCATCGTCCAGGGACTCGACCACCTCGAATACG
>Ga0183100_1000893_pt1 | contig 18172 bp, 17 predicted proteins | sample Biomet2_FD_127789 | JGI IMG/M metagenome (GOLD analysis project Ga0183100, IMG submission 127789) | Microbial communities from bioreactor (seeded with anoxic lake sediment) at LBNL, California, USA - Biofuel metagenome 2 | ecosystem: Engineered > Bioreactor > Anaerobic > Unclassified ...
AACTAAATTTCAAAATGACAAAGAACGATTTTGGCTTAATGGGCCAAGTTTATTTGATTTTTAATAACGTCCCAATTTTAATGGGACACTAGTGATTCTATTTAGAGAATAAGCGACATACTGCTTTTCTTCATTTTTACCATATTCAATTATCTAAAAAACATCAAATGAATTTACTACAAACAAAAACAATTTCACGAAAACGTTATGTTGTTGTAGCTGTATGTCTGTGTATAAGTACAGGCATTGCTTGGTCTGCAACAGACAGTCGTGATGACAATCATATGTTTCCCAATAGCGGAGCAAGTGTAACCCAACAAAAACAGACGATTAAGATTACAGTAACTGACAGTCAAGGCGCTATTATCGGGGCCAATGTGATGGTAAAAGGTTCAACCATTGGAAATATTACGGATATAAATGGAATTGCCATCATTGAAAATGTACCATTAAAAGGTACTTTGGTTATATCTTATATCGGCTATAAAACACAGGAATTTCCACTGACAGGAAAGAAAACTCTCTCTGTACGTTTACTTGAAGATACCCAGAATTTGGAAGAAGTAGTTGTAACCGGATACGGGTCTCAGGCAAAAAAAGATATTACCGGATCTGTTTCTGTTGTTTCGGCCAAAGATATTTCAGAAACACCTGTAGCTACGTTTGCTGAAGCGCTACAAGGAAAAGCTTCCGGCGTATATGTCTCTACAACAGGCGCACCAGGTTCAGACGTGACAGTTCGTATTCGTGGTGTAGGTTCTGTAAATGGTTCAGACCCGTTGATTGTTATTGACGGTATATCCAATGCTGCTATCAATTCGGTAAATCCGAACGATATTGAATCTATGCAGGTGTTAAAGGATGCTTCTGCCACTGCCATTTATGGTGCACAAGGAGCTAACGGTGTTATTATTATCACCACAAAGAAAGGCACCAAATCCGGTCAACCTCGCATTTCTTATGATGGATATGTGGGTGTTGCCAAGATGGCTAATAACGGTTATGATCTGTTGAACGGATGGGAAGCTATGGAATTTCAAGCTGACGGATTGGTGAATCGCCGTGATTATCGTGGCGAGACCACCGGATTATCGAATACACAGTTCGGTTCACTTAACGCCAATGATATCAATTTGTATGCTGCGGGTCTGAAACCTAAAGGACTACTCTATATGAGCGGATTCTACAAAGAAGACATTCCTTTGATTGAAATAGAATGTACTAAGTACGGACTGCTGTATCAGGCATATACCGAAAAAGACAACTGGGTAACCATGCGCTTTCAGAAGCAAAACATTAATTAACACAAAAAGTTAATCACAGAATAAACTATCTTCCGGCGCGATGCGTTATATAGGTATAAATCAAAAAAAACAAGAAATATGAAAAATGTAGATTCTAAGTTTTTATTAGGTTTGCTTATTGGAGCTGCTGTTGGAACAGCTATCGGGGTACTCGCTGCAACAGACAAAGAAAAGAAAGAACAATGGTTGGATGACCTGAATGATCTGGCATCAAAGGGCGTCACTAAAAGCAAAGAGCTTTGCAGTGCGGCTATTGCCAAAGTTAAGGGTTGTAAGGAAAAAGACGCTGAAATAGCAGAACAACCGGCAGAATAGATTCCGCATGGAACAAGAAGCAAGAGAAATATTCGACGAGCTGAAAAAAGATGTTTCGGCTTATGTGGAATTAAAGCTTGAATATCTAAAGCTGAGCACATACGAAAGGACAGCTAAAGTTATTTCTGTCCTTTCGTATGGTTTGGTACTTCTATTCCTTGCTTTTCTGGCTGTTCTATTTATTTTCCTGGCTTTAGGTTTCTTTTTGGGAGACCTGTTCGGTTCTATAGGTGCAGGTTTCGGCTCGGTTGTGATTCTTTACATCTTATTGATTATACTGATTGTAACCAATAGGAAAAAGATCAGCGATAAGGTGCTGAATGTAGTCATAGCATCATTAACTTCAAACGATGACAAAAGTGATGAAACAGACAATGAACAACCAGGTAAAACCGATTGACAAGCTTCTCTTTGAAAAGCAGCGTCTGAAAAAAGAATGTCAGGCGAAGGAGAGAAAACTGAACGAAGATCTCACTTATATAGAAGATCATGCAGCCGGTCTGTTGCTTTCGGGCGTATCGTCATTGCTGTTTCCAAAGAAGAAAAAAGAACAGGTAACAGCCATGGCAAATACGGCTTCAACAGATCATATAACGCCAAACTCGCTTAGCCTCTCGAACTATCTGTCGATAGCAAAAAGCATGATGCCGGCAGCGTGGGAAATAGTCCGGCCTTTACTCATGTCGTGGGGCATTCAAAAAGTACAGAGTTGGGCGCTGGGCAAATTGTTTAAGAAAAAGAAATAAGTTGAAACAATTAATTTATGTTATAGAGCATATTTTTCTTATTTCAACCTAATAACCAAAATAAAAAATCACTAACTTTGCCGTCGGGAAAGAAAATGGGGATTCAACATCATCTGAATTCAATCTTTAGAACTTGAATGTTAATCCTTGACGATGATGAATTAAGATTTATATATTATTTTACTAAACTATAAAAAGCTTTATTACAATGATTAAAGTAGGTATTAATGGATTTGGCCGTATTGGACGTTTTGTATTCCGTGCAGCTCAAGAACGTGATGACATTCAGATCGTAGGTATCAATGACCTCCTTCCAGTTGATTACATGGCTTATATGCTGAAGTATGATACAATGCATGGTGGTTTTACCGGTACTGTTGAAACTGAAGGTGAGAATTGCTTAATCGTTAATGGTAAGAAAATTCGCATATCTGCAGAAAAAGATCCTGCTAACCTGAAATGGAATGAAATCGGTGCTGAATACGTAGTTGAATCTACCGGTTTGTTCCTGACAATGGAAAAAGCGGAGAAACACCTCCAGGCCGGTGCAAAATATGTTGTACTGTCGGCTCCTTCTAAAGCGGGTGAAGATGGTCGCCAGGCTCCAATGTTCGTATGTGGTGTAAATACAGATGCATATACAGGACAAACAATCGTTTCTAACGCATCTTGCACAACAAACTGTTTGGCTCCTATCGCTAAAGTATTAAATGATAAATTCGGTATCGTTGAAGGTTTGATGACAACCGTTCACTCAACAACAGCAACACAAAAAACTGTTGATGGTCCGTCAATGAAAGACTGGCGTGGTGGTCGTGCTGCTTCAGGCAACATCATCCCGTCTTCTACCGGCGCTGCAAAAGCTGTAGGCAAAGTTATCCCGTCTTTGAACGGCAAACTGACAGGTATCTCAATGCGTGTTCCGACTTTGGATGTTTCAGTTGTTGACTTGACAGCCAATTTGGCTAAGCCGGCTACAAAAGCTGACATCTGCGCTGCAATGAAAGAAGCTGCTGAAGGTGATTTGAAGGGTATCCTGGGTTACACGGAAGATGCTGTCGTTTCTTCTGATTTCTTAGGCTGCAAACTTACATCAATTTTCGATGCTAATGCAGGTGTTTATCTGACAGACAAATTCGTAAAGGTTATCTCTTGGTACGATAACGAAATCGGTTATTCAAACAAGGTTCTTGACCTTATTGTTATCATGGCAAAGAAGAATGCATAATCTCACTGGATTATATATTTAAAATGAGGGTGTATCATATTTGATGCACCCTCATTGCTTTTTTTAATCTTCGCCTTGAAGATTTATCCGATATCCGTCAAAAACATATCCATACTACAATAAATGATGAAAAACATACTATTCATTATCGCTATCCTTATTTTCACGCTTCCTATCAGTGCACAAGAAACGGCAAATGTATACACGACGATTTATTATAATCATCAGACGTACAAGGTTAATATAATGCCGAATTCAACATATACTTTCAACGGAAAAATGAATCTTCTCAACAATATTCCTTTTTACAAACCTTTTTAACTATCAACAAAATAATTGTATCATGAAACATTTTCTGCTAATCATCTTATCAATGGCATTCGGCTTGACGGTCGGCATACACACTAAAGCACAAAACCAATCAGCGTCACAGTCAAGAATCTCTTTCCGCGGAGGCGATCATCCGGGAACACTAAGCATTTCTAATCGGCTGGTTTTAGATGAAGCGCTTATCGACGGCAGATTCGTTATCCGTTATTGGAATCCAAACGGACAAATCTGGCCGGAAATGCACTTTTCAAATCTCAAATGGGCAGCATATGAACCAGCCGAAAGTTTTCGTTTGTGCATCAACGGAAAAGATCTTTCGGGAAATTACCAATGGATAAAGGGCGAACTTGCTCCTGATCCGTCTTCATGGCAGCTAAGACAAGATGCAAACGGCAGACCGGTTCCCGTAACACACAGCGTCGTAACTCTACAGAACAAACAAAGCGGCATTCAGGTAAAAGTACATACCCGTCTGGATGGAAGCCCTTTCATGATTAGATGGTTGGAAATAACAAACCTCAATAAAAAAGCAGTGGCTATAACCGATGTAGCTCCATTCGCGGGAATGCTCTGGAACCACAGAACCAACGAGCATCTGCCTAAAGAATTTTCCACTCCGTTTATAGTTGCATATAATCATTCAAACGATTGGGGTCATGAAGGCGATTTTTATTTTCAAGATCTCACAAACGGCGTGATGAAGGTAGATGGTGGAAAACGTGGTCAAAGCGGTTGGGGACGACCGGCTTTCTGGGCACGAAACCGATGCAACGGACAAACATTCGTCTGTGAACTGGCATGGGGAGGCAATTACGAATTCGATTTCGACTGCCGTATTCAGGAGAATGAAAAATCCGAACTCTTTTTCAAAATGGGACTCTCCGGATGGGATGAAGCATTAAGGGTTCTTGACGCCGGTGAAACCGTCTCAACGCCATCTGTACATATGGCGTTATTCCAGAATAACGACGATATTATTGTTCAATCCACTCATGATCATGTACGCCATGTAGTGATGCCTAAACAAATTACCGGACGTTACGTTGAAACGGAAGCCAACCATCGCGGTTATTTATGCGATCGTGAGAACGTAGACGGCATCATCAAAGATATTGATGTAGCCCAATCGGCAGGCGCCGATATGTACGTGGTTGACGCAGGATGGTACGGAAAGGAACCAAATAACTGGTGGAAAAATGCCGGAGACTGGTTCGACGGAAAATGGATGAAGAATGGCGGTGGCATGAAAGCCGTTTCCGACCACGCACACCAAAAAGGAATGAGGTTCGGACTCTGGGTAGAAATTGAAGCTGCAGGAGAGAACACCGATCTTAAAAAGAATCATCCCGGCTGGCTGATGACCCGCGACGGCAAACCTATTTGCAATGGGCGGGCATTAGACCTGACAAAACCGGAAGTGCAAAAATTCGAGAAAGAGACTATTGAACGAATTGTTCATGATCTGAAACTTGACATGTATCGTATTGATCACAACCATCAAATGTCGCCTTCGGGAAACCGCAAATACCAAGGGTTCACCGAAGATCTGACATGGCGTTATTACGACAGTTTCTACCAAATGCTGGATGAGTTACGAGCGGAGTTTCCATCATTAGTTTTTCAAAACTGTTCGGGAGGTGGAGGGCGCCTTGACTGGGGAACAATGGCTCGCTTCCACAACGCTGAATTATCTGATTTTACGCGCCTCCCAAGAGGTTTTAAAATACTGAACGGCATTTCCATGTCTCTCCCGCCGGAAATATTAATGCGAGCATTCGGCACAGAAGCTTCCGAGCAAGTATTAGATGGGGATGCGGATACTCAACTCCGTCACAATTTCTGCCGTATGATTCTCCGGGGAATATCGCCTTCACTGGCCGATCTGTCACCATATCTGGAGGAAAAAGTAAAAAACTATGTCAAGATTCACAAAGAGATTATTGTTCCAACCATGATTGATGGAAAAGTATTTCACCACACGCCGATGCTTCCGGTTATGAGCGATTCACCCTGGTGTGTTCTGGAATATGCGAAACCCGACAAAACGACGTCTGTAGCGGTAGTCATGCGCACCAGTTCTAAAAATACGGGAAACAATCCGGATGAATATTTATTTACGCCCCGGGGAATAGACCCGAATAGAAACTACCACGTCTCATTAGACAGTAGAAAAGTGTCATGGGATGTCCAAGGGAACATGCTCATAAATGAAGGAATACCAATCCGGCTGGAAGTTCCGCTTACCAGCGAACTCATTATCATTCAGTCCAGATAATCAAAAAAGGACTGTCTTTTAAAAAGTCAGTCCTTTTTTATTTACCTTTGTTCGCATGGAAACATCTTATGAACTTATTACTGTCCTAGGACCTACCGCTTCAGGTAAAACATCATTTGCTGCAGCATTGGCTGAAAGAATAGACACAGAAATCATCAGTGCCGATTCCAGACAGATATACCGTCGTATGGATATCGGGACAGGAAAAGATCTGGCCGACTATACGGTTAACGGGAAACAGATCCCATTTCACCTGATCGATATATGTGAACCGGGTTATAAATATAATGTGTTTGAGTATCAACACGATTTCTTTAGGGCTTATCAGAATATCAAAGCCAAAGGCAAGTTGCCGATACTATGCGGAGGAACAGGCATGTATATCGAAGCCGTACTGAAAGGCTACAAATTACTGGATGTACCGCAAAACACGGAATTGAGAACGGCCTTACAAGACAAAACGCTAGCCGAACTCGAACAAATCCTGGCCGGATACAAAACGCTGCACAATAAAACGGATGTCGACTCGCCTCAACGGGCTATCCGGGCCATAGAGATTGAAGAATATTACAAAAATTGTACACCCGGCAGGAATGAATACGATCCGATTCACAGTTTAATTATCGGCATTATGATCGATCGCGAACTAAGACGCGAAAAAATAAGCAAACGACTGCATGCTCGATTAGATGAAGGGATGGTCGGCGAAATACAGAGCCTGCTTGATTCAGGAATCAAACAGGATGATTTAATCTACTACGGATTGGAATACAAATATCTGACCCTGTATGTCACCGGGCAGCTGTCATACAATGAGATGTTCGCGCAATTGGAGATTGCCATTCATCAGTTTGCCAAACGACAAATGACCTGGTTTCGGGGAATGGAACGCCGCGGATGCACTATCCACTGGATAGATGCACAACTCCCGACAAAAGATAAAATTGACAAAACACTGGAATTGTTATATAAACAGGATCCGACTATTCATCCAAACATATAAAAATACACGGATATAATAGTTTTTCTGCTGCTTTTCTCCGGATTTTAATCAGTATGACTTATCTTTGGGCGTAATTAATAAAAGACAATTATTTAAAGTGATGAAAAGATATTTGATTCTATTTCTTGTATTTTCAATGACTCTTTCTCAACAGGCATTGGGCTGGGGAAGAAAAGGACATGATGCAATAGCTTATATTGCCGAATGTAATCTCACTAAAAAGGCAAAGAAAAACATTGCCAAATATCTACATTATTCCATTGTCTACTATTCTTCATGGATGGACGACTATCGTCACACACCGCAATATAAGCAAACTTCCGAATGGCATATGGCTGCTGTAGACGAGAATCTCAACTACACCGAGGCTGTCCGCAGCCCTCAGGGAGATGTCGTATGCGAATTGGAAAACGCCATAGCCAAGCTAAAAAATTACAAACAGCTAGATGACTCAACTGTAGCGGTCAATCTCAAATATATCATTCACCTTACAGGAGATATGCATTGTCCGGCTCATATTTTTTATCCGGGCAAAAAGATATGGTACGATATCAAAGAGAATGGCAAGACCTATACATACCATAGCACCTGGGATACGGGAATCATCGAAAACACACACAAATGGAGCTATACAGAATTCCAACAGCAGCTGGACCGTTACAGCAAACAAGAAAAAAAACGTATATCCGACGGCACTCCGCGCGAATGGTTTCATGAAACGGCTGTAGATTGCCAGCATATCTATGATATGGCACCCGAAGGAAGCGATCTGGGAAATGACTTCATGAATAAAGCACAGCCTTTGGCTGATTCACAAATTCTTAAAGCCGGCTACCGTCTGGCCCGCATATTAAACGAATTATTCAATTAACAGAATAAATATATGAGCTATCGACGTATCATTGAGATATGCGCCAATTCGGCACAAAGTTGTATTGAAGCAGAAGCCGGAGGCGCCAAACGGGTAGAATTGTGTGCAGCGATTTCCGAAGGGGGAACAACGCCCAGCTATGGGGCAATAAAGGCGACACAAGCCTTCACCTCTTCTATTGATATCAATGTTATTATCCGTCCCCGCAGCGGCGATTTTCTTTATACCGGGACAGAGATACAAACGATGCTTGAAGATATAGAGATGTGCAAGAACCTGAAAGTACACGGCGTCGCGTTCGGATGTCTGACAGCCAATGGCGATATTGACACAGACCTCATGCACAGACTAATCGAAAAAGCCCGACCCTTATCCGTTACTTGTCATCGCGCATTCGATGTTTGCCGTGATCCTTTCAATGCAATGGAACAGCTTATAGAACTGGGTTGCGACAGGATACTGACCTCCGGTCAGCAACCGGATGCCGTAAAAGGCATTCCTCTCATCGCCGAACTGGTCAGACGCGCTGCCGGGCGTATCATCATTATGCCGGGATGCGGTGTAAGAGAAAACAATATTGCACGCATAGAAGCCGAAACAGGAGCCAAAGAATTTCATACATCGGCACGCAGTACACTATATAGCAAAATGAACTACAAGAATACAAAAGTGCCTATGGGCAGCAACAGCGTTTCCTCTGAGTTCGAAACGCTCGAAACAGACCGGACAAAAGTAATGCAATATTTATTGTAACGATTCCGTAAATATACTTATATTTGTTGATCAAATAACATATACATGGATTTTATGAATAAACGACTAACTATCACATTATTAGTTATGCTTCTCCCATTAAGTACAACATTCGCATCCGATAAAACTTTCCGGTATGCCAAAGAAGATAATCTTGTTGAGCTGAAAAATGACACTTTGACCATTGAGAACGACCTGATCAAACGCTGCTGGCTGTGGAACAACGGAAATCTTATCACCCGCTTGCTCGTGGACAAAGGGAACAATATTATCTGGAATACTTCGAATGAGCTGCCGGATCTATACCTCCCTCACGAAAGTAAAACGGCTACGGACGCCGATATCCAATGTGAAGAGATAGTCGAATCAGCAAGATATACAAAACAGCTTCAAATTTCCATCTCGTACAAGCTGGGAAAGATAGAAGTAAAGAAAGTGATAAAAATTTATCCGAATTGCCCTGTCATTGCTTGCGAAATCTATCTTAAAGGCAAGGCGTCGCATACATGGGTCGACGAAAACAATAATCCGGAAGAATTGCATAATATAGTCGAACTGACCAAACATATCTCCACCGGAAACGTTCCCATTATGGAACAACTCTCTCTGGAAGGAAGGCATTGGCAAATAGAAGCGAACGAATTTTTTGATATCACAGACCAATTTAATACATTGGTTCATCCGGTACATGCCCTTTCTTATCGCAATTGTCTCTATCGCGGAAACCTGCTCTTTGCAGAGAACATGGAAAAGAATGGTGGTTTCTTCATGCTTAAGGAAGCTCCGACATCAAATATTCAGCTACATTACCCTAAGGGAGATTTTCTGACTAATGTCGGCACTTTTGAAATGATTGGACTGGGCGTTGACAGTGCAGATTTGAAAACGGACGAGTGGACTCGTGCGTACAGTTACGTCACCGGCGTTTACCGCTCTGTAGAAAAAGAAAAACTGATCGCCTTGAGAAATTATCAGATGCATATCCGGCCGTTCCTGAAAGAACGTGACGAGATGGTTATGCTTAACACCTGGGGTGACCGAGGGCAGGACGCACACGTCAACGAAGCCTTCTGTTTAAAGGAACTCGAGACAGCTGCAAAAATGGGAATCACTCATTTCCAGATCGACGACGGGTGGCAGACCGGGAGAAGTGAAAACTCGGCCTATGGCGGCAGTTTTGTAAATATCTGGAGGGACCCTAATTACTGGACACCTGATCCGAAACGCTTCCCGAACGGACTCGCACCGATCGTCAAGCGCGGTAAGGAACTGGGTATCGAAGTGTGCTTATGGTTCAACCCGAGTACCCAGAACGATTTCGCAGACTGGGAGAAAGATGCGGATGTACTCATCTCTCTCTATAAAAAATACGGCATACGTACATTCAAAATTGACGGTACCGCCATTCCCGACAAACTGGCCGAAATACGCTTACGCAAGATTTATGACCGCGTAATGGAAGCGACCAACTGGAATGCCGTTCTTAATCTTGACGCCACACTTGGCAAACGCGGAGGTTATTTCTTCTTTAATGAATATGGTAACATCTTCCTGGAGAATCGTTATACAGATTGGGGTAATTATTATCCCTACTGGACATTGAGAAATATCTGGATGTTGTCGCGATATGTTCCCGCCCAATCGCTGCAAATCGAGTTTCTGAACAAATGGCGCAATGAAAACAAATATGCAAACGATTTCTTCGCTCCGGGAAAATATTCTTTCGATTATCTTTTTGCCATCACCATGGCGGCACAACCGCTGGCTTGGCTTGAATCACAAAATCTACCTGCCGAAGCTTTTGCCACAGGCGAAACCATAAAGAAATACGAAACTATCCAGCATGATTTTCATACCGGATATATTCTTCCTATAGGCGATGAACCATCAGGACGGTCCTGGTGCGGATTCCAATCGATAAGAGATGAAAGAGGCTATTTTATCATTTACAGAGAGGATAATCAGTCCAATTCATACACCATGAAAACCTTCCTCAATGAGGGTGAGTTGATTGGTTTTACACCTGTTCTGGGTGAAGGCAAAGCTTTCAGAGCCCGTGTTGAAGAAGGAGGACGAGTAACGTTCTATTTACCTCAAATGAATAGTTATGCATTATATTCATATTACATAATCAGTAAAAATTAAAATCATACAGCCATGAGTGATCCCAAAAAACTTTATCGTTCGAACAGTAAGATGATCGGAGGCATTTGCGCAGGAATAGCCGAATACCTTGAAGTAGATCCCACGATAGTTCGTATCGTTTATGCTATTCTGACCGTATTTACCCTCTTCAGTGGAATCATTATTTATATCATTCTATGGATTATTGTGCCTAAACAGCCTGAAATATAAATGGATTTTGAATTAACATCGTCATATAGTCCTACCGGCGATCAACCGGAAGCAATCAAAGCCTTATCGAACGGCATAAAAAGTGGTGTTCCTTTTCAGACATTGCTCGGGGTTACAGGCTCCGGCAAAACCTTTACTATTGCCAATGTGATCCAGGAAGTACAGAAGCCTACTCTGGTACTAAGTCATAATAAGACGCTCGCCGCTCAGTTATACAGCGAGTTCAAAGCTTTTTTTCCAAATAATGCCGTCGAGTATTTCGTTTCTTATTACGACTATTACCAACCGGAAGCCTATCTGCCGACTACAGACACGTATATCGAAAAAGATCTTGCAATCAACGAAGAGATCGATAAACTGAGACTGCGCACCACTGCGTCACTCCTCTCCGGTCGTAAAGACGTCATTGTCGTTTCGTCTGTTTCCTGCCTTTATGGTATGGCAGATCCTACTGCATTCGCTGCCAAGGTGGCGCACGTGGAAAAGGGAATGAAAATAAACAGAGACGACCTGCTGCACCGTTTCGTAGAAGCATTGTATGTAAACAATAAACTCGATTTTACCAGCGGATGTTTCCGGGTTAATGGCGACACAGTGGATATCTTTCCGGCTATCGAAACTTTCGACGGAGTAGCCTACCGGATTGAATTTTGGGGAGACGAGATCGATAGAATATCTTCGTTTGATCCCCTTAACGGACAGGAAATCAGTGAACAAGATGAGCTAAACATCTACCCGACCAATCTTTTTGTGACAACACAGGACCGTATTAACGCCGCAATAGGCCAGATCGACGTGGATCTGGGAACGCAAGTCAACTACCTAAAAGAAATAGGCAAGCCTTACGAAGCAAAACGACTGTATGAGCGTGTCACTTTCGATCTCGAGATGATTCGCGAACTGGGACATTGCTCAGGCATCGAAAACTATTCACGCTATTTTGACGGACGGAAGCCCGGCGAAAGGCCGTTTTGCCTTCTGGATTATTTTCCAAAAGATTTCCTGCTTGTGATTGATGAAAGCCATGTCACTGTGTCACAGATCAGAGCTATGTACGGAGGAGATTATTCCAGAAAGAAGAACCTGGTGGAATATGGTTTCCGTCTGCCTGCAGCTATCGACAACAGACCTTTGACTTTCGATGAATTCGAATCGATGACGCCACTGGCAATATATGTGAGTGCAACGCCGGCTGACTATGAGTTGGAAAAGAGCGAAGGCGTCGTTGTTGAACAGCTTATCAGACCTACGGGATTACTGGATCCGGTTATCGAAGTTCGTCCGTCACTGAACCAGATCGACGATCTGATGGAAGAAATTGAACAGAGAGCGGCAGTGAATGAACGCGTATTGGTAACTACGCTGACCAAGCGGATGGCAGAAGAACTGACCACCTATCTGAGCCGGATGGGAGTTCGCTGCAACTATATCCACAGCGATGTAGATACGATGGATCGGATCCAGATCATGGACGACTTGAGAAACGGCCTGTTCGATGTGTTAATCGGTGTAAACCTGCTCCGCGAAGGTCTCGATCTCCCTGAGGTATCTTTAGTGGCAATACTCGATGCGGACAAGGAAGGCTTTCTTCGTTCTCACCGCTCGCTGACACAAACAGCCGGGCGCGCTGCTCGAAACGTAAACGGCAAAGTAATATTCTATGCAGATAATATGACCAATAGTATGAAACGGACAATAGATGAAACCGATCGCAGACGCGAAAAACAGCTGGCATACAACCAGAAATATGGAATCATCCCGAGACAAGCTATTAAGAACAGTATTTCGCTCGTAGCCGAAAAACAACAGTCGGCTGCCGCCACCGGCCTGCATGCTTACATTGAACCCGAGCCATCAATTGCGGCAGATCCCGTTGTTCGGTACATGAACCATTCGCAACTGGAAAAAGCCATCGAACAGACCAGAAAACAGATGGGTGAAGCAGCAAAGAAACTAAATTTTATTGAAGCAGCTCAGTATCGAGATGAACTGCTCAAACTGCAGGAGATGTTAATAACAAAAGAAAAATAACAGAAGTATGAATACAAAAACGGTACTTTGGATGTTAGGCTTCATATGTATGCCTTTCGTTATGACCGCTCAAAACAACGAGCAGCATGAATCGACCTTCAATCGTTATATGAGCCGGATGCAACCAATGACATCACAACCTACCGGCGATTTAATGGTGGAAACAGCCAAATTTTTCCTAGGTACACCCTATGTGGCATCAACGCTCGAAAAAGAACCCGAGCAACTGGTTGTTGATCTCCAGGAACTGGATTGCATGACTCTTGTGGAAACAACAACGGCATTAGTCCGAACCTTACGCGATAAGGATCAATCATTCAAATCATTCTGCCACCATTTACAAGAAGACCGTTATCGAAACGGGAAGATCAGCGATTATACCGACCGTCTTCATTACACGACCGACTGGATTTTCGAGAATCAGAAAAAAGGTCGGGTTAAGGATGTAAACAAAGAAATAGGCGGTAAAAAACTTCTACTGCAACTTTCATTCATGTCGACTCACCCTGACAGCTACAAGCAGCTTAAAGACAACAGCATAAGGATACAGAAGATAGCAAAAAAAGAACAGGAGATCAGCGCCAGACCGCATTACTTCATTCCCAAGGACGAAATAAACGCCCATGCCGGTCAGATACATAACGGCGATATTGTCTGCTTTGTAACCGCAGCCAAAGGACTGGATATATCTCACGTCGGAATCATCTATAAAACGAATGAAAAACTGACATTCATCCATGCCTCTTCAACAAATAAAAAAGTGATTATCAACGAAGAACCATTACAGGAATATGTGCAGAGCGTAAAGAAAAACAATGGCATCATGATCGTGCGTCCGACATTCTGATCACTGGAATATTTCAAAGACAAACTTAAGACCTATATTCTTATATTTAAGCTTCTCGAATCCGGCAAACAAAGCGACGTTAATAATATTGTTACCGAATCCATAGCCTATTTCCGTATAGCTCGGCAATACAGGCAACCACAACTGACTCAGATAGAAATGTTCCATCAGCACATATCTGGAAGCTTTAGGCCTGAAAATCTTTGAAAGCAGAAACGGACTTTCGTATAACATGTGTCCCTGCATATACTTATCGGAGGCATTATACCAAGCGCGCGGCAGCACATTAAAAACACCGCCAAAGTCATCATTCCATGATTCGGGGAAACCGTGGCGCGCAAAATATTTAAAATCGGCAAAATAAGTCGATTTGGTATTTGTAAAAAATCCGAAACTCAAATGATAATTAAAATGCCGGGACAGTGCAAGATAAACGTTCTGTTGTATGTCCGCCTCAATCCTGCAATAATCACCCGTACTTTTCCATATATGCGGAATACCGCGAGCTATTTCAAACGATATTGTCGGATAATAGGAATAAAGATATTCCTTACGATATCCATCCATCCAGTAATATTGGCGAGGTGTATAGGTGAAACCTACGACCGGCGTAAAGTCATTATAATTATCATTGATGATCTGTTGAATCTCATCTCCCACCTTCACGCTTGTGATGCGGCTTACAGGGATACGCCGATGATACGATAGCCCCGCTGAAATCTGAAAACCGTTAAACAATTCGATGCGATTCTCCAGCTCTGCATAGTAATGCTTGAAATAGCTCAGATTCAAATCGTCAAAATTAATCACCGAATCCTTAAGCTGCCGATTAATCTTATCAGTTATTCCTGAAGGATAGCCCTGGTTGCTATTTCCTATGCTCAAACTCATAATACCCAGATGTTGCGGCAGATATTCCCAGTCTGTAGCAAACTCAAAGAACAATTCATGATGCTTGGACACGTAGCCTATCGAAGGATAAAAACGTAACTGTCTGTCGCGTGCCAGTGTGCGGCTGTATCTGATGCGTTGTCTGTATGAGACCCCATCGCGCACCGAATAACCGAACTGTGAAGGATTAAGCACTCCCGAATAGCGCAGACGCGACGACTTCGAATCCAGATTAATCGTATTGGTCAATCGCTCGGTCAGTTCAAGGTACGTCTGCACATGCGATGTATCTTTTTCGGCCTTTTGTTCGTTATTCTTATACATCGATCGTTCTTTGTCCGTCAGAGGAACATCCCTCACCTTGCTCCAGAAACTCGAATCGCGGATAATGGGTATCGTATCTGCAGAAAGTTTATAATAAGCCGTCAGATTCAGCTTGCGCCTTCGTCCGGCATTCGGATTCTCATTCAACCATTGCACGTAATTATATTTGAAAAAAGAATGATAAGTACTGGTTATCTCATTTCCTAAAAAATGATAACGGATAGATAAATCCGCATTTGACGGCAAGAGAAAATTCCGGTAGTCTTTACCAAAAGACATCGCCAGACTAAAATCACCGAACGAGAGACTTCCCGAAACATCGATTCTGGAAATATTCCACACTTTATCCCACACATACAACGATCCGACCACAAGCTTATGACTCCACAGTTTAGGAGAGAAACTGATCTTGAATAATTTAGATCCAAGAGTATATAGCACCGTGTCCAAATTAAAATTGTAATATTCATAAGCATTATGGGCAACAGGCAAAATAATACCGTCGTTGTACATGGTTGAAGAATAGACATTCAGATTCAGCAATTCCAGAACTTCGCGCTCTTTTGCCCCATTAGGTATGGCACTACCGTTTGTAGCCTTAAAGTCATGCAGATAATCGTTGGGATAACTAAACTTCACATGACTGAGTATCTCGAAAAACATGTTCCCTGAAGAACGGCTCACAGGAAATATACGTCTGACGTATTGCATCAGAAAATTACGCCGTTTCACCTCCGAGTGCCCCTTAATATACACGTCAGCCTCATACGTTGAAACGACAGTCTGGTATTTGGCAGCCTGCCCGGCAACAAGACGCATGATCGAATCGCCTTGCTGAGAAGAGACTGTTTCTACTTTCTTCATCAACAAGGGTTTCTTATAGCCTTCGTCCGAAACAGAATAGACACTATAAAAACAAAAGAGCAAACACCATATGCAGACAAACTTCCTGGCCAAAATATCCGTTCCTTCCTCTACAAACTTACAAATAAAAACGACATAAGTGATAAAATAAAGTAAAATGTTATATTAATCTAAATTTATTAGGGAAAAAAAGAAATACATATAAAAGAAAAATATTACATTTGTGCTTGAAAAGTATGTTATATAACAGTCGTGGTTAAACAACAGAAAATAAAAGTCGATTTATCGGCTAGTTTAGCAGAAGTTTGGAGAGTATTGACGGAGACGGAACATGAAATTCTTCGCAATAATTCAAAGATTCAACGCTTTAAACGCAATGAGCTTATTTATTGCGAAGGCGACGAATCTAAAGATATGATGTGCTTACTCAAAGGAAAGGTGAAGATATTCAAAGAAGGCGTGGGCGGAAGAAGCCAGATTATCCGGATGATCAAACCGATCCAGTACTTCGGTTACCGTGCAAACTTCGCTCAGGAAAAATACCTGACCAACGCATCCGCTTTCGAAGCCTCGACCGTCTGCCTTATTCCGATGACGGTCGTAAGCAGTCTTCTCCTGAAGAACTGCAATTTGGCCATGTTTTTCATCCGCCAGCTATCCGTCGACTTAGGTATTGCCGATGAGCGGACTGTGAATCTCACGCAAAAACATATCCGTGGCAGGCTTGCCGAGTCCTTGTTGTTCCTAAAAGACAGTTACGGACTGGAAGAAGACGGCGCAACACTGAGCATATACCTCTCGCGCGAAGATCTGGCGAACCTTTCGAACATGACGACATCCAATGCGATCCGGACACTCTCGACATTTGTACTCGAACGGGTGATAGCCATCGACGGACGGAAAATCAAGATTATTGACGAAGAGAGACTCAGAAAAATAAGCAAAATGGGATAACAGTTGCCGTTATCCCTGTTATTTATCCTTTACATTATCGCCTCGCGTATGCGTACCAGACGTGTCAGCAGCCCTTCCAGCAGGTTTAGCGGTAACATATTTGCGCCGTCCGATTTTGCTACCGAAGGATCCGGATGGGTCTCGATAAACAATCCGTCGACACCTACAGCCACAGCTGCCTTGGCTATTGTTTCAATCCGTGAAGGAAGTCCGCCGGTCACACCTGACGTCTGGTTGGGTTGTTGCAGTGAATGAGTGACATCCATTATGACCGGAAAACCAAACCGCTGCATCTCCGGAATCCCCCGATAGTCGACAACCAGATCTGTATATCCAAAAGTTGTTCCACGCTCCGTAATCATCACATTCGTATTGCCGGCATCCACAACTTTCTGTGCAGCAAACTGCATAGAAGCGGGCGAAAGAAACTGTCCTTTCTTTATATTTACCACCTTCCCCGTATGCGAAGCGGCAACCAGCAAATCCGTCTGCCTGCAAAGAAACGCAGGGATCTGAAGAACGTCGACATACTCTGCAGCCATCGCTGCCTCATGAGTCTCGTGAATATCGGTAACCACCGGAAGATTGAAGGTCTCGCCCACCTTGCGCAAAATACGCAACGCTTTCTCATCGCCTATCCCTGTGAACGAATCCAGACGCGAGCGATTGGCTTTGCGATACGAACCTTTAAAAATGTACGGAATATTCAGTCTGTAGCTGATATCCGCAATCTTTTCGGCAACAGACAACGCCATCTCTTCGCCTTCAATCACACAAGGCCCCGCCATCAGGAAAAAGTTTCGCCGACCTCTCAAATTATCAATCGTATACTCCATCATTTATTTCTTTTCCACAAAAGAACAAAATTTCTTCTGATAAAAAACAATTCTCTGACAAAAACTATTCCGCTTCATGCCATTTAAAGACGGTTCCATTGGTTCTGCCAGGCGAAGCGCCTGTCCAATCAGCTCCGTAAGGTTCACCCGTTGCAGGATCGATACCTACATATCTATTTGTTTTCAACGACAAAAGCATGTATGAAATCGCATTGGTTTCATCCAATAAGACACGACTGGAAATA
>Ga0183100_1000894_pt1 | contig 18159 bp, 15 predicted proteins | sample Biomet2_FD_127789 | JGI IMG/M metagenome (GOLD analysis project Ga0183100, IMG submission 127789) | Microbial communities from bioreactor (seeded with anoxic lake sediment) at LBNL, California, USA - Biofuel metagenome 2 | ecosystem: Engineered > Bioreactor > Anaerobic > Unclassified ...
GACATACTATCTTCAACCAAATGCGTATTATTTAAAGGAAGTAATTGTTCAACCGGAATTGGCTCGTTCAATAGTAGAACAAGCAATAAAGAAGATTGACGTTAATTACAGCTCCAATACTAATATGTTCAACTGTTTCTATAGAGAAACTGTGCAAAAAGGAAAGCGCTACATACAAGTTTCTGAAGCAATCCTGAATCTTTATAAGGAACCATATTCTAAGGGAATAGACAGGGATAGAGTACGTATCTTTAAAGGACGTAAACTTGTAAGCCAGAAACAAAAAGATACGCTTGCTGTAAAATTGATGGGTGGGCCTTACATGTCTGTTCTGCTTGATGTTGTAAAGAACAAGGATATATTATTAGATAAGGAAATGCTTTCTTCTTATGATTATGCAATGGATGAACCAGTGAATCTGGATAATCGTCCACAATACGTAATCAGCTTCCGCCCGGCTGTTATTCTTCCATATGCATTATATTTCGGTAGGTATTATATAGATAAAGAAACACTGACATTTACCCGCATTGAATTTAGTCTCGATTTGCGTGATCGTGATAAAGCTATTAATCAGATTCTGATTAAAAAACCATTTGGACTTCGATTTAAGCCACTTGATGTAAACTTCCTGATTACTTATAAGACTCAGAATGGTATAAGCTACATGAATTACATGCGAACAGAATCTCAGTTTAACTGTGACTGGAAGAGACGTTTGTTCAAGAGCAAGTATACAGTCCTCTCTGAAGTTGTGACTACAGAGCGTGATGATGCTCCGAAAGAATCAATTCCTTACAAAGAATCATTCAAGTATGATCAAACTTTCAGCGATAAAGTTATCGACTTTAGCGATGATGATTTCTGGGGCGGATATAACATTATTGCTCCAACTGAATCGCTGCTGGATGGTTTGAATAAATTGAAAAAACAATACCGTTAATCTTTATAATATAGAAAAAGAATTGTATATTTGAATATTCATTGTATATTACAAATGATTAATTCAAAGAGAGTTACATATGCTAAATGATTTGCTCCTCCTTAATAGGATAAAAAATGGCGATGTTCAGGCTTTTGAAAAATTGTTTCGTTCATATTATAAGCCTCTTTGCTATTATGCAGATTCTTTTCTGAATGATATGGATAGTGCTGAAGAAATAGTTCAGAACCTGTTCTATACATTATGGAAGGACAGAGCAGATTTAAAAATAAAGTTCTCATTGAAATCTTACTTGTTTCAGTCTGTTCAGAATAATGCATTTAATCATTTAAAACATCTTCAGGTAGTGGACTTGTACCGTGATAAAGTGATTCTTGAAGAGCCTGAAGCAAGTAATTTTTCACCTATAGATGAACTGGAATACAGAGAACTGGAAAGTAAATTTACATCTTTACTTCAACGCTTGCCCGAACGGCAGAGAAGAATATTCTGTATGAATCGTTTTGGAGGGAAGAAGTATAGTGAAATAGCAAAAGAACTTTCTGTTTCAGTTAAAACTGTAGAAGCAGACATAAGTAAAGTTTTAGTTTTCCTGCGTAAGGAATTGAAACATTTTAATCAGTGAAATTATGCTCAAAAGAGAACCGAATACAGACCTTGCCTGGAGCGCACTTTATTCAAGACTTGAAAATGAGAGTTTGTTGAATGAAGAATCTTACAAAGTAAAGCCGAAAAAACGGCCACTGCAGGTTTACTGGGTTGCTGCCAGTATTATTGTATTGCTATGTGCCAGCATAATTTTCTTAACTTATCCTGATAAAGAAAAGGACGCATTGCTCACTTTGCAGAATACTGACCATGAAAATGTATTGGTAAAGACATTGGGCGATGGCTCTACTGTTTACCTTGTTTCGAATGCTTCCCTTAGTTATCCAAAAGCCTTTACGGGAGATAAAAGAGAGGTGTTACTACACGGAGAGGCAATGTTTGATATAGCAAAGAATCCCGAAAAGCCTTTTTTGATTGAAACAGAAAAAGTTACTGTTAGGGTATTGGGTACTGCATTTAACATTAAAACCTCAAAAGATGGGGAGTTTGAACTTACAGTGAAGCGGGGCAGGGTAAGAGTTACCGAGAAAGAAGGCGGATTGTCTCTGGAAGTTGTTGCCGGACAAAGTGCTGTTTTCACAGGAAATCATCTCTATAAGTATCAGAACAGAGATAAAAACATATTCGAGCATTATGTTTCAAAAATGCGTTTTAAAGATGAATCTCTTCAGAATATAGTTCATGTTATAAATCAAAATGGTGATTCTTTTGTTGTTCTTAAGGGTAATCAGTTGAAAAATTCCAGACTTAATGTTCAATTCTATAATAGCAATGTGAACGAAATGACGCAGATTATTAGTCTGGCACTTAACCTTAAACGTGAAATCCGACAAGATACCATATACATGTCACAACATTAATGCAGGCAAATGAAACGTTTGTGCTTATTTCTAATATCTGTTTTGTTCCTTTTTATTCCGCTATTGGCCGAAAATGGGAGCGATCCGCTGGATAGGCATATTCGTGTTGAAAAGCAAAAGAAGTCTGTTTATGAGCTGCTAAATTATATAGGAGATGTGTCGGGCTTTTATTTTATATACGACAGCAAGATCGTAGATAATGAAAAGAAAGCAAAATTATCTTCCGGCACATGCTCTATCCGTGAAGCAATTTATCAGGTTTTGCAAAGTGAAAACTACTCTCTCCGCACGATAGATCGTTATATTTTGATAAATAAGTCGTCAGCCACACCTTTTATCCACAAAGAAAATTCTGCGCCCCGATTGAGTGACAGCGTCTCATACAAGATAATCTCGGGTACTGTTCTTGATAAAATGGGGCAATCAACTATTCCTTATTGCTCGGTCAGTCTTGAAGGAACTGGTATCGGTACGATTACTAATAATAACGGGAAATTTCAATTAAGGATTCCCGATTCCATCGCATCCGATAAGCTTCACGTTTCCCATATTGGATACGAATCTCAACGCGTGCCAATAGCTTTTATTGGAAATCATTCTTCTAATATCTACCTGCAACCCAGAGTAGTTCCTATTCAGGAAGTGATCTTTCGTCTTGTAAATCCTAAAAAGATAGTAAAAGAGGCTGTTGATTCGCGTAATCGTCTATATTTTGAAAAACCGTCTTACCTGACTTCCTTTTACAGAGAGGGAATAGAGAAGAAAGGAGAGTTGCTAAAACTAACTGAAGCGGTTTTCAAAGTATATAAGCAAAGCTATACGCATAATTCATCTTATGATCAGGTGAAGCTTTTGAAAATGCGGAAGATAACCAATAATGCGGTAAGAGACTCGCTTGTTTTAAGAATGAAAGCCGGAGTTGATGCATCTCTTATGCTGGATATAATGAAGAATATCCCTGATTTTCTCGAGATTGACGATAAGAATATCTATGATTATACCAAGATAGACATGACGGAGATAGATTCCCGCCGAGCTCATGTGATATCTTTTGAACAGAAAAAAGGAATCACCGATCCGTATCTGAGGGGGAAACTGTTTATTGATTCCGAAAACTCGGCTTTATTGTGTGCTGAGCTAGAGGTTAATCCCCAATACATCGACAAAGCAGAGGATCTTTTTATTGTGAAACGTGGCAGGAACGTGAAAATACATCCGCAACAGATTATATATACGGTTTCTTATAAAGAGCTGGATGGGAAATACTACATGAATCATGTGAGAGGAGACCTGGTCTTTAAAATGAAATCCAGAGGTCAGCTGTTTTATAGCTCAATGCACATCTTTTTTGAAATGGTTGCATGCAAGGTTGAGACTAAAAATGTAGAGCCATTCCCGCGTGATGAAAGGCTTCCTGTTAAGAAAATATTCTCGGAAGAGAATTTTGATTATGACAATCACTTCTGGGGTGACTTTAATGTAATTCTTCCTGAGGAAAATATAAATAAGAGCCTCTCCCGAATAGCCTCTAAGATTGAAGAATCGGAAGAGTAACTTCGTTATAATTTCCCTTGCCAGGTAAAATAACCGGGGAATAGTTGCTTGGGATTATCTACAGGTGTGCTGAATATTCCAAAAAGTGAAGAACCGGAACCCGACATGGAAGCGTATATTGCTCCCGCTTCATAAAGCTTGTTTTTTGCTTCTCCTATTTCGGGAAACTGTGCAAACACGCTTCTTTCAAAATCATTCACCAGTTTATCTTTCCATTCGCTTACAGGAAGCTTTATTATATCCTTGATGCTCTTTTCGGGAAACGAAGGCTTAATCAATGAAAAAGCTTCGCGTGTTGAAACAAAAACTTTCGGTTTAATTATTAATATGTAAAGTCCTTCTAATGAAATATATATAGACGATAAAATATTCCCTGTACCTTCTGCAAAGGTTGGTTTGTTTTTGATGAAGAAAGGGCAATCAGCTCCAAGTCTGGAAGCATACGTTTCAAGTTCTTCGTCAGACAATCCTAATTCAAATTTATTATTGAGCAACTTCAACATAAATGCCCCATCAGCCGATCCGCCTCCCATACCTGCTCCGGATGGGATGTTTTTTTGCAGATAGATTGAAATTGCTGGAAGATTGAATTTCTCTTTCAACAGCTTATAAGCTTTCACCACCAGATTATCGTCCGGATTACCGGCAATAGATGCTCCGAATACTTCCAGATTATACTCTTTATCCGTGTTTTCAAGAGGTACAATTTCTAGCGCATCTTCAATGGGTACGGGATAAAATACCGTTTCCAGGTTATGATAACCGTCAGGACGTTTTTCTGTAATGTTGAGTCCTAAGTTTATTTTGGCGTTTGGAAATACAATCATCTTCTTTATTTTTGTCTGCAAATTTACACGAAAAATAATAATAAACTGAGGCTGTCTCAGGAAAATATCTCTTATTTGTTTTTGATGTCTGAACAACAGAAATCCATTCCTCAATGGTTCAGTATTTATTCGCCAATGGATTTTATTTATTGACGAATGGATTCTTAATTATTGAGCAATAAATTTCTAAGGTTATTGGTCGCTTTATTTCCTTGTTTCCTTAAATTTGCGCACGTATAGTTTTATTTCAATATTTAATGTATAAAATGCCATCTATTTTTTCTCGACTCCTTTAAAAACTTTATCTTTGTCTCCCCAAAATAATAGATATGGAACAAAAAAGAAATACACGAAGCACTAAACCCAAAGCACAGCCGATTGCTGATTACGGGCGTCTGCAGCCGCAGGCACGCGAATTTGAAGAAGCAGTATTGGGCGCTCTTATGCTGGAAAAAGACGCATATCCGCAGGTTAGTGAAATACTTCGTCCCGAATCATTTTATGATCGTCATCATCAAATGATTTATGCTGCAATAACCGACCTGGCTGTTCGTCAGGAACCTATCGATATTTTAACTGTAACTGAGCAATTAAAGAAACGCGGTGAACTAGAAGAGGTTGGGGGACCGTTTTATATCACAAAGCTGAGCAGTCAGATTGCTTCTTCTGCCCATATAGAATACCATGCACGAATCATAGCCCAGAAATATCTGGCCAGGGAATTAATATCCTTCACTAGCGACATCCAGTCCAAATCTTTTGATGAAACGCTCGATGTTGATGATTTGATGCAGGAAGCCGAGGGTAAATTGTTTGAAATATCTCAGAGAAATCTGAAAAAAGACTATACACAGATCAATCCGGTTATTTCGGAGGCTTACGAATTGCTGCAGAAAGCTGCGGCAAGAACCGACGGTCTGAGTGGATTGGAGAGTGGCTTCCATGGATTGGACAAGATGACATCAGGATGGCAGAATTCCGACCTGGTTATTATAGCTGCCCGTCCGGCGATGGGTAAAACAGCGTTCGTCCTATCTATGGCGAGAAATATAGCTGTCAATTTTAAAAATCCGGTAGCGCTGTTCTCTCTTGAAATGAGCAACGTTCAGTTGGTAAACCGTCTGATTGTGAACGTCTGCGAAATTCCGGGTGAAAAAATTAAAAGCGGTCAGCTTGCTCCGTATGAATGGCAGCAACTCGACTATAAGCTGAAAGACCTGATTGATGCTCCTTTATATGTTGATGATACTCCTTCACTTTCCGTTTTCGAATTGAGAACAAAGGCCCGAAGATTGGTTCGTGAACACGGGGTGAGAATACTTATTATTGACTACCTTCAGTTGATGAATGCCAGCGGTATGTCGTTCGGTAGCCGTCAGGAAGAGGTAAGTACCATTTCCCGATCCCTGAAAGGGCTGGCCAAAGAGCTTAATATTCCAATCATTGCCTTGTCACAGTTAAATCGTGGAGTTGAGAATCGTGAGGGAATTGACGGTAAACGTCCGCAATTGGCCGACCTTCGTGAATCTGGTGCCATTGAGCAGGATGCCGATATGGTCTGTTTCATTCACCGTCCGGAATATTACAAAATCTACACGGATGAGAAAGGGAACGATTTGCGGGGCATGGCCGAAATCATCATCGCAAAACACCGTAATGGTGCCACCGGAGACGTACTTCTTCGATTTAAAGGTGAATTTGCTAAGTTTCAAAATCCTGACGATGATACAATTATTCCTTTACCAGGCGATAGTGGAGTGGTAGGATCGAAGATGAATAAACAAGCTCAGGGTGCAGTACCTCCGCCTCCCGAGGAATACCCGTCACAGGTGTCAAGTCCTTTCGGAAACTATAGCAATGACGGCCCTCTGCCGTTCTAACTCTTTTTCCTGATATATAACGTACAAAATAAAAAAACTTATTACCTTTGCGGGTCGATTCTGCAAACATAAAAAAATAATGATATGAATATCTCTTATAATTGGCTGAAAGAGTATGTCAATTTCGATTTAACTCCTGATGAAGTTGCTGCAGCGCTGACTTCTATTGGCCTTGAAACAGGCGGGGTAGAAGAAGTACAAACTATTAAAGGTGGTTTGGAAGGTCTGGTTATCGGTGAAGTGCTGACATGCGTTGAACATCCAAATTCTGATCATTTACATATTACTACTGTAAACTTGGGCGGTGGTGAAGAAACACAAATCGTATGTGGCGCGCCAAACGTTGCAGCCGGTCAGAAAGTTGTTGTTGCAACACTGGGAACAAAGCTTTATGACGGAGATGAATGCTTTACTATAAAGAAATCAAAGATACGTGGCGTTGAATCAACCGGAATGATTTGCGCAGAAGATGAGATTGGTATCGGTACCGATCACGCCGGAATTATTGTTCTTCCTGAAGACGCAGTTCCCGGTACTCTTGCAAAAGATTATTATAACGTAAAGAGTGACTATGTACTCGAGGTAGATATCACTCCAAACCGTGCTGATGCTTGTTCTCATTACGGTGTGGCTCGTGATCTTTATGCTTATCTTATCCAGAATGGCTATAAGGCACAACTAACAAAACCATCGGTTGACGCATTTAAGATCGATAATCACGATCTTAACATTGATGTTGTTGTAGAAAACAGCGAAGCTTGTCCACGTTATGCTGGAGTAACCATAAAGGGAATTACTGTAAAGGAAAGTCCTGAATGGATGCAAAACAGACTAAGAGCAATCGGCGTTCGCCCAATCAATAATATTGTTGATATAACAAACTATATAGTTCACGAATTAGGTCAGCCACTTCACTGTTTTGATGCAGATGTAGTAGGAAAGAAGGTTATTGTTAAGACAATGCCCGAAGGCACTCCTTTCACCACACTTGATGGAGTGGAAAGAAAACTAAATGAACGTGATCTTATGATCTGTAACGAGAATGGTCCGATGTGTATCGCCGGAGTTTTCGGAGGTCTGGATTCAGGCGTTACAGAAAAGACTGTGAATGTATTCCTTGAAAGTGCATATTTCCATCCAACATGGATACGTAAATCTGCCCGTCGCCACGGATTGAATACTGATGCTTCTTTCCGTTTTGAAAGAGGTATTGATCCACTTTACACTGATTATGTGCTGAAACATGCTGCATTATTAGTACAGGAACTAGGCGGAGGAACTGTTTCTTCAGAAATAAAAGATGTCTATCCGGTTCCTTTTAGCAAATTTAACATTGATATTACTTATAAGAAAATAAATACTTTAATTGGTAAAGAGATTCCTGTAGAGACTGTTAAGAGTATAGTTTCAAGTCTTGAAATGGAGATTCTGAATGAAACAGCAGAAGGTATGTCTCTTGCCGTTCCTCCTTACCGTGTTGACGTAATGCGCGACGTAGATGTTATTGAAGACATTCTCCGCATATACGGATACAACAACGTTGAGATACCTTCAACTTTGAAGTCTAGCTTAACTACTAAAGGAGCTGCCGATAAGTCTTACAAATTACAGAGCCTTATCTCAGAACAACTAGTAGGTTGCGGATTTAATGAAATCTTAAACAATTCATTGACAAGAGCTGCTTATTATGATGGTTCGGAATCTTTCCCTGCTAAGAATCTGGTAATGCTGATGAATCCGTTGAGTAATGATCTTAACTGTATGCGTCAGACTTTATTGTTTGGAGGATTGGAAAGTATAACTCACAATGCTAATCGTAAGAATGCCGACTTGAAATTCTTTGAATTCGGTAATTGCTACTATTTCAATGAAGAAAAGAAGAATCCTGAAAAGGTTCTTGGAGCATATAATGAGGATTACCACTTAGCTCTTTGGACAACAGGTAAAAAAGTAGTGAATTCATGGGCTCATCCTGACGAAGCAACTTCAGTTTATGAACTGAAAGCATACGTAGAAAATATCCTTCTTCGTTTAGGTATTGATCTTCGCAAACTGATGATTGGTAATCTTACCGATGATTTGTTTGCTACAGCTTTATCAGTAAACACTCAGGGTGGTAAAAGACTGGCTGTATTTGGTGTAGTATCAAAGAAACAATTGAAAGCTTTCGATATTGATAATGAAGTTTATTATGCAGACTTGAACTGGAATGAGTTAATGAAAGCAATTAAGTCCGTTAAGGTTTCTTATCAGGAGATTTCAAAATTCCCTGCTGTGAAGAGAGATCTAGCATTGCTTATTGATAAACAGATTCAGTTTGCAGAAATAGAAAAGATTGCATTCGAAACAGAACGTAAACTATTGAAATCAGTTTCATTGTTTGACGTGTACGAAGGTAAAAATCTTGAGGCTGGAAAGAAATCATACGCAGTAAGTTTCTTATTGCAGGATGAAACACAGACTTTGAATGATAAACAGATTGATAAAATCATGAGTAAACTTGTTGCTAACCTTGAGAATAAATTGGGAGCAAAACTCAGATAATTATATAAACGTAATAAAATATAAATAAAGATGGGAAGAGCGTTCGAATACAGAAAAGCCACCAAAATGAAGAGATGGGGAAACATGGCTCGTACATTTACGAGAATCGGTAAACAAATCGTTATTGCTGTTAAGGCTGGCGGTGCTGATGCTGAAAATAACCCACATCTTCGTTCTTGCATAGCTAACGCGAAGGCAGCCAACATGCCGAAAGAAAATGTTGAAAGAGCAATTAAGAGAGCTATCTCTAAGGATACTGCCGATTATAAGGAAATGGTATACGAAGGATATGGTCCATTCGGTATTGCTATTTTAGTTGAAACTGCTACAGATAACACTACACGTACGGTAGCCAATGTTCGTAGTGTATTCAACAAAAACGGAGGATCACTTGGTACATCAGGTAGTCTTGACTTTATGTTCACCCGTAAATCTATGTTTACTGTCGCTCCAAAAGAAGGTGTTTCTATTGAAGACCTGGAACTGGAACTTATTGATTACGGTGTTGATGAACTTGATGCTGATGAAGAAGGAATTACATTGTATGGTGAATTCCAGGCATTCAATGCTATTCAAAAGTATCTTGAAGAGAATGGTTTTGAAATTATCAGTTCAGAGTTTACACGTATCCCTACTGACCTGAAAGAGGTGACAGAAGAACAGCGTGCTGCTATTGACAAACTAGTTGAAAAAATGGAAGATGATGAAGACGTGCAGAGTGTTTATACAAACATGAAGCCATCTGATTCTGAAGAATAATGAAATCTATATATAAAACCTCAGGTACTTGCAGTACTTATATTACGGTCGACGTGGATAATGGCATTCTGAAAGATGTTTCTTTTCAGGGCGGCTGCAATGGAAATCTGAAAGGTATTTGTGAATTAGTAAAAGGAATGCCTGTTGGCGAGGTTATCTCAAAGCTTGAAGGAATATCTTGTGGCGGCAGACCAACTTCTTGTCCCGATCAGTTGTGTCAGGCATTGCGTCAGGCAAAATAGAATTCAGAAAAGATACCCTTCTATAAAAAGAAGGAATGCTTCTGTAAAGAAGTGAATCGCTGCTTTAATTAAGCAGATAAGTATATAAAAAGCAGAGGACGTTCAGTTTACCTTGAACGTCCTCTGCTTTTTTATATCAGATTCTTATTTGCTCCGTTTTTCTATCTTACTTATATAATTTAGGACCGACAGCTATTCGGTAAAGCTCTTTCTTACTAGATTCAGAGTAGTAAATGTATTCAATAGTAGTACTAAAATCTTTGTAGTCTCTCAAGTCAACAGAATTCCTAACTGCTGCAATCATTGATGATTCCATATATTCTTTGTTCTTTTGAATAGAGTCAGGATTATCGATCTTCCCGGAAAGCGTGTAGTAATTGCTGTTGGTGTTTGTCTTCGCGTTATATTTCATACTATCAATTCTTATTCCTTCACCCATTATTACAGGGCATCTTGAAGTATATTCTTTTGCAAGTCTTTCAAATGTCTTCTCTCTGGATTCCTGGCAGGAAATGAAACAGAAAGGTAATATGGCAGCCAATAATATAATCTTCTTCATAATTTTCGTTTATTTTTAGACGAAGATAAATTATAAATATGAACAGAACAACTACGAGACATGTTTTTAATGATTATCTTTGTATAAACCATTAATATTGGATTATGATTAATTTTTTTAAAGATTTAAAACGAAAAGATCATAAACGTTACCTTGGAGGGTTAGACGTTTTTAAATATATAGGTCCCGGATTATTAGTAACAGTTGGATTCATTGACCCGGGGAACTGGGCTTCTAACTTTGCTGCGGGATCTGAGTTTGGATACTTGTTGCTTTGGGTGGTTACTCTTTCTACCATTATGCTCATTGTACTTCAGCATAATGTTGCTCACCTGGGAATTGTAACCGGATTATGTCTTTCTGAAGCAGCTACCGAGTATACTCCCAAATGGATTTCAAGACCTATTCTGGGATCGGCAGTACTGGCATCGGTCTCTACGTCTCTGGCTGAAATTCTGGGAGGTGCCATTGCCTTGCAAATGCTGCTGGGCGTTCCTCTTATATGGGGTTCTATCTTAGTTACTGCATTTGTATTTATTATGCTGATGACTAATTCCTACAAGAAGATAGAGCGTTCTATAATTGCTTTTGTTTCCGTCATTGGGTTATCATTCATTTATGAACTTTTCCTCGTTGAAATAGACTGGCCTCAGGCTATACATGGATGGGGTGTTCCATCTTTCCCGCAAGGAAGTATGCTTATTATTATGAGTGTATTAGGAGCAGTTGTTATGCCACATAACCTTTATCTTCACTCGGAAGTAATTCAGAGTCATGAATATAATAAGCAAGATGACGCTTCCATAAGGAAAGTCTTGAAATATGAGCTGTATGACACCCTTTTTTCAATGATTGTAGGCTGGGCTATTAATAGTGCGATGATACTTCTGGCGGCAGCAACATTCTTTAAATCGAAGATACAAGTGTCAGAACTTCAACAGGCAAAATCATTATTAGAGCCATTGCTGGGTAGCAATGCTGCTGTAATCTTTGCTTTGGCTTTGCTTATGGCGGGTATATCATCTACCATAACAAGCGGAATGGCGGCAGGTTCAATCTTTGCCGGGATCTTTGGTGAATCATACCACATTAAGGATAGCCACTCTCGGTTAGGGGTTATTATTTCATTAGGAGTGGCATTGCTTATCATCTTCTTTATTGGCGATCCGTTCAAGGGACTTCTGATATCACAAATGGTACTAAGCATCCAACTTCCTTTTACAGCATTCCTGCAAGTTAGTCTCACTTCCTCTCGCAGGGTTATGGGAGATTATGTAAACAGCAAGTGGAACACATTTGTACTTTATTCTATTGCAGCAATAGTAAGCATTTTAAATATAATGCTTCTTGTTTCTGCATTTATTGGTGGATAGTTTATAATATATTGTACAAAAGATTGCATTCTTTTGTACAGAACAATTAATTCTTTTGTACAGAAGAAAACAATCTTTTGTACAAGGAAATAATAAAATAAAAAGTAGTTTTTAAAAATGATGGAAGAAAGAGTAGTAAAAGCCGTTGAATTATTTAAAAGCGGCTATAATTGTTCACAATCAGTAGTAGCGGCTTTTGCCGATTTATATGGATTTACCGAAGAACAAGCACTGAAAATGTCCTCTTCATTTGGCGGAGGAATAGGAAGAATGAGAGAGACATGCGGTGCTGCATGCGGAATGTTTTTGCTTGCTGGCCTGGAAACAGGGACAACCGATCCGAAAGATAAAGCAGGTAAAGTGGCTAATTACAAATTGGTTCAAGATTTAGCTGCTATCTTCAAAGAAAGGAATGGTGCTTTGAAATGCGGAGACTTGCTGGGATTTAAAGGAACTAATCCTCTTGAAGCCGTTCCCGAAGATCGTACTGAGCAATATTATGCTAAACGTCCTTGTGTAAAAATAGTGGAAGAAACGGCAAAAATCTGGGCTGAATACCTGGAAAAGCGAAATCTGTAAGATTAAAATGCTAAAAACATTACATTAAAATGAATTTTTAACGTTTAAAGATACTAAATAACACATTTTTGTTTATATTTGCCCTTGGATTAATCTATCAATAAAAATTGATTAGTCTTTTGATATAGGTGTTTAACTAAAAGTAATTTCAAAATGTTGAGAGAAAAAGCAGGAAATGTAGCAGGTCAGATTTGGGCCGCATTGGATGGCACTGAAGGTTTAACAGTCAAGCAAATTAAGAAAGCAACAAAATTAGTAGACAAAGATTTTTATCTGGGCCTTGGTTGGCTGTTAAGAGAAGATAAAGTTTCTGTAAAAGAAGTAGAAAGTGATTTCTTTGTTGCTCTGAAGTAGAAAGCTAATAACTGAATTATAAAAAAATGCGCTGGTACGTTCTATAATGTTGCCAGCGCATTTTTTTATATTCTCTCCTTTGTGTATCTTTGCCCAATTATTTAACGATAAAAAAGACAGATGAAGAATATAAGAAACTTTTGCATTATTGCACATATTGACCATGGTAAGTCTACTTTAGCAGACCGTTTGCTTGAATATACTAAAACAATTCAGGTAACCGGAGGCCAGATGCTCGATGATATGGATCTGGAGAAGGAGAGGGGAATTACCATAAAAAGTCATGCCATCCAGATGGAATATATGTATAATGACGAGAAATATATTCTTAATCTGATTGACACTCCGGGACACGTAGACTTTTCCTATGAAGTGTCCCGCTCAATCGCAGCTTGTGAAGGAGCTTTGCTTATTGTTGACGCTTCACAGGGAGTTCAGGCGCAGACAATTTCCAATCTTTATATGGCTATTGATCACAATCTGGAAATTATCCCAGTGATCAATAAATGTGATATGGCAAGTGCCATGCCTGATGAAGTAGAAGATGAAATCATTGAATTACTGGGAGTGGAGAGATCTTCTATAATTCGTGCTTCGGGAAAAACAGGTATGGGCGTTGAAGAGATTCTTCAGGCTGTTGTAGAACGTATTCCTCATCCGGTAGGTGAGGAAGAAGCGCCGTTGCAGGCATTGATATTCGATTCTGTATTTAACTCATTCCGTGGTATCATTGCATACTTTAAGATAACAAACGGAGTGATTCGCACAGGTGATAAAGTGAAATTCTTTAATACCGGAAAAGAGTATGTGGCCGATGAGATTGGAGTGCTCAAGATGAGTCTGATTCCACGCAATGAGCTTCGTACGGGAGACGTAGGATATATTATCTCAGGTATCAAGACTTCAAAAGAAGTAAAGGTAGGAGATACAATTACCCACATAGCTCGTCCTTGCAGTAAGGCTATCTCTGGTTTTGAAGAGGTTAAGCCGATGGTCTTTGCCGGAGTTTATCCTATTGAAGCAGAAGATTTTGAAGACCTTCGTTCTTCGCTGGAGAAATTACAGCTGAATGATGCTTCTCTTACATTCCAGCCGGAAAGTTCTTTGGCTCTCGGCTTTGGCTTCCGTTGCGGATTCCTTGGACTACTTCACATGGAGATTGTTCAGGAACGTCTGGATCGTGAGTTCGATATGAACGTTATTACTACAGTGCCTAACGTATCTTACCGTATTTATGACAAGCAAGGAGTGATGACCGAAGTACATAATCCTGGAGGAATGCCCGACCCTACACTGATTGATCGTATTGAAGAACCATATATCAAAGCCTCTGTTATTACAAAGACCGATTATATTGGACCAATCATGACTCTTTGCCTTGGCAAACGTGGTGAATTGGTGAAGCAGGAATACATTTCAGGTAATCGTATGGAGATTCATTATGATATGCCATTGGGTGAGATTGTGATTGATTTCTATGACAGACTGAAAAGTATATCAAAAGGATATGCTTCGTTTGATTATCATCAGTCAGGCTTTCGCCCTTCAAAATTAGCAAAACTAGATATTTTGCTTAATGGTGAACCAGTGGATGCTCTTTCTACTCTTACGCATGTGGATAATGCCTATGATTTGGGAAAGAGAATGTGCGAGAAGCTGAAGGAACTTATACCAAGACAACAGTTTGATATAGCAATTCAGGCTGCAATAGGTGCCAAGATCATTTCCCGCGAAACCATCAAAGCTGTTCGTAAAGACGTTACTGCTAAATGTTACGGTGGTGATATCAGCCGTAAGCGTAAACTGCTTGAAAAACAGAAAAAGGGAAAGAAACGCATGAAGCAGATTGGTAATGTTGAGGTTCCGCAAAAAGCATTCCTTGCTGTGTTAAAGCTCGATTAAAAAGCCCCCATTTGTAAATGGGGCACCGTTTAATTTGATTTTTATATCATCAAAAAAATTGCCTCATGAACAGTCATAAAATAAATCAGATAGGGTATTCCTATCTGAGCTTTCTGAAACACCACGTTAACGGAGGTATGTTGCTTATGGTTATAGCCCTATTGGCTATGATTGTGGCCAATTCGCCTTTTAGCGATGAATACTTATCTTTCTGGAACAATCACGTATCTCTTCAGATTGGTGATTTTAACCTGTTTAGTCATCATGGTAAACCTCTTACATTGTTGGAGTTTATCAATGATGCATTAATGGTTATCTTCTTCTTTTCTGTGGGATTAGAGATAAAGCGTGAAGTTCTGGTTGGTGAGTTGTCCACTTTTCGTCAAGCAATGCTTCCTATTATTGCTGCATGCGGAGGTATGATTCTTCCCGTAGCAATCTATTCATTACTTCTTACTGATGGTGTTGCATCCAGAGGCTTGGCTATTCCAATGGCGACTGATATAGCCTTCTCTTTAGGCGTATTAAGTCTGCTTGGTAAACGTGTTCCTTTAAGTCTAAAAATCTTCCTTACAGCGTTTGCTGTGGTCGATGATATTGGTGGCATTCTTGTAATTGCTCTTTTTTATTCATCGCACATAGATGCAAAGTTTTTACTCCTTGCTGCAATTATCCTTATTGGGCTTATCTGGGCTAATAGGGTGGGGATCGTTAATAAAACGTTTTATATTCTTTTCGGAATAGTGGTGTGGTATTTATTTCTTCAGTCGGGAGTGCACAGTACTATTGCGGGAGTATTAATCGCATTTACAATTCCTTCTCAGCCAAGCCTGAAGATAGGAAAGTATATTGAACAAATACGAGAGAAAATAAACTCATTTCCGGCATCTGATAAAGGGAGTATTGTTTTGAGAAAGTCGCAACTCGAAAATCTGAAGAGTATAGAGTTTGCTTCAGATCATGTAATTTCTCCTTTACAGTCAATGGAAGATAGTCTGCAGGGAGTGGTTAACTATTTTGTTATGCCTCTTTTTGCTTTTGCCAATGCAGGAATAGTATTCTCTGGTGGAGGTGGTGAAATTGTAGGAAGGGTTACTTTTGCCGTATGTGCAGGACTTCTTTTAGGAAAGTTCCTGGGAATATTTACATTTACCTGGATTGCAGTAAGGACAAAAATAGTTTTAATGCCTAAGGGTATGTGCTGGAAAAATTTGGCAGGAGTTTCTTTGCTCGGAGGGATAGGATTTACAGTGTCCTTGTTTATAGCCAACCTTTCTTTTGCAGGAATTAATTCAACTTTACTCAATCAGGCGAAGCTGGGTATTATTGGTGGTACTGTTTTATCTGGTATTCTTGGCTATTTAGTACTGTATAAAGTATTGCCAAGAGCAAAGGATGGTAGGGATTCCTAAAATAGTATTTCTTATGAGTACGGAGAAATTGCATTTATATATTGCTTTAAGTCGATAAATGCAATTTCTCTACAGCTATAATTAGAGCATTAATTCAGGTATTATTTATTCTTCATCATCTAAATCGGCTAAAGGTAGAATCTTATTTGATTCTTCAGTTGGCAATGCTTCCACTTGTCTTAATTTCCGCTCAATTGCGCGTGTTCGTTTACCCATAACTTCTTCCAGCTGATCACCGGCATTCTGAATATTCTTTTGAACTTTATCAAGTAATCCGCCAAATTTGCTGAATTCTGTTTTTACAGCTCCCAGAATAGTCCATACCTCGCCCGTCCTTTTCTGGATTGCCAGAGTGCGGAACCCCATTTGCAAGCTGTTGAGTATGGCTCCAAGAGTGGTTGGCCCCGTAACAACAATCTTATATTCTTTCTGTAAAGTTTCTACCAAAGATGTTCTTCTTATAACTTCAGCGTAGATGCTTTCAAAAGGAAGGAACATGATGGCAAAATCGGTAGTAAAAGGTGGATCAATATACTTATCATGTATATCTCTAGCCATTTTTTTGATGGTATTTTCAAGTTGTTTTGATGAAGAATCTATCAAAGCAGCATCACCGGCTTCGAAAGCATCATAGTATTGTTCATATACATCTTTGGGGAATTTTGCATCTATAGGCATGTATACTGTGTTATTGGCATCATCTTTTCCAGGAAGTTTAATAGCATATTCCACAAATTCAGTCCCGCTCTTTTTAGTTTTTACGTTTGCGTCGTATTGTTCCGGACTCATCATCTGCTCCAGTAAAGCACCAAGTTGAACTTCGCCAAAGGTACCTCTCATTTTTACGTTGGTCAGCACTTTCTTTAACCCGCCTACATCTTGCGCCAGAGATTTCATTTCTCCAAGTCCTTTCTGAACATTCTCCAGTTGAGAACGCACAATTTCGAATGATTGCCCGATGCGTTCGTTTAGAGTCTTCTGCAGCTTTTCTTCCACCATTATACGCATTTCATCCAACCTTTTTTCTGTTGACTGGATAAGAGCTTCCTGAGTTTTACTCATTGCTTCGAACTTTTCTTTCTGAAGTTCATTTCCGGTCATCATGTTTTTATGAAGTGCATCCTGCATTTGTTGCATGGAAGTATTCAATACAGATGTAAGCTCTGAACGGAATTCGCGAATAGTCTTTCCTAATTCGTTCCTGTTTTCATGTGATTGCTCTCTGATAACAGTTTCAAGTTTGGTACTGACTTCTCTCATTACGCTCTCTAGCCGGTTGTTTTGTTCTTTAAGCAAGATCTCTATCCTTTCAATGCCTTCCTTGTTCTTTCCCTTGCTTAATAAGGTAATAAGAATAAGAAGCAATAAGGCGATGCAAATAATCAATAAAATAAATTCCATGTGTTGTAAATTAATATATAATGCAAAGATACACTTTTTTAATCTTTCTCCTTTTAAGAACACTTTAAAAGGTGTACCTTTGCACTATTGATTCAAAATAGGGATTTTCCTATATAGGAATGGGGATTATCTTTGGTAAAAAGAATTTTCTATACCCATTTTTGTTTCGTAATATTACAATTAACAATTATATAAAAATATTAATGACCACTAAATTTAAAAATGTATGAAAAGAAAGACTTATTTTGAATTATTACTTCTGATGGTGATAACTTTTAGCTTGACAGCTTGTAATATCCAGAATGATGATGATCCGTATTATAATACCACAGATAGATTATGCTCTAAAAACTGGGTGGAG
>Ga0183100_1000896_pt1 | contig 18084 bp, 22 predicted proteins | sample Biomet2_FD_127789 | JGI IMG/M metagenome (GOLD analysis project Ga0183100, IMG submission 127789) | Microbial communities from bioreactor (seeded with anoxic lake sediment) at LBNL, California, USA - Biofuel metagenome 2 | ecosystem: Engineered > Bioreactor > Anaerobic > Unclassified ...
ATAGCGGATGGGGTTTTGTAGAGCTTGTGGTTGGTAACTCTTGCGGTTGGGTGTGCCTTGATTACATCAGCGCCGAGCCGCCAAAAGAGCGCCCTACCGGCGAGTATGTGACCTTGGTTGACAAGGTGCGGGTTCGACAAGAGCCTGATGGTAAGGTGGTTTTGCGCCTTGACCTTGGCACCGATGTGGTAGTCAGTGAGTGGAAAGATGTTGATGGAACATTATGGGCTGTTACTGACGATGGCTATATATGCAGCGACCTGATCGCTGCCAAAGGTTTAGACATGAGTGTTGAACCGGATACCAATTCCTAATAAAAAATTCAGGAGGGAGCGTGAAAGTATGTTCAATGAAAACAACGAACACACAGGCGGGGAGGTAGTGCTCTGTCTCGTCCTGTTGGTAATTGTGCTAATCATCAGCGGTATTGGCGATATGAGTGGCCGTTTTCAAGTGGTGGAATACACCGGTTGGGGCGGCGCTGTGTATGCCGACACAGAAACAGGCGTGCTCTATGCAGGCCGCAGCGGCAGCAAGGGCGGTATGTCACCTATACTCAAAGCAGATGGCTCTACCATGATGTATGAAGATTCATACGGCCCTATGCCGGACGATTGGCCCGCGAAGGAGATGGAATAATGAAACGTATCTGGATGGTTTTCCTGCTGGTTGCCTGCTTGCTCCTGCTGACCGCCTGTGGGGAAGGCATAAAGCCCATTAACCCCTACGATGGACGGTTTCAAACGGTAGAAACGGTTGATCTTTGGAACAGCGTATACATCATTGCCGACACTTCCACTGGTGTGCTGTACTGGAAGCGAGGTCGGAGTATCTCTCCGCTCCTCAATGCCGATGGCACGCCCATGCTCTATCAGGATGTGTATGGAGGTGGTGTCCATGAGTAGACCGCGCTTCATCCGCTTCTACATTGGTCTGGAAAACATAAAGGAGGAAACTGATATGGTGCGCACTTTTGACAAACTATCCAAGGACGAGCTGGACGAGCTTCGGGATGCTTACTGCTACGACGAGGAAACGGACGTGGCCTGCGGCAACGCCGATACCGTGACCGACGATATGCTCCGCGAACGCTATGGCAACCTTGTTTTCACGGATGATGACTTCTTCTGCAATCAGCCCGATCAGCAGGCCGAGGAGGGCGATACCTCGCTGACCCCACCCTGTACCGGCGCGCGCTGCAATGAAGTGCGCGTTGAGATGCAGCGCGCCGCAGCCGCCGCTCGCTGCCCTAAGAAAGCCCGCGAAAGCGTGGAGTATATGGAGGAAGCTCTGGAAAAGGCCGATGACTGGTGCCTGACGGTCTGCCCAGTAAGTGACGGCGACGTATGTGCCAGCGGCAACTGCCCCATCTACAACGCCTACCAAATCATCCGGCAGCGGCTCGACATGCTCAAGTCGCCTGCGCGAGTTTTGCGCTAACTGCGTGTAATAACCCTTGCGGGGTCAGGACTTTCTATGGCGGGCACTGACACAGTGCCCCCAGTAGAGTGCCCTGCACTATTAAAGAATATGGAGGTTTATATGTCCTACACACCACACTTTGCTCCTTCCCCGGCGATTCACCGTCAGCCAAACAATGCCTATGTGCGTCTGTCTATGCGCCCAATTATCGCCACACAGGCACGTTTGCGCCTTTCCGAAAACGAAGCGCTTTACGCCTCCACATCAGCAACGCCACAGAGCGTTATGGATTGTTGGCTTGTACCGCCAACTGTAACGGCGCACACCCTTGGCGACTACATGCGCTCTATCCGAAAACAAAGCGGCGCAGTTTACTTCTTTACTATGGTGCGCGAGGTAATCCAGTAAATTCTTTTCTCATTGTAGATTGACTACATCACATCATTGTGATATGATACAAAAAGTCGAAGGAGGTATTGTTGTTGTGATTGAGAATAGTGTTTTGAGGGGTTTAATACAGGCAAAAGAGGAGCAGCAAGCAAACGCGCCTCATCACTCCTATTGCGTTTCGCAATATAAAAATTACACCGTTGGAGAAATTGGCTATTTTTTACCTACAATAGAGGAGGCCGCGAGCGCGCGTCGTATGCTTCTGCGCAGCGGCCATGTGCGTGTTGAGGGACGCGACCCCTTGAAAACACGCCACCAATGGACAGTGGGAAGCTTGCACCTTGTTCGCGCCATTGAGTGCAATGATCTTCTTGGCCCGCGCGCACTAGCTGGCGGGCAGTCGTATTCCATTGAGGGCGATGCGGCCATGATGGCCGGAGAACGGGGCACTTACCCCCTTTCCCCCGCCAGTGGAGGTGAAAAATGGTATGATAAAATTGGTCTGCCACAGGGCAGGATGGGCGCTGTCACGTTGCAACGAATGGCAGATATGTTTGCGGTTTCACATCAACTTCGTGGCGCGGGTTATCACGTATTCGTTTCACAACGCGCTGTCTCGTCAGAAACACTACCAGAGGAGGGTCAGCTCTCCGACACCGTTCCACCCAGTGTGTGGAAGGGAATAGACCCTGCCCCTTGTCGCATGTGCGTGCTTGTGACCGGCAAACCAAATTCACAAAACTGGTACGAGCTTCTCGTGCTAGACACCAATATTGTGATGTGCCATGAGTATAATTACACCGACCACCAACGCCTTGCTATGCGTACCACACTGGCTGAGATTATGCCTGCGCTTGCCCAAACACTCTGAATGAATACTACACAGAACATGGAGGTGCTACGTGCAATCCAACACCCGCGACCCCAAGGTGTGCTATATCCGGTTTGTTACCATACAACTCTCTGCGCCTGCTGAGGGCGAGCCTTCTATTGATATAGCCATCTTCCGAGAAGAACCGCCCTATGCTGCTCCCAATCTACCACAACCCATCCCCGCTTTTCTCTGTCGCATGAAAATCGCTAATGGTACAGTATGGAGAAAAGCTTATTGGAATGGTCGCAGTTACGTTCCATCTAGCTACATTAAAGAGCCTACCGTTTTCTGTTGCAATGGTCATATTGAAACCATCACGCTTTCTCCCTCCGGTAAATATCTGGCTCGTGATAGTGCCGTAAATGATGATATTGCCATACCGGTGGATGAATTAGACCACTTATTAGTAACAAAGAGGGTGTAATATGCAATTATTAGACAAAGGGCAGCAGACCTATCTCAACGGCGTATTATACCACTACACCATCCTTCCCAGCGAAACCGCCGCCACCAAGCTTCGCAATATATTTTTCATACCCAGTTTTAGCTTTGAGTGGCAACGCAACGCCAATGCTCCCGAATATCTTCCAGAAACCGTGCGCGTGGATGTAGGGTTAATCCCCATCTATGGACGAGGCATACGGCAGGCTCTGCTTGTGGCACACAACCCTTGGCAAGATGGTCACACCTATCTGCTGCACGCCCTATGTACGCTCGATCAACTGGATTACTTACAACCTTCCCCAAATGGTGTGGAATCGCGCATCAATACCGCCGTATCCATTGTAGTTCCCTTTCTTGCTATTGTGAGTGGTGGCTCCCCCTAAGTTGTCTCATATGACATTACGCTGTTATTGTCAATGTTTCTTTGCCTTTAACTATTGACAATAACACTATAATGTGCTATATTATCACAGTCAACTCGGGCATGTGTCATGCCGGTATATATGAAGGAGGAATTGTATGATCTACCTCTCTCGTTTTCACCTTAATAGCTCCAATAACCATCAGGTTGCGAAACGAACCTTCCATAGTTTGGCACAGTATTTCGCCGCCCTTCGAACGGAACCTTATTTGGAAAATTATCAACTTACCGTGGGCAATAGCAGTTCCCCTTATGATGGCGACACCCCTCCCCAATCTTCAGACCCCATAATTGTCGCCACATTCGATACGCTGGAGCAAATGTGCTTCGATTTGGCACGGCATAGTTTGCAACAGCCCAAGTGCTCATACATTGCCGAAACATTGATGGCAGCAGAAAACGAGTTGGATGCGATGGATGTTAAGGTCGAAGATGAGTTTTGTCATCTCACGCCCAGCGACGTAGTGGCGCTGATTGTGGCAGATATTCAATTCCTCAACTGTTCAACCATCGAAGCCCATTACAATCTGGCGACAGGAGATGCTAATTATTACATTTACATGAACGGTTCCAAGGTGAGGCACCGCATCCATATTGAATGCAAGCGGTAGTCAACAAAAGTAAGGAGGGGCGCTTGCGCCCTTTTCCTTGCTCGGATACTCGTGACACTAACACAATAATATGGAGGATGTACATGGTAACATTGAGCTTTATGGGTAAACCGGGCGTACCTCACTCATATAAAGTTTCTCAAACTCGTATATTCCCTAGCAACGAACCAGCTTACAATGATCTCCCGCCTGCTGGGTCGCCCACCTATGACGCGGGTGCTGAAATTATTATCAACTGGGAGGGTATTGCGGATATTGGCCATCTGGTCATGTTGGCCAGCGCCTACCGACTGCGTGCGCCACGGGCACCTTTGCATTTGAAGATGTCCTATATGCCCTTTGCCCGTATGGACAGACCCATGGGCAACGAGCTGTTTACCTTACAAGCTCTCGCTAAGGTGCTCAACGACTTCCAATTTGATACCGTTCAAACCTTGGATGCGCACAGCAACGTCACATCTTCTCTCATCCACCGCTGTGTGGATGTCACGCCTTTAGAGGCTATTACAAATGCTATGTGCATGTTTGCCAATAACAGCAGCGACATGGTTTTCACTATGCTGCCGGACGAGGGCGCGGCCAAGCGTTACCGTGCGACCATTATGCGAGCTATGGAATGGGCCAATGGGCATGTGCAAGGCGAACTGAGGGCCACCATACTAGAAGGTCGCAAACATCGCAACCCCATAACAGGCGCGTTGGAAAGTTTTTCCTTGGCAGCGGGGGCAAAAGACCTTCTTACCGCCATCGAAAAAGGCATATCGCCATCCGTGCTTATTGTGGATGATATTTGTTCCTATGGCGGGACTTTTGTTAAAGCCGCGCAGGCCGTTCGCAGCATGGGCGTAAGCCGTGTTGGGTTGTATGTCACACACCTTGAAGGTGTTGGCATAAATGCCACCCTCCTCAGCGACAATGGTGTGGATGTAATTTACACCACCGATTCACTATCGAATCTTCCTCGCCCCTTAGCGAGTGAAGATTTGGTAAAGAAAGATCGGGTTAATCTGGTTTGCCCTGCATGGCCTGACCACATGACATTTTGAAGGAGGACACTTGATGTCGAATACCACCATGCCTTTCACCACCTCGGATACCCGCTCCGGTGTCAGAAGTAAACAACTCTCCTACTGCGCCTCTGCGCTGCGCGCACGTCTGCATACCGTTCCCACCCCGCCGTTGCTGCTGTGTGACTTCTATAAAGTCAGCCATGTGCGCCAGTACCCCAAGGGCACCACGCGCATTTACAGCACATGGATACCGCGCGGCACCTACCTGCCCTACGCAGACGGCGCTATCTGCTTCGGTATGCAGGCTCTGATCTCCAAGTGGCTTTTGGTTTACTTCCACGACCACTTCTTCAGCCGCCCGCTGAGGGATGTGCTGGAGGAATACACGGCCTTCATCGAATCAACCCTCGGCACTACGCCGGATGTTTCGCACATCGAGTTCCTGCATCGCCTTGGCTACCTGCCGCTGCGCATCAAGGCGCTGCCGGAGGGCACCATGACCCCGCTTCGTGTGCCGATGCTGACCATCGAAAACACGGTGGATGAGTGCTACTGGCTCACCAATGCCGTCGAAACCCTCCTGTCCTCAGAGCTGTGGATGCCCTCTACCAGCGCCACCATCGCCGTCGAGTACCGCGCGATGCTCAATGCCTACGCATTGGCCACGGTCGGCTCCACGGCAGGCGTTGAGTTTCAGGGGCATGATTTCTCCCTGCGCGGCATGGGCGGCATCGAATCGGGTGCGCTCAGTGGCAGCGGCCATTTATTGGCCTTTATCGGAACCGACAACATCCCCGCTATCCACTTCATAAACAGTTACTACGGTATGCACGGAACCGAAGCCCTGCCGCTGGTGGGTACTTCCATCCCTGCCACGGAGCACTCTGTCATGTGTGCCGGGGGCAAAGAGAGCGAACTGGAAACTTTCCGGCGCATCATCACCGAGGTCGAACCCAAGGGCTTCGTAAGCATCGTATCCGATACATGGAATTTCTGGCAGGTGTTGACCGTCATCGCGCCTGCCCTCAAGTCTGAGATCATGGCGCGTGAAGGTCGCGTCGTGTTCAGGCCAGACAGCGGCGACCCCGTGAAAATCCTGCTGGGCAACCCCGACGCGCCCGAGGGTTCGCCAGAAAATCTCGGCGCTGTGCGACTACTGTGGAACACCTTCGGCGGCACCATCACGGCCAAGGGCTATAAGCTCCTTGACACGCACGTCGGCCTCATCTATGGCGATGCCATTACGCTGGAGCGGGCCAAGGCCATCGTGCAGGGCCTCAAGGAAATGGGATTCGCTTCCACCAATGTGGTGTTTGGAATCGGCTCCTTTACCTACCAATACAACACGCGCGACACCCTCGGCTTCGCCCTCAAATCCACCTATGCCAAAGTGAGGGGTGGGGAGTATATGCTGCTCAAAGACCCCGTGACCGATACCGGCCTCAAGAAGTCTTTGACCGGAAGGGTGGCCGTAGTGCGCGACGCACAGGAGGCCAACAAGCTGGTCGCCATCGACGGTCTGACCGAGTTCGACACGGAAATTTTTACTGACGGTTGTGACAAAGAGAGCGATCTACTCCAGACCGTCTATATAGATGGTATTCGCCCCGTGCTTACCGACATCACCAGCATCCGTGATCGTGTGGCCCTTGAGGTGGATAAGGTCATGCACAAGCGCTACGCCGCCATGGCGGGCCTCGTGTAAGGCCCCAAATCACCTCGCCGTGCCCTCTCTCCTTCAATCGGCGCAATTCCCCAGCGGCCAGCCTTAGCGCTGCCGCTGGGGCGTAGCGGGGCGGCGCGATAGCTTTATAACGCCATGCAAACATTCCATAAACACATTCGACAAAGGAGGCCGTTCTATGCAACTCGACCAGTTCCGCAAAACCTACTGTACCCAGTGCGGCGCGCCGGAGCCGCTAATACTCAAGGAAATCTACCCCTCGCGCTCCATTGATTATGCGCTTGTTTGTGGGCAATGCGATTGTTGCGGCGCTGACCACATCTACGTTGTACGCAAAGTGAAGGATGGGGATTGCACCCGTATCGCGGACTGGGAAAAGGGCACCGAGGTAGACGGGGCAGAGTATACCTTTTTCGCACCTACGCTTGCACCGCTCGCACCCACGGCCACCCGCAACTTGTCTGCGGCGCTGATGCGTCTGCGGATGCGACAGGTGCGCAAGCGCCTCACGCCCAGTGATATGCTCGTGCTTACGCTGATGCGCGAAGGGCTGCTGATGCTCGCCGTTCTCCTCATAGGCTGCGCGCTGTTCTTGTTGGCCAATAGCGACTTTAACGGCGGCGTGGCCAGCCTGTTGACCGCTGCTCTCACGCTCCTGCTATATCGCGCTCAGTCACAATACTTTATCCGAGAGAAACAGAAGGGCAGTGGGTGGTAATGGAAGATCGCATCGCATTCGTCCGGCGCGAACTGGAGCAGCTCGCTCGTACCAACCCCAGCCTTTGGGTCAAGGAGCGCGCCTTTTGGCCAGAAGAAAACCTGCATCACCATATCTTTTCAATCACCGTGACGCGCGCCGTTGATTTGGTTGTTAAATATGGTGCAGAGTGGCTGTGTGACCACGGCTTCGCAACGGCTGCTGTTGTCGGCAAAGCTGCTATCGCTCAGGCTTTCGACCCCAACCCATGCGCGGACAAGGCCGATCTTCTTTTGCCCCTTCTCTGTTCACCTGTTATCGCCCCCTTCGATGGTTTTGTGATGGGCAACTGTGAAATGTTATACCCCAGCTTCCAAAACGAGGAGCGCGCTTATTGGGTATCCGCAACCGGCGACCCCACGCTCATTGCCGCCATGTCCGAGGAGTATGCTTTTAACATCATGCGAAAGTTTGGCACTGACTGGCTGGAGGCTCATGGCTACGTTGCCATCATCGTGTTGGGTAACAGCTACATCGCAAACCTTCGTGCGCCCAAGCCTCTTTGTGGTCTATATGAAATCACCGTACCCGCAGACCCCAAATAGAAAGGAGTAATTCTACGTATGGATTTGAATATGCCTGTGATCTCCTCACAAGATAAAGCCGCTGCCGCGCTAAAGGAGCGCGAAAGAAAACTGCGCAACCTTCTCCTTGATGGTAGCGACCAATGGAAAACCTCCGGCCAATGTGTCCTGTGCCGCAAGAAACCCTACTGCGGCAAAGCCTGCTCCCCTGTCCGTACTTTGGTTGGTTATGTAATGAGCAATTTTCCTGCCGATAAAGCGTCCTCTCTCCTGATCGAGTTTGTCGGTGGGCAGAGGGCCGAAGCCGTGCCTACCGAGAACAAAGCTGATGCGTAGTAACCATATACCCTCACCATGATAAGTGGTCGTGCGCATGAGCGCCTTGTTGGGTGGGTTTGTTCGTTGGTTTTATGTTATAATGTATAACGGACGCAGTAGAAAGCACTGGAGCGGAGAGCGAGCGCAATACCGCCCACACCAACAAGGTTTATCTTAGAACGTGTAGCATAAAAAGCCTTACCATGTGCGTCCGTCCTTGCGAATACAACATTTCTGTGTTGTAGTATTATCAAAGAAAAAAGTTTTTTTGTTATGGTGTTGACATTTGCACACCTTTGTGCTATCCTATGCTTGCCCCGATAACCGAGGTAGAAAGCAAGGAGGTACGGCCAATGAACAGCGTAAGTGATTTCCTTACCCGTCAGGAATTGCCTATCTATATCCCCACCCACTTGAACAAACTGGACAGAATCATCAGCGAAAAAGGCATGGTATGGGAGCACATGACCGCTGATGATTGGACGGCTGTGTTCACAGAGCTTAACCTTGCCAACCCCGCCGTGAAGGAGCGTTACCGCAATGTGGCGCTCAAATACCTTAAATGGCTGGAGGAACAGGGTGTCATCACGGAGCGCGAAAATGTGCTGCGTACCTTCGTTCCCCGCATGGGCGTAAACGTACCCATTTCCACCACCAACAACACTCATCTTCCCAACCTTCCCACGTTGCTTAACTACATGCAGCGGGCCATCCCCCGTCGCTCGAGCTTTAGTGGAGCTTACCTTGGGGTTGTCATGAGCTGGTACCAGCTTACCACATCTGAGACGTTGGCTATCCGGCTGAAAGACGTTCACTTCTACATCGGCGCTAAAGAGGTGGATGCAAATGTCGATGCACGCAGCATCACCCGTGTAGTCATTGATACTCCCAACTCTACTATTCATCAGGACTATGCTCTTATTAACAGCCCTGATGTTATTGAACTGGTCTACCTTGCCTACCATGCTGCCCTTCCCAATAACCAGCACGGCATGTTGTTGGAGGTGGATGGGGAGTTGCCTTCGGCAAATACCTATCTGCGCCGCTTGCAGCGGACGTTAGATCATATCAACACCATATCCGGTAAAGCTTTTACGCTTTTCTCAATTCGTCAAAGCGGCTGTTGGCACGCGGTCTATCTTGCTTGGAAGCGAGAGGGATTCTCGTGGAAGTTCGACCCCAGCACCCGCGAAGTCTTTGCTCAGCACGCCAACCGCATTGTAGACCGCAACACTACCTATCGCGAGATTTTTGCTCAGTTTGTTGATTATGTTGCGGCTACACAGGACGAGCCTGCTTTGAAGCAGTAAAACCACGGGCGGCTCCGGTCGCCCGTACAAATTTGCAATCTTGTATTGACACTAACACTCGTATGTGTTATGATACATAAAGCATCAAAGAGTGGAGGCGCTCGATGGTATATACATATCATTCTTTATCTGCCCCGGCGCGACATTACGACCCCTATCCACACCCAAGCGCTACAAAAGGACTGCCGCCGCGCCTCCTTGAAATCCCGGCTACTATGTGCTACGTGCGTCGCTGTGAGGAGTGGGTCGTAGTGGCTGCTCGGCTGCATGTTTTCCTGTTTCTAACACAGCGGCTGTATCGGCTGAAACGGCGCAGTGGCCAGCAGGCGTTCACTTTTTCCACCACAGACTTACTCCGCGAGCTTGGGTGGGTGCCCGCTATGGGCGAAACCTTTTTACGGCTTGCGCCTGCTTATAATGAAGTGCTGATGGGGCTTCATGGCACCTTATTATGTATCCCGAAGTATGACCAGTATAAAGACCCCACCATCACGCCTACCAAAGCGATTGATATATCCTGCACAACAATATGCAGCGGCAATGAAATGCCCATGTACCATCCCAACCTAGAGCGGGGCAAGTACCCCCCGGCATATCGTATGCTGCTTACAATTTGGCCCGTTTTGCGCCGTTCAGAAGCCAAGTGGTGGCGGCGCATAGATGTGGGCAGGTATCGCCAACTCCTGCGCTATGGTCGCACACATCATACCACGCCCATTGCGCTATTACGCACTTTGCATATTTGGGCATTATTGTCTGCGTTGATGTGGGAAATGCGCGCCCCTATACCTGAAAAACCACACCTGCCAGACCGGCAGGTGGTGCTTATGGGGGCGGTTACGCTGCGGCACATTCAACGTAAAACACAGGGATACTATTCTGAGGCTCGGATAAACGATGCCCTGCGACTGATTTGCCGCAGTCGCGTCCTCCGTGTGTATATACGCAGTCTACCCCATCTCACCGTGCGTTACCCTCCCAACAGCGCCATCCACCTTTCCAACGTTAAAGTGGCGGTGTATATGACATGGCCGTGTAGCAGGGCAATACCCCACCTCTTGACCACCCTTGTCAAATTGTCTGCCCAAACCCTGCAAGGCGATGATTTTTTACTCGATATGTATTGACACTAACACAACCTTACGACACTCTTATGATTGTATAGGTTGGTTGACCCACACGCCTCTCCTTACATACTTTGTGGTGCCGCAGCAGAGCCGCGTCCAGCGCGTAGCTCAGTGACTGCCAAACCCAAAGCACATCGTGGCAACATTGTATTAGAGGGGCGCTGTGTTTCAATATATGCCTGCATAGCAGGTCGCGGTGTTTCGGATAGCGGCATTGGGGTTCGGCCACGGCCCCCGTCTGTTCGCGTCATGTGACACTAGCACAAATACAAAGGATGGTTGATACTTTGAACACTGAAACCCCCAACAACAATGCCGTAGTCGAACTCCGTCAAGCCGAAAACAGTGTGGATTTAGCCGGTTCTCTCAAGCGTCTCGAACTGGAGGTAAAGCCGGAATCGGACAACGCCATCACCGGCAAGTTTGTTATTGCCACAGGCCCCGACAACGAGCACGCGGTGAAGGTTTATGTAAAGCCTACCGATTTCAACAACCAACCCTCCCGTGCTTATGCGGGCATGAGGACGTGGCTCAAGAGCGCCGAGGAAACCGGCAAGGCTCTCGCGGCCAATGTACACCCCAAGGATATGGCCGACTACTTTGCCGCGACCAAAGCCTGCGAGGGACTGACCCCCACCATGTCACTCACTGCCCTTGTGAAGGCCGGTTATGACGCTGAAACGGCAACGCAATACGCCACGCAGGTGTATATGCCGCGCAAGTTTACCACGTTGTCCGTCAACGAGTATTATACCGATGACGATGAGCTGGTTTCGCGGCCTGAAATCAACGGGCGCTTCTTCAGCCACGCCAAGGAGCGCATCACCAACCCGCGCGCCGATTTTGCGTTGGAAATGTATATCAAAAACATCGCACCCGAAAATAAAGGGGGCGACCCGACTGGCCGCCTGATTGTCACCGGTATTACGCCGATGTCTCGTGGCCGCCTGTCCATTGTGGAGTATGTCGTGCCTGCCGAGTTGGCTGATGGGTTTGAGAGCAACTACGAAAAGGGTCAGACTGCCCTGTTCCGTGGTCAGATCATCAACCGCGTCATCCGCGAGGTCAAGACGCACGCACACTGGGGCAATCCCGTCGAGGAAGCGGCCAACACCTTTGTCCGCGAACTCCTGCTGACCAACGGCGACCCCGCCTACTTCGAGGAGGATAAGCGCACCTATACGACTGAGCAGATTCAGCAAGCTATGGACGTGCGCGAGAACGTCACTCTGCCGGAGATGTTGAGCCGTAAAAAGAACCGTCCGGCCAGTGGCGCGCAGGCACAGGGCTTCAACAACTCCACTGCTGCTGCCAAAGCCGCCAGCGCCGTAGGCTTTGGTGCGCAGGCTGCCGCCAAACCGTCTGTAACTCCGGCCCCGATGCCCGCGTCGCAGTATACACAGTATGCCGCGCCCACTGCTGCGCCTGCTCCGGCTACTGTCGCCGCACCGCGCGCGTGGTAATGTAAACCATGGGGGTGGGGTGTCAAATATCCCCACCCCCACTACGCCCATTTTCTGTGACACTACCACAACATGAAAGGCGGTATCTCATGGCCATTGACATTTTCGCCCCTGAAGTATCGGTTGTAACCCGTGATTTGAACGGCAAAACCCTGCTTATTTACGGCACCAACCGCACTGGTAAAACCCTCCAGCTCACTCGCCTCCCCAAACCCTACTACCTCGCGTTTGAGCGCGGCATCAACGCCATCCATGGCATTCCGTTTGCGCCCATCCAGCGCTGGTCTGACTATATTGCGGTTGTGCGCCAGCTCACCTCCAAGGCTACCGTGGAAAAGGCGCGTGCCCTGTACCAGACCCTCATCCTCGACCAAGCCGAGGCCATGGCGCTCCTGTGTGAGCAATACATCCTCGAAAAGTTTGGCGTGGAAAGCCTTGGTGCCTCGAAAAAGGATGCCAACGGCAAGGTGGACAGAACCTTCAACGGCTGGAAAGAGTACAGCAAGGAGTTTGAACGCCAGCTTCGCCTGCTGACCTCCGTGGGTTATACGGTCGCGTTCATCGCGCATGAGGGCACGCGCACCTACAACGATGCCGAGGGTAAGGAGTACACCAAAATTTACCCCAAGGGCGACAAGCGCGCCATTGACCCCATCTGCGACTTGGTGGACATCATCGGCTTTGCTGCTACCAACGGCGTGGATGAGAATGGCCAGCCGCGCAAATCTTCCCTCTATCTCACACAGACGCAGGAATATCACGCGGGCAGCCGTTTCACCTACCTGCCGCCTGTGCTGCCGGAGTTCACCGCCGAGGCGCTGACCGAAGCGCTGGCCAACGCCGTAACCCAGCTTGAGGCTGCCGAGGGGGTTAAGGCCGTATCCTTTGAGGAGCAGGCTGCCGCCTATGTGCCGGAAGCTCTGCCTGATTTTGAAACGGTTAAGAACGAAATCGGGGCCATCGCGCAGGCGCTGCATGGTGCCGGTCAGTTCCCCCGCTATCAGGCGGTTGTAGATACTGTGTGGGGTAAGGACAAAAAAGTGTCCGAAGCCACTCCCGACCAGATTCAGGTGATGGTTGTGATTCTGGATGAGCTGCGCTCTCTGTGGAGCGAGTTGGCCCAGCAGGGTTTGGTGCCCGCTACCGCCCAGTAAATTGGCACAGCGCAGCCAGAGGTGGATACAACCCACCTCTGGCTGTTCCTGCCGCAATATATGTGACACTAACACAAAGGAGGCGGTGCCATGGCCGCAGTATGCGGGAAGTGCCACAAACCTATGGAGGATGGCGGCGTAACGGTCAAGGGTAGGCACTATCATCCATCGTGCTATGAAGCCCTCAAGGCCGCCGCCCGCCAGCGTGATACCAAATCGGCAGGCTTGGCAACCGACACGCACAAAGCCGCCTTTGAGGCTTATGTGTGTCAGCGTTTCAACATCCCCGCGCTCACGCCCATGATGGCCAAACAAGCCGACAATATGCGCGAACAGTATGGCTATACCTACGAGAACATGCTGCTTGCCCTGCGCTATTTCTACGAGTTTGACCGGGGCGTGGACGAGATCGAGGATGGCAGGCCCAGTATCGGCATCATTCCCTATGTGTACCAGAGCGCCCTTGATTTTTGGGGCATGGTGCGGGATGTCAATACCGCCAACGCAAAGGCCACCTTTGTCAACAACATCGTAACCGTGCGTGTGATGGGCGGCAGCACCGGCTTTGCCGCGCCGGATTACAGCATGGCTGATCTATAAAGGAGGGACATATCATCAGCAAAGTTGTTGTGAAAAACAAACTGGCCGTGATAAACGTTATCGCCAGTTTGATTCGCCAGCCCAATCTCCTGCTAGATGCGCGTTACCCTCTCACTCCTGATGATTTTCCCGAGCGCTTCCATAAAATCGTGTTTGGCGCGGTTGAACATCTTGTGCGATCTGGCGCGCGGCAAATCAGCGAGGTCGATATTGACAATTTCCTCGCCGCCTATCCCGAGCAGCATCGCGTCTTTACAGAAAATGCAGGCATGGACTACATCACGCAAGCGTTGGAGATCACTTCCAACGATAACTATGCCTATTACCACGCCACGCTTAAAAAATGCGCGTTACTCAATGCTCTGCACGATGTGGGTTTTGACATCTCGCCGTTCTATGACCCCAGCGCCATCGGCTATGAGGATGTGCAGGCGGTACAGACCAAGCTGGATTCGCACAGTCTGGAGGAAATCCTTGGCACTTACGAGTTATCTCTGTCGCAGCTTAAAACTGCGTTTGGTGCCAACGGCGGGCGCAAGAGCATTCAGGCAGCGCAGGGCATGAAGGCCCTCAAGGAGCGGCTCAAAGAGCTGCCGGAGATGGGCGTGCCCATGAACTCCAAAAAGCTCACCACCATCTGCCGTGGTCGCCGCCTCAAGAAGTTTTACATGAAAACCCTTCCGAGCGGTTTGGGCAAGAGCCGTATGTCCCTTGCAGACGCTGCGCTCATCTCCATACCCGTTATCTACGACCTTGAACAGCATGAGTGGGTGCGCACCAACTGTCAAGAACCCACCCTGTTCATCACCACCGAGCTGGAAGCGGATGAAGTCCAGACCATGATTATGGCTTACGTATCCGGCGTGGACGAGGAGCACATCCTCGACGGCAAGTATGTCGGGGACGAGGAGGCCCGCGTCAATCGCGCGTGCGAGATCGTGTCCGATGCCCCCTTCTACATCGACCATGTGCCGGAGTTTAACGTGGATGATATTGAGAACATCATCCGTGAATACAAACTGCGCCATGGCATCAAGTACGTGTTCTTCGACTACATCTTCACCAGCATCAAAGTGCTTATGGAGATGTCCAAAAAGACGCGCGGGGTTAGCATCCGCGAGGATAATGTGCTGGTCATGTTCTCCAGCCGCATGAAAGACCTGTGCAACGCCATCAACGTCCACATCGACACCTCTACGCAGGCCAACGGCGAATGGAAAACCATGAAAGACCCTGACCAGAACATCATCCGTGGGGCCAAGGGCATGAGCGACAAGGTGGATATCGGCTATTGCGGCCTCCCCCCCACCGAGAAAGACCTTGAGGCTGTGCGCAGCATCATGGCGCAGATGGGGCAAAACTTTTTCAAACCACCCAACCTCGTCTATCACATCTACAAGGTGCGACGTGGCAAACTCAACAGCGTCAAGCTGTTCGTTCACTTCGATTATGGCACCCTGCGCACCACTGATCTCTTTGTGACCGACAGAGATTATCACTACATCGACGTGGACAGCACCCAAATCGAAATGGTGCTCGACCACACCGAAGTCAAGCGCAAGTCGGAAGCCATGCCCACTTGGTAATAACGCAGGAGGGAGGGCGGCCATGCTTACAAGCTCCATCAAACGCGAGTTTACTCCTGAGCAGATAACGCAGGTGGTGGTCGCTCTTGGTAGCGCCGCCCCTCGTCGAGGCGTGGGAGGCGAGTTGATCTTCCAGACTGTCTGCCACAATCACGACGGTGGAGGCAGTCACAAACTCTACTTCTACTCCGACAAGTGCTCATTCCACTGTTACACCCAGTGCGGTGATTCTTTTGATCTCTACGAGCTGGTTATGCGCAGCCGCAAGTGTTCGTTTCGTGCGGCGCTTGAGTTTATCGAAGGGCTGTTGGGCTTCACGTCGCACAGGGTTGGGTTCACCCCCGACCCCGTGCTCACAGAGGATTGGACATTGCTCGACCGTTATGCCGGTCGTAGACGGGGCGGCACTATTGAACCATACAAACCGCTTAACCCTTCTATTCTCGGCGCTTTCTCTGATGCTCCCCCATTGGAGTGGCAAGCTGATGGCATCACACCCGATGCTATGCGCCGGTTTAACATCCGGCTTGATATTACCTCGCGGGAAATCATCATCCCGCATTACGATATACAGGGGCAGCTCATCGGCATCCGCTCCCGCTCGTTTGACCCCGCAAGAGTTGCTGCGGGCAATAAATATATGCCTACTGTTATTGAGGGGTTGGATTGTCGCCATACGCTGCGCAACAACCTATACGGCCTGCACAAGACCAAGGAAGCAATACAGCGCATCGGGAAGGTCATGATCTACGAATCGGAAAAAGCCGTGCTCCAGTGCGACAGTTTTTATGGCGACAAGAACTTCTCTGTGGCGGTGTGCGGCAGCAATGTATCCGTCCCGCAGCGCAATCTCATCCTTGGCTTAGGCGTGCGTGAGGTGTTCCTTGGCTTCGACCGCGAGTATGTAGAAGCCTACACGCCGGAAAGCGACAAGTATGCGCAGAAAATCCTGCACATCGCCGCTATGTTCACGCCGTTCGTGACCGTCAACATCCTGTGGGATGTGGGCAACCTGCTCCGGCCCAAAGATTCCCCCACCGACCGTGGCCGAGAGGTGCTTGAAACCTTGATGCGGCAGAAATTTGAAGTTGGCACAGATGAAACCACCGAGCCATCTGATGCGCCCAAACGTAAACACGGTTCGTGACACTAACACATTGTAAGGGAGGATTTCTATGAATAGTATTGGTCATCTGGCCATCTCCATTACCAAGTCTGTTGCCCGTCTCGCCGCTTGCGTCCTTCTCTACATCGCCAGCCCCATACCGACATTACAGATGTTTGCCGTGCTCTTTGGAGCCGCCGAGCTGCTTGGTATCCTTGAGGAGTTGGTGGATAAGCGGTAGGCGCGCCGCACCCGTCTGCCGTCCCTCAAAGGCTTGCGCCTTGCCGCAGGCTTGCCGCCGCACCCCCTCTCGGGGCTTCCGGCTCCATGGGCAAGAGTAAAAACCGCGCGCCTCAGAGGGCCGTTTTTGTGCGAAATAGACCTATTCGATACTAGAAAGGAGAACCTATATGAGCGTTACACCTATTGCTGGTGGATTGCGTGTTTTTGGCTCTACAATTCCTATGGAGCAGCGCCTTGATATGTTTCAGGAGGAGTTGGCACTGTTGGGCAACGAAAAGGCCCGCGCCTTTGCCATCCTGCTGCTCAAAGCCCTGCCTAACTACTTCTTCTGCATCCCCGCCTCGTCCAGCGGCAAGTACCACCCCCCGCAAGACCTTGGCGAAGGCGGCTTGGTGCGCCACACCAAGACGGCCATGCAGGTGTTCTACGCCATGGCAAACAACGCAGAAATGTGGTCGTGGGCACCTACGCGCCTATGGGGAACCACCCAGTGTATGACCAAGGAGGATTTTGTTGATGCCGGTCTGCTCGCACTCTTGGTGCATGACGGCCTCAAAAATGGCCATGTGGATGGCGCAGGTACTGCCGATGCAACAACTGTGCATGAGCATCCCCTGCTCGCGGCTGGCTTAGTACGCACAGTTGCGGCCAGCGCAGGCATTGATAAAGATGTTGCGCGCACCATCTCTGAAGCCGTTGCAAGCCACATGGGGCAGTGGAATGTCAGCAAGTATTCATCTGTTGTGCTTCCTACGCCTGCTGGTAATAACTGGCTGTGCAAGATGGTGCATATGGCCGATTACATCGCATCCCGCAAGTTCTTCAATATGGACTTTGCGGCGCTGAAGGGGGTTTGACGCTATGGTGCGGAAAGAAAACGGCAGTGGCGGCGAGTGTAGGCACGACTATGCGTTCGTAACCGCACATTGTCAATCGGTTTTACGGCCTCGCGGTGGCCTGCGCTTGCTCATAAAATGGGTATTGCCGACAACAGCTTAGCCTGCCTTCCCGGCTACATTTCCTATCTTCTCACCGACAGCG
>Ga0183100_1000897_pt1 | contig 18080 bp, 16 predicted proteins | sample Biomet2_FD_127789 | JGI IMG/M metagenome (GOLD analysis project Ga0183100, IMG submission 127789) | Microbial communities from bioreactor (seeded with anoxic lake sediment) at LBNL, California, USA - Biofuel metagenome 2 | ecosystem: Engineered > Bioreactor > Anaerobic > Unclassified ...
CCCCGCGGGTGAAAAACCCGTAGCCGGGGACGCAATCGCGACCGTCGGAGGGCGCGCCGGCGTTGAGCCGGACGCCTCCAGGGTTAAGGCGCTCACCGCCTCCCTGGAGGGTGTGAACATCGACGAGGCCATCGCCTCCGCCGCTGTCGCCGCCGCTCCCGCCGCTGCGGCCCCCGCCGCCGCCCCGGCCGAGCACAAGGAAAAGAAGAAGGAAGAAGAGAAGAAGCCCGAGGTCAGCGAGGAAGAGGCTGCCGCGGGTTTGTCCGCTCTGTTTGGTTAAACAGGCTGGAACGACCTCGGGAGTCGAACTCCCACCCTTCAACGGGCTTCGGCCCCCTTTCCAAACGTTTTCCCTTTCTTTTACTCGATCTTGCTGACGACCTGCCCCATCTCCTTCTCCAGGAGGCCAGCGATATCGCGGTCCATCTGCTCCTTGATGTCCGGCGGCACCAGGGCGATGCCCAGGTCCACCCCGCACTTGCCGAGCTTGACCATGGCGTAGGCCTCGCGAATCTTGGCGTCCATGAGCTCGGCGACGGCCGTCCGTATCGCGTCCTTGAGCCTGGGGTCCTCGTCGAGCTTCTTGCGGATGTAGCGTTTGATCTCGTCCTTGACCAGGTCCCGGGCCGCCTCCACGACCAGATCCTCGGGCTTGAGCGTCCCCAGCGGGTCCTTGATGATAGAGATCAGCGCATCGTTGGTGTTCATGACCACTTAATGGGCGCCCCGCTCCTATGAAATGTTCCCCATAGGTTATATGTGGGCAGGGGAATCATTTGGGGGATAGCATGCGTCTGTCGGACTACTACCGTTTGGCGGTGGAGGAGGCCAAGAGGGTCGACCCCCGGAGGGGCGCGGAGCTAGATTCCGCGCTCCAGAGAACAAAAAGGGCGTACGACAAGCTTGACGCCAAGGGTCGCGAGAGGTTCGACGCCGACTCGCTGTGGAACCCCTACGCCGACAGCCGGGTCCTGTACGACGACGGCCGCGAGGTCGAATCGGTCCTGTGGGGCATCGACATCACCCCGTCGGAGGTGCTCATCGCCGACCGGCTCAGAGAGAAAGGGAAGAAGATCGACGCCCTCGTCGGCCACCACCCCCGGGGGCGGGCCCAGGCGTCGCTGTACAAGGTCGTGTCCATACAGGAGTCGATGATGCACGCGTGGGGCGTGCCCATCACCGCGGCGGAGGGCATCGTCTCTCCGAGGATGCAGGAGGTCATGTACGCCACCCACGCCATGAACCATGCTCAGACTGTGGACGCCTGCCGCCTGCTGGACCTGCCGTTCATGTGCCTCCACCAGCCCTGCGACCTGCTGGGCCAGGATTTCATGCAAAAGTTGCTGGACGAGCAAACGCCGGAGCGGCTGGACGACCTGCTGGAGATCCTGGCGGACATCCCGGAGTACGGGAACGGCATCCGGGAGTGCAATCCTCCAGAGATCTTCGCCGGGGGCCGGGACCGCCGCGCTGGTAAGATCGCGGTGAAGTTCGCCGGCGGGACCTCCGCCCCCCGGGAGATGTACGAGCAGCTCTCGCGCTCTGGCGTGGGCACCGTGGTGTGCATGCACGTTCCGGAGAGCCACATCGAGGAGGCGAGGAAGAGCCACGTCAACATCGTGGTCGCCGGGCACATGGCCTCCGACTCGCTGGGCTGCAACCTGCTGGCGGACATCTTCGAGGACAAGGGACTGAACATCACCCCCTGCTCGGGTTTCTTCCGGGTGAGGCGGTCGTGACCGCCGCACGCTTCGAGAGAGCGAGCCGGGTGCTCAAGGACCCGGCCAAGCTTTCGTTCGATTATGTGCCCGAGCGGCTCGTCCACCGCGAGGGGCAGATGGAGCGGCTGTGGATGCTCTTCCGCCCGGTGCTGGAGTCCGGGGTCTCCCAGACCGCGTTCCTCATCGGCAACGTGGGCACCGGGAAGACGGCCACCAGCAAGCGCTTCTGCCTGGACCTGGTGAAAGAGGGACGGACGGAGGGCAAGGCCCTCGACTTCATCGTGGTGAACTGCCGGCAGCGCAACACCGAGTCCGCGGTGCTGCTGCGGCTGGTGAACCACTTCGACGAGCGCTTCCCGGACCGGGGGTTCTCCACCGCGGAGATGCTGCGGACGCTGCACAAGCACCTGGAGAAGGAGAAGCTGCACCTCGTCGTCGTCTTGGACGAGGCGGACGTGCTGCTACGCAAGGGGGCCGGGGACCTGATCTACCACCTGTCGCGGTTCGACGAGGAGAAGGTCGGGGGCAGGGCCTCGATGTCGCTGATCATGATCTCCCAGAAGTACCTTCTTGACCTGCTGGACCCGGCGTCGCGCTCCACCTTCCGCCGGGCCAACGTCATCACCTTCGACAAGTACTCGGCCGAAGGGCTGAGGGACATCGTCGCCGACCGCGTCCAGCTGGCGTTCTTCCCCGGCTCGGTCCCGGACAGCACCGTCGAGCTCATCGCCGACGCCTCGGCGGAGATGGGGGACGCGCGGTTCGCCATCGAGATCCTGGAGAAAGCGGGGATGATGGCCGAGGAGGAAGGCAGCCCCCAGGTGACGCCGGAGAACGTGAGGACCGCCAAGGCCCTCACCTACAACGTGGTCACCAGCACGAAGGTCGAGGAGCTGGACATCCAGAAGAAGCTCGTCCTCCTGGCGGTGGCCAGGGCCTCGAAGGACCAGGCGTACGTCACCACTAGGGACGTGGAGAGCGCGTACAAGATCGCCTCCGAGGAGTACGGGGAGCGGGCCAGGGGCCACACCCAGTTCTGGGCCTACCTCCAGCAGCTGGCCAACGAGGGGCTGGTGGAGACGAAGGTCACCGGCGACCCCTCCGGTGGACGAACCACGTACATCTCCGTCCCGGACATGCCGGTGAAGGTGCTCAAGGAGATGCTGGAGCAGATGCTCCCCGACGGCAAGTGAGCGCCCCGGGCCGCCGCGCCGGGCCTCACTTCAATATTTGACTTCTGACAAAACTATTTCCTCTGTTACTCAATCAATCCTTCACCCCGTTAACTCGACGGCCGCTTGCCAGGACGGACGGGGCGAAGTGATGACATGGCTCTCGAGATGGACCGCAGGACAGCGAAAGGGAGGTCACCATCGCCTGGGACCGAGGGCGAGGCCATCGACGAGGCCATCTCCCGCAACGCCGCCCACTTCGACCTCAGGGCATCCCCGGCCCGCAAGTGGGCCTCCCGTGCGGCCGTGGGACTGATCGGTCTGGGGATCACCCTCCTGGCGTGGCAGGCGGTCTCCATGTGGGTGTTCGAGGTCAAGGGAGTGATTTACCCTTCCCCACTGGACACCGTGCTGCGGCTTGCCGATCTGCTCTCGGGAACGGACCTGTACGACCACACCATCGGCGAGCACGTTGTGAGCAGCCTGACGCGATGGGGCACGGGATACCTCCTGGCCGCCGCCTCGGGCATCATCATCGGCATGCTCATGGGGGCCAGTCCCACGCTCAACGGCATCGGGATGACGCCCTTGACCGTCCTGCAGCTCATCCCGGGGCTGGCGTGGATCCCCATCGCCCTGCTGCTGTTCGGCCTGGGGGAGACCTCGACGGTGTTCATGATCTACATGACCGCGCTGCCGGCGGTGGCCATGAGCACGGCCTCCGGCATCAGGGGAGCGCCGCCCATCTACCGCCGGGCGGCCAGCATCATGGGCACGAGCGGCCCGAAGATGTTCTTCCGGGTGCTCCTGCCGGCGGCCTCCCTGCAGATCCTCTACGGCCTGCGCATGGGGCTGGCCAACGGCTGGCGGGTGCTCATCGCCGCGGAGATGGTGGTGGGGGTCGGCCTGGGCCTCGGGTACGTGCTGGTGCAGGCGAGATGGTCCCTCGACTACGAGGCCGCCTTCGTCTCCATCCTGGTCATCTGCGGCATCGGGCTGTTCATCGAGAAGGTCCTGTTCAGCGTGGCCGAGCGGCGGGTGCGCGACCGCCTGGGCCTGGAGGCGGAGTGAGATGCGGCTGCAGTTCGAGAACGTCTCCAAGGCGTTCGTGGACCCCGCGAACGGAAAGGGGCTGCTGGCCCTGAGGAACGTGGACCTCACGGTGGAGGATGGCGAGTTCCTGTGCGTGGTGGGGCCGTCCGGATGCGGCAAGTCCACCCTGCTGAACCTGGCAGCGGGCTTCGAGCGTCCGTCCCGGGGCCGGGTCACCCTGGGAGGAGAGGAGGTCACCGGCCCCCATCCCCGCATCGGGATGGTGTTCCAGGAGCAGAGCCTGTTCCCCTGGCTGTCGGTGCTGGACAACGTGGCGTTCGGCCTGCGGAACCGGGGGCGGCCCCGGGACGAGGCCCGGGAACGGGCGAGGGAGATGCTGGAGAAGGTCGACCTGGCGAAGTTCGAGAAGGCCCGCCCGAGCGCCCTGTCCGGGGGGATGAGGCAGAAGGTGGCCATCGCCCGCACGCTCGTCCTCGAGCCCGAGGTGTTGCTGCTGGATGAGCCCTTCGGGGCGCTGGACGAGCAGGGCCGCAAGCACCTCGACCTCGAGCTGCTGAAGCTGTGGGAGGGGGGCGGCCGGACCTTCATGTTCATCACCCACAACATCGAGGAGGCCATCGTCCTGGGCAGCCGCATCGTGCTCATGGGGACCAACCCCGGGCACGTGCATCGCCAGTGGAAGGTCGGCCTCCCCCGCCCCAGGAACCTCTTCCGCGAGGACGAGGTAGGGCTGAGGAGGGACATCTCCTGCTCCCTGCAGGACGTCCTCGCCGAGTGCGGGTGCAGGAGGACGGAGCTGCTCGCTCCCATCGAGATCAAGGAAATGAACAAGAAGGCATGAGATATGAAGATCGGAAAGAAGATGCTGGCAGTGGTGGTCGCGATCATCATAGTGGTCGCCGCGGTGGGGGTCATCGTGCTGACGAGCCCCCCGGCGAAGGGGGACGCGATGGAGCTCCGGCTCACCTACTCGAACAAGGTCGACTACGAGCCGTTGATCATCGCCCAGGCCATGGGGTACTTCGAGGACGAGGGGCTTAACGTCACTCCGCTCATCGTCAGCGGGGGCATACAATCAGCCGAGGCCCTGGCCACCGGCTCCGCGGACATGGGGGCCATGGGCGACGCTCCCACCGTCACCCTGATGGCCAAGGACATGGGGGCCAAGATGGTCGCCAGCTACGGGGGCGGAGAGGGACAGCACCGCCTGGTGGGCTGGGCGGACATCACCAACGTCAGCGGCCTGGAAGGCAAGAAGATCGGGGTGCAGTTCGGCTCCAGCAGCCAGGGGGCGCTCCTCCGCCTGCTGGAGGCGAACGGGCTGAGCGCCGATGACGTCACCCAGGTCTCGCTGAGCCCAGCGGACATGCCCAACGCGGTGAAGACCCGGCAGGTCGATGCGGTCATCGGCAGCGAGCCCTGGCCGACCAACGTCGAGAACGCCTGCGGCAGCGAGGTACACGAGATCGCCAACTCCACCGGGCTCGGGAGCACCTATCCCCTGACGCTCATGGTCACGGCGAAGCTCGCCGCCGAGAAGCCCGAGGCCATCACCGCGGCCCTCAAGGCCATCGACCGGGCGATCCAATACATGGCGACCAATCACGACGCGGCGGTCGCCCTGTGCGCGGACAAGATCGGGCTGACCGCGGGGGACGAGGAGAAGTGCCTGTCGACCGTCAGCTACGGCCTTGGGCTGCAGCAGGGGGACATCGACAGCCTGGGCTCGGTCGGGGAGTTCCTGGTGTCGAGCGGCAAGATCTCCGCGCTGCCGGACATCGGGAGCGCGGTCGACCACACCTACCTGCAGGCCGCCACGGCCTGAGGCTGGGGAGGGACATGAGCTCCAGGCAGAGGATGGAGACGGCGCTGCAGCGGGGCGCCCCCGACCGCGTCCCGGTGTTCCTGCGCGACCTCACCCTCGGCCTGGACGTCATCGATGTCTCGACCCCCCAGGTGTGCGCCGGCCCCTTCGACGCCGAGCTGTCGTCCCGGGCGGTGGTGGCAGCGCAGCGCCTCCTTGGCCACGACGCGGTGGTCGGGAGCGTCCAGTTCTGCGGCCTGGAGACCGAGATGCTGGGGGGCGAGCTGCAATTCCCGGAGCGGGGCATACCATCGATCCTGCGCCCGCCGTTCGCCGAGCCCGGGGACGTGGACCGCGCCGAGCTGCCCGACCCCCTGACCGACGAGCCGCTGGCCAACGTGGTGAGGTCCTACGAGCTCACCTCGGAGAGGATCGGAAGTGAGGTGGCCATCCTTGGAAACGTGGAGGGGGCGGTGACCAAGGCCGGCATGCTGCGCGGCCTGGAGGCCCTCCTCATGGACCTGATGACCGATCGTGAGCTAGCGGAACGGACGATAGCGTTCGCCGCCAGGATGGGCGAGGAGCTCGCGGACGCGCTCTCGTCGCACGGGGTGAACTGCTCGCTGTTCGTCGCCGCGGCCTCCGACAACCCCGACCTCATCGGCCCCGCCGACTTCCGGAGATATTCGCTTCCTGGGCTTAGGCGCATCGTCAAGGCCGGGGAGAGGAACGAAGTTCCTACGATTTTCCATCCCCACGGGGTGTTCACCGATCCCCCGTTCTCGCCCCTGGTGCGCGAGTCGCTGGACCAGGGCATCTCGGGGTTCCAGTTCGCCGAGCGCAACGACCTGGCCCTGGCTAAAAGGGAATGGGGCAGCGAGACCTGCATACTAGGAGGGGTCGATGCCTTCACCACCCTGCTCCTCGGCCCCGGGGAGAGGATCGAGGCGGAGACGAGGCGTTGTCTGGAGGATTGCGGGCCTTCGGGGTACGTCATGATGTGCTCCTGCTCCCTGCACCGGGGGATGCCATTGGACCATGTGCGGGCGATGGTCGAGGCCTGCCACGGATGGGACGGACGCTAGCGCTCCGACCCCCGGCTACGGACGGCGAGAGCGCTGGCCTCGCTTCCGCCACCGTCCTTTGCTGCTCTTCAGCAGAACCAGTGCTTCCTTGGCTCGCAGGAGCGATGCGCGACGATGGTCTTCTTCTTGGTGAACATCTGCAGCCGGCTCATGGACGAGGGGATGCCGCTCTGCTTCCACCCCTGGAAGTACTCCCCGCCGGGCAGCGTTCTGACGCACTCGTTGATCCACACGTTCCCGGCGTCCAACCTCTGCGCGATTTCCAGCCCGCGCTCCGGGTCGGATGTCCACACCGTCGCCCCCAGTCCGTACCTCGTGTCGTTGGCCAGAGCGATCGCTTCCTCGTCGTCCTTGACCGCGCGCACCGGGCACACCGGCCCGAAGGTCTCCCTGCGGACGGCCTCCAGACTGTCGTCGGAGTGCCGGAGCACGGTGGGAGGGTAGAAGAAGCCAGGGCCCTGAGGCACCTCGCCGCCGCACAGCAGCTCCGCGCCCTGGTCGACCGCGTCTCGCACCACGCGGTGCACTTTCTCCCGAGCTTCCTCACTTATCAGCGGCCCGACGTCGTCCTCGAGGCTCAGGTGCCCGGCGATGTTCACCACGCGCTCCAGGAGCTCGTCGACCACGGCCTCGTGCGCGTACACCCTCTTTATTCGAACGCACACCTGCCCGCCGCGGCTGAAAGTGCCGTAGGCGATGCCCCTGGCCGCCTGCTCGATGTCGGCGTCATGGCGAACGATCGCGGCGTCGTTGCCCGAGAGCTCGAGGATGAGCGGCTTGATGCCTGCGTTCCTGGCGATGTCCAGCCCGGTGTCGATGCTTCCGGTGAAGGTGATGGCATCGACATCGGAGGTGACCATCAGCTTCCCGATGTCCGCCCCGCCGACCACTGGAGTGTAGAGGCCCGTGGGGTAACCCGCTTCATGGACCAGCTCGGCGATCTTCAAGCCCGATAGCGTGGACAGCTCCGACGGCTTGAACACCACCGCGTTGCCGGTGAGTAGCGCCGGGATGGCGGTGATCATCGTCTGCCAGAACGGGAAGTTCCACACCCCGATGTGGCCAACGACCCCATGCGGCGGAAAGGTGATGGAGGCGTCAGTGGCCGTCCAAGTGTTAGGTAGCGGATAAGAACGGTCTCCCCCGGAAAGGTACTCCTCGATATAGTGGTCCACCCCTGACAGGGCGCTGGCGTACGCCCCGGAGAGCGCTGTCCTGGGGATCCCCACCTCCTCGTGCATGAGGCCTACGACCTCGTCCTTGCGGCGGAGGCACACGGCCTCCAGCTCCTTGATCATCGAGGCTCTTTCCTCGCGCGTGGTTCGGACATACCACTCTCTCTGGCAGCGCCTCGCCCGGGCCAGGGCGTCGCGAAGCTCGGACGGCGTGGACGATGCAATCTCCTCTATGATCTGCCCGGTGCGGGGATTGATGGAACGGACGGTCACGAGCATCCATCCCCCTCTCCAGTAATGTTTTTTGCGTTCTGAGGGGACCGGGAATACTGATGGGCAAATCATTTTAGCCGTCGTGGGAGTTCCTAATGGTGTCCATGAAGCGCACCCCTTTGTACGATGCCCATGTCGCACTGGGCGCCCGGATGGTCGAGTTCGGCGGCTGGGAGATGCCGGTCCAGTACACCAGCATCCTGGAGGAGCACCGCGCGGTCAGGGAGCGGGCGGGGATGTTCGACGTCTCCCATATGGGCGACCTCATCATCCGCGGAGAGGGAGCGGAGAGCTCGCTGCGCAAGATCCTCACCAACGACATCAGGGATCTTGCTCTAGGCAAGGGTATCTACGCTCATGTGCTGAACGAGCAGGGGAAGATCATGGACGACACCTTCACCTTCCGCTTGGGACCGGACACCTATCTCCTGGTGCCCAACGCGTCGCACGCCCAGCAGGTCTATGAGTGGGTGCGCGACCACGTCAGGGATGCGGAGGTCGACAATGTCTCGGAGCGGCTCGCGTGCATCGCCCTGCAGGGCCCGAGAGCGCATGAGGTCCTGCAGCACCTCACCGACAAGGACCTCACGGGGATGAAGCGGCTGTACAGCGACCTCGTGGACCTCAAGGTCCCGTCGACCCAAGGCTACGAGCGCTTCCTCTCGGAGATATTGGACTTTCCAGCACCTCCCTCGGGCACGACGCAGAGCTACATTACTCGATCTGGCTACACCGGCGAGGAGGGCTTCGAAATCCTCATCGAGCGCGGGGCCGCCACCACGGTGTGGAACGCGCTCCTGACCGCGGGAAAGGACCTCGGACTTCTGCCCTGCGGCCTGGGGGCCAGGGACCTGCTCCGGCTGGAGATGGGGTACCTGCTCTCGGGCACCGATTTCGATGGGAGCCAGAGCACCCTGGAGACCGGTCCGGCGTGGGCGGTCAAGTGGGACCATGAGTTCATCGGCCGGGAGGCCATGCTCAGGCAGAAGGAATGTGCCACCTACCGCAGGCTTGTAGGAATAGAACTCGTGGACAAGGGCATCCCCCGACATGGCTATCCTGTCGTCGTCGGCGCCCGGGAGGTCGGAAAGGTGACCTCGGGCACGCTATCCCCGACACTCCGGAAGGGCATCGCCCTGGCGTACGTGGACCAGGACCACGCCGCCGTGGGGAGCGAGCTGAAGGTGAGGGTCAGGGACAATGAGGTCCGGGCGGTTGTGGTCAAGCCGCCGTTCATCAGGAAGGGATGAGATGAGGACCAAGGTCGTCGACACGCTGCAGGACCTTCTGGCCATGGACAGCGACCTGCACGCGGACATGGCTCCCATTCTCAGGTACACGAGACGGAGGCTCGAGGCGGTGGGCATGCGCGTCCGCCAGGTCGGACCGCAGCGCTATCCGGCGCTCATCGCCACTTACGGCAAGAACGGCATGCTGTTCTCTGGGCATCTCGACACCGTGCCGGTCGGGGACAACTGGACGATGTTCCAGGGGGAGGTCGACGGCAACCGGGTGTACGGGCGGGGCACCTGCGACATGAAGGGGGCGTGCGCGGCGATGATCGAGGCGGCCGGTGACCTGGTCGAGGAGGACGTCCCGTTCGGCATCTGCCTGACCACCGACGAGGAGGAGCAGATGGAGGGGGTGGACGCTCTCATCGAGGAGGACGCCGTCCGCAAGGCCAAGGGGGTCCTCATCATGGAGCCGACCGACCTCGCCCCGGCGTACCGCGAGAAAGGGGTCTTCCGCTTCCGCCTGACCACCAGGGGCCGGGCGGCCCACGCCAGCCAGCCCTGGCTGGGCGACGATGCCATCCTGAAGATGCACTACTGCCTCGACCGATTGCTCGACCTGGCGGAGATGTCCTCGCAGCGCTCCACCGGCATGACGGTGTGCTTCTCCACCATCCAGGGGGGCAACAAGAACAACGTCGTCTCCGACCACTGCACCGTGGAGGTCGACATACGGCATCCTTCGACCCAGACGGCCAACGACATCGAGGACATCATCGTAAACCGCCTGCGCGGCGAGGTGTACGAGATGAACATCGAGTACGTTCTGGAGGCGTTCGAGTCCGACCCTGGCTCGGAGATCAGCCAGGTGCTATCGGACTTCCTGGGCACCGATCCCATCGTCGTTCCGTACGCCACCGAGGCCCCCCGGTTCGCCTCGGTGAACCCCGGGGTGTACATCTGCGGGCCGGGGGACCCCCACCTCGCCCACACCGCGGACGAGTTCGTGGAGATCCAGGAGCTGGAGGAGGCCCACGACATGGTCGTGCACCTCGCCAAGTACGTTCAGGGATAGACTCTCGATACCGTCCGGGGGAACGGAACGGCATCGCGGATGTGCTCCAGCCCGCACACGAACTTGACGACTCTCTCGACCCCCAACCCGAACCCGGAGTGGGGCACCGACCCGAAGCGGCGCAGGTCCAGGTACCACTGGTAGGGGTCCTGGCAGATGCCCTGCGCCTCCATCCTGGCCACGAGCTTGCCAAGGTCCGTCTCCCTCTCCGAGCCGCCGATGATCTCGCCGAAGCCAGCGGGGGCCAGGAGGTCCGCGCAGGCGTAGGTGCGGGGGTCCTCGGGGTCCTCCTTCATGTAGAACGCCTTGCACTCCTTGGGGTAGTTGGTGACGAAGACCGGCACGGTCTCGTCGGCGGTCAGCGCGCGCTCCTCTGGAGCTCCCAGGTCGCAGCCCCAGGAGATCTCGTAGCCTTGGGCGTGCAGCTTGTCGATCGCTTGCGAGTAGGTCATGCGCTTGAACGGCGGGACGATGGCCTTGAGCGGCTCGATGTCCTTACGCACCAGTGACAGCTCGTCGCCGGCGTTCCTCAGAACGGCCTGCACCATCGCCGAGACCAGCTGCTCCTGGATCTCCATGTTGCCCTTGTTGTCCACCCACGCCTCTTCGAGCTCAAGGTGCCAGTACTCGGTCAGGTGCCTCGTCGTCCGAGACTTCTCCGCACGGAATGACGGGGTGATGGAGTACACCTGATCGAGGGAGAAGATCAGCGCCTCGAGGTACATCTGGGCGCTCTGGCTGAGGTACGCGTCGCGGTCGAAGTACTTCAGCTTGAACAGGGTGGTCCCGCCCTCGCAGGCGTTGGTGGTGAGGATGGGTGGGGTCACCTCGGTGAAGTCGTTCTCCTTCAGCCAGTCCCTGGCCCCGGCCATGGCCGCAGCCTTGATGCGCATGACCGCGGTCTGCTCCCGGGAGCGGATCCACAGGTGGCGGTTGTCGAGCAGCAGCTCCTCGCTCTGGTACTCGGTGATGGGGAAGGTGTCCGCCGGGCCGACCACGGTGAAGGCGGTGGCCCTCAGCTCCTTTCCTCCGGGGGCGCGCTTGTCGTCGAAAAGCTTGCCTCTTACCTTCACCGACGACTCCACGGTCACGCCGTGCGCGGCCTCGAAGTCCTGGTCCGGCAGGTTGCCCTTCTTCACCGTGACCTGGATGATGCCGGTGTGGTCCCTCAGCACGAGGAAGACGATCGCACCGCTGGAGCGGGCCCGATAGATCCACCCGCGCGCTTCCACCTCAGCGTCGGCAGGGGCGCTGAACAACCGCTTCACTGGAAGATAGGACATCCTCCTTTCATCATCGTTCAACTATCTCATCGTTTCGCCATGCCAGATGATGGCAGGGAGCATGGATTTTGGCGCTTGAAGTGAAGGCCGTACTGCGAGAGAACGGAAGCGTCACGAGATCGTTCCGCGAGAGAACAAGATGGTCGAATTGCGACATCAGATTACTTAGCTGATGAGGCCAGGGAAGGTCATTTATCCATTCCAGACCATCGACCTATCGTGAGGATCAGGGACGCTGGAATCGAGGAGCTGCCGGAGGTGCAGCACATCGAGAACGCCTGCTTCCAGGAGGAAAGGTACGCGAAGGAGGTGCTCGCCGCCATGCTCGAGGAGGAGGGCTTCGAGACCTTCCTGGCCGAGGACGACAACGAGCTCATGGGCTCGGCGACCGTCAACTACCGCGACGACCTGGTGGCGGCTCAGCTGGTGTCCATCGCCGTCCTTCCCCGGTTCCGAGGGAAGGGGGTGGCCAAGGCGCTGCTGGCGGAGGCTGAGACCAAGGTCCGGAAGAGAGGGGCGGACCGCATGGTCCTGCAGGTCAGCGTCACCAACATCGCAGCGCTGAACCTGTACCTGCACCAGGGGTACGTGCTGGAGGGAATGATCGGAGATTACTACGGCCCGGGCAAGGACGCCTACTTCATGGACAAGGTGCTGTGAGCACACCCTGCAGTGGGAAAGAGTGGACCAGTCCAGTCCCCCAGGGGAAAATCAATATATAGACATCGTAGTATTCGCGGTGCTGTCATCCCACGTGGATGTTGGCCGGGTGAAGGAAGATGGAAGAGACCCTATGCAACGTTGAATTCATCAAGGACAACAACGACTATATCGCAAGAGTTCAGAGCGAAATAGGCGGGGTGAGAGAGTACCGTAGCTCCTCCCTGGAAGAGGTGCTTGAGCAGGTCATCATCGACCTCCAGGAAGAGTTCGAAACGGCGGGCTAGAGCCTTTTAGGCCACTGTGAATGGGGTCATCCCTATTCATAGGGCATATCTTCCTATACATCCTATAGTGTGAGGAGAGGTCATCCGATGCAGAACCGGGAGAAGTCCGACTACGATACCGTTATGTCATCCTACTTCGGGGACGACCAGGTCACCGCCCTGATCAACCTGAAAGTAGAGACCAAGGACGCCGACATCATCGCAGAGGCCATCGCGGAGCACGACGCCGTCGACGACGTGTACCTGGTGACAGGAGACACCGACATCGTGGCGGTCGTGAAGTTCGATACCTACGGACAGCTGAAGAGGTTCCTCATGGACACCGTGACCAGCATCCCTGGGGTCAAGGAGAGCAAGACCTTCATGGTGGTTACGACCTTCAAGAAGGGCGGCGAGCTCAAGTACGAGCGGTCTGAGGGCAGCTCGGAAAGCAAGGGATGAACAAAGGCCTTCCCCGCAAAACGGGGGTGAAACCAATGGTAGACAACGTAAAACTCAAGCAGATAATGGACGTGTTGGACCAGTTGGCTGAGGACACCTCGGTGCCCCGCAACATCCGACGGGGAGCTACCGACGCCAAGGGGCGCCTGCAGCAGCCCAACGAGGCCATGGACGTCAGGGCGGCGAGCGCCGTCCACATATTGGACGAGTTGGCCAATGATCCCAACATCCCGCTCCACGGCAGGACGTTAATCTGGAATATCATCAGCCAGCTTGAGACGGTGAAGTGAGCCGCCTCAAAACCTTTTAATCAATAATCTACATTCAGGCTCGACAGGCGGGCGTAGTCTAGCGGTTAGGACTTAAGCTTCCCAAGCTTGAAGCCCGGGTTCGAATCCCGGCGCCCGCACCTTTAACAATATCCAGGATCCCAATTTTTGAAGTCAATTCGAGGCTTTTCTGCACCGGCCGCGCGTGGGGGTGTCTGATTTACAACACCCTTCGCCCAGAGGTCCCGGGCGGCCTGCACGGCCATGTTCTGCTTTTTACGGCAGTAGCTTCTCTCTGTGGTAGATGTCTCTAGGTGCCCATACAGCACACTTACCGTTTCAACCGAAGCGCCCTCATCAAGAAGGAACTGGCCGAAGGTGCGGCGGCACTTGTGCAGGTCCAGGCCGACCACGCCGGCATCTTGTCCCACTCGCCGCACCATCTCAGTAATGCTGTTGGTCGATAGTTTGCCGTCGCCACGATCTCTTAGGGCAGGGAAGAGATAGTTGTTCTTCGGTTTGGTGGCCTTAACGGTTAGGCGTTTGGCGTAGTACCGCTTCAAGAACGGTATGCATTCCAGCCGGAGGGGGGGATCGCGTTCCTCGCCGTACGTGTCTTCTCCCTTAGGGTGGGCAATGTGATAGTATTCGGCGCCTTGGTTGAGGTACAGGTCTTGGATAAGTCCCATCTTAACCTCTTTATGCCTTGCTCCTGAAGCGATCGACAGTATCACCATCCCGTATCCCTCCATCATCAACCAGTCGTCATCGTTGACCCTTGCAGCGCCATCGAGGATGCGCTTTTGCTCCTCATGGGTCAATGGTGGCAGCCTGGCCGACCTGGATATATTGCGGAACTGGTTAGGGTTCTTGGCCCGATAGACATCTCCAGAGAAGTTGCCTGCATACTTCAGCAGAGAGTTGAGGGCGCTGAACTCGTGACTAAAGTTTTTCTTCTTGACCCCTCGCTTCTTTATCATGTTCACGAATGCGCCCACCTCCTCCTCGGTCATATACTCAGGGTGGGTTGTACTGATTTTTCCAAGGGCTTTGAGGGTTTCGAGATCGCGGTATATGCGCCTCAACCTGCGCTCCCTCTCCTTCAAAGTTTCCTCGCCCAGCCCGCTATTTTCCAGGTAACGATTCATCCAAGCTAGAAAGGGGTAACGGCCCAAGGACCACGCCCCCCTCTGATCTTGTCTGCCCTTTCTACCACGAGAGGCTTTGGCTCTGCCGCACTGCGTAGCGGCATTAGGTTTGGCCTCTAAATCATAAATGGAGAATCTAGTATTTATCGAGGTCATGGGGGCAAACCTCGCTCTGCCTAACTCCCCCTTCCAACTCTAGCTTACTAACTCGGAGGCACCTGCCAGCATCACAACAAAAGTTAGTTAGTTGATAGTTAGGGGAGTTAGGTGAACTAACTATTGACCTCCTTCTTCTTTTGTTTCAATTCAGAAAGATCTAGCCCACCACTGCCGTACTTACGTAGATTGCGCCACAGATTCGGGTAAAAGATCGTGTCATTGTCGTCCTGATCGTATTTTTGAACAAAGTAGGACTTGTTCCCGCTTCCCGGCTTTGTGGCAAAATTCATCTCGCGGAGAGCGTTGCCAACCTTCGTCGTAACGATGGGGTTCTGCCTACTGTTGCCCTGTTCCCGCAGGTCCTTATTCAACTGATCCGCTACATCCGTCGTTGAGATGTCACCGACATCGCACTCTTCGCTCAGTGCGGGCTTCCCCTTTTTGAAGACCAAGACCTCAAGGAGAGCATGGAATGACTGACCTGGGAAGCTGTCTGCTAGCGATTCCTTTGCCTTCCTCTGAGATGCGGCGAAGAGTTGGAGATCATCAGCATAATCGGCGCCATTTCGATCGAGCACCAGGGGCGCGATGATGATATTGGCAACCATGTCTATAGTTCGGTCATCGAGTTCCAGCTCACCGACATCGGAGATTACTGGCTTCTCAGCAATCTCCCATGCCTCGTCGAAGGATTCCCTGAACTCCTCGACATGTGACAGAACATAATAGCGTAGGGCCATGAGCCTGGTCCGGAGCCTCTTAGCATCAGTGACGTTGACCCTCCTAGCAACGTCCTCACGGGTCTTCTGGGCCATGTTGATGAGCACGGACCGATTCTCCATGTCCTCGAACAACTTGCCGCCCTTGTACCCGATGGCCATCGGGCCCCAGGGCCAGTAACGACTGACCTTGCCGTCCTCACCGACTCGTTTGACGCACCCATTCTTATCGAACCCTGCTATGAAAATTGAGTCCATATCTAGCCGGCGATCCTTGTTTAGCTTCTGGTATTCGTCTATAATCGAGCTAAGATGTCGATCCTCTATGTCTCTGAAAGTAGCTGGTCCAGTCGAGTTGACGGCATTGTCTCCCCTGAAGGCCAAAATGCTCAGTATCATCAATGCCCTGGACTTGCCGCTGTGTGTCGGTCCAAGGAAAACCAGGCGGGGGAAGTGAGTCAGCAGCTCAGGAAAGTAACTGACAATAATCCAATGACTGCTTAAGCTCTCCACTCTCTTATCAATGAACTCGACATGGGAATGTATGAATACTCGAATCTCTGCGTCCAGGTCTGAGAGGTCATCATCCATTTCAGGGCGCCCGCACAGCGGCCAGGATTCTCCCCTTCCAAACAGCTCGTGAAACTGGGTCTGGAGGATGCCAATTAGGTTGGCGTTTATTCCCATAGAACCCATCTCCTCAAAAGTCGAGATCACTAGCTTGCCATCATGGAATAGAATGATGGCACCGTCCCCCTTCTCATCAGAAAAGAAGTCGTAAGATGTGAGACTGTTAAGGGCCTCCTTGCCACCGGGTTTGCCCTTGCTATTCATCTGGGCATCGAGCTCCCCATTCATCTCCCTGGTTTCACCCCCACGCCCATTCTTCGCTACCCCAACCAGTCCATGGGTTGCGATCGGTCCGACTCCTTCTCGGGCCTTGAGCATCGGGCATCCTGGATTACAGTACGCCTCGGTCACATTGAACCGCAGCCAGCTGCACGATCTCCGGGGGGCGTCCGGCCTTCCGGCCTGCTTCATGCCGCTCCCGGTGGTGCCGTCGAACTCCGAGACCAAGGAGCTCGCGCCATCATGGCCTTCCTTGGTGCAACTCGCGGCGTAGGTTTCCAGCTTGGCATCGAGCTGATCTCTCGAAGCTCCGGCCGCAGCGGCCAAGGTGCTGACGCGAAACCAGACATTGTTCCTGAAGTTCTCAGGTACCCCGTTCTCCACGAAGCCCTTGATGCATCCTATGTTATCGAGCTGTCCAGGTAGATTGGCCACTACCTCCGGTCTGGTGAGCTCCCTATCGACCTGCTCCTCCAGGTCCTTGACGATCGCCGGTAACATGGGAGTCAGGTCGTTGAGCACCGGCCGGCCGGATGGAACAATGAGCTCCCTGCCGGCCCGGTCCATCGTCTTGGTCCGGCCGGTCTCCGGCCGTACGCAGCCGACAATGCGGACCTGGGTCCCGTGGTTGCTCTCCGAACTCTTCCAGCACTCATGGTCGGCAGCGGACCAGCCGATCTTGGCCTTGTCCAGCCCCTCCGTTCCTTTCTTGTGGTCCAATATGCGGACGCCGGCAGAATGAAGCTCGCGCAGGAACCAGGCGCGGACCATATGCCACTCCATGTACCGCTCTCCATCCCGAGCGCCGAGGCGGGAGATATTCTCCACGAGGGCCTCGGGCAGTTTGAGGGTACGGGGGTCCATGAATGCGTGGATATGCCGCCCCTTGCCCCCGGTGGGGAGCTCGTAGAACGTCCAGTTGATCTTCGACAGGTGCTCACGAATGATTGCGGCCTGCTTCTCCTGGTCCTTGGGGTCCTTGACGTCCAGGTCCAGGACGAGCTCGAACGGCAGAATTCCCCTGGTGAAATACGGTCCGGCCTGGGTGCTTTTGAACCTCGCCCTCGCTTCGGCGTGCTCTGTGGTGCTCATGCCGTCTGGACGGAGGTGTATGTTACGACGCTCACCTCTGGGTAGCCACTTGGCTAATACCGAGTCCACTTTGTGCGGAGGGGTGCCATCCTTCTGCATCTGCACCAGGACCGGGTAATCAAAGTTGAGGTCCTGGAGCATGCCCTCCAGCTGATCGAGCCACCTATCCTGCATCTGCCTGGGGGTGAGCTCGGCAGAATTGCAGTGGGGTCCGGGCACGAGGTCCGGCGAGCCCTCGGAGGCCTTGCCCCAGATGCCTGCCGATGGCCCTAGCGAGGGCGTAGGCACGTCAATGAGGGGGACCGCGCAATCATCTACCACTTCGGCCTTCCCCGCCTTTATGAGCGCCCGGGCGAGGCTCTTCGGGAGGCTTATCATATCCTCTTTCCTCAGCCTGTACGTTTTCTTGTCCGGGCCCATGACCTCGGGTATGTCCTCCAGGACACGGACGGTGATCCTCTCCACCGGTGCCCCTTCAGTCTTCTTCTGGACAGGGACGGCCTTCTTCATCACCGGCCTTCCTCGGGAGGATACCAGTGCTCCAGTGGGCAGGGTGATGAGCTCCCCCCGCTCCAGCATCCAT
>Ga0183100_1000898_pt1 | contig 18075 bp, 21 predicted proteins | sample Biomet2_FD_127789 | JGI IMG/M metagenome (GOLD analysis project Ga0183100, IMG submission 127789) | Microbial communities from bioreactor (seeded with anoxic lake sediment) at LBNL, California, USA - Biofuel metagenome 2 | ecosystem: Engineered > Bioreactor > Anaerobic > Unclassified ...
AGGCCCCAGCTTGCGTAGGTGCGAAGTGGAAAAAAATAAGATCTTGAAAAAAAGGGGGCGGGGGGGGAACCCGGCCGGCTCTTTTCAGGAGGTTGTCATGCAAACAAATCTCGACATACAGCCGAAGGCCATCGGAGATGCACTGCTGGCCTTCGTGGGTTCCCCATGGGGGCTTTTGGCCACGTGGCTGCTGGTCATCAATTTCATCACGCTTCTGGTCTTTGGCCTTGATAAGTGGAAGGCAAAACGGAAGGAGCATCACGAGTCCACCCGGCGGGTGCCGGAAAAGACTCTGTTTCTGCTCAGCGCCGCAGGGGGCAGCGTGGGCGCGCTCCTTGGCATGAAGATCTTTCACCACAAGACACTACATAAGACGTTTCGCTTTGGCATTCCGGCCATTTTACTTTTGCAGATCATCGTCGTCGCAGGAATCTGGGTCTATTTTCACTCCGCATGGTAAGGATACTTAAAAGGGTGCCGTCGTCTTTTGAACGACGGCGCCCTTTTTTCAATCACGCAACATGCAGGTGCTCACGCCCCGCCAAAATGGAACACAACCCCGACGACGGCGGCGACTCCGATAAATATAATGGGATGCCACCGCTTTGTCGGCTTTACCCAATTGGTGAACACCAACAGGATACCCGCCAGAATCAGCCCCCGCCAGTTGAATAGGCCGGCCCAATTCACACCCGTCTCCGACACGGCGGCGGTATTTACCAGCGTCTCCACGATCACGCCCGCACAGGCCGCACCGATCAGCCCGGTGGATGCGGGGCGCAGCCCGTAGAACGCGAATTCCACATATTTATTGTGCCGGAATTGCTGCAATATCGCCGCGATAATCAAAATCACAATAATGGAGGGCGCCACCTCACCCACGGTTGCGATCACCGCACCCGGAACGCCGGCCACCGTGAACCCCACATAGGTCGCCATGTTGATACCGATCGGTCCCGGCGTGGACTCCGACACCGCCAGCATGTTCATCAGCTGGGACTGCGTATACCAGCCGGTGGACTCCCCGATGTGGGCCAGAAACGGCAGCGTCGCCATTCCGCCGCCTATAGCGAAGAGGCCGGTTTTGAAAAATTCCCAGAAAAGCCGGAGATAAATCATGCTCTTTTCACCTCCAGCTGCTTGAGCACAATGCCCGCCAGCGCGGAGAGCACCACAAACACCACCGGCGACACGTTCAGCGCGCAGCCGCCCGCCAGCACCAGCAGAAAAATCACCAGCGTCCGCTTGTCCACCACGGACTTTTTCAGCAGCTTCACCACCGCGTTGAGAATCAGGATACACACGCACACCTGAATCCCCGCAAAGGCATTTCGCACCCACGCAAGATCGGAGAAGTTGTTGATGAGGCCCGCCAAAATTGAAATAATGATCAGCGACGGGAACACCACTCCTATGGTTGCCACCACTCCGCCCAGCACACCATAGAGCTTTTGGCCCACGAAGGTAGCGGTGTTCACCGCGATGATGCCGGGCGTGCACTGGCCGATGGCAAAGTAGTCCGTCAGTTCCTCCTCGTTGGCCCAGTGCTTGTTCTCCATCACCTCCCGCTGCAAAATCGGCAGCATTGCCATTCCTCCGCCGAAGGTCATCACCCCGATTTTCGCAAAGGTGATAAACAGCTCCCAATACTTCTTCAATTCGGTCTCCTCTTTCATTTTCCAGTCTTTTCTGCCATCGCCGAAAAAAGTTTCAGTGTCAGTCAACGTATCCGTACATGCCTCTGACGGAGACTTCTCCGGTGCGGACGGTCCGCTCCGACCCGTCCTCCAACTTCACGACCAGTCCGAACTCGTCGTCGATATCCAGCGCCCGCGCCATCTCGCGTCTCCCGTCGGCGGAGATCAGCTGCACGGTCTTGCCAAGCGTCACGCAGTCCCGCCGATAGTCGTCCAGATACCGCCGGGTATCTCCCCGACAGATGTCCGCGTACAGCCGGTCCAGCGCCCGGATCTCCGCCGCGGCCAGCGCCGGACGGGAAACAGGTCTGTCCAAAACCATATCCAGCGAAACGGCAACTTCCTCAAGCTCCGGCCCGAAGTCCTCCGGCGTCTGGTGAACGTTGATTCCCATTCCGATCACCAGATACTGAAGCCGGCCACTCTCTCCCTCCAGCGCCATCTCCGTAAGAATGCCGCACAGCTTTTTCCGTCCGATTATCAGATCGTTGGTCCACTTGATCTGCGGCCGGATGCCGCAGACCTCCTCCACCGCGCCGCATAAGGCCACGGCGGCCTGCGCTGTGACGCAGGTTAAGCGGTCCAGCGGCACCTCGGGCCGCAGGAGCACAGACAGCGCCACCAGCTTTCCCTTTGGGTTCCGGAACGCCCGATCCATGCGGCCCCGTCCGCCGGTTTGGCAGTCCGCCGTGACCACTGTGCCGTCCGGCACCCCGGACAGGGCCTGTTTTTTTAAATAGGTATTGGTGGAATCGACGCTCTCAAGGCAGATCAACTCCTTCCCCACCAGCATGGTCTCGCCCAGAAAGCCGCGTATTTCCTTTTCCGTTAGCGCGTCTGGGGATGCGGTGAGCCGGTATCCCAGACTGGTCCGGGCCTCGATGGTATAGCCCTCTTTTCGCAGGGCATCCACCGCCTTCCAAACAGCCGCCCGACTCAGCCCAAGCCGCTCCGCGATCTCCTCCCCAGAGAGGTAGTCTTTCGGGCGGCTCTTCAGTAGCTCCAGTACCTTTTGACGGCTCATGAGGTCCGCCTCCTTCCACAAATTCTCTGTTAGCATACCATATTCTGCCCACTTTGTAAACCTGCCCAAAATTGTAAACCGAACGAAAAAACATGGTTGACATTTAAAAAAATTGTGATATTCTAAATGTAAACTATCTTAATTTAAAAGGTTTACAATAGGAGGCATCATGAAAACAAAAATGCTGATTCTGACCGCTCTGTTTGCGGCGTTGACCGCCGTGGGCGCGTTCATCAAGATCCCGTTTCTCTATTCCGCCATCACGCTTCAATTCTTTTTCACCGCTCTGGCCGGGGTCCTGCTGGGAGCCAGGTACGGAGCCCTCAGTCAACTGGTTTATGTGGCGCTGGGACTGCTGGGCCTGCCCATCTTTACCGCTGGCGGCGGCTTTGGGTACTTCCTCTACCCCACTTGCGGCTTTTTGATTGGTCTGATTCCCGCCGCATGGGTGATCGGCAAGCTGACGGCGGGCAGCCGGTCTCTAAAGCGCATCATTCCGGCGGCTCTGGCGGGACTGGCTGTTTTATACGCGGTGGGCCTTCCCTACATGGCAGTCATTCTGAACGTCTATATGGGCAAGAGTATGGGCACAGGAGCTATTCTGATGGCGGGCATGATTCCCTTCCTGCCCGGCGACATGGTGAAAATTCTTGTGGTGGGCATCCTCAGTCCCAAGCTGCTGCCCCATGTGGGAACCCATCCCGTCAAAGCGGAGAATCCGTCGTAAAACATTCAAGTGAAAAGTGTCCCGCGAACGAAGAATCTCGTCCGCGGGACACTGCGTTTTTGCTCATGGGGCCACGTCGGTTTCGGAGGACGCGGGAACCGCCCCATCCGGTCCCTGTTCGGAAGAGGACGCGCCGCTATCCGGCTGGGTGGAAACCGCTCCGGTATCCGCGCTTTCCGCCACGGCGGAGGTGTCCGGCTCCGCAGATGTCTCCGCAGATGAGTCGGGAACAGTCTTTGCAGAGGGTTCCTCCTCCGTACCCTGCAGCCGGGCCTGAATCACCCAGCGGGTGGCGTGGCCGTTGCCGGTGCAGGTGGAGAGGGTAACGATCTTGTCGCTCACCGTCGGGACCACACCAGTATCGTAAAGCGACTGAGCCAGGCAGTAGTCGATATACGCCTGCTTCGTGCTGTCGCTCTGCTGTCCGATGCGATAGGTATCTCCTTGAGTACTGACCTCGTAGGCGGCAAAAATGTCATACTTCCGGGCGCCGCTGTCGTCGGTGATGTAAACACAGGGGTGGCTTTTATAATAGCTCTTCTGCTTGTAGTATTTCAGCCCCGCAAACATGGACCCGTCGTTCATCCGGTGTCCGTAAATAATGGTATTGAAGTCGGAGAGATCCCGGCTATTGCTGTACTCCAGAAAAACAGCCCCCACCACGCTATTCCACTTTTTCCATGTGTGGGTCAGGTAATACTCATTATCCGTACCCTGCACCAGCGGATAGGAGATCCTCGTACCGGGAATCAGAATCCAACCAAGCACATCGCCGTTGACCTCCCGCAGCGCGGAAAAGTCCATGTCGGCCAGGGCATCGGCGTAGGGGTCCACGTACACCGTCTTGGGTACGGAGGTAGTGGCAGACGAAGAGGAGGCAGCGTCAGGCGCGGAGGATGAGGCAGTCGGCGCGTCCCCCGCCTCCGAAAAGTCCGGCAGACCCGCCAGCTCCTCCGCCTCGGAATAGGTTTCCGCCCCCTCCCGGTACTGGATCATCTGTCGGATCAAAACCGCTGCGCTGCCCACAAACACAACAGCCAGCAAAGCGATCAGTATTTTACGCACTCTCTTCATAGCCCCGCTCCCTCCATGCCCTATTGCGCATCCAGCCTGCGCTTGAGCTGATCCGGGTTATCCGCATAGTCCAGGGCGGTCTCCCGTGTGATCTTTCCGTCCCGGAACAGATTCAGAACGGACTGGTCCATGGCAAACATATTCTCCGCCCCAGCGGTCCGCATTTCGTTGTCGATCTGATAGGTCTTGCAGTCCCGGATCATACTGCGCACGGCGCTGTTCATGGTCATCAGCTCAAAGGCCGGCTCCAACCCGCCGCCGGTTCCGGGCAGCAGCTGCTGGGACGCCACCGCCCGCAGCACCATGGAAAGCTGCGTCCGAATCTGAGACTGCTGCTGGCTGGGGAATGCGTCCACGATGCGGTCGATGGTGTTCACCGCCCCCTTTGTGTGCAGCGTGGCGATGACCAAATGCCCGGTCTCCGCTGCGGTCATGGCAGTGCGGATGGTTTCGTTGTCCCGCATCTCACCCAGAAGAATCACATCCGGAGCCTGCCGCAGGCTTGCCCGCAGGGCGGAGATGTAATCCGCCGTGTCGATGGTGACTTCTCTCTGGCTGACAATGCTCTTTTGATCCCGGTGGAGAAATTCGATGGGGTCCTCCAGCGTGATGATGTGGCCGTCCCGGGTCCGGTTGATGCGGTCGATGAGGCACGCCTGCGTGGTGGACTTGCCGCTGCCCGCGGTTCCGGAGACGATCAAGAGGCCGTGAGTCTCCTCCGCCATGGCCATAATGCTCTCCGGTATACCAAGAGCACGGTAATCCGGGATATCAAAGGACACCATCCGAATCACGGCGGCCATGGAGCCCCGCTGGCGGTAAGTGTTTACACGAAACCGGGCCAGGCCCGACAGCGCAAAGGAAAAGTCGTCGTCCCCGGTCCTTAAAAACTGCTCCAGCTCCCGGTTTGCCAGCCGGTAGACCTCCCGGATCAGCCGCTCTGTGACGTCCGACAAAACGCGCCCCTCCGTCAGGGGCCTGATGTGTCCGTCCAGTTTTTCACACACCGGACCGCCGGCTACGACAAAGAGATCCGAAGCCCCGTCGCCCACCGCTTTCTCCAAAAAATCCTTCAATTCCATAGGTCTATCTATTCCTTTCGCTGGGCAATCCCAATCAGAAATTGTACGGCGCGCTTTAAAACATGACGGCCTCGCCGTCCCAGACCTCAATGCTGTCGTCCGGCGTCCAGTCGGCGGTGGAGACCGCCTTCCAGCGCAGAACCTTCCAGTCCGCTCCCTCCAGACGTACGGATACGGACAACTCCTGCGTCTGCGATATGGGAACGGTATACTCACACAGAGTACCCGCGCCGTCCTTTTCAACCGTCACGCCGTGGGGCGTCTCACCCCGGCGCAGACGGGACAAAATCTCCTCCGCCTGAGCGTCCGCCGCATAATAGGCCGTGACACTCTCCGCCGATGCGCGGCTCAGCCGGTCGTTGTTTTGGGCGGTGGAGAGGCTCAGCATGGCCAGCACCGTCAGGCACAGCACAGCGAAAATGATCAGCAGAGAACTGCCCCCCACCAATGGCGGAGAAAATCGGACTTTCCCGCGCTCACGCATGATTGTCCACCTCCTGCCAAGCCACAGGGAGAGAGGTCAATGTCTCTCCGTCCTCCACGGATACCCGAATCTCCGCTTTCGGCTGCCCCGCATCGGAATCCGGCAGCGCCTCCAAACGGTAAACGGCGTCTTTCGAGCCATCGTCCGATACCTCGTTCCAGTCCCGGTCGTAGAGGACATACCAGACGCCCTGAGACAGTTGACCGCCCAGCCGATCCATGGCGGCGCTCTGGGCCTGCGCCATGTTTCTGCCGCGGCTTTTCATGATCTCCGCCGCGCTTTGGGCCAGTTGTACCGCTCGGTCCCGGGCGGCGGCTGTTTCGGACATCCGGTTGGACGCCGCGAACGCCTGTACGCATAAGGCCGCCGCCAGAGCGAACACCAGCACCATCACCAGCTGCTCCATCAACGCCAGAGTGGCTTTGCCTCTCATGCGCCCGCCCCCTCTCCGCTTCGGAGGGACAGAAACGTCTGGTTTGTCTCGCCGCTGGCGTCGGTACACGCCACCTCCACCAGCTTTCCGTCCCAGCCGAATCGCAGACCCCGGGCCTCCAGCACCGGTTCGCCGTCCTCCGGCGCATATGCGCCGCCCTCCACGGTGAACAGCTCGCGGATGTAGCCGTCGTAATAATAAATGGCGGTGACGTATTCCTGACCGTCGTGGGTCTCCTTCAAATTTAGCGTGTCGTACCACTGCTTACCGTCCCCGCCGGAAAAGGAGACGGCTCCCGCCTCATCCCCGTGGCGGAGCTTCGCCGCCACATACTGCGCGCCGGTGCGCCACTCCCAGCTTTTCTGGTCCCGGTCGGTCTGGGCGCGATAAGTCTGCGCCCCCGTCAACAGCACCAGCAGTACGCACACAGCGAATACGCCGAAGCTCAAAAGCACAAACAGAGCGTCTATATGATGTTGTTTTCCGTTTCCTCTCATGCGCCCTCGTTTTCTACCACCGTGATATCCGGCATCAGATTTTCCGCAAAAGCCTCGTAGAACACGGTATACCGGCTCTCGTCCACCTGCACTCCGTAGTGCTCCTCCAGATATGCAAGCGTCGGAGGATAAATCCCCTCGCTGGCATAGCAGGTCACCGCCGCGCGGCGCACGGCGTCCTCCAACCGGCCCCGGCCCTCAACGGTGCTGCCGTCCGACAAATTTGAAACCGCCATTGTCAGCGCCAACGCAGCCAACGCCATACCCGACGGAACCGCCAAGACCCGCAGTGCAGCGGTAAATTTCGTTTTCCCACTTGTCATGCGCTCACCCAATGGCCGACAGGATGTTCAGCAGCGGCAGCATGGCAGAAAGCAGGATGATTCCCACCAGCAGTGATCCCACGATGGTCAGTACCGGCTCCACCCGGCCCACCTGCGTCTGCAATGCCGTTTCTCCGTCGTCGGAGAGGCGGTGGGCAATTTCCTCCATCACCGTATCGGCAGACCCGCTGCGGGCGCCCAGAGCCAGCATCCGGCAGTATACCGGCGGAAAAGCCCCGGTCTCCTTCAGCGCCTCCGCCAGCGGCGCGCCAACCTCCATCTTCGCCCGGCAGTCCTGACACCGCTTTTGAGCGGCGGGAACATCCGCCAGCAGCAATGCCGCCATGTCCAGGGATTCCTCCATGGGAAGGCCGGACCTGAGGCCCATGGACAGCGCCTGCGCCATCCGAGCGGAGGTCAGCTTACCAGTGATGCCTGCGGTGGCGTGTCTCACTTTCCATCTCCGCAAACAGCGATCCCGGAAAGAGTCCGACGCGGCAAAGGCCGCTATGGCCAGCGCTGCCAGCGCCAGCAAAGCGCACAGCACCGGAAGTGCGCCGTCCAGCCAAAGTCCCACCTGAAGCAGTCCTCCGGCCACTCCGGTCATGGACCCGCCCAGAGAGCGAAATACCTGATCGAACACCGGCAACACCTTGGCCAGCAGTACCACGACCACCACCACCATCAACAGCATCAGCAGCGCGGGATAGAGCAGGGCGCTGCGCACCTGCGTCTCCAGCCGGGCGCGGTCGTTATAGTAGCCTGACAGAGCATCCAGCGCCTCCTCCAGCCGCCCGGTGCGAAAGCCCACCTCCACCAAGCCCGTCACGTAGGCGGGAAACGCGCCGGAATCCGCCATGGCCCTTGCCAGCGGCGTTCCCCCATCCACGGCTGCGGAGAGAAATTCCACCACCGACCGGTCACCATCGGCAGTCTGGTCCTCCAACATCAGATGGAGTCCATCGTCCGCGCTGATGCCCGCGTGGAGCATCAGTGCCAATTCCATGCACAGGGTTGATATCTGATCGTTGGAAAGTCTGTTCATCATGAAAGCCCCGTTTTCAAAAAATTGATAAGTCCCCGCCGCAGCCCAATCCGCCTCTAAATGACAAAAAATGAAAAAATGGGCTTGCAGCATCTGCAAGCCCATTTTACCGTTTTTTTATTCATTAGTAAAGGTTTTTTCTGGGCAAAATCCGATTAGTAGACATACTTGGCCGTATAGTGAGATCCGTCACCGATGTAGCTCATGATCTCCTTGCTCTGCTTTCCGCTGGAGGCAAAGGTGGGGTCCATCAGTTTCCAGGAAACGCCGTCAAAGTAAATCGCGCCGTTGACCCAGCCGGTCTCCTCAGAGTAGACGTTGATCCACGCGTGGTAGGCAGTGCCCGCATATCCCACCACCAGCTTGCAGGGAACGCCCTGGCTGCGGAGCATTCCGGCCATCAGTGCGGCATAGTCGAAGCAGATGCCCTTCTTTTGAGCCAGCACCGTATCCAACGCGGGGAGGTAGCCGCTTTTCACCGTGGCGGCCTTTTCCTTGTCATATGTCAAGTTATTCACCACATAGTCATAGACCGCCTGCACCTGATCCACCGTCTCAGCCTTCTTCCCTATCAGCTCTTTGGCCTTGGCAACGGTCTTCGTGGCGTTGGAGTAATCCACATACTGGTTGGGCAGCAGGAACGGAGCAAACTCGTTTTCCAGTGACGCAGTAAAGGTCACAGAGGTGACTGTGGCATATTTGGTACCGGAGACATTCTGAAATACAGTGGCCTTATAGCTGCCACTCCCGTCGGACAGGGAGAACACAGCCCACTTGCCCGCAGTCAGATCGTATGTATAAGTGACGGCACTGGGACCGGTCACCTGCGCTTTCAGCTTCACCGTCGTGGAGCCGGTATACTTGACCATGATGTAGCCGTCGGTGGTATTGGAATAGTCGATCTCCGCCTTATCGGTTTTCTGCACCAGCGTTCCGGAGGCCACCGGCGAAATAGACAGCGGTACCGCCGAAGGCGAGGCCGCCAGCGCCGTCGCCTCATCCAAGATGTTCATCGTTTCCGTTGCCTCGCCGCCTGAAGCCGCTGCGGTTTCTGCATCGGCACTGCCGGAGGCAGCAAAAGAGGAGTCGGACACGCTCTGCATGCCGACACCCGCACCACAGCCCGCCAGCAAAACCGCCGCCAGCAAAACCGCGGTTAATCGTTCGATTATGCATTTCATGATCAATCACTCCCAACGTTCGCCGAGACCCATCAGCCCTTTTATTCAACATAATTGTAGCAGGGTCAGTCACAAAAGTAAAGTATTTTCCAGCTTTTTCATTCTATTTTTCAATATTTTGGTAACCCGGTAAAGGTAACAGTTGCATAAAGGACCGCAGTGTGCTATATTTCACATATATTAGTACTATAAAGTCTGTGAAGCTCTGTCAGATTTAGGTTGACAGGAGGTGGCCGCGTGGAGGATGAATATCCGTCCATTTTGAAAATTCAAATGCTGGGAGGATTTTCGCTGTCCTGGAACGGTCGGGAGATCACGGACAGTGACAATCGCTCTCGAAAGGTATGGCTTCTGCTGGCCTATATGATCTGCTGCCGAAACCACTCCATTCCGCAAAACGAACTGTTTGGCCTTCTTTGGGGCGACGAGGGCACAACGAATCCCATCAATGCCTTGAAAACCATGTTCCATCGGGTTCGCACCATGCTGGATGGGCTGGGCGGCGGCGCGGGCCACACACTGATCGTCCGCCGTGAGGGAAGCTATACCTGGAACGAAGCAATCTCCATTTCTGTGGATGTAGAGGAATTTGAGGCTCTGTGCCAATCCGCTGCGGCGCAGACGGACCCACAGGCACTGCTGAAGTTGTGTCTGGATGCGCTGGAGCTGTATCGGGGCGATTTTCTGCAAAGGCTGTCGTCCGAGCCCTGGGTCATTCCCCAGAGTACTTACTTCCACAATCTCTACCTGCGGACACTTCGTTCCGTTCTGCCTCTGCTTCGGGAACAGCAGCGCCAGTCCGATATCGTAGCGCTGTGCAACCGGGCTGTTCTTGTGGAACCTTATGACGAGGGTCTGTATCAGTTTCTGATGCGGGCACAGCTGGATCTGGAAGATCAGCAGGGCGTCATCAGGACTTACGAGGCCATGAGTGAACTGCTCTACGCCAACTTCGGGATCATGCCCGCCGATGAGAGTAAAGCGATCTATCGGGAAGCCATCCGTACCGTCAATGAGCGATCCATGAATCTGGGGCTTCTGCGGGAACAGCTGGAGGAAACCAGTGTCACCAGCGGCGCGCTGCTGTGCGATTATGACTTCTTCCGCATCATCTATCAGGCGGAAGCCCGCGCCGTGGCCCGCAACGGAGATGCTGTTCACATCGCCTTACTTTCCGCCGTTGGAGACGAGTCAAAGCCGCTGTCCCGCCGCAGTTTGGACTGCTGTATGGACAATCTTCAGGATGTGATCGTGGAAAATCTCCGAAAGGGCGACGTGGTATCCCGATGCAGCGTCTCCCAGTACATTTTGATGCTGCCTCAGGCCAATTACGAGAACAGCTGCATGGTCTGTGACCGAATCATCCGGGCCTTTGCACGGCAGTATCCCCACTCTCCTGCCACACTGAGCTACACAGTGCAGCCGCTGGTTCCCAACACCTGATTTTTGTAACCGCGCCAACCTCCGCAGGCAAATATGACTATGCGGCAGCGAACTTGTTTTCAGCCGCGCGGAAACGAGGTATTTTCGGTAATCCGAAAATACCTCGTTTGATCTTACGCTGTCACAGCACAGACACCAGCAGCCACACCAGCGCACAAACCCCCGCGCCGGTCAGGGCCCAAAGCACCGGGGGCAGCTGATTGATCCGCTTTTGCAGCCCTGCGCCGCCGGTGTATTCCTGCGCCACCCGGCGGGCTTCCTCCACCAGTTCTCTGGCTGAGACGCCTTCTCCCGCCGCGTCGTTGCGCACAATAAAGATTGCCTGTTCAAAATATTTTCTGTCCGGCGAGTCCACAACCACAACCCGTCTGGAAATTCCCTTGACCATTGCGTTCCACTCCTTTTCTCCGCTGATCCCGCAACTCGGGACCGCAAATTATCCAGACTCATTTTGACACCCGCAGGAAAAAATTATACCCTGCGTCGGAAAAGATTTTCGGTGTCTGGCAACCGCCCGCTCAAAAAAAGTCGGAGGCCGGGTCAGGCCTCCGACTTTTTCTGTTCACACTTTTTTTGTCTCCTCCGGCGGAAGGTACAAAACCTGCACGCCGCAGTCGTCTGTCAGACCGTTTTGCTTCTCTGCCTCGCGCAAAATCAGGTTTGCCAGCTGCTGGGGGTCCGTACCGCTCCAGCCCGCCAGCAGATTTTGAAGCCACTCGTCATGGCCGCTGTCGGCGGTTCCGTCACTGATGAGAACGACGAAGGTCTCCGGCTCCAGACTTACATGCGTCACGTCCGGTCCGGCGGGGGCCGGCTTCAGTCCCGCAGGCAGCGCGGCGCCGGTAATTCGCCGCACTCTTCCGAAACGCTTGATGTACGTGGGCGCTGCACCGTATTTGTAAAGCGCAGCCTCCCCGCTTTCCAGACGCAGCGTCAGAAGATCAATGGTGGAAAAACTGCCGGTCTCCTGGCCCCGGAGAGACATGGCCGCGTTCATGGTGTTCAGCGCGGCCTCCGCCTCCACCCCTGCCTCCAGAAATTGGCGGAGCAGGCGGCAGGTCAGGGCGGATTCCCGCCGGGCGGCCTCGCCGCTGCCCATACCGTCGGAGAGGAGCAGACACAAAAGGCCGTCGTCCGTCTCAAAGGAGGCCAGCGTGTCACCGCAGGCAGACTCTCCCTGCTTGGGCTTGATGGCAGCGCCGATCCGATAATCCCGGCGGGCTCCGGAGGTTGGGACAGCCTCCAGATTTGCCGCCGTGGCGGTCAGCAGATCGCTGAGCCGGGCATACTGCCCCTTCGCGTCCTGCCGGGTCTCTTCCATCCGGCGGCGGTATTGCTTTCTCAGGAGATAGGCGGACAGCTCGCCATTGATCGCCGTCAGAAAATCCGGAAGATGGATGCAGCGGGAGGAAAAGTGATTGGGAAAATCCTTTGCCAGCGCCCGGCCACGCTCCAGAAGATACGGCGTAGCGTCGTTCAGGGCGTTGTAGGTCGCGCCGTACTCCTTTTTCCAGCAGAGGTCACACAGCGCACAGCCCCGGCAGACCCGTTCCGCCGCCCGGTCAAAGACAATGGCGGGATTTTCTTCCGTAGACTGAACCACACCCCGACCCAGACTGTCATACAGGTCCCGAAAAGCCGCCGCCGCCCGGTCCAGCCGATCCCGCAAGGTGGGCAGCGCTCCGCTTTCGGGCGGTGCAGCCTGCTTGATTCGCTTACCGCCCAGCAGCTTCCGGGGTATCAAGAGAAACAGCGGCACGGCCAGTGCCGCCTCCTCCACGGCGAAAAGGCCCCGGGCCTGCGTCACCGGAGCCAGAGCTGTTAGCTCCGCCAGCAGCCACAGCGCCCCGGCGGAGATGCGGCTGTGCTTCGTCCGAAGTCCCGCAGCGAGTCCGGCGAAGCCGTACCCGGCGGTGAACACCGGTGCGCCTCCGGCACACAGGTCCGCCAGCAGTCCTGCCCACACACCGGTGACGGCCCCGGAGGCCGCCCCCTTTTGCCACGCGGTAAACAACACCAGGCAGGCGATGGCCGTCCGCCCCAGGGAAATTCCCCCAGGGGCTACGTCCGAAAAAGCCAGCAGCAGCGTCACCGCCAGAAATTCCAGTGCCTCCGGCTTTTTCTCCTCCTCCCCGCCTCGGGTCAGGGGCGCGCAGCACCGGGCGGAGACTCCCGCCAGCACCGTGGACAGCAGGCAGGGCGTCAGGTGGTCCATCGGAGAGAGGGATTGCGCCACATAGATTCCCTCCACCGCCAGCGTCATCCCAGCGGCGATCAGCGGCGTGAAAAGAGGCCTGTCCAGCAATTTCAGCCCCCGGAACGCCACCGCCGCCGTATATACCAGAATCGCCACGGCAATGTGGGCGAGGCCGGTGGAAAACTCCAGGAACACCAGTGCTCCCAGAGCCGAACCCGCCAAAGCGCACATGCCGTCAAGTCCGGCGCCGCAGGCCGCTGTAAAGCCCAGTGCAAAGGGTGCACCGCCCCCGGAAATTCGGGCGGCAGTCAGCGCCGCCGCCAGAAAAAAGCGGACGCCGCCGTTCAAAAAACGTACTGTCCGCGCATTGTCCAAAGTAATCTGCCCGTGCATCAGGCTTGTCCCCTCCCTTTTGCGGTTTTCCATTATTTTACATAACAACCTGCGAAAATGCCGTCGGTAAAAGAGAGGTTTCAAAAGTTTTTGTATCGCCGCCTCCATCATCGGCGGATTTTGGGGAGACGCTGCTTCACGTCCTTTGCAAAGGAAACTGAAGGTTTCCCCTTTTCATTTTTTCGAAACTATGGTAAACTATGCGGGTGACAGCACACAAGTTTAAGCGCGTGATCGCGCGGTGTTGCCCAAGGGTTTATTGGGGCGCGCCGCCCACGAAGGAGACCGTTTGTGAAGATTGGGACATTGGAAATTCAATCAAAGCTGGCTCTCGCCCCCATGGCGGGAGTGACGGACGCCTCGTTCCGTCAGATTTGCTCAGAGCTTGGCGCGGGCTATACCTGCACGGAGCTGATATCCTCCAAGGCTCTGTGCTATCAGGATAAGAAGACCCGTGGACTGCTGGCCCCCTTTCCGGGAGAACACCCGTTTGCCGTACAGATCTTCGGCAGTGACCCTGCCTGTATGGCAGAGGCATCTCAGATCGCTGCGGAGCTCTCCGGCGCGGATGTGGTAGATATCAACATGGGCTGTCCCATGGGGAAGATTGCGGGCAACGGGGACGGAGCCGCCCTGATGAAGGACCCGGAACAGGCCGCCCGGGTAGCCGAGGCCGTGGTAAAGGCCAGCCCCGTGCCGGTGACGGCGAAGATTCGCCGGGGCTGGGACATGGGGCATCTGAACGCCGTGGAGGTGGCAAAGCTTCTGGAGCAGGCGGGCATCTCCGCAATCGCGGTCCACGGGCGCACCCGCGCCCAGATGTACGGCGGGCAGGCGGACTGGAACTCCATTAAGGCGGTAAAGGAAGCGGTATGCATTCCGGTCATCGCCAACGGCGACATTTTCAAGCCCGAGGATGCCGTCCAAATTTTGAAGCACACCGGCGCGGATATGGCCATGGTCGGGCGGGGCTGCTTTGGAAACCCCTGGCTGTTTGCCCAAGCGAAGGCGCTGCTTGCGGGATTGCCCATGCCGCCGCTGCCGCCGCTTTCCCAGCGATGCGACACCGTGGTGCGGCAGATCGAGCTATCCGCTGCGGCCCGCGGGGAACGGGCGGCGGTGCTGGAGGCCCGGCGGCACTATTGCTGGTATTTGAAGGGCATTTCCCACGCGAATTATTATAAGGAGCAGATCGTCCGCATGAACACGCTGGAGGACGTCTACAATGTGACGAAAGGGATCAAAAGGGATCTGAAATGAATGACATACCGGAACAACAACTGATAAAGGCCGCCCGGGCGGGAGACGCGGACGCCTTTGAAACGCTGGTCCTTCGCTATGAGAAGCGGGTCTACGCGCTTACGCTCCGCATGTGCGGCAACTCTCCGGATGCGCAGGAGGCGGCACAGGAGGCGTTTCTCTCCGCTTGGCAGAGCCTGCCCTTTTTTCGGGGCGAGGCCAGCTTCGCGACATGGCTGTACCGCTTGGCGATGAACGCGTCTGTAGACCTTCTCCGCCGGGAAAAGCGGCAGAAGACCGTTTCGTTGGACGATGGGGAGTTGAATCTGGACATCCCCGACTCCCGCCTCACGCCCCACGAGGAAGCGGAGCGGCATGAGCTTCAGGAAACCATTCAGACAGGGCTGAAGTCCCTGCCGGACGACTACCGGGTGGTGCTGGTTCTGCGGGAGCTGCACCAGCTGAGCTATCAGGAAATTTCAGATGCGCTGGACGTGGACATAGGGACTGTGAAGTCACGAATTAACCGGGGCCGAAAGCGGCTTTGCGAATTTTTGGTGAAAAGCGGGAACTTTTCATTCGCCGCTCCGTCCAAGAAGACAGAGAAGGAGGGGCAGTAACATGAAAATTTGTGAAGAGTATGCGTCCCTTCTGGACCCGTTTATTGACGGCGAGCTGGGCGCGGACGAGGCCACTCGGGTACGGGAGCACCTTGCCTGTTGCCCTGCCTGCGCCGCCTACGCGGGGGATGCCATGGCGATCCGGGCCGCGTTTGATAACATTGATGAAATTGAGGTCCCTGATGGCCTTGCTGACGGTGTGATGGCGGCAATACGGGCCCATGCCGTCCCTCAAAAGAAGAAAAACCAATGGGTAAAAGTAGCCGCATCACTGGCGGCTTGCGCCCTCATCGTGTTTACGGCGGCGCGGGTGATGCCCTTTAGCGGTCCCTCCGGCGCGACCGCGCCATCGTTGGCCTCCGCAGCGGCCGCTCCCTCGTCCTCCTCTGGTACAGCAGGCAGCAGCGCATCCACGGAGATGCAGTCCAGAAACATGGAGAGCAGTCTGGAAGCCAAGGCGGATAACGGGCAACTTGCTGCCGGCAGCGAGCCGGACGACGCGCTCACTGGTGCGGGAGCTAGTTCCAATGAGAAAACAACCGCCCCCGCCCAGGAACCCCAAAAGCTGTACGGCATGATTGCCCCCAGCGGCACGCAGGACGCTGCCGGAGGGGGAGGGGCGTCAATAGCATCGGGGAATGGTGCAAGCTCGGGCGAGGACAGCTGGGTGGAATATGATAATGTGGTATTCGCCAGCGTTGTCCAGCTCGCGCCCAGTCAGCAGCTGACCGACCTGCTGAACGGTTACGAGGGCAAGCCTTATTCAAACGTCAACAGCGGCGATACCGGCACCGGTTACGCAATGACCTCCGAGGAGATGGAGACGATCCTGGATAAAATCGACTACTCGCAGGAGCCGACTCTTCATGCGGACAAAACCACAGACCTATGCTGCATCGTCGTCACCGATTCAGGAAAATAAACAATCAGGGGCCGCCAAAATGGGCGGCCCCTTGACTTTTGTCCGTTCGCTGTGCTATACTCCGAAGCGACAGGTGCCATCTCCCTGTCCAAGCGCCGCTTGCGGCGTTCGTTCGGCAACAGGACATTGCCGTTCTCTAAACAAAAAAATGGAGGTCGCGCGCGCCTTTTTGTGCGCGCTGCGTGATTCATGACGGCCTCCGAAATTTAAGGAGGTCTTTTTTTATGTCCAAATCTAAATTCTCCGTCCGGCAGATTGCAATCGCTGGTGTGGTTGGCGCTCTGTATGCCGTCCTCAGCTACTTCGCCGCCATTTTCGGCGTGGCCTACGGCCCGGTCCAGTTCCGCTTTTCCGAGGCGCTGTGCGTCCTGCCCTTTCTGTTCCCAGCCACGGCGCCGGGGCTGTTTGTGGGGTGCCTGGTCGCAAACATGCTGTCGCCTTACGGCGCGCTGGACATTGTGTTTGGCTCCCTTGCAACCCTTCTGGCGGCGGTCCTCACGATGAAGTGTCCCAGCAAATGGCTGGCCCCTTTGCCGCCGGTGCTCTGCAACGCAGGCATCGTGGGCGCGGTCATTGCCTTTGAGCAAACCGGGTTCACCGCCGCGTTCCCGGCGGCGCTGGCATACAACGCGTTCACGGTGGGTCTGGGCGAGGCCGTGGTGTGCTATGTGCTGGGAGGCATCCTGCTGGCGGTTCTATCCAGAGTGCGGTCTCTGCGGCCCATGATGGCGGAGGGCCGGACCGCCGGACTGTGAGGTCTGTATACCTGAGTTCGGGAAATTATCTATGAGAAAGGAGCTCTTATGCTGAAAATCGGTTGTCATCTCTCCTCTTCCAAGGGCTTTTTATCCATGGGGAAAACAGCTGTGGAAATCGGCGCCAACACCTTTCAGTTTTTCACCCGCAATCCCCGCGGCGGCGCAGCGAAGCCGCTGGACGAGGCGGATATTTCCGCCTACCGCACCTTTGCCGTGGAACACGGTCTGTTCCCCATTCTGGCTCATGCGCCCTATACCCTGAACTGCTGCGCGGCCGACCCCGGCCTTCGGGAGTTTGCCAGAAACACGATGGCGGACGATCTCGCCCGACTGGAACATCTCCCCGGCAGTCTTTATAACTTCCACCCCGGCAGTCACGTGAAGCAGGGTGCGGACGCCGGCGTCGCTCTGATCGCAGAGGCGCTGAACGCGGTCCTGGTCCCCGGGCAGTCCACCAAGGTGCTCCTTGAGACCATGGCGGGCAAGGGCAGTGAGGTGGGCCGCACCTTTGAAGAGCTGCAATCCGTGATCGACCGGGTGGAACACCCGGAGCTGCTGGGCGTGTGCCTGGATACCTGCCACGTATACGACGGCGGGTATGATCTGGTAAATGATTTGGACGGCGTACTGAACTCCTTTGACCGGACCGTGGGCCTGGACCGCCTGCGGGCCATCCATCTAAACGACAGCAAGAATCCATTTGCCAGCCATAAGGACCGCCACGAGAAGATCGGCGAGGGCAGCATCGGTCTTTCCGCCTTCACCGCCATCATCAACCACCCGCGGCTGCGAAGCCTCCCCTTCTATCTGGAAACTCCCCAGGAGGACGTGAGCGGCTACGGTCGAGAGATTGCCCTGCTGAAAAGCAGATTTTTAGAGATGGGTGATTGAAAAACCGTGAGAGAACTAACTGAGCAGCACATACAGGCGAAAACA
>Ga0183100_1000900_pt1 | contig 18018 bp, 17 predicted proteins | sample Biomet2_FD_127789 | JGI IMG/M metagenome (GOLD analysis project Ga0183100, IMG submission 127789) | Microbial communities from bioreactor (seeded with anoxic lake sediment) at LBNL, California, USA - Biofuel metagenome 2 | ecosystem: Engineered > Bioreactor > Anaerobic > Unclassified ...
ATACAACGAAAGCCTACAGAAAAATATGAAGCGTGATGAAGTAGATTGGTCACAAACCCGTGTTGCTTTTGTATCACCTAGTTTTACAGAAAATCAAAGAGAAGCTACTAATTTCAAAGACTTAGCTATAGAACTTTGGGAAGTAAAAAGATATGAAAACGATATGGTCTCTATTAATCAAATTCGGAAAAGTAACGCAGCAGAAAGCATAAAACCTATTATGCAAAACAATCAGACATTCAAACAAATTACAGACGAAATCAAGGTTTACACAGAAGATGGACACTTACAAGGAAAACCGGATGAGACTATTGAACTATATGAAAAATTCAGGGATGCGATTCTAAATCTATCGCCTGACATTGAAATTAAACCACAAAAGTGGTATATTGCCTTTAAAAAAGGAAGTAATATCAGTGATATAGAAGTTCAAAAGAATGGAATTAAACTAAGTGTAAACCTAAAAGTTGGACAATTAGATGACCCAAAACATTTAATGCGAGATGTTTCAGGCCTAAAAGGCCATTCACTCAACGGAGACTTCGAACTAAAAATTGATAGCGACAAAGATATTGAATACATAATGAGCCTTGTTAAACAAGCAATACAATAAGATAGATGGAAGAGTGCAAATACACAAAACTACCATTAACATATAATCAACAAATAGAACTACTACAGAACCGTGGCTTGATAATTGCAGATATAGAAAGAGCGGTAAGACATTTATCAAATATTAGTTATTATAGATTGAGTGCCTATATGCTGCCTTTTAAAAAGGTTGTGGATAATGAATATCTCGATGAATTTAAGATGGGAGTAACATGGGAAAAAGTTTATGACTTATATGTTTTCGACCGCAAACTTCGATTACTTGTATTCGATGCCATAGAACGTCTTGAAGTAGCAGTCAGAACGCAAATAATTTATCAACTCAGCCACAAATATGGTTCTCATTGGCAAGATGATCCCGATATTTTCAAGGTAGAAACGAGAAGAAATAAGTATGGTGAAAAGTTTACCATAAATGTGTATGAAGATATACAAAAACATATAAAAGAACAATTAGTGAATAATAAAGCAGAAGTCTTTATAAAACACTATACTAATAAATATTCTAGTCCCGATAATCCACCATCATGGATGAGTGTGGAAATAATGTATTTCAATCATTTATCGCATATATGCAAAAATCTTAAAAACAGAAGAGACATTAGCGGTATATCCCAATGGTTTGATATGCCACCAGATATATTTTGTTCCTGGTTACATACTCTTAATTATGTGAGAAATATATGTGCACACCACGCCCGTTTATGGAATCGTACATTCAACATCGTTCCCGAAAAATTACATTTTGCCAATCATAAGACATGGATTAATGATTCAGATAAAGCACAGCGCAGTAAAGTATATTATTTTCTATGTATAATTAACTTCTTACTACAAACAGCTAATCCAACTTCAAACTTTAAGCCTAGACTTCTGGACTTGCTAGCTGAATACAAAGATGTAGTTAACATTGAGTATATGGGATTTCCAGCAGATTGGAGAAATGAGACAATATGGAAATAAGTTAAATAAATAAATTATCACAGAGAATATTTGTAGCAATAGCATATTTGTACTATCTTTGCAATACAAAAAACACTCGATCAGTTTTTAACTCAAAGATAATAAGCCTTCCAGGCTTGCCTTACGGCAGCATACTTGGAGGGCGTTTTTTATTTAAGAAAAAGAAAAACTTCATTTAACCGATATTTAAGTTCCCTTATTTTATACCCAATAGGGTACAATCCGCACTAAAATCTCTATATTTGTACCCAAACGGGTATAATATGGAATACTTATCTTTGTCTAAATACGTAAAGCAAATGCGTAAGCAGTATAACCTTACGCAAGTTGAACTATCTGAAAAATCGGGAGTTGGACTTCGTTTTGTGCGTGAGCTGGAACGAGGAAAGCAGTCTTTACGCCTTGACAAAGTAAATCAGATTCTGAATCTTTTTGGTTCTGAAGTTGGCGCTGTACCCATGGATAAAAGTAAATTCGATATATAACACATAAAAACAAAATATGAGCCTAAAGCATAAAGAATACAAAGAAGCAAACATTCGCTTTCTCGAAGAGAATCTTGAAGAGGAGGGAGTAATGGAATTGCCTTGCGGAGTGCAGTATAAAGTAATACTACAGGGCAAAGGAGCAGTGCCCACAACCAAGAGTATGGTGAAAGTTCACTATAAAGGTACGTTGATTGACGGAACAGTGTTTGATGATTCTTTCAGCAGAAAGAGACCGGAAACATTCAGAGTGAATGAAGTAATTGACGGCTGGCAGGAGGCTCTGAAGGTGATGCCTCTGGGTTCACGATGGATGATTTACATTCCTTATGAACTGGGATATGGAACCAGGGCAGCAGGGAAAATAAAGCCCTACTCTACCCTGATTTTTGAAGTGGAACTGCTAGGGGTGAGATAACCCCTGACAGTTATTAAAACATAGTATCCATTCGTCTTTGCATTTCTTCTGTTGAAACATCTTCAATGTGTGTCATAATAGACCATTTATGACCGAAGGGATCGGTAATGCTTCCGGCGCGTTCACCGTAAAACTGATCCTTTACTTCCATTCCGTCTGTTATTGTTGCTCCTTCTTTAAGGGCTTTTGCAAAAACCGCATCAACATCTTCGACATACAAGCAGAGAGTTACAGGTGAGCCACCCAACGACAGAGGACTTAAGTTGCCCCACTGCGGGTTTTCTTCCGCCAGCATAAATATTGAATCGCCAATTTCTATTTCCGCATGTGCAACTGTTCCATCAGGTGCAGATAGCCTCATGATTTCTTTTGCATCAAATGCTTTCTCATAAAATTCAATAGCTTTAGCTGCACCTTTTATATTCAGATATGGCGTTAATGTATTATATCCCTCAGGAGTTGCTTTTTTCTTTGTTTCCATAATTCATTGTTTTTTAGGTTATAAGAAGTGTTTATAAAAAGAATTCTTTTTTAAGTTGATCTACCCAGTCGTGAATTCGTTTTTCTGTTTGCTCCGGTTGATTCTCTATATCCAGAGCCAATCCCAGAAGTTTACCGTCTTTCAGTGCCTGAGAGTGATTAAATGAATATCCCTCGGCAGAGGTGAATCCCACAAGTTGGGCTCCTGCTGTTTGAAATGCATCAGCCAGAAGACCTATTCCGTCAACAAAATTATCGGGATAGTTAACCTGATCTCCAAGACCGAAGATGGCTACTTTCTTGTCCTGAAGTTCAAGTGATGTTAGTTCGGGCATTATCTCGTCCCAATAGGTAGGTAGTTCACCATCAAACCAGGTGGAGGTACCTACTATGAGATAGCTATATGTAAGAAACTCTTCTTTCCATGCACTCTCAATAGGAACAATATCCAGGTCGGCTTCGCCAAATGCCGCTTGTATCTGCTGCGCTATACCAGCTGTTTTCTTTGTGCTTGTTCCATAAAATAATCCAATCTTTTTCATTGCAAATATCTTTAGATGTTAATACTCAAGTAAACTTTTAGCTGCCTTATAAATACGTTCTTCACCGGGAAGGATGGCTCTTTCAAAATTAGGATGAAAGCCTACGGGGGTGAATATGGAACCTACACGCTGAACGGGTGCATCAAGATAACGGAACATCTCCTCGCCTATCATTGCTGCTATTTCAGCACCAAATCCTGAGAAGACTTTGTCTTCATGCACAATCAGTGCTTTACTGGTTTTCTTCACTGATTCAAAGATGGCTTCTTTATCGAGCGGAATAAGTGAACGAAGATCAATCACTTCAACATTCCAGCCGGATTCTTTTGCCAGACGGTCGGCCACGGTAAGACAGAAATGGGTAGTGTTACCATAGGTGATTATACTGAGATCTGTTCCTTCCCGGCGAATACGTGCTTTCCCGAACGGCACTTCAAAATCATCGGGCACTACGGTTGCAGCTTCTACCGCATTATACTGTGCTTTGGGTTCCAGATAGAGGGTGAATCCTTTGGAACGCATGCTGGTACGTAACAATCCTGCTGCATCATCGGCAAAAGAAGGATAGACAATGCGTGCACCGGGCAAGGTACTCAATGCTCCTTCAATGGTTTGTGAATGGTAAAGTCCTCCGCCAATATATCCTCCGGAAGCAAGCCGAACGGTTACGTTTGGTACAAACTTTCCATTGTTTCGCCAGTATTCATGCGTACACTCCACATATTGCTCAACGGCAGGCCAGAAATAGTCGGCAAACTCAGCGCCTTCAATGACTATTCGTATTTTAGGATCAAAGCGGCTCATACCATTGGCTGTACCCACAATATAGTCCTCCGCAATGGGTGCATTGAATACTCTTTTTACACCAAACTCCTGCTGCATGCCTTTGGTTACATTAAACACTCCACCTTTGTCTTTATTAGCCACATCCTGCCCCCAAAGGAAGGTATCCGGATTATGTCTGAACTCAGCTTTCAGTGTTTCATTGATAGCCGTAACCATATTCTTCTTCTCTCCTTCCTGATTATGGGTACCATCTACATAAACCTTTGGTATATATGGGTCGGGAAGAACATAATCGAGCACTGTAGAGGCGTCGGGATCGGGAGCTGCAATGGCTTTCTTATTGGCTGCACTCAGCTCTTTCTTTGCCTCTTCTTCAATCTTCTTTAGTTCTTCTTCTGTAAAGCGGCTGTAACGGACCAACATTCTCCTGAATTTCTGAAGCGGATCAGCAGCCTTGACGTATGACAGTTCATCTTCATCACGATACAGGGTGTGCTTATCTGAATTAGAGTGTGAACCAATACGCACACAGTTGGCATGAACGATTACCGGATTATGATTCGTGATAGCATATTCTCGTGCTTCGGCCATGGCATTCATGGAATCGAACACATCTTTTCCGTTGCAGTAGATGATTCTAAGATTCTTGAATCCAGAAAAATTAGCGGCAACCTTAGGGTTGGATGTCTGGTCTTTTTTAGGAACAGAAATACCAAATCCGTTGTCTTCAATAACAAAAATAACGGGAAGCTGTTCTGTACTTGCTCCGTTGATTGCTTCGTAAACAAAACCTTCAGAAACGGAAGACTCACCGTGGGAGGCGATTGCAACTCCTTTATGACCATAATAGGCCATGGCGCGAGCCACACCAACAGCATGAAGATCCTGAGTTGCGGTGGCCGATGAGATATTCTGAATATTCCACTCCATCTTGGCAAAATGGTTGGACATGTGACGTCCGCCACTTGTTAAGTCGGTTGCCTTGGACAGTCCGTTAAGAATGATCTCTTCGGCAGTCATTCCGGCAGAAAGGGCAGCAAGCAGGTCACGGTAATAGGGGAAAAAGAAGTCTTCTCCTCTGGTAAAGACCTGCCCCATGGCAAGTTGGATACCATCATGCCCGGCATAGGGGGCATGAAACGACCAGCCTAATGACTGAAGTAGATAAGCCGGTGCTTTCTCATCAATCATACGGCCAAGTGTCATGAGGTAATACCACTTTTTCAGTGTCTCTTTATCTGTGGTTTTAATATCGTACTTTTTCATATTTTGTCTTTTTATGTGTTATGAACTTATCCGTTCCAATTTTCCAGATAATCGGCTATACGTCTCAGGAATGCACCTCCCATTGCACCGTTAATAATGCGATGGTCATAAGAAAGCGAGAGATACATTTTATGACGGATGGCAATAGTATCACCTTCGGGAGTTTCAATGACCGATGGCTTTTTCTCGATATAACCAACTCCCAGAATAGCTACTTCGGGCTGGTTGATAATTGGTGTACCTATGATGTTTCTGAAAGTACCAAAGTTTGTTATGGTAAAGGTCCCACCCTGAATATCGTCCGGGGATAATTTATTGGCACGTGCCTTTGCAGCCAGTGCATCAATGCTTCCTGCCAGTCCGCTCAGACTGAGTTTATCGGCATTGTGTATTACCGGTACAATGAGGTTACCATCATTGAGTGACACTGCCACACCGACATTTATGTTCTTTTTCAGTATCATACGGTAACCATCAACAGATGCATTGACGTATGGATACTCAGCAAGAGCCTTTGTCACAGCCTCAACAATAGCAGGCATGTATGTAAGTGAGATACCTTCACGGCGTTTGAATGTTTCTTTGTTGTGCTCACGCCACCGCACCAGTTTGGTAACATCGGCTTCGACCACTGTTGTGACATGTGGCGATACTTGTTTTGACATAACCATGTGGTCTGCAATGATGCGGCGAACAAAGTCCATCTCAACCACTTCATCACCACCGGAAACGGTTATGGCAGGTGCCGGTTTGGATTCAGCCGTTGCAGGTTGAGATACAGTTGCTGGTTTAGGAGGTGCTGCAACAGCTTCTGAAGAAGCAGCTTTCTGCGGGGCAGGAAGAGAAACCGGCTGAGTTCCTTTCTTCTTATGCTCCACATAAGTTTTTATATCTTTCTTACTTAAACGTCCTTCGTAGCCGGTACCGGGAATAGCGTCGAGTTCTTCTTTAGAAAGCTGAGCTTCCTGAGCTATCTGAAGTACAATGGGAGAATACCATCTGGCTTCCTCACTTTTCACATTCTTAACCGGTGCAGCAGAGGCTACCGGAGCTTCTTCTTTCACAGCTGTACTTTCAGCAACTGCCGGAGTTTCTTCTTCCGAATCTCCTTCAAGCTGCACAATGGCAACAACTGTACCTACCGCAACGGTATCGCCTTCATTAAAAAGTATCTGAAGTATCTTTCCTGCCACGGGAGAAGGTATTTCCGCACTAACTTTGGCAGTGCTTACTTCAAACAATATATCGTCCTCATTAATAACATCGCCAACTTTAACCGACCATGTCATTATGGTTCCTTCTGTTATGCTTTCACCCAGTTTGGGCATTTTTATTTGAAATGTAGCCATAGCTAATATTTTTTGTTATTTTAAATATGATGCATTAAAATTCCAGTTGGATGTAGAATATTTCTCTTCGCTTAGCCGCTTAATAGCAGATAAGTCTTCACGACTGAACGTGTATGTTTTATTATGAGAACCACCGTTCAGGAAATAATTTATTACCTCTCGTTTAAAATCATTGATCTGTATGCCATCTGACAAGTATTCCTTTATATTGGTAACCGGACTTCTTACGGACTTCACATAAACTGAGCGTGGCGATGCAACGTCACTCTGTTGAGTGGGTGAAGATGTTAACGCCAGATTCAGACTCGATAAGTCCGTTGAAAAGAGTAGCGTAGCATGATACATCACTCTTTTCTTGTGAATGCACTGTGCGCTACCCGATATTTTGAGTCCGTCAACATTCAGTCCCCTTCGTTCATCCGCCTCTGCATTGATCCCTATTTCTTGTAGAAAATGCTGAATCTGAATAAGATATTTATTAAAATCGGCATTATCGCTGTTTTCAATAAAAGTGAAATTCAGATTTCCGGCATCATGATACACAGCACCGCCACCGGAGTATCTTCTTACCACTTTAATGCAGTGATCTCTCACAAAATCCAGATTAACTTCTGCCCATACATTCTGATGTTTGCCAATAATAACCGACGGTTCATTCTGCCACAGCATAAATACATTTTCCTGAAAAGAATGCAGGAGATATTCTTCTGTCGCCAGATTGAAATAAGCATCGGTATATGGATTATTTATGCAAAGCATCTTAGTTCTATTTTAATTGTTGATGATCAGGCAAACAGACTTTCACGGATTATCTCGCTCACCGTAGGGTGCGGGAATATCTGCTTCTTAAGTTCTTCGACTGTCAGTTTTCTGTCGATAGCCATACTCATGCTCATAATCAGTTCGGATGCTGGATTGCCATACAGATGGCAACCAATGATATGCTCTTCATCGTCTGTGATAAGTTTGCAGAGTCCGTTTCCAAGCTCATTTTCGGCAACAAACCGTCCGGAATAAGCCATCGGCAACTTCAGAACATGGTAATCTGCACCACTTGCTTTGAGTTCTTCCTCTGTCTTTCCGGCTCCGGCAAGTTCTGGATTGGTATACACTACTCCCGGAACAGAATCGTAATTCATCTTATCCTCTATCTTCAGAATATGATTAACCGCTACCTCTCCTTCACGGATAGCTGTATGTGCCAGGAGTGAGAATCCGGTGATGTCGCCACAGGCATAGACTTCCGGGTGACTGGTCTGCATGTATTCGTTGACTTTCACTCCGCCTTTCTGCAATTCGATGTGCAGATTTTCAATACCAAGATTAGCAGTAACCGGTCTGCGACCTACACTTACCAGAATCTTTTCAGCTTCAATAGTCTCCTGCTTACCCTCTTTTTCAACAAATACTTTTCCTGTTACCACTTCTGTAACTTTAGTTCCTAACAGAAATCGTATTCCCTTCTTTGCATAATCCGTTCTAAGCATTGCCGAGGTTTCCTTGTCCATGGCTCCCAATATCTCCGGCAGCATTTCTATAACAGTAACCTTTACTCCCATGCTATTGAAGAAAGAAGCAAACTCCATTCCTATAACTCCGCCACCAATGATAGCAAGAGATTGAGGAAGCTCTTTCAGTTCAAGTGCTTCTTTGGAAGTCCAGTACTCAGTATCAGACAGTCCCTTGATTGGAGGGATTACTGTTTCAGAGCCTGTGCAGAGTAACAAGAACTTAACAGAGTAGAGCTCATCATTACAGGATATGTTGATCATACCATCTTTCTCTCCCTGAACAGTAGCCACACCTTCTGCTAAATGAACGCCATGAGCTTTTAGTTTCATGCCTACACCGGAAGTGAGTTTTTTAACCACCTTATCCTTACGGCTCATTATCTTTTCAAAATCGAATCCAGGATTAGCATCAGCAAGTATTCCGTACTTGGAAGCACTTTTAATATTATCGAGAACTTTAGCAGAATAAAGCAAAGTCTTAGTGGGAATACAACCTTCATTGAGGCAAACTCCTCCAATTGCATTCTTTTCAAAAAGGACTGTTTTAAGTCCGCCTGAAGCAGCTCTTTCAGCAGCATTGTATCCTGCCGGTCCGCCACCTATAATTGCTAAGTCATATATCATAACGTATTCTTATTTATATCATGTATAAACAACGAATAGCATCAATTAGTTTTGATACAATGATTTATGAAGTAAAAAGAATTCTAATAGTATATTAAAATTCGCAAAAACAAACTACATTTGTATAGTATATACATGGAAGAAGACTACAGCTATTTATTGGAATCTATGAAGTGATTTCCACCAGAAAGATCAGGCATCAAGAATTCTGCTTCCTGTTCTGAAATAGATTATTTCTGCTTTTCGGTAAGGTATTTCCAAAAGCGGACAGGAAGGTGTTGTTTGTGAAGTTTAGGATTTATTCGTTCTTTGATCGTTATTGATTTGAAATACTCTTTCCACATTTGCTGAAAGAGTTTTTCATCGTGCATCATAAGATCTTCACTCAGTATACCTGTGAGTAAATGTGATTCCTTTTCTTCAAAACGAACTTCGGTCACAGTTGTGAGATCATAATAGTAACCGTATTCTCTTTTGAGATCATATATAAGCCACTTCTGATCAGCAAAGCGATCCTGAAAATGGCTCACCACAAGAGAAAGGACATTATACATTGGTTCAATGGCTGCAAAATAGGTTCCATCAGTAGCTTTCTGGAAACGAAGGAATTGAAGTACACGCTCTCTTTCCTGCATCACTTTCTTATATATTTTAGAAACCTCGAGCACATCGGCATCGCCAAAGTTAAGTTCTATGGAAGCAGGAGCGTCGAATGTTTTCTTTATATACCTGAACATAAGCATGTCTATTTCCGGAAGTTCAGACAGCCAGCAGGCTGTAAGGCATGAAAGGGCTGTATATGAAAGTTTCTTTTTCAATCCTTTCCATACTCTGCCAGCCTTTTCCTTGTCGGTAATAACTGTTACAGCTTCATCACAAAACATAGGCAAAGGCTCTCCTTCCGCCACCAAAGAATCTGGGAATGTTTTGCGGAAGTAAGCATCGAACACGGCAGTAAGCAGTCCATCGAGCGTTTTATCGTAGACGAAAGCAATCATTTTATTCTTCTTTAAAAGGCAGAACCAGTTGCCTGTCATCCGTTTTTTTACCCGACTTAGCAGTAAGTATTCTTCTGAGATTATCGGGATTTACATCACAGACTGAACGGAATGGCAGTTCATTGCAGGTTATGAAATACTGGGCTTTTTTCATTACCATTCCAATCTTTTTCAGTTGAGCTGCACCAAGACGCGAGAAGCGACGGGAAGCTACAATCAGTTTTGCCGATTTTACTCCAATACCCGGCACACGAAGAATCATTTCATAATCGGCTTTGTTTATATCAACCGGAAATTGTTCCGGATGACGTAATGCCCATGAAAGTTTGGGATCAATCTCAAGATCGAGATCAGGATATGCATCATCCACAATTTCATCTACCTTAAACTGATAAAAACGCAGCAACCAATCGGCTTGGTAAAGACGGTTTTCACGCACCAATGGCGGTTGTTTCAATGCCGGAAGACGTTTATCATATTCATTAACTGATACATAGCCAGAATAATACACCCTTTTCATACTAGGACGATTATAAAGGGAAGATGTCAGCTGAAGGATATCCTTATCTGTTTCGGCCGTAGCGCCTACAATCATCTGTGTACTTTGACCGGCCGGAGCAAAACGCGGGGCATAGCGATACTTCTTTCTTTCCTCAGTATTTTCCAATACACCTTGTTGTATATATTGCATCGGTTTAAAGACACTTTTAAAATCTTTTTCCGGAGCAAGACGTTGCAAGCTTTGTTCATTCGGAATCTCAATATTCACACTCAACCTGTCAGCATAAAGTCCGGCTTCATTGACCAGTTCTCTACTAGCTCCGGGAATACTCTTAAGGTGTATATATCCGTTAAAGCGATGTTGAAGGCGTAGATCTTTAGCAACACGAACCAGACGTTCCATGGTATAGTCGGGATTACGCACCACTCCTGAACTAAGAAACAGTCCTTCGATGTAATTCCGTCGGTAGAATTCAATGGTAAGATTAACCAGTTCTGAAACAGAAAAAGTAGCTCTTCTCAAATCATTACTCCGACGATTTATGCAATAGGCACAATCATAAATGCAATAATTAGTGAGCATGATTTTCAAAAGAGAAATGCATCTTCCATCTTCCGAGAAGCTATGGCATATACCCCACCCTGCAGCACTTCCTATTCCGCCCTTGGCATTAGAGCGGGAAGTTCCGCTTGAAGAGCAGGAAACATCATACTTTGCCGATTCAGCAAGTACTTTCAGCTTTTCGAGAACATTCTCATCCATAGAATTTAAGTGGGATTTACTTTGCAAATATAAGTATATTAGAGGTAGGAAAATGCTGATTCGCTGAAAAAAAACATTGATACAAGATGAAGATCTACGACTTCGCTGATTTTATTTTCTTTGAACTTATATATCATTTACTTTTGTTCCGAAAGTTACAAGCATAAAAACCACAACATTCACATATTATGCAAACAAGCACAATTAATGTAGTCTTTTATTCTATGCTGAAGAGAAAGTTGTACTATCGGATAACGATTGTCACATCATTATTGCTTTTTCTTTTTTCAACTCAATCGTGTACCGGAGATGAATCCTCATCTGATTCTGACAGTGGATCACACAGTGTACCCGATGATTCTGAAGATTTGGTAGAAAATTCAGAATTTACAAGTAAGGTAACTATTGTTCTTGGCAGTTCTATGAGCGTTACAAATCCTCTCGATGGTAATGGGGTTTCTGTAACTCAAAGTGATGGAGATGTTATAATCAAATCGACAGCTAAGAATGTGGAATATGTTTTATCGGGAACACTGAGCAGTGGCTGTGTTAAAGTTTACAGTGACTATAAACTCAAAATGACTCTTAGTGGTGCTTCTATAACCAACAACGACGGGCCTGCTCTGAACATACAATCTAAAAAGCGTATTTTCATAGTTCTTGCAGATAATACAGAGAATAAACTGGTGGATGGAAGTTCATATTCCAGCAGCGATGAGGATCAGAAAGGTGCTTTGTTCAGTGAAGGACAAATTATATTCAGCGGGAACGGTACCCTTAACGTAACAGGAAACTATAAACATGCGATATGCAGTGATGATTATTTCCGTCTTCGCAGTGGGGTAATAAATATATTGGCAGCAGCTACAGATGGTATTCATACAAATGATGCAGTGGTGATTGATGGAGGAACATTATCTATAAATTCTTCGAGTGACGGAATACAATGCGATGAAGGATTTATAAAAATAAATGACGGAAACCTAACAATTAAATCGGGAGATGAAGGTATTACAACGGCTTATGAAGGAACAGATTCTTCAATAACACCATACACGGAAATAAACGGAGGTACTATTAATATCACCACTACAGGAACAAGTGCAAAAGGAATTAAGAGCATGGGTGATCTGACCATTAACAACGGAAATATAACTGTGAGCACTTCAAAAACAGAAGCGGAAGGCATTGAAAGCAAGACTAGCCTGGTTATAAATAATGGTACGATTGAGGTTACGGCTTATGATGATTGCATCAATGCAAAAAATTCAATTGTCATTAATGGTGGCAAGATATATTGTTATAGTACAACCAACGACGGAATTGATTCAAACGGTACCATGACTGTTACGGGAGGTACAATCGTTTCAGCCGGAGCAGCGTCTCCTGAAGAAGGTATGGATTGCGATAATAATACATTTAAAATAACAGGCGGACTGATAGTAAGTATGGGAGGTGCAACAAGCACACCAACTTCAAATGTTACTACTCAATACTGTACTATAGTTGGTGGTTCATTCACATCAGGACAGCTTATTAATATACAATCAGCCAGCGGAGATCAGATTGTTACGTTCAAAGCTCCAAAAGCTTTTGCTACTTTACTGTTCAGCAGCCCTAATCTCGTAGCTAACACAAGCTACATTTTATATACCGGAGGCAGTGTTTCTGGAGGAACCGACTTCCATGGACTGTATTCTGACACGACATACAGTGCAGGAACTCAATTCACAACTTTCACAACCAGTTCTATTGTAACAACTGTTGGTAACGCTACTGGTAGTGGAGGCGGATTGGGCGGAGGTGGTTTCGGCGGTAAATAAATCCTCCATCTTCTTTTCATAAGCCCAGTCTGGAGTGATCTATGCTGGGCTCTCTCATTTTACAGGTTCAAAATCAAGAGATATTGAATTTACACAATGGCGGATATTCTTAGGAGTAAAACCTTCTCCTTGAAATACATGACCAAGATGGGCTCCGCATTTGGCACAAACAATCTCTATACGTCTTCCATCAGCATCAGGAATTCTTTTTATCGCCCCTGGTATCTCATCATCAAAACTAGGCCAGCCACATCCGGAATCAAACTTATCTTCCGAACGGTAAAGAGGTGCTCCACACTGTTTACAATGATAAATACCTTTTTCATGATTATTATAGTATATACCGGTAAACGGACGTTCTGTTCCTTTATTAATAATCACTGCTCTTTCTTCCGGAGTTAATATTTTCATTTTAATTTTCTTTTTGTTTTTATTTGTATTGCTATTTTGTTTCACATCAATTGAGACTGATTTGGTTTTAATCATTCTATCTGGTTTCTGTATACAAGCTATAAATAATAACGCTATCACATATAATGTAAATGATAATATTGATCTCATAATCATTCTTTTTCTAACTCTATAAAAACAGTGTAACACGCACAAATGTTTTTTTGATCAGATGATTCTATAAAAAACTTTTCCTGATGATACAATAGTTCACTTATTGATTATCTTTGCTAAAAGAGTTTAGACAAAGATATGAACAAGAAAGAAAAACCTATCGTAGCGCTAATCTATGATTTTGATGGCACGCTTGCACCCGGAAATATGCAAGAATATGCTTTCATTCAGGCTATAGGTAAAAATAAAGATGAATTCTGGGAGGAGAATAAAACCCTGGCTAAGTCACAGGATGCCGATCAGATTCTTACTTATATGTTCTTAATGCTTCAAAAAGCAAAAAACAACGATATTTCTCTTAAGAAAGATAGTTTCCGAAAATTTGGGGAATCTGTAAAACTATTCAACGGAGTTGAGGAATGGTTCGACAGAATTAATGCCTACGGATTACAAAAAAATATGATTATAGAGCATTACATAAATTCTTCTGGATTAAAAGAAATGATAGAAGGCACTACCATCGGGGAAAAATTCAATCAGATATATGCTTGTTCTTATTTGTATAATGTAGATGGCATAGCACAATGGCCGGCCATTGCCGTTAATTTCACCAATAAAACTCAATTTCTATTTAAGATAAATAAAGGGATTACAAGTCGGAACGATACAAAGGAAATCAATGAATATATAAAGGAATCGGATAGACGGATACCTTTCAGCCATATGATTTATTTTGGTGACGGAGAGACAGATATACCTTGCATGAAGTTGGTAAAGCAACAAGGAGGGTACTCTATTGCAGTGTATCAACCCAGAACAAGAAAAAAGGAAGAAGCAGAAAAACTGATTTCTGAAAACAGGGTAAATTTTGTTTGTCCGGCAGATTATACTGAAGGCAAAGAAATAGATATTGTTGTAAAAACCATTATCGATAAAATTAAGGCTGATCATGATTTTAATGAATTAATGAGAGTTCATAAAGAAAAAGCAAGTAATGCTTCTGAATAAGCTTATCAATTAAATAGCAAGCACAACACTCATATAATCAAAAGATTATTTTCCTAGAATCCATTCACGAATAAATTCAAATTATTGGCGAATGGATTTTATTTATTGGTGGATAAACGAAGGATTATACCTCAATAAAATATTGTTGATAAACTAAAACAGATTATATTTGTTCAGAATGAATTATAAGTTATGAATGATGTAGAAACAACCGTAAAAGATGTCAATTTCAAGAAAAGCCTGAAGGTTGAGATTGAAATAAAAGATTTATCTGATATAAAGACAAAACTAGTCCGATTCTTCAAGGTGCCTTCCAAAGCCACATTTTATCAGATCATATGGTTAAAGAGTGGAAAGGCAACCATGTATATTGATTTCAAATCAGTCAACATTGAAGCAGGTGAATTGCTTATAATCTCTACAAATCAGATTTGCACGTTTGATCTGGAATCCGAATATGAAGGCAAAATGATTTTATTCACAGATTCATTCTTTAATCAATCAGAAACAGACAGGCACTTTTTACATACGTCCGAGATGCTGAATCCCAATAATCTGAATCAGGTAATCAAGTTGGACAGTAATCATGTAGAGCAAATTATAAACCTGCTCGAGAAAGAATTAGACTATGATAAAGATATGTTCCGGCCTTGCATCACACAAAGCTATCTTCGCTCACTGCTCCTTGAAGCTGAAAGATGGACAATTGAAAACAAAGAAGGAACATCTCATCTTACAAGTGATAACATATCCAGGTTGTTTTGTGATGAAGTTGAAAAGAATTTTAAAGAACACAAACAAATTGAGTTCTATTTCAAAAAGTTACCCGTTGGCGAAAAAAAGTTAACCAAAGAAGTAAAGAAACTCACAGGGAAAACGCCTAAAAAATATATTGAGAGCAGAATTATTCTTGAAGCCAAAAGACTTTTGGCATATAGCAGCAACTCTGTAAAGGAAATAAGCTTTGAATTAGGATTTGAAGAGGCTACCAATTTCAACAAATTTTTCAAGAAACAGACAGGATTTACTCCACTCTTCTTTAGGGAGAAACATAAATCATAAAGTTATTATACTCTTCCTTAACAACTTTCATACCAGCATTCATAATAAACGATATTGCTAAAAAACCGGTAATAGTTTATCCTTATGAGGACAAATTATTACCGGAAACTTTGTTTTAAACCTTACTTTTTAAAATGCGAAAGTCATCACGACTTCCGCTTTTGTGCAATCAAATTTATCTATCTGAAATCATTCTTCTTCACCATAAGCAATTTCTCCGTGTTGTGAGATATCAAGACCAACTGACTCTTCTTCTCTATTTACACGAAGACCAACAACTTTGTCTACAATCTTAAACAATACAAAAGTAAGTACTGCACTGTAAACAATTGTAACAAGAGTAACCAATACTTGCACACCCAGCTGATGCCAGTCACCGTATAAAGCTCCTTGTGCTCCGTTTTCTCCTGTAACCATACGAGTTGCAAACACACCTGTAAGGATAGAACCTATAATACCACCTATACCGTGAACACCGAAAGCATCCAGAGAGTCATCATATTTAAGTTTCGGCTTAACGTATGCAACCATACAATAACATATCACAGCTGTTACTAATCCAATTACGAAAGCACCTGCCACATCTGATGTTCCTGCAGCAGGAGTAATAGCTACCAGTCCGGCCACCGCACCAGTACAAAAACCTATAGCAGTAGGTTTTCCATTAAGTACCCATTCAAGAGTCATCCATGTAATAGCAGCAACACAAGCAGCTGTATGTGTAACAAGAAATGCATTTGCAGCAATTCCATCAGCAGCCAGGCCACTTCCCGCATTGAAACCAAACCAACCTAACCATAATAAAGCAGTTCCAATGAAGACAAAAGGAGTATTATTTGGTGTTAATGGCTGCCCTGTAGCTTTATAATCTCTTCTGCAGCCTAACATTATCGCCATAACGATAGCAGAAATACCAGCATTGACATGTACAACAGTACCACCTGCAAAGTCAAGTGCACCCATTTGCTGAATCCATCCGCCTCCCCAAACCCAATGAGCCATCGGGTTATAAACGATTATAGACCAAAGGATTGAGAATAAAAGAAAACCTGAAAATTTTATTCTTTCAGCAAATGCTCCAATAATCAAAGCTGGAGTAATTACAGCAAACATACATTGATACAAAGCAAAGACCAATTCAGGAATATTTCCTGTTGTAAGAGTTTTCGGTGTAATTCCATGCAAGAATACTTTATCAAATCCTCCAATAATAAATCCAAGAGGGTTACCAGAAGCAGTAAAACTTGTATCAAAAACCCAGCTATATCCAAAAGCTATCCAAACCACACTTATTACACCTGTAAGGACAACACATTGCGTCAGAATACTTAATATATTTTTTCTACGAACCAAGCCGCCATAGAATAATGCCAAACCCGGAATGGTCATCATCATCACAAGAATTGTAGCCATGATAATCCATGCAGTGTTTCCGGAATCCAAAGTTGGGGCTTTAGCAGCCTGCCCCTGAGCCATAGCTGAAGCAAATCCCCCAAAAAACATCAATAGAAAAGCTGATATATATTTTAATGATTTACGTCTCATATTATTATATTTATTTACCCATTACCTGAAAACTAATACCTAAATTATTTCTTATCTTTGTCATAAAGAGATTCATCACCCTTATCTCCGGTTCTGATTCTTATAGACTGATCTATTGTAGTTACAAATATTCTGCCATCACCACTTTCACCAGTAAATGCAGATTTCAATATTGCATCAATAGATTTGTCCATATTAATATCTCTCACAACGAAAGAGACGCAAATTCGATCAATAGCACTTATATCATATGCTTTTCCTCTAAAAATTAATCCTTGACGAGCATTTCCCTGCCCCTTAACATCCCACCATGATAAAAACTCAATATCAGCTTCGTGTAACGCTTTACGCACATCACTAAATTTAGACTTACGAATGATTGCTTCAATTTTCTTCATTACTATATATATTTTAAATTACTCTCTATTAGATTTTTAAACAAAAAACAATTAAGATTCTTCATTTTCCGGATTTACTGCTTTCTCTGCAAAAGCCAGAATAACAAGGATTTTGATAACTTTAGCTTTTATAAGCTAACTATGTTACTCCATCCTGATTGCATATTCCCTATCTCAGGGAGTACTTAAATGCTACTACAACCAGACTTAAATGCTTTTTTTTGCTTTTTCATCGAGCTTTTTATTTAAGTTAGAATAATTATGGAAGTCCAATATACGTCTTAAACTATTTCTCACGTCATCTAAGTCACTCATTCACT
>Ga0183100_1000901_pt1 | contig 17997 bp, 18 predicted proteins | sample Biomet2_FD_127789 | JGI IMG/M metagenome (GOLD analysis project Ga0183100, IMG submission 127789) | Microbial communities from bioreactor (seeded with anoxic lake sediment) at LBNL, California, USA - Biofuel metagenome 2 | ecosystem: Engineered > Bioreactor > Anaerobic > Unclassified ...
TGAAGGACGCCAGAGAACGGTTGGGAAAAACGCAGTGCGAAATCGCCGACGAACTGAACATCATCGTTTCCACCTACGGGAAATTTGAACGGGGCGCCTTAAAACCCAATCTGGAAAGATTGATCGCGATCTGTACGATCCTCAATATCAGCGTGCAGGACAGTTTACGGGGAGCTGTCAAAGTCGAGATCAGTACCAATAACCCTTCGCCGACCCACAATGATGAGCTCCTGATGTTTCAAAACCTGTTGGATCAGTGTCGAAAGCCGGAAACGATACGGACGATGTTAACAATATGCGCGGAAATCGCGATGTTAGAGAATGTAAGGTAATCCATCTCTTTGCAGTAACTCCCTCCCCATGCTGCGCGGCATGGGGATTTTGTGTTATAGGAGCGTATTTGTGGCTGGCAACCGCCGCGCTCCGGACAGGCATCGCCCGGCAATTGAAACCGGAAGGAAGGCATGTGTCGCCATGGCGAGCCCAGCACTGCCTGTTCAGAAATTGAAAGGGGTTTACCGAATGGATCGTGATTTATTCACCGCAGCCTATGTGCCCAAATGGGGAGAACAGCTTGAAAGTTTGGCCGATCTGGCCATGAAAGAGCCCTGGCGTTTTCGAAATCCGGCATTTCCACGCAAGCACGCCGACTACATCATCCTTGAAAAGTATATCAACGGCATCTTCACCGCGCAGGTCATGGCCTATCAGCGCGCGATCAGCCAGCAGGAAGCGGACGCGCGGTTTTTTATCCGTAGCGGCTATGCTTGTTTTCATACGGGCTTGCTGACAAAGCGGTACAAAGATATTTTTGGTTATCTGGAGCGGAACCGAAACGACTGGGCGGATCAGGCGTATGTTCTGCGGGGCTTTGTGGACGATTCGCATCCGTTTCTCAAGAAGGTTGATCTGCTTCCGCAAAAACCGCTCGCCGACATCCGCGCGGAGGAGTTCGGGTTTCGCCCCGACTGGCCTATCCGCGTCAACGTTGGGCATATCCTGGACGATTCGGCTAACCTCGAACGGATCCCGGAACCGGCTCGCAGCTTTCCCAACCTGCCGCTGCTTTTACAGACCGGCGTAGAGATCGCCAGAAAGACAGCGGAGTTCATTCCTTCAATGGTCGTACCCCAACTGTATGGCGGAGCGATCCAGCATCTGCTGCCAATCTGTCTGAACGATCCGAACAAGCCTGATCTGGCCATGACCATCTCCCGAATGGAAGGTTTCTATGCTGGTAATACCTGCCTTACACTTGAAATGGCCTATAGCAATGCCAGGTTACTGGCAGTTCCTACCGCCCCCTGGCTTGCGGAGCTGGTAGAGTAAACGGAAAGGAGGGATCGGCTATGGCAAAAGGCTGACTTGCCCTCTGTGCAAGGCGACGCTTATTTTTGCCTGCACAGAGGGTAACAGCCGTCTGGTCGTCCGGTGTCCCCGCTGTCACCGTTGGATCGTCGTTATCTCGAAGAACTGAAAACAAAATGCATGGATGAAATCGGGCATTGATCGGAGCGGTCGGCGTCAATCGGCTGCGAAGAGGGTCATCGCCGGGCGAAAGCCCAACGGGGTGCTCCCCGTAAAAACCTGATTTCTTGAAACAATGCACTATCCGCAACCAAACTGAGCAACGGGAGCCGGGCACGGGATCGCCAAATGGCCAGTTGACTGCGTCTATTCGTGACGCAATCAACTGGCCTTCTTTTATGCCCATTTTGCTCCTGTCACGAAAAGCGCAGTCCTGCCTGGAAGAGATCATCGTGCGACGGCTCCTCAAAAGGAGCGATCGCAATGAAACAGGATCAACACAAGGCATACGCTTGGGTCTTTTCTGACGGCACAAAGAGCATTCTGCAAACCGATAAATTTACCACTGCCGAATTGGAGTATGTACAGGAGCTAGATCGGTTGGAAATAAACAACGCTCGACGTTATCGGAGGCACAATGTCAGCTTGGAATCGTTGATCGAATGCAACGACAAGAGCCTTCTGTTCATGGATACTCACGCCGAGTTTGAAGACGCCATCCTTGATCAGCTTGAGGCTCAATACTGGCATACTCAGTTGGAAGAAAGCATCGCCGAGCTTTCCTCGGCGCAAGTTCATCTCCTGAACCAAGTATTTACGGAGAAGCGATCGCTGCGGGAGATCGCCAGTCTCGAAAGCATTTCGGTTAACGCAACTTGGAAACGTTTGTTGACGGTTTTGCGCAAATTGCAAAAAAACTTGCGATGAATGGTGTACACCCCCTTCTTCCCGTGACCTAGATATAGAGGGCTTTTTGCTTTCAATATCCGGTAGAGGGAAGAAGTGTCAATGTTGCAGACGGGTCAAGGATTCCCTGTGAAAACAAGCCTCTATCGTCATCAGCTTAAGGCTTGTGCAATCGCAGAAAAGGTATTCAAGCCTCCCGACGGCGGAGGCGTCGCTCTCCTCATGGAAATGGGGACTGGTAAGACGTTGACCTCCATCGCCATCGTTGGTCAGTTATGGAAGGAACAACGCATCCGTAAAACACTCATCGTCGCCCCGCTCTCCATCCTGGGCGTGTGGGAAGAGGAATTTCTGAAGTTCGCCGCATTCGGATACGAGCTGACCGTTCTCGCTGGTTCGCTGGTACGCAAGGCTGAAACCATCCGCAACGCGACCAGCCCTTCGTTACAAGTGCTGGTGGTGAACTACGAATCCGCATGGCGCTTGGAAAATGAGCTGCTCCACTGGCGGCCCGACTGCATCATCGCGGATGAATGCCATAAGATCAAGACGCATAACGCCCGCGCCAGCAAAACCATGCACAAACTTGGCACAGCAGCCAAATACCGCCTCGCGCTCACCGGTACCGTGATCACCAACAAGCCCATCGACGTGTTCAGTCAGTACAAGTTCGCGGATCCCAGCGTTTTTGGCGGCAGCTTCTACCTCTTCCGTAACCGCTACTTCGACATGACGGGCTATGGCAAGTACACCCCGGTGATGAAGCAAGCCATGGAAACCGAATTTACCCAGCGCCTGCACAGCATCGCCTTCCGAGCGACCAAGGCCGAGTGCCTCGATCTGCCCGACACGACGGACGTGATCCAGCGCGTCGATCTGGAACCTAGCGCCCTGCGCGCCTACCGTCAACTGGTCAAGGACAGCTATACGGAACTTCAGGACGGCGCAGTCACGGTGACCAATGTGCTGACGCGCCTGCTACGGCTGTCCCAGCTCACCGGGGGCTTCCTGAGCAGCGACGAGGATCCCAGGCCGGAGCAGGTGTCCTCCGCCAAACTGGACGCGTTGGAGGAAGTCCTCGAAAGCGTAGATGGGCAGAAGCTGGTAATCATCGCCCGCTTCCTTCCGGAAATCCGGGCGATCGAGCAGATGCTCACGCGCAAAGGCATCCGGTACGCCATCATCCACGGCGGCGTGACCGACCGGGCGGAGCAGGTGACCGCGTTCCAAACCGACCCTACGGTGCAGGTGTTCATTGGGCAGATCGCCACGGCTGGGCTGGGCATCACGCTGACCGCTGCCTCCACTATGGTGTTCTACTCGCTGGATTACTCCATGAGCAACTATGAGCAGACCAAAGCCCGGATCCACCGCGTCGGTCAGCGTCACCCCTGTACCTATATCCACCTTGTAGCCAAGGGCACGGTGGATGAGCAGGTGCTCAAAGCTCTCAAGGATAAGGCCGACCTGGCCAAAACGCTGGTGGACGATTGTCGCGCAGGCCGTAACCCCTTCGACCCATACAGGAGGATGTATGCAGCAGGAAACGATGTTTGAACTGGCAGACCGGCTCAAAGCGTTACGCGATCAGAAAGATGCGCTGGAGGCCGAGCTCAAGCAGGTCAACATGGACATTGACAACGCCGACAAACGTCTTGCCAATCTCATGGCGGATACGGAAACCCAGAATTTCACCCGCGCGGGCATCATGTTCTGCCTGACCACAAAGACACGCGCCAGCGCGCTAGCCGGGCAAAAGGAAGCGCTGTATGACGCGCTACGGGCTAAAGGCTTCGGCAATCTGGTCTACGAGACCGTTAACGCCAACTCCCTCTCCGCGTTCGTCAAGGAGCAGATCGAAGCCAACAAGGATATCTTGCCTGAATGGCTAGATGGATTGATCAGCGTGTTTGAAAAAACCACCGTCGGCGTGCGCAAAGCGTCCCGATAACACAGAAAGTGAGAAAACCATCATGAACGAAACCGAAATGATCACAACCACTGGCTATACAACCCTCCGGGATTTCAACCTTGCCGACGCCATGCGCGACGAACTTGGCGGCATGGACGTCACCTTTGACCGCGTCACCATCCCCTCCGCCGGGGGCACTACGTTCGAACTCCCCGGCGAAATGCCCGGCGAAACGGACGCGGTGAAAGAGTTTACCGGCGTGATTCTCTATCACCACCCCCTGTTCTCGTTCTATCACGAGCGCTTCACCGGTGGCAACAACGCGCCCGACTGCGGCAGCTACGACGGCGTGACTGGCATTGGTACTCCCGGCGGCGACTGCGCGTCCTGCCCCCTCAACCAGTTCGGTTCCGGGGAAAACGGCGGCAAGGCTTGTAAAAACAAACGTCGCATCTACATCCTGCGCGAAGGCGAGCTGATCCCTCTGCTGCTGACGTTGCCCACCGGTTCCATGAAGGAATTCGGGGTGTACATCAAGCGGCTGCTCGCCAAGGGAAAGAAATCCCAGAGCGTTGTAACGCGGTTCTCGCTCAAGAAGGTGAGCAATGCCGGCGGTATTGCCTACTCGCAGGCGCAGTTTGCCGTGGCGCGGATGCTCACGGATGAGGAAACCCGCTACATCGCGGCCATGGCCGATCAGGTGAAACAGTACGCTACCCGCGTGGGGTATGAAGTGGAACCAGCCGCTGGGGAAATCGTCGACCCGGAAACCGGCGAGGTCACGCAGCCTTTGCAGTAAGTCGATCTTGGCGGAGGGTAATTGTGCCCTCCGCCCCAGAAAGGAATATTTCATGGTTTATCGATGTGCCACGGATTTGTTTGAAATCCAGAACTACCTAGAGGGATCGATGTTGGTCGCGTTCGACTTTGAAACCGCGCCGCTGCTGCAGTATCGATCCGACTCCAAAGCGTCGCTCGACCCGCATCGCGCCTGCATCGTGGGCATCAGTCTGTCGGTAGCGGAGGGCAGCGCCATCTACGTTCCCTTGCGACATTTCGACGGAGGCAACGCTGACCCAGAGATCGTTATCTCTTACCTTCGCGAGGCGCTGTGGATGAACCCCAGCGTCACCAAGGTGGCGCACAACCTGGCCTTCGAGGCGCAGTTCCTATATGCGCTGGGCATCGTCCTGCAGCCGCCGTGCTACGACACCATCGCCGCCGCGCAACTGACACTCAAGGGCAACTACGAATTTCGTGGCCTCGGTGACTCAGGCCTGAAAACCCTTGTGCAAAAGCTACTGGGCGTGGAGCTTCCAACCTTTGAGGATTGACGGGCGGCAGGTTCTTTAATGAGCTGCCATCTCATGCCCCGGAAACCATCCGGTATGCCTGCGCGGACAGTGACTATGCCCTTCAACTGTACCACCGATTCAATGCATGGTTTGACGCCTACTTGCCACAGCACCGTACCCTCGCTGAGCAGATCGAAAGCCCAACGGCCATCTTCTGCGGCCTCATGAAGTATAACGGACTGCTCATGGATCGTCCCAGAATGATCCATAAACAACTGGAATGCATGGATCGGTTGGTTGGACTACGTGAGCAAATTCGTACCCTGATCGGCGACGTGGACATCGGCGCAAACGCCGGCACCAAGGCGTTCAAGGATTATCTGTTCAAAGACCTGGGCCTTCCGATCCTTAAAACGACGGAGAAGAAAGCCGAAGCGGCAGATGACCAGGTCATGGTGATGCTTGCGCAGTGGTGCGCTGAGCATCGGCCGGAACTGGTTTCGCTGTTTGAACGGGTGCAGGAATACCGCAAGTGGTCAAAGCTGAAGAATACCTATGTCGACGGCTATCTCAAACACATCAACGATACCACCGGACGTATCCACCCTGACCTGCTGCCTCTGGCCACAGAGACGGGACGCTTCGCGGCGCGCAACCCCAACATGCAGAATTGCTTCGATGACAGTACCGAGATTCTGACAAATCGGGGCTTTGTTCGCTTTCCCTTACTCGGTGATGATGACCGCGTGGCTCAATGGGAGAATGGTGAAATCTACTTCGTTAAGCCTCTGGCGCATATCCGGAGCGCATACTCAGGCGATATGATCCATCTGCTTAACCAACACGTGGATTTGCTGGTTACCCCAGACCATCGCTGTCTGCTACAGAACCGCAAAAACCGTCAGTACTTTGTGGTTCCTGCGGAGTCATATTGTTCTGATGCCAAGCAGCTACATGCCGGACAGTATGCTTTCGGAGTAAAGCATATGGATACTCACGAGATCACCTTGCTCGCAGCAACACAGGCTGATGGAAATTATCACGATGGTGGCATAGACTTCTCCTTCATGAAAGCGCGAAAATATCGTCGCCTTCTCAACGCCATTCAGTCTCTTCAGATACCCCATTCGGATTATGTCAAGGCCGATGGACATGTGAACATCCGAATCCGAAAGGGAGACTTCGCTGAACGTATCATACAGATTTTGGGGCCAGAAAAAACATGGGGCTCCTGGCTATTGGAGTACGACCGAAAAACGATTAAGGGCATCCTCGCTGAACTGCCAGAGTGGGACGGCTGTTTTACAAGAGGCAACTTCTTCAGCAGTTCGGTCAAGTCAAACGCAGATTGGATGCAGATACTGTATGTGCTGACGGGGACTAGAGCACATATGCGTGAGTATCATAACGGGAATCCAAACGCAAGGATCAATTATCAATTGGATATTGTGGAGCGAAACCATAGCCTGACCACCAATATCCAAAAGGCAAATGAGCCTTATAACGGGATGGTCTACTGCGTGACTGTGCCTAGCGGGTTCATTGTGGTGCGCCGTAACGGACAGGTCTGCATCACTGGTAATTGCCCCCGCAAGACGAATGATCCTGTGGGTATCCGATCGTTCATCGTAGCTCCGGAGGGAGATGTGCTGGTATCCTGCGACTTTTCGCAAATCGAACTTCGCGTCGGCGCGTTCTACTGCAGGGATGCCAGGATGCTGGAAACCTATCGTACCGGCGGAGACATCCACGCGCGGACCACCAGCGTCATTTTTTCCATTCCGTATGCGGAAGCAGTGGATAAAAATGCGCCGGAGTACAAAGAGCGCAGAACCATCGCCAAGAACGTGAATTTCGGTGTGTTCTATGGCCTTTTTCCAACGGGGTTGCAACGTACCCTTCGCTTCAAGGCGGGCTTGAATCCTTCGCTTGCGGAGTGCGAGAGTATCATTGCCAACCTGAAAGCGGGCTATCCCCAGTTAGCCAAGTGGCAGGAACAGGAGAAGCGAGCAGCAGCATCCACCCAGTACGCGCAGACTTACCTTGGGCGGAGGCGGTATCTGCCCGGCATCCGATCGCAGGATTGGAGTCGGAAGAGCTTTGCAGAGCGCTGCGCGCTGAATACACCCATTCAGGGCACGGCGGCCGATATCCTCAAACTGGCGTTGGGGCGGTTGCTGGCGGGATTGCCACAGCGTCCCTGGCTCAAGCCTCTGCTTCAAATCCATGACGAGTTGGTGTTTGAACTGCCCGCTGAGCGGCTCGACGAGGCGGTGGCTTTCATCCGCGCCTGTATGGAACAGCAACCCTTCCCTGAATTTGATGTGCCGATCGTAGCGGAGGCTGCCTACGGCACAGACTTCGGGCACATGACCGAAATCGAAAGGAGCATCCCGTGAAACAGAACCCCTTACCGCTGGCGGATCGCCTGCTGGCCGACCCGGATTACGCTATCCGGGTGTTTCGGGAGCTCAAACAGGAGCGCGCAAAACGTGCGCATCTGGAAAAACAAACCGCCGAACACCGCCGCTGGGCGGCATTGATACATCCTAAGCTGGACTATTTCGACCGGGTGCTGCGCAGGGACGAATTGTTCCCCACCGCAGTCATCGCTGCCGATTACGGCATGACGGAGAGTGATTTCACCGATATGCTCCGAGCGCTTGGAATCTGCTCGGATACGGGCTACGGCTTGCGTCTCATACCCCGGTACGCCCAGCAAGGGTACATGGCATGGGAAACCGTCCTCTATGGCAACCACCACAAAGATCAACGGCTTCTCTGGACGCAGCGCGGGCGGTATTTCCTGTACCGGATGCTCAAGGAGCATTACAATCTTTTACCCCGAAAGGAGGATGCCCCCTGATCTATCGCAACCACGAGGGCTATCCAGACCCCACCGCTGGTGAGGCGTTAGCCAACATTGAGCAGGAGGAGTACCGGCGGCGCTGCCCCTACATGCCGCTGGTTTATATTTGCTCACCTTATCAGGGGGATGTGGAATTGAACACACAGGCCGCTCGACGGTATTCGCAATTCGCACTCGCCCAGAAACACTTGCCGATCGCGCCACACTTGTTGTTCCCGCAGTTCATAGGCGCAGAAACGGACTCAACGCGGGAACTGGCCTTACACATGGGCATGATCCTGCTCACCAAGTGCCATGAACTGTGGTATTTCGGCGACCGGATCAGTGAGGGTATGAAGCTGGAACTCAACCGCGCAAGGTTGCGCGGAACCCCGGTGCGGCATTTTAACGAAAACTGCGAGGAGGTGGCGATTTGAACTATCCCAAGGAGCTTGCGGCTCTGCCCCAGTGGGTCTGTTGGCACCTAGAACCGAATCCCAAGGGCGGGAAAGCCCGTAAAGTACCCTATAACCCAATGACCGGACGCAGGGCTTCTTCGACCGATCCCAAGTCCTGGGTATCGCTTGAGCAGGCTATGGCTGCCCAGCAGCAATACCACTACAAGGGGCTGGGCTTTGTGTTCACGGCGGAAAGCGGTATTGTCGGCGTCGACATTGACCATTGTGTGGATCTGGGAGCGCTTAACCAGGTCGCCAGCGAGATCGTCAGGCGATATCCTACCTATACCGAGGTATCGCCATCAGGCACAGGGCTTCACCTGTTCTATCGGGGGGCTATGACGGCCAAGAGCAACAAAAACTCTGATACAGGCGTGGAAATGTATGCTCACAGCCGTTTCTTCACCATGACCGGGAATCGTTTGGAGAATACTCCTGCGGAGATTGCCGAAGGCATAGAAGCGTTGCTGTGGATTCATGAGACCTACGTCGCAAAACAAAAGCCGACAAGGAAAGCGAAGACCAGTAAGCTCCTGCGCTCCTACTCCTTGTCGGATGAGCAGGTTTTGGAGAAAGCACGTTCCGCCCAAAACGCGGAGAGCTTTTCCAGCCTCTGGGATGGACAGTGGCAGGGTGCCTATGGCAGTCAATCCGAGGCTGATCTCGCGCTTTGTTGCTCGCTGGCGTTCTGGACAGGCAAAGACCCTGCCCAGATGGATCGACTGTTTCGGCAGTCAAAGCTGTTCCGTGAAAAGTGGGATATTGTCCACCATGCCGACGGGGCGACCTACGGCGCGGAAACCATAAAACAGGCGCTGGAACGCACCGAGGATACCTACTCCCCGGAAGGTGACCCGGCGATTCTGGAGCGCAACGGACGATATTACCGCAACAAGGGTGACAGTGTCTATCCCCTGACCAACTTCATCATCCGACCTCTCGAAATGCTGATCTCCGACGAGGAAACGCACATGACCTGCGATTTACTCACCCTTCGTGGCGAAACTTTCCGGCAAACCTTCATGACCACCGATTTCAGCAGCGCCCAGAAATGGAAAGCGGTGCTCAACAAACGAACCATCGCGCTAAGCTTTTCAGGGTCAGATGGCGACTTGGAAGCGCTCAAGACCTTCCTGTCCGATTTGCTATGGGAGAAAAAAACGGGCGTGAAAGCGCTTGGTTTGTACCACAGGGATCACGGTTGGATATTCGTTGGCAGGAAGTCTGCCTTTATGGCGGAGGGAAAGCCGGTAGACGATGTTGTCCAACTGGAGAAGTTCGCGTCCATCGACACAGACATTCTCTCGTATGACGCCATCCGCACCGACCAGCTGCAGCGAATCGGGCAAACGCTGCTGGGTTACAACGAACCTGCCAAAACGGTAACGGTGCTGGGCTGGTGCTGCGGCTGCTATGTCAAGGAGATGCTTCGCAGTTCCGGGATCAAATATCCGCACCTGTTCCTGATCGGCGAGGCGGGAAGCGGCAAGTCCACAACGTTGGAACGCATTATCCTCCCGATCTTTGGCCGCAGCAAGGTGGTGGCAGCCACGCAGACCACGGCGTTTACCCTGATGAAAGACGCCGCGTCCAGCAACCTGTTCCCGCAAGCCTTGGATGAGTTCAAGCCCTCCAAGATCGACCGCATCCGTTTGGGCGCTCTCTACAACCATTTCCGCGACAGCTACGACGGCCATGAAGGCATTCGTGGTCGAGCGGATCAGTCGCAGGTGTCCTACGCGTTGCTCGCGCCCATGGTCATCGCCGGCGAGGAATCGCCCGATGAACCCGCGATCCGGGAGCGTAGCATGGAACTGCTCTTCAGCAAAAAGGATCTCAAGGATGTTGGTGCGCGGGCAGCATTTGGCCATATTGGCGTGATGCGGGACGTCCTTACCTCACTGGGACGGGGTTTGCTGGAAACAGCGTTGACGTTGGATGAGGAGGCTTTGGCAAGGTGGTACGCAGAAGCGGGAACCATGTTTTCCAGCCGCCTGCCCCCCCGAACCGTGAATAACCTTGCATGCTGCATGGTCGGATTGCGGCTCTTGGAACGGCTCTGTCAGCGCCTTGGTCTGTCCTGGCAACAGGTGTTCACCATGGATCTGGCTGTTTGCGCTAAGCATATCGAGTACGGCGTCCATGAGTACCTGTTTGATGGGGGCGACAGCAACAAGAGCGTGGTCGAGCAGACGTTGGAGATCATGGCGCGCATGGGACTAAACGACGAGGAATGCCGAGAGCTAGAGGATGGCAAAATCGCGATCCATTTTCACGGGGTATACGATCGGTTTACCCAATACCGCCGCGATCACGCGATCTTTGGCGAGTGCCTCATCTTCACGCAGTTCATGAAACAGCTGCGCAAGTCGGATTTGTATCTGGAAACCAAGACCGTCCGGTTTGCGGACGGACCGAAAAAGGCGGCGATCCTCAACCATGAACAGCTCACAAACCGTTGCGACATTGAGAGTTTTCTGCACACACATGCCAAGCCGTTGGACGGAACCTCTTTGTAACTGTAACCGTGTAACTCCTATTTCTATAGCTACGCGAGAAAACATCTTTCACGCATGTGTGCGTGCGTGCGCGTGTGCGCGCGTGTATACCCCTAAAGCTTTAAATAAGGGGTTACAAACGCATTATGGTTACGGAGACGTTCCAGATGGCAGAGCGTGATATCGTGGCCGCCATCCTGCGGCTTCTCAAGAAAACCCCTTTCTGCTTCGCCTGGAAGGAACATGGCGGCATGTACGGCACAGCCGGGATCCCGGACGTGATCGTCTGCTACCGTGGTCGGTTCGTGGCCTTTGAGGTCAAGACCCCTTCGGGCAAGCTCACAAAATTGCAAGAAAACACGATCACAAAAATCAAGAATGCAAAGGGACAAGCCTTCAAAGTCACCTCGGCGGCGGAGGTCGCCGCGATTTTGAAAAAGCTGGAGGTGGACCCTCGTGAATAGAAGTCAAAACCACCCCATGGATGGATATATCAGCCCATCGCAATCATCCCCTTTGGACTTTACCAGTCCATGGCGACAGGAGGTCACCAAGCGCGATCTTTCCCAGCTCTTCTGGCTCAACCGGGAGATCGAGGAACTGCAGCGCCGACTGGACGAGTTAGAAACGCTGGCAACGTCCTGCACAAGCCGCATCACCGGGATGCCCAAATCACCTGGCGTTGTGGACAGGCTTTCGAAGTACACGGTCGAGATCGCGGATCTGCGGGCATTGCTCGATTTGAACCTCAAGAAGTGCTTCTATGAGCTAAACCGGTTAAACCGCTACATCGAAAACGTGGAGGATGGACAGATCCGGCTCATACTCTCACTGCGGTATGTCAACGGGCTGGGTTGGCGACAGATCGCGGACAGCATCGGCAACGGGTATACGGCTGACAGTGTCCGCATGGCGCATGACCGTTTCCTGGTTAAGGGATGAAACTGTTCGTTTTGTTCGGTATATTGTTCGTTTTGTTCGCCCCAACCTGTGTTATACTGTAAGTAGCCAAATTGGTAAAAGGCACTCGCAAGGTAGCGGGTGCCTTTCTTATGCCGTCGCGGAGGACTGTCAATGCCCAACCGACCTAAACGTCCCTGCTCCCACCCCGGCTGCCCAAGGCTGACCAACGGTCGCTTCTGCGAGGAGCATGCCAAGCAGGAAGCCCAGCGGTACGAACGCTACCAACGTGACCCTACCGTGAAGAAACGCTACGGTCGGGCGTGGCAGCGTGTGCGTGACCGCTTCATCGCTGCCCACCCACTGTGCGAGCGGTGCAAGGAGCGTGGCAAGATCACTCCCGCGCAGGAGGTGCACCACATCGTTCCGCTGTCCCAAGGCGGTACGCACGATGAAAGCAACCTCATGGCGCTTTGCACATCGTGTCACTCCGAGATCACCGCCAGAGAAGGTGGTCGCTGGGGTTCACCAAGTAGGAGCATGAGACCATGACAATCATTTATATTTACCAGATGCGGAACGTTTCCGCTTGACTGCTCATTGTTTTTCAAGACGTTCCCGTTTGATCTCCTCAACCGACAACTCTTGATTCGATACAACACCGACGAGTCGATCTAGCAAAGCGCTTGGATCTGCTTCGTCAGTGGTCGAGCTGCACCACTGCTGATCCTGTGTAGCGATTGGAGCGTCGCTTGGCACTACTGCAGCAGGATCGCTGCCGTGATCGTTTTCAGTATATGCCTTGATTACTTTCATTATTTTCCATTCCTCCCATGGCTGCATTATACCAGAATCGGGTTTTGAAAGCAAAGCACTCATGATTCCAGCATGGAGGGGGGTCATCAATCTCTACAGCAAATTGTTCGCCGAACGGCCTGGGGGTCACGCGCACAAAAACCATGGTTCAAAGGGCCTATTAACCCACGCGGGAAAGGAGGTACAACACATGGCCAAGGATGGAACCAACCGGGGCGGCCGACGCGTGCGCGCGGGCGACAAGCCTACGCCGCTGGCTGACAAGATCGCGGCGGGCAAGGCGGCCAAGGTGCTGGAAACGCCTGACCTCAAGCCTGCAACATCGCTAGCCGGTACGCTACTTCCTTCGCCGGCGATCCTGACCGGCACGGATATGCCGGAGCCCAGCGAGTACCTTCGTTCCAACCAGAAGGATGGCAAGCCGCTCGGTGCCGATGCTTTGTTCGTGGAAACCTGGCGATGGCTCAAAGAGCGTGCCTGTGACCAGTTCATCAGCCCCCGACTGGTAGAAGCCTACGCGCAGGCGTTCGCTCGCTACATTCAATGCGAGGAAGCAATCAGCGCCTACGGTCTGCTGGGCAGGCACCCTACTACGGGTGGTGCAATCGCCAGTCCGTTTGTGCAGATGAGCCAGTCATTTCAAAAGCAGGCGAACCTTCTGTGGTATGAGATTTTCGATGTGGTCAAACAAAACTGCACCACCGCCTTTGCAGGGAACCCGCAGGACGATATCATGGAAGCCCTGCTCGCGGGAAAGAAAACCCGATGAAAGCATCACAGCCAGCCTATTTGAGTACCTACCAAAAAAACGAAATGCAGTGATGCATTCCGCCTAAAGCGAGGACTGACTACTTACTGTTCGGAGCCACAAAGGTAATTTTGAGTTTCATGCCCATGCCCGCCGCAATCCGCTGCAAGGTTTTAAGGGAAGGATTCGCGCTCCCGTTCTCCAGTTTGCTGATGTCAGCCTGATGAATACCCGTGAGTTTTGCAAGCTGTTTCTGTGATATCCCCGTCGCTTTTCGCGCGTCGATCAAAGCCTGGATGACTGAAAACCCAGGCTCAAGCGCTTCGTACTCGGCTTTGAACTCCTGATCGTTCATCTGTTCTTTGAGAAGATCATCGAACTTTGTCATAATAAAACCCCCAATGATATTCTTCCACAGAAGATTATAGGAAATACCCCATATTGTCAATACTGCCAGATATCACAAATTATTACCTTCTCTCACATTGATTATGACATCCAATTTCCAGAGTTGGGTAGAAAAACAGCGAAAGGACGACAGATGAACACCACCGAGCGTTTTGAGAAAGTCAGTATCGACAAGCTGATCCCGTATACCCGCAATGCCCGGACGCACAGCAAGGAGCAGATCAAGCAATTGCGCGCCAGCCTTCGGGAATTTGGCTTTGTCAATCCCTGTATCATCGACAAGGATTACAACATCATCGCGGGGCACGGGCGCGTCATGGCGGCCAAGGAGGAAGGGATCGAGTCCATTCCCTGCGTCTTTGCCGAGCACTTGACCGACTCGCAAAAACGCGCCTACATCCTTGCGGATAATCGTCTGGCACTCAATGCCGGTTGGGACGATGAAATGCTCAGCGTGGAGCTGTCCGACCTGCAAGCCAGCGCCTTTGATCTCTCCCTATTAGGCTTTAGCGACGCGGAGATGAACAAACTCATGGGCGGCATGGAAAACGCAAAGGATGACGATTTCGATGTAGACGCAGAGCTGCAAAAGCCCACGCTCTCCAAACTCGGCGATCTGTGGCTGCTTGGCAACCATCGTCTGGTTTGCGGCGACAGCACCAAACCCGAAACATATGCTCTGCTTATGGACGGAAAATCGGCTAACCTCGTTGTCACGGACCCGCCTTACAATGTGAACTACGAGGGTGGCGCCGGAAAAATCAAGAACGACCACATGGCGGGCGATGCTTTCTATCAATTCCTGCTAGATGCCTTTACCCAGATGGAGAAAGTCATGGCGCAGGACGCCAGCATCTATGTATTCCACGCGGACACTGAAGGGCTGAATTTCCGTAAAGCGTTTACCGAAGCGGGCTTCTACCTATCGGGTACGTGCATCTGGAAAAAGCAGAGCCTCGTGCTCGGTCGCTCGCCCTATCAGTGGCAGCACGAGCCGGTGCTGTTCGGCTGGAAGAAATCCGGCAAGCACGCCTGGTTCTCCGATCGGAAACAGTCCACAATCTGGGAATTCGATAAGCCCCGCAAGAATGGCGAGCACCCCACGATGAAGCCGATTCCGCTTCTGGCCTACCCGATCGTCAACTCATCCATGACGGGTTGTGTGGTGCTCGACCCCTTTGGTGGCAGTGGCTCGACGCTCATCGCCTGCGAACAGACCGGTCGCGTGTGTCGCATGGCCGAACTGGATGAGAAGTTTTGTGATGTGATTGTCCGACGCTTCATCCAACAGGTCGGTACGGACAAGGATGTATACCTCTCCCGCGACGGGCAGATAATTCCCTTCTCCGCTGTGGAGGTGGATACTATTGAATAACGTTCTCACCCTTGGTTCCCTGTTTGACGGCTCTGGCGGGTTTCCGCTCGGAGCCGTTTTCAGCGGCATCCTGCCCCTCTGGGCAAGCGAGATTGAGCCTTTCCCGATTCGCGTGACTACCAAACGGCTGCCGTGGTTGCGTCATCTGGGGGACATTCACAGCGTAAGCGGCGCAGAAATCGAGCCGGTGGATATCATCACCTTCGGTTCGCCCTGCACCGATATGTCGGTCGCCGGTAAGCGCGCGGGGCTGGAAGGCAAGCAATCCGTCCTTTTCTACGAAGCCATCCGGATCATCCACGAAATGAGGAACGCCACGCATGGAAAATACCCACGGTTCATCGTCTGGGAAAACGTACCCGGTGCGTTCTCCTCAAACAAGGGCGAGGACTTCCGCGCAGTCCTTACCGCTATTGTCCAGACCGCCGTGCCGGAAGCCGAGGTGCCTGCGCCTGACTCGAAGGGATGGCCTACCGCCGACGTTCTGCTGGGAAACGGATGGAGCGTGGCATACCGCACTGTCGACGCGCAATATTTCGGTGTCGCCCAACGCCGCCGCCGTATCTACCTTGTCGCAGATTTTGGAGGCGAACGTGCCGGCGAGATTCTGTTTGAGCGCGAAGGCGTGTCAAGGGATTTTGCGCCGGGCTTCCCTGCGGGGGAAGCGATTGCCGGACATCCTGCGGATCGCGCTGGAGCAGCAGTCGCTTTCGAACCAGGAGCGGCCTCCCGCTTAGGCGGGCATTGCTGGGCGCAGCACGCCGGTACGCTGCGCGCGGACGCAGGAGACAACCAAACGGCTGTCGTGATCACTGGCAAGATGGAAAACACAGACTCCACCGAGGTTCCGTTGACCCTGAAAATCCGTTCCGGCTGCGAGGGCGGCGGAAAAGGCGCGCTCGTTCAACAGAACCAGTCCGCAACCCTCTCCTGTAACAACGACCAGACCCTGTTTGTTCCCAAAGCCTATGGCGTCAGCTCCCTGAATTCCGAAGGCATGAAGTCCAGCAATCCTCATGTCGGTTTTTATGAAGCGAAAACCGCCCGAACGATCGACCAGAGTGGCGGGAACCCAACCTGCCACCAGGGAGGCACCGTTGTCTGTACGCAAGCCGCAGTACCCAACGATGATAGCACATCCGTTGCTTACACGATGACCACCGGAGATTTCACACAGGTTTGCCGCGAGCAGTCCCCCTGCCTGCAGGCGAGGGATTATAAAGACCCGCCGGTCGTGGGCAGGCAGTGCTACACCGTTCGCAGGCTGACGCCGACCGAGTGCGCAAGGTTACAGGGCTTCCCGGACGGATGGTGTGCTGGACTGGGCACCCCCGCTCCCACAAAAGACGAGATCGACTGGTGGACTTCCGTGTTTGAAACACACCGGCAGATCATGGGGATTTCAGAGAAGCCAAAGAGCCGGAAGCAAATTGTCAAATGGCTTAAGCAGCCTTACTCCGACGCCGCTGAATACAAGCTTTGGGGCAACGGCGTCGCGCTGCCCTGCGTGTGTTTCGTGCTGCGCGGAATTGTGGAATCTGTACAAACAGGGCAGGCAGAAGCTTGTCCAGTCTGATTACTCTCTGCGGAATATCTCATAAAACGCTTGCTATATAAGGCTTTCAGAGCGAATATGTGCATGCCGAACGGCAATGCCGGCAGCAGAATACCCTTAAGGAGACGGTCGCATGGAAGTCAGGTACAACGTGAGCGGAGAACGCCGCAAGGAACTCATTACCGCAATGGCGGGCCTTCTGGAAGCCAAACCCCGGTACAACGGCGCCCCTTCGTTCAGCTATACGGTCGGCGATTACCGGGTGGACAAACAGGGCATGGTGAGCTTTTCCGATTTTACGGACAGCGAGGAGGTCGAGATGCTGCTGGAAGGTCTCGCGGAACGGGGTTTCGAGTGCGAGGCAGCATTCCCGGTGGCAGGCAAATCGATGGCGCAGGAAACCGATCAAGCCGATGATGATGAGCGTGATCCAGATGCTCCGCAAGCCCTCACAACCCAGGAGCCTTCTGCCGACACAGACGGGTATGCACTTTCGATTGAGATCCCGCTGACGGGCTTTACGCCAGACAAGCTGGACAACCTGACCCGTGTGGTCAACGCCAAGGCGCCGCTCATCCGTATGGCTTTGGGTGTGAATGATCTGCCGATCCAGATTCACGATGACCGGATCGCCTTCCCGTGGTTCTCCGCTGTCGATCCACAGGCAAGCGATTACAGCAATCGAATGGCCGCCTACCAGGCCTTCATCACGCTGCTGTGCCAGACCGCTCTGAACAAGGTGCGTGTTAACGCGAAGGAGCGGGAAACGGACAACCCCAAGTTTTCTATGCGGGTCTGGCTCATCTCGCTAGGCATGGTCGGCGCCGAATACAAAACGGCGAGAAAGGTATTGCTCCGCAATCTGTCCGGGAACAGCGCCTTTCGGAGCGGCGCGGCGAAGAAGGAGGATGCTGGTGATTGAGGTTCCGCCCATCGAGGCGGTGGCAGCGGTCTGCCACCGCCTCCCCCC